>Ga0184633_10001089_pt1 | contig 10989 bp, 12 predicted proteins | sample PLM31_170_b1_FD_133156 | JGI IMG/M metagenome (GOLD analysis project Ga0184633, IMG submission 133156) | Groundwater sediment microbial communities from an aquifer in East River, Colorado, USA - PLM3-1_170_b1 | ecosystem: Environmental > Terrestrial > Soil > Riparian zone | place: USA: East...
CCAGGCGGGTGTCGCGCGCGAAGTAGATGACGCCCATGCCCCCGCGGGCCAACTCGCGCTCAACGCGGTAGGGACCGATCGTGGAGGGGATCGGGGTCATGGAAGGGAGGATACCACTGAGGGCCGCCGGGCATACCCTGGTCGCGAGCCGAGCGGGAAGAGCGCCGGACTCCGCCTCTCTCACGCATCCGGTTGTTCGCTGCCTGGCGGAAGTCCGGACCACACTCGGGTTCCACGAGAAGAGTAGCCATATCCCAGCTCCCTCCAAGGGCGTATAATCCATCCGGAGTCGCCTATGCGAATCAACAAGTTCTCGTTCGGTCGAATCACCATCGATGGCGTCGCTTACGAGCACGACGTAGTTATCGACCACGGAAAGATACGGAAACGGAACAAGAAGCCATCGAAGAAACTCCGCGACGACTTAGGGCACACGCCACTCTCCGCTAAGGAGACGATTCCGTGGAAGTGCCGACGGCTCGTCGTCGGCACCGGCGCCTACGGAAACCTGCCCGTAACGGACGACGTCAGGCGCGAGGCCGCACGGCGCGAGATCGAACTCCTCATCTTGCCGACCGCCGAAGCGATCGAGGCCTTCCGGAAGAGTAGGAAAGGCACCAACGCCATCCTGCACGTGACCTGCTGACGAATGCGATCCCGGGCGCGAGAATGATATTGACTCCCGGGGCCGCCCGCCGCATCGTAGGGATATGGTAAGGAACGATAGACGCGCCGCATCACTCCCCCCACGACCGCGCAGTTGCATCTGTAGTCGGCGGATCCGTCTGGCCTAGGGGCGTCACCCTAGCGCCGGATCCGCTCTCGCCCCGCTTCGTTTCCCGAAACTAGAACCCTATCGACCCCTTCGGGGCGTGCGATCGAAGTGCGCCCCTGGGAAAAGGCTTTCAACATGAGTGCATACGCCCATCCCAAACCATTGGCCGACCAGAGCATGGCCGGGACACCGATCGAGCGCGGCAATCCGGTACCGGCCGGGACGGCGGCCTGGGCCATGCACGCGGTGCTCTCCGAACGGAGCCTTGCCCTCGCGTCCGGCGTGAGGCGTCACCGGGACGCCACACGGATCCTCGACCTGATCGGCGACACGCCGCTGGTCAGGCTCGGCCGCATCGGCTCAGAAATTAAGGGTGCCGAGATCTTCGCGAAGGCCGAATGGGCGAATCCCGGCGGCTCCGTGAAGGACCGCCCCGCGCTCGCGATGATCGAGCAAGGAGAGCGGAGCGAAGCGCTCACTCCGGAGCGGGCCATCCTGGACGCCACGTCGGGGAACACGGGGATCGCCTACGCCATGGTCGGCGCCGCGAAGGGCTACCGCGTCACGCTCTGTTTGCCGGCGAACGCGAGCCCCGAGCGGATCCGGATCCTGCGCGCCTTGGGCGCGGAACTCAGGCTCACCGATCCGCTCGAGGGGTCCGACGGCGCAATCCGCGAAGTGCGCCGCATCGCCGCCGAGGAGCCGGACCGCTACTTCTACCCGGATCAGTACTCGAACCCCGCGAACTGGCAGGCGCATTACCACACGACGGGCGTCGAGATCCTGGAGCAGACGAGCGGGCGTGTGACCCACTTCGTCGCCGGCCTCGGGACCTCGGGCACCCTTATGGGAGTGGGCCGGCGCCTTCGCGAGGAGATCCCGGGCGTCAAGATCGTTGCGTTCGAGCCCGACTCTCCGTTCCACGGCTTGGAGGGACTCAAGCACATGGAGAGCTCGATCGTGCCACCGATCTTCGATCCCGAGTTCCCAGACGAGCGGCGCCGGGTCTCCACCGAGGCCGCGCACCGCATGGTTCGGCGCGCGGCGCACGAGGAGGGACTTCTGCTCGGGATCTCCGCGGGCGCGGCGCTCCATTGCGCGCTCGAGGTCGCGCGCGAAGCGATTCACAACGGAGAGACACCGCGCGTGGTCACCATCTTCCCCGACGGGGCGGAGCGGTACCTGAGCGAGCGGTTCTGGGAGGAGACCCCGTGATCGGGATTCCCCGCGACCTCCTCGAGCGGATCCGAGCCCACGGCGCGGAGTCCTATCCCGAAGAGTGCTGCGGCACCCTGCTCGGCAATGGCGACGGCGCAAGAAAGGTAGTCCGGCTCACCCGCCCGCTCGCCAACAGCCGCGAGGGTGGGCGCGAGCACCGCTACCTCATCGGCCCGGAGGCCTACAGCGAGGCCGAAGCAGCGGCGCGCGCCGAAGGCCTCGAGGTCGTCGGCATCTACCATTCCCACCCGGACCACCCGGCACGGCCGTCCGAGCACGACCGCGAGCACGCGTGGCCCTGGTTCTCGTACGTGATCGTGAGCGTGGAACGCGGGCGGCCGCTGGGGCTCACCTCGTGGGTTCTGGCGGAAGACCGCGCGCGGTTCCACGAGGAGGAAGTGCAATGCCCGTAAAGATTCTGATCCCTACTCCGCTTCGACCGTACACGGCAGGCGCGCGGGAAGTGGAGGTCGAGGCCGGAACGGTGGACGAGGCGCTCCGCCGGCTCGTCGAGACTTACGCGCCGATTCGCAAGCACCTCTACGCCGAGGACGGCCGGCTTCGCTCGTTCGTGAACGTCTACGTGAACGACGAGGACATCCGCTATCGCGACAAAGAGAGGACGCCGGTCGGCGAGAAGGATGTCGTGAGCATCGTCCCTTCGGTCGCGGGCGGGACGGACTCCCGAGTAGCCGTCGGGGTCGCAGCGCCCCGCACGGCGGCGCAACGCGCTGGACCGGAAGCGGCCTCTCCGCTTCCCCTGAGCCACGAAGAGATCCGCCGCTACAGCCGCCACCTCATCATGCCGGAGGTGGGGCTCACGGGGCAGGTCATGCTCAAGGAGGCGAGCGTGCTCTTGATCGGGGCGGGAGGGCTCGGCTCACCGCTCGCGCTCTACCTCGCCGCAGCGGGCGTGGGAAGGATTGGCATCGTGGACTTCGACGTGGTGGACGAGTCGAACCTCCAGCGCCAAATCCTCTATGGCCAGTCCGACGTCGGAAAGCCGAAGCTCGACTCCGCGCGGGACCGGCTCCGCGAGGTGAACCACCACGTCGCGGTCGAGACGCACGACACGCGGCTCATGTCGCAAAACGCGCTCGAGCTCTTTGGGCGCTACGACATCGTCGCGGACGGCACCGACAACTTCCCGACCCGCTACCTGGTGAACGATGCGTGCGTGCTCGCGGGAAAGCCCAACGTCTACGGCAGCATCTTCCGCTTCGAGGGACAGGCCTCGGTCTTCGCAGCGAAGGACGGTCCCTGCTACCGCTGCCTTTACCCCGAGCCGCCTCCTGCCGGGCTCGTTCCCTCGTGCGCGGAAGGGGGCGTCTTGGGCGTGCTGCCGGGCATCGTGGGACTCATCCAAGCCACGGAGGTCATCAAGCTCATCCTCAGGCAGGGCGAGCCGCTCGTGGGAAGGCTTCTTCTCTTTGATGCGCTCGCGATGAGCTTCCGCACGCTCAAACTCCGGAAAAACCCCGACTGCCCCATCTGCGGCCCGAATCGCACGATCCACCGGCTGATCGACTACGAAGCGTTTTGCGGGATCGAGCCCGCGATCGCGGGCGCTCCGGGCGATCTCGAGATCGCGCCGCGGGCGCTCCGAGCGAAGCTCGACCGCGGAGAGGAGATCTTCCTCCTCGACGTACGCGAGCCGCAGGAGTGGGACATCGCCCGGTTATCCGGAGCCACGCTCGTTCCGCTCGGCTCGCTCCCCTACTCGCTGGGCAAGCTCAACACGGCAGACGAGATCGTCGCCTACTGCCGCTCGGGAGGGCGCAGCATGAAAGCCCTGCAATTGCTGCGCGAGGCGGGCTTCCGTAAGGTGAAGAATCTAGCGGGCGGGATCAACGCCTGGGCGGAGCAGGTGGATCGGTCGCTGCCGCGGTATTAACCGGAGCGAGGGGCTTTCGGGCATCTCTCTCTCCTTCTCGCCGTCGTCATGGCTCGTCTCGAAGCGACTCTCTTATCCGCCTGCCCGCGTTGGCATGATGTCTCCTCGACTCTCCATCACCGCCTCCTCGGTTTGCTCGCCTTCTTGATCAAGTTTGTCGCTACCCGGGCCTCCTCCTCCGTCTCGAACCCGTAGACGCCCGAATATCTCCGCCCAACGACCTGAGCGACCATGAAGCTGATGTTGATCCCAGCCCCCGCAATCGCCTCCGCGATCTCGCTCCCGAGGCCCGGCCGGTCATCTCCGATAGCCAGAAGGGTCGGGATGGACGACCGGTCGAGGCGAGCCGTCTTCGCCGCCGCCTCCGACCTCTTTCCGGAGACCGGAGAGAGCTCAATCGCCGCTCGGGTGGGCTCACCAGGAAATCGGTAGCTCATGATCACTTGCAGGTTCGTACCGGCGTCCGCGAGCGGCTTCAAGGTCTGAGCGAGCATACCTAGCTTGTTCTCAACTTCCGTTCGCCACAACGTGATCCTCTTAACTATAACGGCCATTTTTGAACCCTCCCTCCGAGACTATCTTCCGTGATCGCGACCAATCTGGGGTACATCATGGCAGATGGGAGTTCCAGCCGGCAACCGAGCACCTTCATCGAATCAGCAAAGATCGAAGGAGCCCTTGCACAGCGACCAAGTCCCGCTATCGTTACAGCAGCGGGGACGATCGGGCAACGACCTGGCCTGCCGATGTGGTCGGACCGCTGGTGCCCAAGGAGGCTCTTCCCCCGACAGCCCCGACGCGTTCCCGCCCATGCACCTGTCGCTAGGGAGGCGGGGGTGCAGGGGAATGAGGCGTTTACGGCCCAGCTCGCTCGAGGTGGGCTTTCCTCACTTTCCTGGATTGGTTTCCCAAGCAACGGCTAGGCTCTCGCATTTAGATCTCTTTACGCGGCGCAGCCACGGGGCCGACAAGAAAAGGGGCGCGCCGACACGGCAGGGTCTGAGTGGGGGGCAATCCTTTCTCAAGCCCCCGCCGCCGTACGCGCCCCCGTCGTCCCTGACCGCCTATCCCTAGGCCGGCCATCCCTGGCCAGTTCCTCAGTAACGCATGGCGGACTTGGCCGTTGGCAGACCCACGGGTCACCTTCCCTCGGGAGGGCTCGAAGCAGGGCTATCACTACCCGGGGGTCGACCTACCTGGCTGAAGCGGGAAAACTTCAGGAGGGACACTGGAGACCGCCGACGCCATGCGGAAAGCGCCCTGGCCAGCGCAGCGGTGGGTGTATGATCAATTCGAGCTTGGGGACGCTGAGTTTTTGCCTCCGTCTGCAGCAGCGGACCGTCCGGGGACGCCGGCCTCGTCCGCCACCCGTTGAACCTGTCTATTATGATACCCCGATTTGTCTGGCATGCAAGTCCTCGCCGCCCGCTAGAGATTCGCCGACGCTGCCATTCGAGAATGCTTCAGCTCGCGCAACGGATCGAGGATTACATCTCGGGGGGCATTCCAGGGAGGGAACGGCTTATGAGGTTCCCATCGGCGGTTTCCGTCGCGCTCGTGCTCCTGACTCCATCGCTCGGCAGCGCTTATGATCAGGTGACAGTAGTAAACGGCGGAGCGGTTGTAGGCAAGGTGAGATACCTGGGCCGGCCCCCGGCTCCCACGAAGCTCACACCAACTGCGGACAAAGTGGTCTGTGGGAAGCACGGACCCATCGTATCCGACGAACTGGTCGTGTCTCCGGACAGCGGCCTTCAGCATGCCGTGATATACGTCGTGGATGTCACCGTTGGCAAGCCGCTGATCAGCATGCCGACACGGAGTCTCGACCAAAATGGGTGCACCTTTCAGCCACACGTCTTGGTGATTCCCGTCGGCAGGCCGTTGAAGGTCCTGAACAGCGACGGGATCCTGCACAACATCCACACGTACTCGTCCAAGAATCCGCCGATCAACAGCGCCCACCCCGGCTCGATGCCGGAAGCGTTGCTTGGACCATTCACGATTCCCGAGGTGATAAAGGTGAAATGCGATGTCCACGGCTGGATGTCATCTTGGGTCTGGGTCGCTAGTCAACCCTACGTGACGGTGAGCGGCCCAGGCGGAACCTTCAAGATCCCCGACCTACGCCCGGGCAAATACCGCGTTGAGGCCTGGCACGAGATCCTGGGAAAGATCTCGGGCGAGGTGAAGATCGCCGCAGGCAAGGAGAGTCGGCTCGACTTCGTTTTTCCAGCTCGCCCTGCGAACGCGCCACCAGCCGGCGCTAAGTAACCCCCGGACTCTGGTCGCACGCGCCGAACTACTGCCGGATCTCGAGCGAGTTACCGCCAAGTAGGGACGACGGAGATGCGCAGGATGACCGCTGAGAGAACCTCTGAGACGGCTGAAACGAGCGACAGCCCGGATTTCGAGAGGCCGCCGGAGCTTCCCTCGGCGCTGCACGTGACGCTCGCGTATCACGAGCGCACGAAGCATCTGCCGTTTCGGTTCGCCGCCGCCCTCGGCTACATGGACTGGGACACGCAGCCCGATCCGTTCCGCCGATTCGAAGGCGCCGCTTTGCTGCCTCTCGATTTCCTGCCAGTGGGGTCGGAGCCGCGCTATGAACCCGCGTTCGCCCTCGGTCACATCACCCGATCCCCGCTGGACCGTTTCTCGATCTCCCAACTCTTCCAGGATGCGCTCGCCCTCTCCGCCTGGAAGCAGGCGGGGAGCGCTCGTTGGTCGCTCCGGGTCAATCCGTCGAGCGGCAATCTTCATCCGACCGAGGGCTACCTGGTCGCCGGTCCCATCGCCGGTCTTCATCCTCGGCCCGCGGTCTACCACTACACACCGTTCGAACACGCGCTCGAGCTGAGAGCGGAGTTGTCGGGCGAAGCGTGGCTGAAGATCGCAGCACAGCTTCCCGAGGGTGCTCTCCTCGTGGGCCTGACATCCATCTACTGGCGCGAATCCTGGAAGTACGGCGAGCGGGCTTTCCGCTATTGCCACCACGACGCCGGCCACGCGATCGGAAGCTTCGCTGTGTCTGCCGCGGGGCTCGGCTGGGAAGCGAAGCTGCTCGAAAGCGTCACCGACGGCGATCTGGCTGTGCTCCTGGGTGTGCACGTCCAGACCGGCGCCGAGGCCGAGCACGCCGACTGCCTCTTGGTCGTTTTCCCCCAGGGAGCTGGCTTCACGATCGACGAGCAGCGAGTGTTCACCATTCCGGGCACGGTGCGCGACGAGCTGTGTGGCGCGCTATGGTCTGGAGTGCCGAACCGGCTGAGCAGCGATCATCATCTATGGCCCGTCATCGACAAGGTGGCCACCGCAACGGAGAAGCTCTCGCGCCCTGGCGAGGCGTTCTGGTCTCCGATCGCCTTCGAGAACAGCTCCCTCGGGATCGGCGACTCGCCGCTCTCGCTTCGCCGCATCATCCACCAGCGGCGCAGCGCAGTCGCACTCGATGGCCATACGGAGATCACGCGCGACGATTTCTTCCAGATCTTGCTGAAGGTCATGCCGGGCTCGCGGCAGGTCCCGTTTACCACGTTGCCGTGGCGCCCTTGCGTCGATCTCTTGCTCTTCGTCCACCGCGTGGCGGACTTGGCCCCCGGCCTCTATGCCCTCTTGCGAGACCCCGCGCGCAGGCAGGCGCTCGAAGAGTCAATGGATCGGACCTTGGTCTGGACACCACCAGCCTGGTGTCCTGCATCCTTGCCTCTCTTCTTCTTGGAGGAGGGGGATGCGCGCCGTGCCGCCCAACGGACGAGCTGCGATCAGGAAATCGCTGCCGACGGCGTCTTCGCAGCGGCCATGCTCACCGAGTACCGCGCGTCCCTCGATGGGTTCGGGCCCTGGTTCTACCGCCGCCTGTATTGGGAGACAGGCATCATCGGACAGGTCCTCTACCTCGAGGCCGAAGCAAGCGGCATCCGCAGCACCGGCATCGGCTGCTTCTTCGACGACCTCACACACCGGGTCTTCGGACTCACTGGAGACCGTTTTCAGGTGCTCTACCACTTCACCATGGGCGGGTCAGTCGACGATCCACGCCTGCAGACCCATCCACCGTATCAGCACCTCGCGCGTGCCCAGGGCCGCGAGGTCCCACGGTGGGCGCCGGGTGATGGGACCCGGTCATAATGGCATCGTGCTTCCTGGGATGGCCCTCTCTGCCAACGATCGACTTTGTGTCAGAAGACTATCGTTGCGGCAACATCCATGGATTGGTGGAGAAATCCAGTCGATTCAACCTGGGCATTCGGCATTTCAGCTGCACGTTGGCTGAGTATTGGGTGCAGGACGCAGGGAAAAATTACGCTTTACAAATGCAGGCGGTATATCCGATCATCTAAACAAGCAGCAGCCTGACGGTCGTACGAAGCGCCGAAACGCAGCCCTTTGCCGCAGGAGAGAATGCCTGCGGCGTTTTTAGTACCCGCGCAGAATATCGCGCGGGGGCCCGACCAACGTGGCCGGGTTGGCCGTCCTGATGGGACGGCGAGTCGGGGCGAGTAGCCCCAGTGAGCAAGGAGTACAGAGTGGCAGCAGGAACCGTGAAGTGGTTTAACGAGTCAAAGGGCTTCGGATTCATCCAGCAGGAGGGTGGCGAGGACGTGTTCGTCCACTACTCGGCGATCAGCGGTGAGGGCTTCAAGACGCTTGCCGAAGGCGAGCGTTTGGAGTTCGAAATCGTGAATGGGCCCAAGGGGCTTCAGGCCGCGAACGTCCGCAAGGCATAGCCTCGACAAACCATCGTCACACGTTTCACACGGCGGGGCGGCATCACGGTGTCGCCCCGTTCGTATTGGTGAGCTTGCACCCGTGGACCTAACCCCACCGCGAATCCGGACGTTCGCGATTCGTCATTTGGCTCCCGATGCCCTGACCAAGCCGGGAAACTTCTATTCTCATGCGGATGGAATTATTGGAAGGGACACTCACTTCTTGACCTCCAGATTGAATGAGCCCTCCATGTTGCATCCATTCTTGAGCTTCCAGACGAGTTTGACTGTGACATTCGATGTCCCGTTGGGAAGAGACCCGAACAACGAGTTCAGACTGGTCTTGTCAAAGCATGCCTGGAGATCTTGGACACCGTTATTATTCGGGCACTTGTCGCCCGACGTCGCCTGTGATGCCGGGGAGATCATGTTGCCACCGTAGCTAAGCATGATGCTCGGAAGGTCCACATCGGAGACAGTGCATCCGCCACTGAGCTCGAGGTAGAAGTATTCCAGATTGCTGCTGGTCAGATTGATCCCGTTTGAGGGGCACTGGGACACCGTCGCCGTGCACCCAACGACGGTGATTGTTATCGTTTCACACGAGCTCGTGAGCCCGACTCGCGCGCAGAAGGTCACCGTGTAGACTCCAGCGCTGTTGGAGGGTGGCGTCCAGCTGAAGATCCCGGTACCGGTGTTAAAGCTTGCGGTTCCAGGAAGCGGTGTGGCACTAAAAGTAATAACGCCCCCACAAGGGGCGGTCGCCGACACCGTGAACGTGAGATTGCAACCCTCGTTTACCGTTTTGTTCCCGATGGGACTCAGCACCGGTGCAATGTCCACGTTGTTGACCTTCAGCGTCGTCTGCGCAGAGGCCGTCCCGCTCGCGCCGTCGTTCACGGTCCAAGTGATTGTGTACGTCGTGGGTGCGAGGTCCCCATCGTGGCACGTCAGCGTTCCGGCGAGCGTCGCGGTCCGCGGACTTGTACCCGGAAGCGAAATGAACGACAGGCTCGCCGGCGCGCCGGTCTGAGTAATGGTAAGAATGTCACCACCGTCCGCATCAGACGCGGTAGCCGAGAGGGAGATCACGGACAGTTCATTAGCACTCGGAGTGGGTGGCGCCGTGATGGTCGGATTGATGTTTGCGTACGCCGCAGACATGAAGACTGTCGCTGCGATGGGGACGACACCGAGGTGGATCAAAGCACGCAGGGAGTTCATGGGCTCGACCTTGCCTTTCCGGGTCAGTGGTCGTCGGCTGGAGGTGGGAGGTCCGGCGGCGCATTCCATCGGACCCTGATCTTCGCCAGAACTCGGGCTGACCCCTAGGACGGAACGCGGGGGGTGCACACGATGCCCGCGCAAGCGCGGCGCGCTAAGTCTAGACTCGTACTCATTTAGTATATCACGTTCGCACCTCCGAATCAAGCAACGGGGCGATACGTGGGATGAATGGTTGAGGAGAGGGCCTAATCCAGAACGACTACCCGTGCACGTTGCAGGGGAACTCGCCCATGGCCCCTCCTCGTGGGCCATACTACCCCCAAGATGTGCGATCGAAATGGGGACCACTCCAAGTGGGCACAACATGGGGTCGGTCCGGTCACCGGGCTCCGTGAGCTTCTATTCCCCAAGCGGGGCCTCTCTGCGACGGAGCTGCTCCTCGCCATCAACCTGACCGTCGCCGCCGCCCTCTTCCTCGCGTGGGGTAGAGACTACGGGGTGAACCTCCGCCATTTGGCCGACGGTTGGTGGAGCGCCGTACGTGCGGACCAAGCCTACGGCTGGTGGCTACCCACGATCTTCCTGCATGCGGGACCCGGTCACCTCGCCCGCAACATGATTGCACTGCTCATCGCCTCGGGCGCGGTGGAATTTCTGGTGGGTGGCCGCTGGGCGCTCGCGGCCTATCTGGTCACCGGGCTGGGCGCAGCCTGGGTGTCGTCGGCCACGGCGCACCGCCGCTGAGCATCGGGGCGTCCGGGGCGATCTTGGGCCTGCTCGGCTGCACGGTCTCCTTCATCATATGCCGACGTCGCATGTTCAATTACGCTCAGCGGTGGAAGGTCTGGCGCGTCTACGTCCCCTTGTTCGTTTTACTTCTTCTGCCGGTCCTCGTGAACGCCGATGTCCACGCCCATGCCGGAGGCTTCGCGTGCGGTCTGGTCCTGGGGCTGTGGCTGCCCCCGCACGCGCGCATCCACAAACTTGCCACAGTGGATTCGCAGAGAGTCGAAGATGTGGAGTGAGCGAGCGGGCTCGGTGTCTCACTCATGTTGGCAGAGAGGGGCACACCAACACCATCAACTTGACGCGCCTGGAACCGCATCCGCACGCAGCCGCTCAAGTCTCAGACGCGCGGCTCCCATGCTCTGGAGACGGAGCGA
>Ga0184633_10001090_pt1 | contig 10988 bp, 10 predicted proteins | sample PLM31_170_b1_FD_133156 | JGI IMG/M metagenome (GOLD analysis project Ga0184633, IMG submission 133156) | Groundwater sediment microbial communities from an aquifer in East River, Colorado, USA - PLM3-1_170_b1 | ecosystem: Environmental > Terrestrial > Soil > Riparian zone | place: USA: East...
AGCAGCCTTTCTTCCGTTTCAACTCAAAACTCAGCACTCATAACTCATCACCTCTTCGGTAAGCGCCCGTAGCTCAATGGATAGAGCACCAGACTACGGATCTGGGGGTTGGGGGTTCAAGTCCCTCCGGGCGCACCACTTTCCTCCTTCTCAGTGACGTCTCTTCCGACCGGAATAAGAACAGAACATACCGTGCATGGCGTGGGGGCTCTTGCATGACCACGCACCCTCCGAGCATCTTGATCGAGGTTGCAGCCTCCCCCTGGTCAGTGGAGACGCCGCTGATCACAACCGTTTGACTCTTTCCCTGCTTCAGAACATTTCAGCCTCATGATGAGCGGCTTCCAAGCGAATCGGCAACAGAAGTTGGTGAACAAGCCACGCGACACTGAGTTCTGTGGGCTGAAATCTCAATGCGTTTTCCTCTTCCATTCCCAGCTCACCCCCCTTACGATACGGCTTACGCACTGAGGGGTCTCCTCACATGTCAGACTTGCCGCTCGATCAACTCGAACAACTCGTCCAGGGTCACCATTGGGACCCTCTCGCAATTCTTGGTGCCCATCCGATGGCCCAGGGCAGTTCCCCTACCGTTGCCATTCGGTGTTTCTTGCCGGAAGCCAACGGCGTTGCCCTACTCCTCAGTGAGCGAAATCGACAGCCCATTCCCATGACGCGTCTCCATGAGGCCGGTCTATTCGAAGCCACCGTACCGGGGCCACTAGGAACCAACCCCTATCGTCTCCGCGTAACCGACTATGCAGGACGGGTATCGGAGCGGCATGATCCCTATGCCTTCCCACCCCTCCTCACCGACTTTGAGCTGCACCTCTTCGCCGAGGGAACCTTCTTCAAAGCCTATGAGACGATGGGCGCCCACTTCCGGACGGTGCAGAGTATCGCCGGAGTCCATTTTGTCGTCTGGGCGCCGAACGCCGCGCGAGTGAGTGTCGTGGGCGACTTCAATGAATGGGATGGACGCCGCCATCCCATGACAAACCGCGGAGCAACCGGCCTCTGGGAACTCTTCATTCCCGAACTTACAGACGGCACACTCTACAAATATGAAATTCGCTCACGCCATCATGACGCCCCGCTCCTGAAAGCCGACCCGTATGCGGTCGCATCGGAGCTACGCCCCAGGACCGCCTCGATCGTCCGCGCACTCACTCCCTACCGCTGGAAGGACCAGTCCTGGATGACGGCGCGGGCACAGCAAGACCCGCTCGCCACGCCCCTCTCAATTTACGAGGTCCACCTTGGCTCCTGGATGCGTATCCCTGAGGAAGGGAATCGCTGGCTGACCTACTCAGAGCTTGCCACAAAGCTCATCCCATACGTGAAGAATATGGGCTATACCCATGTTGAACTGTTACCGATTACCGAGCACCCGTTCGACGGATCCTGGGGCTATCAGACCACCGGCTATTTCGCCGTCACCAGCCGGCACGGATCTCCCGAAGACTTCATGGCCTTCGTCGATACGGCACATCAGGCCGGAATCGGTGTGCTTATGGACTGGACTCCGGCGCACTTTCCCGATGATCCGCATGGGCTCGCCCAGTTTGACGGCACGCATCTCTACGACCATGCCGACCCAAGGCTCGGGTACCATCCGGAGTGGCACAGCCGCATCTTCAATTACGATCGCGTCGAGGTCCGGAACTTCCTTCTGAACAGCGGGCTCTTTTGGTTGGATCGCTACCATATCGACGGTTTGCGCGTGGATGCCGTCGCCTCGATGCTCTATCTTGACTACGGCCGGAAGGAGGGAGAATGGATTCCCAATCGGTTCGGCGGGCGCGAAAACATCGGAGCCGTCACGCTGCTGAAAGACTTGAATGTCCTGGTCCACCGTGACTTCCCTGGCGCTATGACCATCGCCGAAGAATCCACGGCCTGGTCGGGAGTCTCACGCCCCACCTATGCTGGAGGACTGGGCTTCACGTTCAAGTGGAACATGGGCTGGATGCACGACATGCTGGAATACTTCGGCCACGATCCCGTCCACCGCCCCTTTCACCAAAATCAGATTACGTTTGGGCTCCTCTATGCTTTCAATGAAAACTTCGTCCTGGTGCTCTCGCACGATGAAGTGGTTCACGGAAAGCGGGCACTGCTTGACAAAATGCCCGGCGACGAGTGGCAACGCTTTGCCAACCTCCGTTCCCTCTATGGCTTCATGTATGGGCATCCCGGCAAGAAAATGCTGTTCATGGGCGGAGAGTTCGGACAGTGGTGTGAGTGGAACCATGACACCAGCCTGGAATGGCATCTCTGCAATTTTGAGCCACACGTGGGGCTCCAGCTGCTCGTACGAGAACTTAACTGGCTCTACCGCCAGGAGCCGGCGCTGCACGAACTCGATCACGACTGGACCGGTTTCCAGTGGATCGACTTTGGCGATGCAGCCCATTCCGTGGTCGCCTTCCTCCGAAAAGCCAAGGACCAGGACAATCAAATATTGTGCTTGTGTAACTTCACTCCTGTTCCCCGCTACAACTATCGAGTCGGCGTGCCTGGCGAAGGCTACTATCGTGAACTGTTGAACAGCGATGCCTCGGCCTACGGGGGGAGCAACGTGGGAAATGCGGGAGGGCTCCAAACGAGCGCCTTACCCTCTCATGGCATGCCGCATTCGCTCGCAGTCACACTCCCACCCTTGTCGGTGTTGTTCCTCAAGCGGATCTGATGTGGCAGGATGCTGAAAAAGTCCGCCAGCGCCAGAAAACGTGGCGCGTGAAGCGCGAGACATGCGAGAAAGGCGCGACCCGAAGTTCGAAGTTCAGGGTTCGAAGTTCCGAAAACCTCGAACTTCGGACCTCGAACCGTCGTCCGTCTCGCCCGTCCCGCTCGTCCAGCCTGTCTCGCTCGGCTATCCTGCAGGGGTGTTTTCTATTGTGCCACACGTGGGACCATCGAAGCTCCAGGCCTGCCTCAATAGTTTTCCGCAGCTGCTGGAAGGGGACTACCAGGTCCGGAAGGGACCGCAATCGAGATGGATGAACTTCGCGCGCGGATAAAACCCTACCCCACCGTACTGTAGCCTCAACGCGGCATGGCGAATCTCGCGAAGCTTGACACCGGGAAGATAGAAGTCGAGCGCCTGCCCCTGGATATGTAGGCTGTGCTGCGCGACTCGCCGGCTCCGCTTCACGAGCTGCGCATTGTACTCGGGCGACCGATAGCCGGAAATTACGTGGATCTCACCGGCGCCATTGACCGCCTTGTGCACGAGATTTACGTGCTCCAGCAATTGCACATCGATGGCGGCGACTTCTCCTGTGTGATGACAACGCAGAATGTGATTCACCTCATCCAGCGCCGCAAGGTCATAGTTCCCTGCGTCATCACGATAGCGGACTCGCAGTCGTTCGTCCGTGTGCACGTTGAAGAAGGTGAGTTCGCCGTCAGGAAGCTCGTTCGCGCGCGCGACCGAGGGACGCAGCAGCCTGCTGCCGAGCAACAGAAGCCCGACAACAGACGTTTTCAAGAAAGATCGACGACTCCAAGACCCGGAATCTGGATGCTGCAAGAGCCGCTCCGAGAGAAGGTGCACTGTAGTCTGTCAGGACAATTCCGGCCCTTTTATCAAAAGCGCCGTGGTCAGTCAACCCCTTCCTACAGGAGCCAGTCCGACATTGACCTTTCTACTGCGGCGAATGATCCGCGACCATCTGCATCGTTCTCGGCCCGAAAAAATCCTCAATGTATTCGTATTCCAGCGAATACACCTCCGGTTTTTCCAGGCCTGCGGCCTCGCATCTGGCCGCACCTCCTTCGCCTCGTCACGAAGGCAATGTCGGACAGGCTCCTAGCTTTTCATGTGAGCGCGATCCATCGACACCACTCCGTCCCACGTGATTCGATCTTTGACGCGTGAAGCGCGAGACGAGCGAGAAAGGCGCGACGTGGACAGATTGGGCTCCCCCCTTGTTTTGCTCGTCTCACTCGTCCCGCCAGTCGCGCCTTTCCCGCTCGTCTCGCATGTCTCGCAGGCCAACATAGTTTTTCCGCCGCCTGTTTAGAGTTCCCGGTGGCCGGTCTCTGGTATGATGAAACAAAAGAGGAACATCGATCGTGGCACAGAGAACACTCACTGTTTTGTTTCGTGGTTGTACCCTTGCTGTGGGAGCGTTGCTGCTCAGCGGTGGTCTCTTCCTCCTCCGCAATGCCGACGCTGCTCTCACTGGCCGAATCCTCATCGCAGGCCATGGTCCAGAATTGCCTGTTGTACTCGATCTGGCGAAGGCGTATGAGCGGCTGCATCCCGGCACGGCGATCGACCTCGAATGGGACAGCACGGTGCGGGCCATTCATCTGGTGAAAACTGGAGCAGCTCAAATCGCTGTGACCGATCAACCAGATTCTGCCCTCAAGGCCACGCAGATCGCGTGGGATGGCATCGCGGTTATCGTCAATTTTGCGAACCCCGTCAAAGAAGTATCCAGTGCCCAGGTCAAAGGATTATTTTCCGCACAGATCACCACCTGGTCTGAACTGGATGGCGCCTCAGCCAAAGTCGAGGTGATTCCTCGCACGTCAGCAAACAATCTCACGTCCGGCTTCCAGAATTCCCTGGGTCTCACGGAACGGATGGCGGCATCCGCGCCCCCGGTTCGCTCTGATCAAAAAGTATTGAGTCTGGTGTCAGGGCGTGATGCCACGGTCAGTTACATTTCATTGGCGGCGGCGTTGAAAGCTCAAGAGGACGGCATTTCCATTCATATCCTGACGGTCGATCAGGTCGATCCAGGAGAAGCCACCGTGAAAAATGGGCGATACCGTCTACGCCGACCGGTCCTCATGCTCACCGCGACACAACCGGATCCGCTCACCGAATCGTTTCTTTCCTTCGTCCGCTCGGTTGACGGGCAACAGTTGCTCCGCACCATGTTCGTCCCCGTCGAGCCGTCGGTCCCTGCGACCGTTCCTTCAAACGTGCAGCAACTCGATCCATCCTCACCATCATCCTGATCACCATCGCTCTCTATCCATTTCTCCCTAGACAGGAGAACCCAACATAGGTAAGATCGAAAACATTACGGGTATATCTCACGCTATGGCCACGATCCTTATTATCGACGACGAAGAATCGATCCGGAACCTCCTGAAGGAAGTCCTTGAGAGGGCCAACCACCGTGTGCTCGAAGCCTGCGATGGTCGGGAGGGCTTGAATCTCTACCAGCAGAACAAAGTGGACCTGGTCCTCATGGACATTCTGATGCCTGGAACCGACGGCCTCGAAGCCACGTTACAACTGACGCGGGAGTATCTCGACGCGAAGGTCATCGCCATGACCGGCGCGCAAGGGGATAAGAAATTCCTCGACGTGGCCAAACTCTTCGGCGCCTGCCGCGTCTTCGAAAAACCCTTCGACCTCGACAAACTCGTCCAAGCCATCAACGAAGAACTCGCCAAGTAGCGATAACGACCCAACCGAATTTCGTCGGCCTCATCATCTTTGTCAGCTTACGGTCGCTTCCCTCAGTCTTGCCGTCAGAAGATGCAAATGCCTGGCAATGGGACCGTCGTTTCGTCATGATTCTGGCAGGAAGAAAAGCGTGATGTTCAAAATGAGTACTCGCACAAGAACGCTAGACCTAAGCTGCCTTATCCTCTGGATCGCCCTTATTCTTATGGTGGGGGTATTGCCCCTGAGCAACTTTGTGGGTCACTCGCACTGGGAATACATCAAGTGGGTTCCGACCGCTGCAGATCTTCGTTCTCCAAAATACCTTATCGACATCTTCACCGACATCATTGGGAATACCGCGCTCTGTTTTCCTCTTGGCTATTTTCTGAGCCGTCTGCTCACCTCTTCTAGCCCTTCACGGCAATTGTTCCTCGCTGCCGGTATCGGCGGCACGCTTTCACTCGGCATTGAGTTCTATCAAGTCTATTGCCACAGCCGCTTTCCCTCAATCTTTGACGTCATCACCAATGTGATCGGAACGCTCATGGGGGTCCACTTTTCCCTCTCCAGGAAGAGCGCCTTGCCAGCCCCGCAAAATCCGACTCTCACTCCCAACCCACCGGATCGTAGCCACGCTCCTTAAGACAGCGCTGAACAAACTGCTTATAGGCATTGCTCGGAGGCGAGCGACGAAAGAGTCCGCGCAGGAACCCTGCTGTCGCACCACTGGCTGCTCCAACCATTGCGCCGCGTCCTGGATGACCAACCACCGCACCACCCACTGCCCCGGCTGCAGATCCGATCGCGCCCCCTGCCGCTGTGCTGCCGGCGACCTGCCCCGTTTTCCCCTGGCTGGGAGTAGCTCCAGCCTCTTTTGCCATCTCACGGCATTCCTCGATATCCCGCTCAGCCGCATCCTCCCCAACCTGCTGTAAATGGGCATTGGGATAGAGAATCGGTTTGGGTGCCGCACAGCCTGCGACAAGAAACATGATGATAAGAAAACTACACGATCGAGCCATCACGGCCTCCGCCTGCCACCATTAACGCGTCTGGACGGACTTCGTTGACTCATCGGCCTCCCTTGAGTTCTTTCCTGACCAATGAACGCATCATGACCGGATCGTTGTACGCCACTTCGCTCAAGGCATCCATGATATGGAGCCCTTGCGTCGCGACCAACTCCTTGGCCTTCGTATAGTTCTTCGCAGTAAACCTCGCCACTGCCGGCTGACCGTTCACAATCTGACAAGCCAGGATCTCGCCGTTCACTTCGAGCGTGCCCCCCTGCTCGACCAACGTCTTGGCCTGCGCCGACGTAATGCCATGGAGCTGCGCGAACTCCTCCACTCCTCCCGTCTCAACCAATCTCCCATCCGGCATGATGCAGAGTCGCTTAAAATGCGGGGACCAATCCTTGCGGAAATCGATGTACTTGATGTCTCCGCCCTTCGCGACTACGCGATCCAATGTCCGGTAGTCGAGTCCAAGATTCTTCTGCTGAAGCTTCGTCTTTAATTCATCCGGCAGGGTTTTCTGGAATACATAGGTCGCGGCGTCTTCCAGCGAGAATCCACGGGCTCGAGCGACCTGTTCGGCCTCCGCAAACTGCAGCAGGTCGAACACCCATGTCTGTTTTGGGGCCGCTCCGGTGGGGTCCACGCGACAGGCAAAGAGTCCCTTCGTCACCAACCCGCCTTCCTGTGGATACACATACAGGCCACCGGTTATGAGAAGCTTCGTCATCGTCTCCACCGGCACTCCATAACTTTCCGAGAGGACCTTGGCATGCCCTGCGAGATCCTCCTTCTCGGTCATCGCGCAGACTGTCACATTCCCCGGCTCGTCGAACTCCGTATAGTCCTCAATGAGGTTATAGAGAATCGGCAGCTTCGGCGCCGTAACCTTTTTCTTAATCTTGAACATGCCTGACCATTTCTTTCACCCCTTACCCCTCACGCCTTACGCCTCACGTTTCACATGCCCATACGGAGGCAGCGTCATCAATCTCCGATCCTCCACCGGTCCACCGATCGTGAAGTGATAAAGCGATTGGAGGCTCAGTCCCTTCATCGCTACGATCTCATGCACAGGGTCGTCGAAGAAACATCCGATCCCAGTGGCCCGCACCCCCGCAGCTTCCGCTTCCAGGTACAGCACCTGCCCCAGCAACCCCGACTCCCAGAATAGACGTGGATACCACCAGGCTCCCCCTTCCCGCAAGCGCCCCTCGAACTCGGCCAGCATGCCGAATGAAAATGCGCTGTCGCCCGCAATTTCCTGATGACAACTTATTTGAATGGCCAGTTTCTTCGCATCGCCTTCAAGCAGCCAGTAGAGAGGTAGGTCCTCCGGACAACCTGGCGCCAGAGTCCAGGTCAGCTCTGGATTTATAGATTGTTGAATGAAGGTCAGTTTCTTCGGATCGCGGACCAGAAAATAGAGCCCCGGCTTGAGGCCGTCGACGCGATGCACAAACAGCAGGAGATGAATTGCCGGGTCGTAGGGCCAGGCATCCCACGGCATCGGCCGTTCCAATTGCGGCCTATCCGACTGAGGCATCACTAGCTGCATCATGCGGACAAATGTCGCCGCGGAGATCGACGTCTTGCCATCGAACGAGACAGCGCTCCGACGCTGGCGAATGATTTGGCCAGCGGATGGGCTCTCGTTAAACGTGAGACGTGAGACGTGAGACGTAACAGAAGTGGGAGCAGCGACAGAAATGTGCTCGTAAGAGGCTTTCCAGCTCGCTGCTGCAACCTCATCAATAATGTCCCACTCCACTCCATGCTCGCCGCTCAACCGATTGGCTTTCCCATACCATGTTCCCTTCCCAAGCGCTTCGACCACTGAAGACTCAAGAAAGAGCGGGATCGTGTTCTCTCCCTTACCCACACCTTGCCTCTCGCCCCTTGCCCCTTGCCAGACTACGCAGAGACAGTCCGGATGTTCTGGTTCGACTCCTTGAAAGTCGTCCGTGCGATGGATACCCAACAGCATCGCGGTGGTATTTTGCGATAGGCCATCGAGCAGCGCCATGTTCCAACCGAGTGTCGCAGCCGCAATTCTCGCTGTCCCAATCGCATGGCCGGCATCATGGTTGCAGTAACGGAACGCCCGCTCCCCATACTTCCAGGCTTCCCGCCAGTGAACGGAGGTGAGCCCGAAGAGAAATGCGCCAGGCGGAAACGGGGCCAGCAGACGAACCACGTGTTCCAGCGCAAACTCTGCGCGCAATTCCAGCCCATGTTCCTTTGGCGCGTAGTGATAGAGCCCCGGTTTGAGATCGAGTCCCTCGATCTGCGGCAAGACGAGATAACCTTCCGTCGGATGCAAATTACCGGACGACGGATTACTCCGCAGCGCCCACTCCGACTCCCCTGCCTTCTTCCACGCCGACAGCGCAAGTGCGAATTCAAAGAATCTGGAAAGCGATCGCACGTTGACAAGCTGGCAGGCAACCGCTCCAAGCTGGTAGATGGCGTCATAGGCGGGCGAAACCGGGTCTTCATCCGGCGTCAGCAGCGGCAGCGAAACGAGCGGTGCGCCTTCAAACCGTCGAAACGGATCAGGCTGATTCGCCCAATCCAGATAGCCAAGGGCACGAGCATAGCGGTTGAAATGATGCTTGGTCTGGATGTGATAGCGGATGACCTGATCAATCGGGTCAGGCGAAGCAGACTCGGCCGGTATCGCAGGAGCTAGTTTCTCAGTACTCATCAGAATAAGGGCAGTCTACAGAGCCACAGGAAGGAAAGTAAACGACACTGAGTCTAGTTGATTCCTCCAGCCAGGCACCGCTACACTCATTGAACTCCGCTCCAGAATGGTTGACAAGGACGTAGGATGAAAGAGGAAATTGCATCCTCTTGGCAAGATTTCGAGAAGATTTTTGAGCAGATTGAAGATCTGCGACAGAAAGCGCAGGAAGGTCAAAATGTCTCAGAACTGTTATACCGAGGACAAGCCGATTTCCGCTGGCGCCTAGAAACCACGCTCCAACAAACAGTATCTAAACCTGTCAGCCTAGAGGAATATTATCGACTAACGAAACAGGCGAAACCACGAATCGAAACATTTGCCGACAAATCATGGAAAATCCCAACCTACATACAATATTCAAAATGGTTGAAGTCAAAGCCATACCCCCCCTTCAATTTTGCTGCATACCCCTATTTCGTCTATTTAAGACACCATGGCTTCCCATCGCCACTACTGGACTGGACGAGTTCCCCCTACATTGCCTCCTTGTTCGCACTGGACAACCCTGCCAGTGACGCTGAGTATGTCTCCGTCTACGTTTTTTGGGAAGACACCGGAGAAGGAAAAACTTCACAAAGTGATAAGCCAGCAATCCATAGTATAGGGCCAACCGTGCGCAGCCATCGTCGTCACTTTCTTCAACAAAGCCGATACACTATCTGCACAGCTATGCCCGGTGACAACTGGGTCTACGCGAAACATGAAGATGTGGTTGCGAGAGGGGAGACCGGGCAAGATCGCTTGTGGAAGATTAAGATTCCGACATCGGCACGAGTTGAATTTCTGAAGAGGCTTCACAAAATGAACATTAGCTCATTTTCCTTGTTCGCTACCGAAGATAGCCTCTTAGCAACACTTGCTGCCGATATATTCCTCCTTAACCCAAAATCCAATGGCTGAGCCATGCAATTCGACGCTGCGCTTGCCGCACAAGAGACATTCCGACGAGCCGAGGCCGAGCTTGGTTCAGACTGGGATACAGCCGTAGAACTTGAAGGCACGTTTTCCTCTAATGCCGGATCGAGGGCTCGGGAAGCCTATGAAGGCTTGCTCTCCCTCGCTACACGTTATCCGAAGGCTCACTCCTTCCAAGCCTTCTGTATCTTCATCACCTGGCAGCAGGTAACGGAAGAGACCATTGCCCATCATTTTCAGACAGGCCTCCGGCTCTGCGAAACATTTCTGGCCTCCGCCGACGGGAAGCATCGAGCACACGTCGAGCAGATCACCGAACTCTATGGTTCATTTCGTGATGGATTAGGGCTCGATGAAGAGGATGAGATTCAAGTCGAGTTTCGACGGGACACGCCGAAGGGCGGAGACTAGCTTTCAGAGTGCTGAGTTGAAAGTGCTGAGTTCTGAGTCTGGGAATGCCGAAAGCTGATCGCTGATGACTGATAGCTCATGGCTGATGACGACAAACATCGCGCACGAATTTTTCTCCACCGCGGCCAACTCGCGCAGGCCAGAGCGGCCTATGAACAGGCAGTCGCGGATGATCGCCTCGCCAAGGATCACCGCGTCCTCTCCGATTCGCTCGGCAATCTGGGCAACGTCTGCGCCCTATCTGGCGACCTGGATCACGCAGAAGCCTGCTACAGGGAAGTACTCACGATCCAACGCACGGAACGGAATCAGCACGCCATCGCCCATACCCTCGTGAACCTCGGCAACCTGTACGTCGGAGCCGGCACACCGGAAAAGGCTCGCCCCTACTATCTCGAAGCCCTCGACCTCCTCACACCCCTGAACGATCACCGGGCGCTCGGCATCCTCTACCATAACCTCGGAATGGAAGAGGCCCGCC
>Ga0184633_10001091_pt1 | contig 10981 bp, 10 predicted proteins | sample PLM31_170_b1_FD_133156 | JGI IMG/M metagenome (GOLD analysis project Ga0184633, IMG submission 133156) | Groundwater sediment microbial communities from an aquifer in East River, Colorado, USA - PLM3-1_170_b1 | ecosystem: Environmental > Terrestrial > Soil > Riparian zone | place: USA: East...
AGGATGAACCCGGATGACATGGCGCGACTCGGCCTGACGGACGGGGCGCAGGTCCGGCTCCGCAACGCGCAGGGGGAGATCGTCGTGCCGTGCGTGTCTGCGAAGGACGAGCTGCCGCCGGGGGTCCTCTTTATCGCCTACGGTCCAGAGTCTTCGAAGCTGATGGGCGGAGAGACCCACGGGACGGGAATGCCAGATTCGAAGGGGATCGAGGTGGAGCTCACTGTCGCCGGGGGGTCGCCGGGAAGGGAGTGAGGGACGGTGGAGGGTGAGGTCCGGGTTATTGAGCATGCCACATGCACCTTCTGCGGGTGCGTGTGCGACGACATTGACCTCACGGTGGAGGGCAACCGGATCACCAAAGCCAAAAACGCCTGCGTGCTGGGCAAGGCATGGTTCTTCGAGTATCCCACCGAGGAGTCTCGCCCGGAAGCCATGATCGGAGGCGTCCCGGCGACGACGGCCGAGGGGATTGAGGAGGCCGCACGCATCCTGACCCGCGCGCGGTACCCGGTCGTGTACGGCCTCTCCGACACGACGGTGGAGGCTCAGCGCGTTGCCGTCGAGATCGCTGATCTCATCGGAGGATGTCTCGATACGACGACCTCCGTGTGTCACGGGCCGTCGGGCATCGCGTTCCAGGGGGTGGGCGAGGCGACCTGCTCGCTGGGGGAGATCAAGAATCGGGCCGACATGGTGATTTTCTGGGGAGGCAACCCCGCCGAATCGCATCCCCGGCACTTTACCAAGTACTCGGTCATGCCCAAGGGGATGTTTGTCCCCAACGGCCGGAAGGACCGGTATGTGGTGCTGGTGGATGTGCGTAAAACTCTCAGCGCGCGGGCGGCCGACCTGTTCATTCAAGTTAAGCCGAGCAAGGACTTTGAGCTCCTGTGGGCCCTGCGCGCGCTGGTGAAAGGCGTCGAGGTGGACGAGCGCATCGAGGCCGAGACAGGCGTGTCGCTGGCGACGCTCAAGGAACTGGTCGAGCGGATGAAGCGCGCGAAGTTCGGCGTGTTCCTGTTCGGCATGGGCCTGTCGATGACGCGCGGCAAGCACTATAACGCGGCGGCGATTCTGACCCTCGCCCGCGACCTGAATCAGCACACCCGCTTTGTGGCCAAGCCGATGCGCGGTCACGGGAACGTGACCGGCGCGGACAATGTGGTGGCCTGGGCCACCGGCTACCCGTTCGGGGTGAACTTCGGCCGCGGGTACCCGCGATTCAACCCCGGTGAGTTCACCACGGTGGATCTCTTGGCGCGGGGCGAGGCCGATGCGGCGCTGATCGTCTCCGCGGATCCTGTCGCCAACTTTCCCCAGTCAGCCATCGAGCACCTCAAGCGCATTCCGACTATCGTCCTGGATCCGCAGGCAAGCGAGACGGCAAAGGTCGCCCGGGTCGCGTTCACCACGGCGATTTACGGGATCAACGTCCCGGGGACCGTCTATCGGATGGATGACGTGCCGATCCGCCTGCGGCCAGCCCTCCCGTCGAGGTACCCGTCGGACGAGGAGGTACTGAAGGGGATCGCGAAGCGGGTCCGGGAACTCCGCCGGGAAGCCCTCAGCGCCTAGATCGCCTTCACCCGGTTTGCCCGATGCTCAGGATCGTCAACGGGAAAGTCTACGATCCGACCAATGGGGTGGACGGGGAGATCCGGGTGATCGCCGTCAAGGAGGGCCGGATCGTCCCCGAGGCCGAGCTTGACGCGACGGCCAGGACCATCGACGCGCGCGGGATGATCGTGTTGCCGGGTGGCGTGGACATCCACTCGCACATTGCTGGCCCCAAGGTCAACGCGGCGCGGAAGATGCGACCCGAAGACCACCGGCGGGCCGAGCCGGTCAAGCGGACCGCGATCACCCGGTCGGGCGTCATGGGCAGCAACCCGTCCACCTTCGCGACAGGCTATACCTACGCCCGCCTCGGCTACACCACTGCCTTCGATGCGGCCGTGCCCCCGCTGGGTGCCCGCCACGCCCACGAGGAGCTTCACGACACCCCGGTGATCGACAAGGGCTTCTTCGTCCTGATGGGCAACAACGAGTTCATCATGCGATGTTTGAGGGCCGGAGAGACGGAGAAGATGCGCCACTTCGTGGCGTGGCTCCTGGGCGCCGCCAAAGGGTACGCCGTCAAACTGGTCAACCCCGGGGGGGTCGAGGTCTGGAAGTCGGGTGGCCGGAACGTCTCCTCCATTGACGGGGTGGTGCCAGGCTTCGAGGTGACCCCGCGACAGATCATCGTGGGGTTGGCGCAGGCCGCCATGGACCTGGGCCTGCCCCATCCGGCCCACATCCACGCCAACAACCTGGGGCTGGCGGGCAACTGGGAGACGACGCTGGCAACCATGAAGGCGCTGGAAGGGCGGCGGGCCCACCTGGCTCACGTGCAGTTTCACTCGTATGGCGGCGAGCCGGGTGGGCGCCTGTCCTCCCGGGTCGCGGATCTTGTCGAGTACGTCAACGGGCACGACAGCCTCAGCGTGGACGTGGGACAGGTGGTGTTCGGTGAGACGACCTCGATGACCGGCGATGGCCCGCTGGGATACTACCTCCACGGGGTGACCGGCCGGAAGTGGTTCAATGCCGACGTGGAGATGGAGGCGGGCTGCGGGATCGTCCCGATCCGGTACCGGGAGCGGAGCCATGTGCACACGACGCAGTGGGCGATCGGGCTGGAGTGGCTCCTGTTGATGAACGACCCGTGGCGGATCGCCCTCTCGACCGACCACCCCAACGGCGGCTCCTTTACCGCCTACCCGTACATCATCCGGCTCTTGATGGACCGGGAGTTCCGCCGGGAGGCGATCCGGGGGGTCAATGCGAAAGCCATCGCCTCGACGCACCTGCCCGAGCTTGACCGGGAGTACTCCCTCAATGAGATCGCGATTATCACGCGCGCGGCGCCGGCGCGGCTCCTCGGGTTGAGGCGTAAGGGGCATCTCGGTCATGGCGCGGACGCCGACATCACGATCTACGACCTGGACGCGGACTGGGAGAAGACCTTTGCCACGCCGAAGATCGTCGTCAAGGCCGGCGAGGTGATCGTCGAGGACGGCGAGATCCGCCGGGACGTGGAGGGCCGCAGCCTCTACGTGGAGCCGGAGTACGATCCGGGTATCGAGCCCGAGCTCCGCAAGTGGTTCGCCGACTTCTACACCATCGAGTTTGACAACTACGCGGTGGGCATGGAATATTTGCCCCACGCGGAACGAGTAGCGGTATCGGGCGGATAAAGAGGTGGGTGAGCTCAGACTCAACGGCGTCGAGATCGAGGATACCTACGCCGAGGCGTTCAAGATGCGCGCGGCCAGGGTGATCGTCACCGCGGAGACGGGCGCCTGGGCCCTGACGGCGGGGGTCGTGGCGTCCGGCTATGGCACATCAGTCATCGGCTGCGACGCCGAGGCAGGGATCGAAGCGGAACTCGCGCCAGGCGAGACGCCCGACGGGCGGCCGGGAGTGAGCCTGCTTTTTTTCGGCTTCAGCAAAGAGGGACTGGGCAAGGCCCTGGTCAACCGGCTCGGCCAGTGCGTGATGACCTGCCCGACCACGGCGTGCTTCAATGCGCTGCCCATCGGCGAGGAGACAGTGAAGGTCGGTGGGCAGTTGAGGTTCTTCGGCGATGGGTACCAGTCGAGCAAGAAGTTGGACGGGCGTCGTTATTGGCGGGTTCCCGTGATGGACGGGGAGTTCCTGTGCGAGGAAACCTTCAGCATTCAGCGCGCCGTTGCGGGGGGGAACTTCTTGCTCCTCGGCGTTGATCAGGCCTCAACGCTGGCGGCGGCTGAGGCGGCGGTAGCCGCCATCCGACGGACCCGCGGTGTGATCCTGCCATTCCCGGGTGGCATCGTCCGCAGCGGCAGCAAGGTGGGCTCGCGGTACAAGGCGCTCCGGGCGTCCACCAATGACGCCTATTGTCCCACGATCACGGCGCTCACCCGGACGGCGCTGCCCGAGGGCGTCAACGCGGTGTACGAAATCGTCATCGACGGGCTCGATCTGCCGGCGGTGGAGGCGGCGATGCGGGTCGGGCTGCGTGCGGCCTGTCGCGCGGGTGTGGTGCGCATCAGCGCCGGCAACTATGGGGGCAAGCTGGGGCAGTATCAGGTGCACCTGCACCGCGTGCTGGCCGGGACATGAGCTTCCTCGGAGAGGGGCCACCCTGGCCCCCCCACGCCTCCGGCGTGGATGCCCGGGTACCCGCCCCTTCCGAAGCCTCCCCCCGGGGGTTGCGCGGGCGAAGCCCGCGCTCGGGCAGACTCGGACTCGTGCTATGAGGGTAGTCCAAGAGGCTGTGATTCGGTGGTGATCGAGACCGTCGGCACGACGCTGGACGAAACCGGGGAGCCGAACTTCGCGGCCATGGGAGTGGTCTGGGGCGGCGAGACCATCACCATCCGGCCGTTCACGAACACGCGGACATACGAGAATCTCACGCGGACGGGTGAGGCGGTTGTCAATGTCACGGATAACGTCTTGATCTTCGCGAAGAGCGCCCTATCGCGGGAACAGTTCGAGTGCGTCCCCGCCACGCGCGTGAGGGGCGTTGTCCTGCGGGACACCTGCTACTGGCGGGAGGTGTCGGTTCAGGAGGTTGTCGCCCCGCACCCCGAGAGTCCGGGAGCGGGGCGGGCCGATATCGTGACGCGCGTCGTGGGCGGCGGCGAGGTGAGGCAGTTCGGCGGCCTATGCCGGGCGAAGCACGCCGTCGTCGAAGCGAGTATCCTGGCGTCACGGCTCCGGTTCCTCCCGCGCGACGAGATCTTCGGGGAGTTGGCCCGGCTGGACGCGCTGGTGGAGAAGACGGGCGGCCGGGAGGAGCGGGAAGCGATGGAGTTTATCCGGGCTCACGTCGCGAGAAAGACCTCTATCGGCCGTCTTGTCCGCGGAGGCGAGAGGTGAAGGGTATCGTCCAGGCGCCGGCGCGTCTCCATCTGGGCTTCATTGACCTGAACGGCCAATGCGGGAGGATGTTCGGGTCGATCGGGGTCGCGATCGAGCGCCCCAGGTGGGTCCTGGAGGTCGGCCTCTCCGGCCGGATGGAGGCGGACGGAGACGCCGGCAAGGAGATCCTCAAAGTCCTCCGGCGCCTGCGTCGGCGTCTGGGCGTGGATCAGGCGGTCCAAATCCGCACGCTGGAAGCCATCCCACGCCACATGGGATTCGGATCGGGGACCCAGCTTGAGCTCTCGCTGTCCTTTGCGATCTCGCAGTTGATGGGCCGGCAGCTCCCCGTGATGGAGCTCGCGCGGATCCTCGGACGGGGAAAGAGGTCAGGGATCGGGATTGCAGCCTTCGCCAACGGCGGATTCGTGGTGGATGCCGGCCGGCCGTGCCGGACCCGGGCCCCCCGGGTGTCGGAGTCTTTCAACGGTGACGACCTCCCTCCGGTGATTTTCCAGCGCGCGCTCCCCGAGGATTGGTGCTTCGTCATTGTGTTGCCCGGGGGGAAGGCGGGATTGAGCGGGAAACGGGAAGAGAAAGTCTTCGAGACGCTTCCTCCCATGGGCGAAGCCACGGTGGAGAGGATCAGTCGGTTGACCCTGATGAAGGTGCTCCCGGGGGTCATCACGGATGACATCCGGGGGTTCGGGGAGGCGATCACCGAGATCCAGGCGCTGGTCGGGGAGTTCTTCGCGCCCTATCAGGGCGGGGTGTACGCGACCCCGACGGGAAGAAAGGTCGCTGACTTCGCCCTCAGGCGAGGGGCATGCGGGGTGGGCCAAAGCTCCTGGGGCCCCACGGTGTTCGCGCTGGTGCGGGGCGAGGACACGGCCACGGCCCTGGCGGGGGAGATCAAGCGGTTCCTCGGCGACGACCAGAGCCTCGTTTTCCCCACGCGGGCGAGCAACAGGGGAGCCGTATGGCAGGCGGAGCCGTGATTTCCCTCCGCCTCAAGCAGGGGTTCACCGTCCCGTTGGAAGCCGAGACGATCACTCCCGACGCCTTTCTCGGGAATCCCGTTTCGCACATTGAGCGGTTGCCGGTCGTGCAGGGCAACACCGAGGCGAAGCTGGGCGACTTCTTCTCCGTGGACGGGGACGCCGACGACGTGATCCGGCTGGAGGGCGACCTCTCCCGCGTGAAGTACATCGGCAAAGCGATGACCCGTGGCCGGATCGAGGTCCACGGCGACGCGGGGATGCACCTGGGGGCCGAGATGCGGGGCGGAGAGATCGCCGTCCACGGGAACGCCGGTGACTGGGTCGGGGCCGAGATGCGGGGCGGGATGCTGCGCGTGACGGGGAATGCCGGCCACTTGGTCGGTGGGGCATATCGCGGCAGCGAGAAGGGCATGCGGGGCGGGACGATCCTGGTGGGCGGGAGCGTCGGCAACGAGACAGGCTGCGTGATGCGGCGCGGAGTGATCGCCGTGGCGGGCGGCGCCGGAGACTTCACCGGTGTGATGATGCTGGCGGGCACCATCTTTGTCTTCGGCGCGCTGGGCCTGCGGACGGGGGCGGGGATGAAGCGGGGAGCGATCGTCGCCTTCGCCGGCGACGGCGGCTCGCCCGCACTGCTCCCGACCTTCAGGTTCGACTGCGCCTACCGGCCCGTCTGGATCAGCCTGTACCTGCGTCAGCTTCGGGAGTGGGGGGTCGGCGTGCCTGAGGCAAGCATGCGGGGCCTGTATCGTCGCTACTCCGGAGACTTGGTCGAGCTCGGCAAAGGAGAGATCGTGATATGGACCTCGCCCTGAACCGCCGGGCCAGCGCCATCGCGGACCTCATGGTGGCCGACGCGGAAGTCCTCGGCCTCGCGGTCACGCGCCCGCCCAGCGGTGCCTGCGTGGTTGATTGTGGCGTTCATGCGCCGGGAAGTTTCGAGGCCGGCCGGCGGCTGGCGGAGGCGTGCCTGGGGGGGATGGCGACGGTCTCGTTCGCGGAGGTCGACGTGGGCGGCCTGTGGCTCCCTGCCGTGCGCGTGGTCACCGATCATCCCGTGGCGGCGTGCCTTGCGAGTCAGTATGCCGGCTGGTCGATCGACCCCGAAGGGTACTTTGCCATGGGGTCCGGGCCTGCCAGGGCCCTCTCGCGGGTCGAGCGGGAACTCTTCGAGAAAATCGGCTATGCGGAATCTTCTGACCGAGGCGTCCTGGTGCTCGAGGGGAAAACCCTGCCCGGCGAAGCGGTCGTGTCGTTCGTCTCGGACCGGTGCCGGATCGCGCCCGGCGGTCTCACGCTTCTGGCGGCTCGTACGGCGAGCGTCGCCGGGTGTGTGCAGATCGCCGCGCGCTCCGTGGAGACCCTCCTCCACAAGATGCTCGAGCTCGGCTTCGACGTCGCGAAGGTACGGGGCGGGGTCGGCCTCTGCCCGCTGGCGCCGGTCGCCAAGAACGATCTGCACGGCATCGGCTGGACCAATGATTGTATCCTCTATGGTTCCCGCGTGTACGTGACCGTGCGGGCTTCCGACGAAGAAATCGGGGCGGTGCTCGATCAGCTCCCCGCCTCGGCGTCTCCCGATTACGGCACCCCGTTCCTGGACATCTTCGCCCGCTACGGCCACGACTTCTACAAGATTGATCGGCGGCTGTTCAGCCCGGCGGAGGTGACGATCAACAATCTCGAGACCGGCCGCCTCTCCCGAGCGGGGCGGGTGAATCCCGACGCGCTTCGGGCCTCGTTTGGAATGGGATGAAGATCGCCATTCTGGGCTCGCGCGGGGGCTGGCACGAAGCTCAGCTGGAGAGGGCGTTGCTTGTCCGCGGGGCCACCCCGATCCTCGTCCCGGTGACGGGGCTCACGGCACGCGTGAGCGACGCGCCCCGGCTCGCGGTCCTTGGCCAGGACCTCGACGACTGTGGCGCGGTCATCGTCCGGGCGATCCCCGGTGGCTCGCTCGAGCAGGTCATCTTCCGGGTGGATGCCCTTCACCGGCTGACGCGGCTCGGGGTCCCGGTGATCAACTCGCCGCGGTGCATCGAACGCAGTGTGGACAAGTATTTCACCTCGGCGCTGCTCGAGGACGCGGGCCTCCCCACCCCCCGGACGCTGGTCTCGGAGCGCTTCGACGACGCGATGGCGGGGTTTCAGGAGCTGGGAGGGGATGTGGTGATCAAGCCCCTGTTCGGGGCGGAGGGGCGCGGGATGGTTCGCGTGACGGACGCCGACCTTGCCTACCGCACCTTCCGTGCCTTGGAGCTGGCCCGCGCGGTGTTTTACCTGCAGGAATACATCCCCCATGGGGGAAGGGACATCCGCGCGTTTGTGGTCGGAGGACAGGTGGTCGCCGCGATGACGCGCCGGAGCGCGGGATGGAAGACGAACCTGGCCCAGGGGGCCCGCGCCGAACGGATTGACTTGCCGCCTTCCCTGGCGGCGATCAGCCGGCGCGCGGCGAGCGTGCTCGAGGCGGACTATGCCGGCGTGGACCTGCTCCAGGGAGAGGACGGTCGTCTGTTCGTGCTCGAGGTCAACGGCATACCGGGCTGGCAGGGCTTGCAGCGGACGACCGAGGCGGACGTCGCGGGCGCGATTGCCGACCACGCGCTGGAATCCGCGCGCCGGGACGCGGGCACGGGGGCGTTCCGCCCGTGAAGACCGGGAAGGGGACCTCCCGCGACTCGCGGCATCAGGTCGCTCTCGCCGCGACGCTGGCCTGCGTCCTCGAGGCGAGCGCCGAGAAGGTCGGGAACGTGACCCCTGAGCGCCGGTTCGCCGATGCGGGCTTCCGCGACTTCGTCGCAAGCGCCGTGGCGCTCGGCCCTGTCATCGCCCAGGCCGGACCCGGTCGGGTCGGGTGGGCGGTCTGGAAGTCGGTGGCGGCCGCGCGCCGGGCGACGGCGACCAATACGCACCTGGGGGTGGCGCTGCTGTTCGCGCCGCTCGTCGCCGCCTGGCGCTCGCCCCAGAGAGGCGGGTTGAGGCGCCGGCTGGCCGCAGTCCTGCGCGACCTCACGGTGGGCGATGCCCGCTGGGCGTATCGCGCCATCCGCCTGGCGAAGCCGGGCGGGTTGGGACGGAGCGATGTGGCCGATGTCAGGCGCTCGCCGGCGATCACGCTCCGGCACGCCATGGCGCTCGCCGCCCAACGGGACGCGATCGCATCGGAGTATGTCCAGGATTTCGCGATCACGTTCGATCTCGTGCTGCCCGCGCTTCTTCGAGGGGTGAGAAGGGGCCTCGCCGTGCCTGAGGCAATCGCGCAAGCCCATCTCGAACTCGTGGCCCGCCTCCCGGACACGCTGATCATGCGCAAGGCTGGAAGACCGGCGGCCGAGGCGGTCTCAGCCAGGGCACGGGCCGCGGTGGACGCCGGGGGGCGCTACACGCGGCAGGGCCGACGGGCTGCCGGCCGGCTCGATCTTTCTCTCAGAGAGGAAGGCAATCGGCTAAACCCGGGCGCGTCGGCCGACCTGGTGGCGGCCGCGCTCTTCGTGTGGCTGCTGGAGACGGACGGGAGCGGGCTGGGATGAGCGCCTTCAGGGTTCGCGTCGAGAAAGATCACACGGGATTCTGCGCCGGCCATTTCATTACCTACGACGGTCACGAGTGCGAACCGCTCCACGGTCACAACTACCGGGCCGCCGCGCAGCTCGAAGGACCACTCGACGACAATTGTTACGTCTTCGACTTCAGCCGCCTGAAGAAGCTGCTGAAGGACATTGCGGATCGGCTTGACCACCGGATGCTGCTCCCCAGCCGGAGCGAGCTGATCCGGGTGGAAGAGGAGGGGGACCAGATCGTCGCAACCTATAAAGAGAAGCGATACGTGTTCCCGAGGAGCGACGTGATCCTTCTGCCGATCCCGAACACCACCGCGGAGATGCTGGCGCGCTGGATTGCCGGGCAGCTCCGAGAGGCCCTGGGCGGGGCGCGGCTGGCCGGCCTGACCGCGATCCAGGTCGAGGTGGAGGAATCTGTCGGGCAGCGAGCGTTCTATCGCGAGGAGCTCTAGCGGGATGGTTCACGATTTCCCGCCGGCCTATTACAAGCTTCTCAACGGACGCGAGAATGTCGTGCTCTTGGAAACCTCTCGATACGACCTCGACAATTACCGAAGCTTCCTATTTATCGATCCGATTGACACCCTTCGCGTCCATTCAATCGACGAGGTGCCGGCCCTCCTGACAGGCATCGAGAGCTATTTGGGCCAGAACTGTTACGCGGCTGGGTACTTCGGGTATGAGTGTGGATATCATTTCGAGAAGGTTTCCGATTCTGTCTCCGGCACTTCTCCCCTGGCGTGGTTTGGGATCTATCGCGCCCCGATCGTGTTCAATCACCTCACGGGAACGTTCGATGCGGAACCGGAAGGGGTGTGGGTGTCGGCGGCCGCTGATCCGCTTCCCGATGACTACACGATCCGAGATCTCCGCTACGACATTCCGACGGAGGAGTATGTCCCGAGCATCCATACGATCAAAGAGCTCATTCGCTCGGGCTGCACCTATCAAATAAACTTCACGGGCAAGTACGTCTTTGACTTTCACGGATCGACCATGGCGCTGTACGATGCGCTGAAAAAGAGGCAGCGCGTGTCGTACGGCGCGTTCATAAACGCGGATGGGCGGACGGTGCTGTCCTTTTCGCCTGAATTATTCTTCCGGCGAACGGGTGACACGATCACGACGAAGCCGATGAAGGGGACCGTCAGACGCGGACGGACATGTGAAGAAGACCGGGTCTTGCAGGAATGGCTGAAACATGATCCCAAAAACCGGGCTGAAAATGTGATGATCGTGGATTTACTCCGGAACGATATAGGGCGAATCGCGGAGATCGGCTCGGTCCGCGTCCCAGAACTGTTTACGGTGGAAAAGTATCAGACGCTGTTTCAGATGACCTCGACGATTGAGGGAAAGATCCGCCCGGGGGTGAACTATTACGATATATTCCACAGTCTCTTTCCGTCGGGCTCGGTGACCGGGGCTCCCAAGATCCGATCCATGCAGATCATCCGGGAGCTCGAAGGGGAATCCCGTGGCGTGTACACGGGAGCAATCGGCTATGTTTCGCCCGCCGGCGAG
>Ga0184633_10001092_pt1 | contig 10977 bp, 7 predicted proteins | sample PLM31_170_b1_FD_133156 | JGI IMG/M metagenome (GOLD analysis project Ga0184633, IMG submission 133156) | Groundwater sediment microbial communities from an aquifer in East River, Colorado, USA - PLM3-1_170_b1 | ecosystem: Environmental > Terrestrial > Soil > Riparian zone | place: USA: East...
ACAGTCCAAATCACGGTTCGCTCCCTCTCATCATTTAGCTTGACAATATTAGTGACCGGTGGTCTGTTGATGACCAGTAGTCATCATGGGTACTAGAGATCGCAGGTCACGAGAGAAAAGCGCTCGCCGGGACGCGGAGCGAGAAGCTCGACCGCCGGCGTGGCGAGGTCGGCGACGTAGCGCGCGTTCTTGGCGTAGCGCTCGGGATCCCACGTCTGGGTTGCCGTCATGCGCGCGCCTCCGGCGCTTCGGCGGTGTCCCGGACCGCGACCATGGTGCCGAGCATGGCCGCTACGGCCTTCGGAGCAGCGTCGCCCAGCGCGTACACCTCACCGGCGCAGACAGTCAGCGCGCGTCCGGGCTTTATGACGCGCCCGTGCGCGAGCAGCCGTTCACCGCGCGCGGGGGACATGAAGTTGACCTTGTACTCGACGGTGAGGACGTTCGCGCCCGCCGGCATGAGGCTCATCGCGGCGTAGCCGCACGCCGTATCCACGATGGCCGTCACGATTCCCGCAGCGACGTAGCCGTGTTGCTGCGTGAGGTCATCGCGGACGGGCATGTCGATGTCGACCTCGCCGGGAGCGACCTTCACGAGGCGGGCGCCAATGGTCCTCATGAGAGTCAAGCGCGAGAAGCTCTCGCGCACCCGTTCCTCGAAGCCAGGATCAACAGGAGCGAACGTCGACATGTGGACCTCCATTGGGCGCGTGAACGTCCGTCACATGATGACCGTCAGTCACCACACGAGAAAAAAATTATGCTGAAGTCGTCGCTTTGAGGCCTCGGATGAACAGCTCCGTGTTCGTTCGCAAAAGATCCTCGATCGGGAGATCGAACCTCGTTGACCCTTGCAGCTCCTGTTCGAACATGAGGATGATCCCGTTGCTCGAGCCCCATGCGATCGCCGCAGCCTTCACGGGGTCTACCGTGGGAGGAAACGTCCCTTCGTCGATGCCCTTCTGGATCAGCAACGCCAGGGGCGGTAGGCCCGGGCACTCGGACGGGTTTGCGCACGTTTTGGCTCTGACGTCGGCGTGGGAGCAGAAGAAGAGCAGCTTGAAGTACTGTGGCTCCTCCCTGTACAAGCGGCAGTAGGCGTCGCAGAGCCGGCGGAGGTTCTCGTCGGCGGGAAGCGCCAGGTCGACCGCCTCACTGAAGCGCTGGCCCACGAGTGCCAGGCCCTCGTCCATCAACGCCGAGAACATCTCTTCCTTGGCCCTGAAGTACAGATAGATGGTCCCCTTCGCGACCTCGGCAAGTTCGGCGATGTCGTCGATCGTGGTTGCGAGCACGCCCTTTTCCGCGAACACCGCTTTCGCCGCCTTCAAGATGGCTTCCCGGCGGGCGCTTTTCTCTCGTGACCTGCGGTCTCTGGTACCCATGATGACTGCTGGTCATCAACAGACCACCGGTCACTAATATTGTCAAGCTAAATGATGAGAGGGAGCGAACCGTGATTTGGACTGTGTTTGTCATGGATTGACATTATCGATCGACAATACTAGATTCAGCGAATGACACCCTTATCCCTGCAAGCAACGGTCGAGGTCCCTCCCCACGGCGGTCGGTTGATCGATCGGATGCTTCGCGGCGATGCCCTGGCGGACGCCCGTGAGCGCACCGTGTCGCTCAAGCGGATTTCGCTCAACGCCCGGATGATGTCCGATCTCGAGCTGCTCGCCGTCGGCGCCTACAGTCCGCTCGAGGGGTTCATGGGCGAGGCCGATTACCGCGCCGTCCTGCGCGAGATGCGCCTCGCGAACGGTCTCCCGTGGCCCCTGCCCATCACGCTCGCGGTTCGGCGGGCCGCCGCCGACGAGCTGCGCGAGGGCGAGGACGTCGCGCTGGTCACCCCGTGGGAGGAGCCGCTCGGAGTTCTCCACCTCGAGGAGCGCGTTTCTTACGACGGCCGCGAGGAAGCCCGGCTCGTCTACGGTACCGACGATCCACGCCATCCTGGCGCTGCGTACCAGCTCACGCGCGGCGACGTCCTGCTCGCCGGCCCCGTCGACCTGATCGCGCGCCCGCCGCTCAAAGGCTTCGAGGCGTACCGGCTGGATCCCGCTGACGCGCGGGCGCGCTTCCGCCAGCTCGACTGGCGGACCGTCGTCGGCTTCCAGAGCCAGCAGCCGATGCACCGCGCGCACGAGTACATCCAGAAGTGCGCGCTGGAGCCGCTGGACGGCCTGTTCATCCACCCGCTCGTCGGCCAGACCAAGCTCGACGAGCTGCCGTCGGAGGTGCGGGTACGCTGCTACCAGGTGCTCGTCGAGCAGTACTATCCGAAGAACCGCGTCGTCCTCGCCGCCTTCCCCGGCGCCATGCGCTACGCCGGCGCCCGCGAGACGCTGTTCCACGCGATCGTGAGAAAGAACTACGGGTGCACCCACTTCATCGTGGGACGCGAGTACGCCGGGGTCGAGCACGACTTCACGCCGGTCACCGTGGATCAGATCTTCCACGCGTTCGCGCCGGACGAGCTGGGGATCGTGCCCCTGTTCTTCGACGAGACGTTCTACTGCCGCCGCTGCGAGGCGGTGACCTCGCCCAAGACCTGCCCGCACGGATCCCAGGACCGCGTGGCGCTCAGCGGCGCGGTGGTGCGCGAGCTGCTGGGACGAGGCGAGCAGGTGCCCACGGAGTTCGCCCGTCCCGAGGTCGCCGAGATCCTCCGGAACTGGGTGCGGGGCACCGACGTCGCCGCGGCGCCGCCCGTGGCCCCCGCGGAAGTCAGGAAGGAGACCAAGGCGCAACGGGCCGAGCGGCTCAAGAGCGAGGTGAATCCGTGGGAGCACCTCGAGGAGATCCGCCGCTTCGCCCGTGAGGGGTATCAGGCGATTCCGGCGGCGTGGCTCAACACCTACTTCCGCTGGTGGGGCGTCTACACCCAGGGCGACGGTATCGGGGCCGTCGGCGGCAAGGGCGGCGAGGGCAAGGCCGTGCCCTACTTCATGGTGCGGATCCGCATCCCCAACGGCCAGCTCTTCTCGCACCAGCTCCGGATGATCGCCGGCTTCGCCGAGCGGAGCGCGCGGGGCGTGGCCGACATCACGGTCCGCGAGAACATCCAGCTCCACTGGATGCCCGTCGAGGCGCTGCCGGATCTCCTCGAGAGCCTCTGGCGGTCAGGGCTCACCACGATGGGCACGTGCGGCGACGTGACCCGCAACATCACGGGCTGCCCGCTGGCCGGGGTGGACGCCGACGAACTGGTGGACGCCTCGCCGCTGGTCCAGGCGGCCAGCCGGATGCTGAACGGCAATCCCGACTTCTACAACATCCCCCGCAAGTACAAGATCACCATCACGGGCTGCCGGGCGTGGTGCTCGTATCCGGAGATCAACGACGTCGGGCTGACGCCTGTCCGCCACCCTGTCACCGGCGCGGTCGGCTTCTCGCTCCGCGTGGGGGGTGGACTGTCCACCAACCCGCATCTTGCCCTGCCGTTGAACGCCTTCGTCCACTGGCACCAGGTGCTGCCCGTCATCCGCGGGATCACCGAGATCTTCCGCGACAGCGACGTGCTTCGGCACGACCGCGAGAAGGCGCGGCTGAAGTTCCTCTTCCTTCAACATGGCTGGACCGCCGAGCGCTTCCAGGAGGAGCTGGAGCGGCGGCTCGGCTTCGCCCTCGATCCCGCCGTCGTCGAGGAAGCGCCGGACGACGTGTACCGCGACCACGTCGGCATCCATGCGCAGAAGCAGGACGGCTACGTCTACGCCGGCATCTCGGTGCTGCGGGGGCGCCTCACCGTGGAGCAGATGCGGACGGTGGCCGATCTGGCCGACCGTTACGGGAGCGGCGAGCTGCGGACGACGACGATGCAGAACCTCGTGATCCTCAACGTGCGCCGCGAGCGTGCCGACGCGCTGGCCCGCGAGCTGGAGGCGGCGGGGCTGCGGCTCGATGCCTCGCCGTTCTGGCGGGGCACGGTCGCGTGCACGGGCACGGAGTTCTGCAAGCTGGCCCTCACCGAGACCAAGGGCTTCGCGCGCTGGCTGGTGGGAGAGATGGAAGCGCGGATGCCGGGCTTCGACCAGCACCTGAAGATCAACGTCACCGGCTGCCCGAATAGCTGCGGCCAGCACTGGATCGCGGACATCGGGATCGAGGGCAAGAAGACGAAGGTCGAGGGCACGATGGTCGACGCCTACTACTTCTCCGTGGGCGGCGCCGTCGGCAAGCACCAGCGCACCGCGCGCCCCATCGGCTACCGCGCCCCGGCGACCGACGTCCCCGACGCGATCGAGCGGCTGCTGCGCACCTATCTCGCCGAGCGGCGGAACGGGCAGAGCTTCCGCGACTTCACGGCCGGACGCACCGACGAGACGCTGCGCGAGGTGCTGGCGGGCCGGCCCGCGGCCGCGGTCGCGCGTGATGCCTCGCCGGGCCGCCCGCCCCACGGCGTCGACGGCTGACCGCCGGGGCTGAAGAAGAAGCCCTCGACCTCGGAATTCCTCGACTGGCTCAAGCTGCTGCTCGCCGAGGACATTCCTCCGGACGCGCTGCGACGCTTCTGCGTCAGCGCGCGGCCTGCATCTGGCGCGCGAACTCCTCAGCGATGAGGCGATTGACCCAGGCGCGGTGGTGGCCGCCCGAATGCGGATTGTTGGCGGTCAGCGCCGGCATGGCGGCCTGGACCGACACGACGCGCGCCCGCCAATCGGCGAAGGGGATGCCGCGCTGCGCGGCCCACTTCTGCAGCAAGCCATAGGATTCGGTGTCGTTGGCCCAGCTGACGACGAGCCGCGCTTTGTGCTGGCGGGCGAATGCGGCGAGGCGCTCCCGCACGTCCGCGCCGGACCGGGCGGCAGCGGGCGCGGGCGCGCCGGCGGCGGGGACGTCCGCGCCCGGGATCCTGCCTCGGCGCATCACATCGATCGCAACCTTGGCGCGCACGCCGATCTGCAGATCGTTCGTCAGCCACTGCAGCGGGCGCACCCACCCGCCCCAGAGCGGGCTGCCCTCGACGATGTGCTTGTGGCGGTAGCCGCTCCGGAACAGCAGGTCGTCAGCATCATCGTTCTCGCAGCCGAGATAGAGAATCACCGCAGGCGGGTGTAAGCGCTGCGCCGTGCGCCGCAGCAGGATCAACGCCTGTTCGCCGCCATAGCCGGCGACGCCGAGATTGACCACGCCGTAACGCGGCGTGTACCGGCCCCGGGCATCCGTATTCAGGATCAAATCGAGCTGAAACGGGTAGGCGGCGTCGGCCGGCAGCCCGGTTCCCTGGGTGAAGGAATCGCCAACCGCGAAGACCAGCGACGGGAAGCGGGAGAAGTCTTCCTGGAAATTGGCCGTGCCGCGCCGGTTGGTGCGGATCTCCTGCAGGAAATCCGTGGTCCGAAGGCTGTAGTGGCTTTCGCGCAAGCGGAAGCCCAGCTCGGCATCATATACGTAGGCCGTCGGCTCGTCGGCCAAGTGCAGGGGCGCGAACAGCCGCAAGGCGAGTTCCGCCAGGCACAGCGCCCCCAGCAGCGCCAGGCCGAAAAGGGTGATTTTCTGCAACCCGGGCTTGGCGCGCAACGGTCTCACCTGTCTATCGTCGACGGTCGGCAGGCAGCCGTCAAACGATAGATGGCAAACTGATACCCTGGCAGTTCAGGGACGGGGAAGACCTGCTCGCGGGTGCCATTCAGCTTGTTGGGGAAGGCCACATCATCCAGCCACCGCGTGCTGAGGTGTTCAAAGTCCGCGATGACGCTGATACACTGCGCCTGCACATAGGCGGTTTGGTCGCCCGTCATCCGCGCCTCGGCCGCGGGGTTGTTGATTTTCCCGTCGAGGTTGACCGTGAGGCGCTGGGAATAATAGCCCAGGATGCCCGCATTGTAACTGCCGATGCGCGCCCCCGGCTCCGTGTGCGCGGCCAGCCAAGTCGCCGCCGCCATCATCACCCGTTGGTGGGCAAGAGGGTAGTAGTTGAGCGCCAGGGTGTTGACGACAATCAGGGTGAGGGCCACCCCCTGCATCCCCCAGAAGGCGATGCGCCGTCGGCGCGTCGTGGCGTGGCCAGCCAGGGCAGCCACGCCCAGCGCCAGCCCCGGGTAGAGGAAAGGGGTCAGCGACGCCGCATAATAGCCGCGCCAGTTGCCCCAGCGCAGAAATACGTGGACGGAGAGAAAGAGCAGGATGGCGGCGCCACAGGCCAACCCGGTCAGTTGCGGGGTGGTCAGAACATTTCCGCGCCAACCAAGAGCCGGCAAGAGCCGGAGGCGCGCCGTCCGTCCTAGTGTGGCACGCCGCAGGGGCGGCACCAGCAGGGCCATGCCCCCCAGCACATAGAGGCCAAGCCCCGTATAGAGCCAGAAGCGGGGGGTGCGTCCCTCGTAGACGAGGGGCAGCGCCAGTACAACCTTCACAATGGCCGCGAATCTCGAGAGCAGGAAATGCCCTTGGTCCAGCAGACCGGGGGTGAGGGCGAGGAACTGCTGGCGCTGGACGACAGGCTCGACCATCCCCGACATCTGTACCAGCGCCCCAAAGCGCAGCCACATCCAGGCAAACCAGGGCAGCGTGAGCAACGCCATCACGCCGACCACCACGCCGAGCCGCCAGAACAGGCGGGGCGTGCCAACAGCATGAGCTGCCAACCCGCACACCGCCAGCAGCACCGCAACGATCACGGCAGAATCGGTGCGGGCCAGCACGGCCAGGGCACAGACGCCCCCCAGGACAACGGGGCCACGCCCCGCCCCCGGTTGACGCAAAAAGTCCAGGGAGAGCAGTGTGAGCAAGACCAGGGTCAGCGTGAGGGAGACCAGGACGCTTTCCAGCCCATTGAGATGCATCAGCACAATCTTGGCGTTGAGCGCGTAGAGCAGGCTGATGGCCAGGGCAAGACTTGTATGGCCCACCAGCCGCAGGCAGAGGCCGAAGAGCAACGATGTGGTGAGGGCGCCCATCACGGCCGCGAAGAAGATCAGCGCATTGATTGCCCTATCGGTTGGCCCCAGCAGCGCCACCGCCGCGATGTTGAATCCCATCCACAGGGGGTGGAAGCCATTCGTGGGGTTGATGCCATCAAAGGAGACGACCCCCTCCCGCACAATATGGCTGGCGGTCACGAAGTAATAGAACGCATCATCATAGATGGTTTGCGTCACCAGCGTTGCCACCGGCTGGGCGGCGACCAGCAGGCGCACGGTCAGGGCGACCAGGAAGACAACCCCGGCGAGCTTCCTCTGTGTATTGTCGAGCCTCAAACTACTCACCGCCTGTATCCTAGGCCTGGTCGATCCTGGCGGCGAAGCCCCGGCCAGCATGGAGCCGTAGATGCAGGACGGCAAGGCCACCATGGCGTAGGTCGAGCCCTCCCAGCCCGCGAGGTCGAAGTTGCGTCGCGCGAGGTCGGCGAGCGCCAGGACGAGCAGCGGCACCGCGAACGCAGTTGCCGCGCCGAGGACGAACTGCTCGTGACTGAACTCGCGACGTGCGAGCTGGCGGAAGACGGCGTAGGTGCCGGCCGCCGCGATGGCCCCCAGCAGGGCCAGGGCCGAGGGCGGAATGCTCTTCACGATGAAGAATCCCTTGGCCACGAGATGAAACGGCATGTAGTCGGCCGCCCGCAGGTAGAACACGAGGTGGATGCCCGCCGTCGCGAGCGTGCTCCCAGCCAGGAACTTCCACGCCGTGGCCGGGCCGCGCGACCGCAGAAGGTAGGGGAAGACGACGGGCAGCAGGAGAAACGGTACGACCACCCGGGCAGTGAGGAACAGCGCGAACAGCACGGCAAAGAGGCAGAACCGGCCGCCGCTCGGGCCGCCGTCGCGCAGGGCGAACAAGGAGAGGGCGACGCCGACCCCCACGGGGAACAGGTCGCCCCCGGTGACCATCATCTCCCAGATCCCGAGGCCGGACAGGAGAACGATCGCGCCGCGTCCCAACGTCTCCCTATCCGCGCCGCTCTTCCGGGCGACCACGTACAGGACGACCAAGGCCGACGGGAAGAACAGGGCCCAGAGGCCTGTGAGCGAGAAGGGCGACGCGAGCAGCATCCAGCCCGGACCGGGGCTGATCGGGTGCCCGAGATAGGTGGTCGATCGATAGGGGTCGAAGTGCGTCAGAAGATTCGTGGCGCCGAGGATCATCGCGTCGTCCGCGTCGCTGCCCCGGCCGACGGCCTTGAGCCCGTCGGCCTTGGGGTAGAGCACGAGGCTGACCGCGGCCAGGCTCAGGGCGAGGGCCGCGAATGCCGCGGGCGAAAGCGCGCGCCGCGCCACCCTCGTCGGGAGCGCGGACAGCACCCACTCGAGGTTCCGGGCGAACAGGAACACCGCCGCGCCGAGGGCCGTCGCGGCGAGCACGGTCAGCAACCGGTCGTGGAAGACGTATTTGTCGAGAGAACGCAGCGAGACGAGCTGGACGAGCACGATGCTCGCGGCAAGCCTCCCGTCTCCGCGCTTCCATGACACGTTCGCCATCCCGCCGGACCTTTCGTGAGTCAGGGGCAGTCTACCCTGAACGCCGGCGTCGGCTCCAATGAACAACGTCAGTCAGACCGGTCCCAAGACCCGCAGGCTCGCCAGCGTCGCATTGCTGGTGGTGTCGACGGCGGTCGCCATCTTGTTGGTGGAGTTTGGCTTGCGCCTCACGCTCAATCCAGCCGATTTCCTGCAGGCAACGCCGGTCGACGACCCCATACTCGGCCATCGAATCGAAGCGCTGCGCACCGGACACGATGCGCTCGGCTACCGCAACAGCGACGTTCCCAAGCACGCCGACATCGTCGCCATCGGCGACTCGATGACGTACGGTGTCAGTGCCGCGCGGGACTTGAGCTGGCCGCAGCAGTTGGGCCGTTTGCTCGGCGAACGTGTCTACAACATGGGCATGGGCGGTTACGGGCCGCTGCAGTACCTTCACCTGGCGCAGCACTCGGCCCCGCCGATGAAGCCGAGACTGCTCGTTGTCGGCTTCTACTTCGGCAACGACCTGATGGACTCTTACCATGTGTCGCACGCCCGACCGCATTGGTACAGCTGGCGCATTTCCGACAAGGCTGAATCCGGGTCGACAGCCTTCGATGTCGTGGGAGAAGCCGAACCCCAGAGGCGCTTCGCCGCCCAGCGGAACTGGCTGGCGCACCACAGTCTTCTCTACTCCGTGCTTCGGGCGACCGTACTGCAACGCTTTGCGGTCGGTGAACAAGACAGGATGGCACGACAGGCCGGGCCGGACACCTGGCTGCTGTGGAAAGACCGCGCCGAGCCGGCGCGGCGAACCATTTTCAAACCGAAGCCCCGTCTTTCCGGGGTCGACCTCAATCTCGGCCCTGTGCGCGAGGGCATGCAGATTTCCCAGCGCGCGTTTGCCGAACTCAAGGTCCAAGCCCGACGGAGCAATGTCGGCCTACTGACGGTGCTCATCCCGACCAAGGAGCGCGCCTACTGCCAGTACCTCATCAAGTCCGGCGAGACCTTGTCAGAAACCTTTGCGAGGCTTTGCGAGGCTGAAGCGAAAGCGAATGCCGAATTCAAGGCATTCCTGGGCGCGCAGGGCATCGAACATCTGGACGTGTTGCCCGTCTTGGAAGCCCGCATCGATCGCCACGTTCAGGTGTATCCAGCGAATTCCGACGGGCACCCCAACGCCACGGGCTATGCGGCCATCGCCGAGGCCATCGCAGGCGTGGTGCAGCAGCGCTTTCCGAAACGCTGACGGTCTTGGTGGTCTTCGCGTTTATCTCCGCGCGCGGCCGATGCGCTTCAACCGCTCGATCGCCGAAGCGAGATCGAGCGCGCCGCGCGTGCCACTCGCCGCCGGTTCGGCCGTTTGGCACACGACATACCTGTGCTCGGCCGAGACCAGGTCCGCCGCGCGCTCGAGACGCGCAAGGTCCTGGGGTGTGGCGTGGGCCGCGAGCTTGCATTATAGAACTCCATTTCTAATCTGCAAATCCTTTATTCGATCACCTTGTCGGCGCTCTTCAGGAGCGATGGCGGAATGGTGAGGCCCGGCGCTTTGGCGGTCTTGCGGTCCTCAAGGGGGCAAATCCCGGAGATTTACCGCTCGAGCAATCCACGAAATTTGAATTGCTCATCAGCTCCAGCGGATCGAGCACGAGATGCGTCGAGCCATCGCGTCGGGGATGGGGCAGCGCGTACACAAACTGGCCCTGAGAGCGTTCCGTCCATCATTGAAGCTCGGGTCCTCGGGCCTGCGCCCTCGGCGACGCAACAGTCGCCCCACTCGGTCGTGGGCCTGCTCGAAGATCGTGACGATCGCTTCGTCCGTGGGCGCAGGAAAACGGGCCGGAGCTTCTGCGCAGATTTTCGGCCGCTGAAGAGCTAGCGCGACGGCCGACGACCCACCAGTCGCTCGAGAGGCAGCACGATCACGGCGAGTCCGAGCAATACCAGACCCATGCCAGCGAGGCGCAGCGTTCCGAAGCGCTCGCCGAATACGAGTGACGAGGCATAGGCCGCGACGAAGGGCGCGAGGAGAGCGAAGGGCGTCACCGTGGCAGCCGAGTAGCGATGCAAGAGGCTGCCCCAGATCGCATAGGCGAGGACGGTCGCGACCAGGCCGAGATAGAGCGCGGCGCACACGGCGAGCCACGACGCTCCGGTCACCGCGCGGGCGATGTCTGCGGGACCGTCCAGCGCGATCGACAGCGCGAGCGACGGAAGCGGTGGAACCAGGCTGAGCCAGACCATGAGGTGCAGCATCTCCACCCGGGGGAGCCGCTTGAGGAGCACGTTCCCGATCCCCCAGCTGACGGCGGACATCCCGGTGAGGCACAGCCCGACCGCTGTGAGATCGTGTCCGACGGTCACCGCGATCACGGCGAGCCCGGCGAACGCCACGGCGGTACCGCACAGCTGACGGCGGGTCGGCTTCTCCTTCAGGACCACGCCGGCGAAGAGGATGGTGAAGAGGGCTTGCGTCTGGACGACAATCGACGCCAGGCCGGGAGGCATCCCGTTGGCGATGCCGAAGAACTGGAAGAGGAACTGCCCGGCAAACAAGGTC
>Ga0184633_10001094_pt1 | contig 10972 bp, 7 predicted proteins | sample PLM31_170_b1_FD_133156 | JGI IMG/M metagenome (GOLD analysis project Ga0184633, IMG submission 133156) | Groundwater sediment microbial communities from an aquifer in East River, Colorado, USA - PLM3-1_170_b1 | ecosystem: Environmental > Terrestrial > Soil > Riparian zone | place: USA: East...
CGAGGTGGCCAACTCGGGCGGCCGGCCCTGCTGCCATGCCGGCGGAGGCTGCTGGGCCTCCGCGAACGGGCCGAGGGCGAACACGAGGGCCAGAGCGACCACGACCGAGGTCAGGGTGATGCGCAGCATGAGGGGCCTCCCCTTTGAGGAGCGGGTCGGAGAATGATCCGGTGGCATTTTACTTCGCGGCCCGGACGATACGTCTGGGCCTCCGGCTTGTCAAGGCTCGGCCGCGTGTGTAGCATGCTCGCCCTACGATGCCGCCCGCCCGCCGCCAGATGGCCCAGTGCTACTCGGCGCTGCTCCTCAGCCTTCTCGTCGTCTCGCCAGCGGCGGCGCAGCCCCCCGACGATCCCACGCGCCTCGAGCCGGTCGTGGTCACGGTGACGCGCATTGAGCAGAAGGCCGGCGAGGCGCCCGCCAGCGTGACGGTCCTGACGCGCGACGACATCCGCCTGTCGGCGAGCCAGACCGTGGACGACCTCCTCCGGCAGGTGCCGGGCTTCAGCCTGTTCCGTCGCTCGTCGAGCCTCGTCACGCACCCGACGACGCAGGGGCTCTCGCTGCGCGGCATCGGACCGAGCGGCACCAGCCGGGCGCTCGTGCTGGTGGACGGCGTGCCCGCCAACGACCCCTTCGGGGGCTGGGTCTACTGGAGCCGCATCCCGATGCAGAGCATCGAACAGATCGAGGTCGTCCGGGGCGGCGGCTCGAGCGCGTGGGGCAACTATGCCCTGGGCGGCGTCGTCCACATCCTCACGCGGCGGCCCACCGAGCGCGCGGTGTTCTTCGATGGGAGCTACGGCACCCGCGACACCATGAACTTCGATCTCCTGCTGCACGAGGCGTTGGGCCCGTTCCGGCTCTCGCTCGAGGGCAGCTACTTCGACACCGAGGGTTACACGGTCGTCAAGGCGTCGCGGCGGGGCTCGATCGACATCGAAGCCGACTCGCGCCATGCGACCTTCAACGGCCGCGCCGAGCTGGTGGCCTCGCCCGAGGCGTCGCTGTTCGTTTCGGGCACGTACTTCGACGAAGACCGCGGCAACGGCACGCCACTCCAGTTCAACCGCACGCGCGCCGGCGCCGCGGCGATCGGCGGCCGGCTCGGCACGCTGGACACGGGCGAGTGGCGGCTGTCGCTCTTCGCCGAAAACCAGAACTTCCGCAGCACGTTCTCCGGCCAGGCCCTCGATCGGAACTCGGAGACGCTCGCGCTCGATCAGCGGGTGCCGACCACCTCGGCGGGCGGCTGGCTCCAGGGGAGCCGTCGGTTCGGCGCCCACCTCGTCACCGCCGGCGGCGACGTCCGCTGGGTGTCGGGCGAGACCGACGAGCGGGTCTACAACGCCGGTGTCTTCACCCGCACGCGCGTCGCCGGCGGCGAACAGCTCGTCGGCGGCCTCTTCCTCCAGGACGTGTACACGCCGCATCCGGCGTGGGAGCTGGTCGGCGGCCTCCGCGGCGACTACTGGCTCAACTTCAACGGCACGCGCCGCGACACGCCGCCCGCGGCCGGCGTCCCCACCCACCAGACGTTCGACGACATCGAGCGGATCATCGCGAGCCCGCGCGCCGCCGCGCTCTTCCACGCGACGCCCACCACGGACGTGCGCGCTTCCGCCTATCAGGGCTTCCGCGTGCCGACCCTCAACGAGCTGTATCGGGTCTTCCGCGTGCGGAACGACGTGACCGTCGCCAACGCGTCGCTGCGCCCGGAGCGGCTCACGGGCGGCGAGCTCGGCGTGCAGCAGCGGTGGGGACCACTCGAGGGGCGCCTCACCGGATACTGGAACGACGTGCAGGATCTCGTCGCCAACGTGACGCTCACCTCGCGGCTCCCCGACTGCCCGGTGGGCACGACGTGCCGGCAACGCCAGAACCTCGATCTCGCGCGCGTCCGCGGATTCGAGACCGAGCTGGCGCTGCGGCTCGCCCGGGAGTGGCGCCTGCTCGCGAGCTACCTCTTCGCCGACGCGCGGGTCGTCGACGCCGCGCAGCAGCCGGGCCTCGAGGGCAAGCGTCTCGCGCAGGTGCCCGAGCACAGCGCCACCGCCGGCGTCCGCTTCACGCACCCGGACTGGTTCAACGCGACGCTGACGGCCCGCTACGTGGGCGACCAGTACGAGGACGACCTCAACACGCTGCCGCTCGGGAGCTACGTCGTCGTGGATCTCTTCCTGTCACGCGCGTTCGGCAAGTCGACCGAGGTGTACGTGGCCGTCGAAAATCTCCTCGACCGGATCTACACCACCGGCCGGACCAGCGAGGGCGTCATCTCGACCGGCGAGCCGCGGACCGCGCGCGCCGGCGTGCGCCTGCGCTTCTGACACGTCTTGGCGCAGGAGATCAGGGCAACGTGACGCCCGTGGATCAGCAGAAAATCAGGCGCGCGCGGACCGGTCTCATCGCTCACGATCCCGCGCGGGCCCAGCCGGGCTATACGCTGTTCGCGCCGATGCTCGGCGACGGCACCGTCTGCCTCGTGGACATGGACGGCGCCGTCGCCCACACGTGGCGCCTGCCGTACCGGCCCGGCCTCTACGGCTACCTGCTCGACAATGGCCACCTCTTCTACGGCGGCAAGGTCATGGAGGACCTTGCGCGCTTCGAGGCGTGGCCCCGCTTCAAGGGCGGCGCGGTGCTCGAGGTCGACTGGCGCGGGCGGGTCCTCTGGGAAGTCCGACACCCGGATCACCATCACGACGCGCGGCGGCTCCGCAACGGGAACGTTCTGCTCTTGTGCCTGGCGCCGCTGCCCGCCGAGCTCGCGGGCCGCGTCCGCGGAGGCCTGCCCGGCACCGAGGCCGACGGCAGGATCTACGCCGACTACCTCGTCGAGATGACCACGCGGGGCGAAGTCGTGTGGGAGTGGCGGAGCTGGGACCACCTCGACCCCGCGGCCTACCCGGTCACGCCGCAAGATCGCCGCGCCGAGTGGACCCACGGCAACACGGTCGCCGAGACAGCCGATGGCGACATCGTGGTCAGCTTCCGCAACATCTCGACGGTCGTCATGATCGAGCGCGCCACCGGCAAGATCGTCTGGACGCTCGGCAGCCCGCCGCTCGCCCAGCAGCACGATCCGCGCCCGCTGCCCAACGGCAATCTCCTGATCTTCGACAACGGCACCCACCGACGGGATCACCCGGCGACGTTCTCGCGCGTGATCGAGGTCGATCCGCGCACGAGCGCGATCGTGTGGGAGTACACCGACCCGTCGCTCTTCGAGTTCTTCAGCCCCTACATCTCGGGAGCGCAGCGGCTCGCGAACGGCAACACGCTCGTCTGCGAAGGGTGCCACGGGCGGATCTTCGAGGTGACGCGCGACCGCGAGGTCGTGTGGGAGTACGTGAGCCCCCACTTCGCCTACGAGCCCGGAGCACCCGGCGTGAACAACTGGATCTTCCGCGCCCTGCGCTACACCGTCGAAGAGATCGACGCGGCGCGCCGCGGCTAACGCGCCATGGACAACGCGCGTCCGTTTGCCGGCATCGAGGTCGTCGAGTTCGGCCAGTTCATCGCGGTTCCCTTCTGCGCGCAGGTCCTCTCCGAGGGCGGCGCTCACGTTGTCAAGGTGGAGTCCCTCGAGGGTGACCCCGTGCGCCAGCTGGCGCCGCTGGCCCCCGGCGAGACGCGGCACTTCATCTCCCGTAACCGAGGCAAGCACTCGCTGCCCCTCGACCTCCGCCATCCGTCCGCCGCGCCCGTCGTCGCGCGCCTCCTGGCCCGCGCCGACGTGGTGCTCACCAACTTCCGCCCCGGCCTGGCCGCCGAGCTGGGCCTGGACTGGGCGAGCCTCGCGCCGCGCTACCCGCGGCTCGTGGTGGGTAACGTCAGCGCCTTCGGCCGCCGCGGGCCCGCCGCGCGGCTCGCGGGAATGGACCTGGTCGTGCAGGCGCGCAGCGGGCTCCTGGCGGCGGGCGGCAGCGTTCGCGACGGGGTGCCGACGGGAGGCGAGAACCCGGTCGTCGATTACATGTGCGCGATGACGCTCGCGTTCGGCATCGCCACGGCGCTGCTGCGCCGGGCCAGCACGGGACGCGGCGGCGAGGTCGACGTATCGCTCTTGATGGCGGCGCTGATGATCCAGAACAACAACATGGTGCGCATCGAGTCCGCGGACGGCGTTGCCCACGCCGCGATCCGCGCCCGGCTCGAGGAGCTGCGCGCCACCGGACGGCCGTACGCGGAGCAGGCGGCGCTCACGCCCCAGATCCGACCGCCCGGCACGGTCCATGTCTACTACCGCACCTATGCGACCCGCGACGCCGCCATCGCCGTGGCGTGCGGGAGTCCCGCGCTCCGGCGCGCCTTCATCCGGGCGGTCGGGCTCGCCGACCCGGCCCTCGACCGCCCGATCGGCGATCACGAGCGGGAGACGCGGCACTACACGGAGCTGCGGCGGCGCGTCGAGGAGCTCGTGGCCCGGCGCACCACGACCGAGTGGCAGGCGAGCTTCGACGCCGCGGGCATCCCGGCGGCCGGGGTCAAGCTACCGCTCGAGCTCCTGGACGACGAACAGCCGCTCGCCAACGGGATGCTCCACGACCTGGCGCACCCCGCGCTCGGCCGAGTACGCGTCCTGGCGCCGCCCGTCTCGATGGACGGCGGCTTCGTCCCGGCGCAGGCGACGTCGCCGTTCGGGTCGGAGACGCGCGCGATCCTCGGCGATCTGGGATTTTCGAGCACCGACGTAGAGGCGCTCCTGGCCGACGGCGTGACGCGCGAAGGACTGCCGCCGCGCGGCTGAGCGCGCGCGGCGCGCGCGGGACGCCGGTCAGTTCCTCGAGGAGCCGCCGGTCACGGCCTGGAGGTCGCCGAGCGCGATGCGCCGCTCGATCCGGGGATTACCGAGGTCGATGGTGACCCGCAGCGCGCGAAGGCCGTGCACACCCTGGAGCTCGTCCAGCTCGACGTCATCGACCGCGCCGGTGAAGTACCCGAGGGACTGTAGGTATTCGATGAAGCCACGATACTCGTGCGCCTCGGTGGACTGCGTGTAGACGATCGCGATCTTCCCGGGCTGGGTGATCCGTTCGTCGGTGCCCTTGATGAGGGCCTTGTCGATCCGCTTCTTGACGATCTCGTAGCGGATGTCGTACGCGCCGTCCACGTCGAACCGCTTCTCGTCGAAGCGGAAGCGGATCGCCAGCGGGGCGTGCTGGACGAGCACGAGGTGCGTCACCTCGAGCGGAACCGGCAGGCGCTCCGTGAGCCGGTGGGCGCGGAGCGCGATGCCGCACGTCACCATGAGCTGCCAGAGCCGGAGGCTCTTGAGGTAGAGCGGGTCGAAGCGCCCGTCCTCGAGCAACGCCGCGCCGACGTAGATTTGATGGTCCACGCCGTCGGTCTTCTGCTTCTCGAAGTAGTGCGGGAACATCGTCTGGGCGGTCTGCTCCTCGAGGTCGAGGTAGGACGAGATCCCGTCGGCGACGCGCGTCACGCTCTCCTCGAACAGCCGGCGCCGGTCGTACACCGTGCCGATCCTGGGGTCGAGCGCGGCGCGATACGCCTCGATCCGCTCGCGCACGGGGGGTCCGAACGTCTGGAGGTGATCGAACAGCGCCTCGACGTCGGACCGGAGAAACGCGATGATGGACACCTCGTCGCCCGAGTGCAGGTGGGACTGGATCTTCCCGACTTGCTTGTCCACGCGGTAGAGCAATTCGTGGAGCCCGGGGAGCCGCTTGGCGTCGTGCGCCGCGCGGACCACGTCACGGGCCAGCCCGAGTTGCGTCAAGAGATCGGCCTGGATCGCGAGGCTCCGCTGCGTCGATGAGCCGCGGATGTCGGACAGCGCGTAGAGCGGATAGATCCGCTCGAACACGATCGGCTCGATCTCGACACTCGCGTCGTCGGTGCCCTCGGCCCGGTGTTCGATGCCCTTGAGGACGGCCTTGCGGAACCGCCACTCCACCACCGGGTGGATCGCCGTGCATTTCTCCTTGATGAACGCCTGGATGCGGGCGTTCAACTCCTCCATGCTGCGCTGGACGGCCATGGAGAAGAGCGGCAGGATCTGGTGGAGCTTCGGCAGGTGCGTCGCGTCCAGGTCCCCGGGCCGCGGCGAGCCGAGCTCGAGCGTGCCGATCACGCGGCCCTGGTAGAGAAGAGGCGCCACGATGATGTTGCGGAGCCCGAACTGCAAGAGGTCGTCGTCCGCCCGCGTCCGGTCGGGCATTTCGGCCAGATCCTCGACGATCAGCGGGCTCTCCTGGACGACCGCGCGCTCGTAGACGGACCCGCGGAACTCGGCGACGGTGTGGTGCCGGGAGTCGGCGAAGATGCAGGCGTGCTCGCCCTCGGCGCCGTAGTTGAGGACGAGCACCTGGTCGCCGTCGAGGGCGGCGAGGCCGAAGCGCAGCTCCGGCCGGCGGAAGAGCGTGCGGAGCTTCACCTGGAGCGCCCGGAAGCGCGTGCTGGACACGATCGACTCCTTGTCGATCAGGTCCCGCTCGAGCGAGGACAGCACCTCCTGATCCGTCACCTCGATGGCCCTGAAGATCGTGAATCCATGGAAGACGAACCGCTCGGGCGGCAGGACCTCGCGGAGCAGCTCGGGATCCAGGAGATCGCGGCGCAGGCGGCGCCGCACCTCGTCGGTCAGCGTCGGAATGGTTCCGACCGGCTTGACCTCGACGAATCGCCAGTCGAACTCCATCTTGAAGTGTCGGTCGAGCCCCGTCTCGGGATCGGGGACGGTGAGGATCAGCGGATAGTCCACGATGAGATCGACGCCGTACACCCGCTCCAGGACGAGCGCGTAGGCGAAGAACAGCCGCATCGCGCTCACCATCGGCAGGTCGAGGTTCACGCGGCCGCGCAGCGTGCCGTCCTCGCCGCGCAGGAGCTGGTCGAAGGGCGGCGTGGCGTAGAAGCTCTTCAGCTGGAACGGGACCAGGACGGCGGAGAACTCCTGCTCGAAGAACGCCGGCGCAAAGATACCGGCCATGAGCAGATCCACGAGCTGGCGGTGGCGCTCGATCACGCCGAGGTCCGTGATCGGGGCCATCAGCTCGGGCACTTGCTTGACCTGCTCGCGAACCATCCGCACGAACGTCCCCTTGGCCGAAGTGTCGTCACCGAACTTCCGGCCCCAGAACGCGAGCAGCGGCGCCAGGCTCAGCTCGGTCTTGAAGGGGAAGCCGTTGGGATCGGCGTGGAGCGCCGCCTGGAGGTCGGCCGACCGTGGCAGGAGGCTCTGGGTCAAGCTGAGCATGGCGCCATTGTAGCAAGCCCCGCCAGCCGGACCCGAGGTCCGGTGGTGTAGAATCGCGCGGTATTCGATAAGGGAGGCATCAATGGAACATCGCACGCTCGGCCACAGCTCGCTCTCGGTGCCGGCGCTCGGCCTGGGTTGCATGTCCATGTCGGGGACGTACGGGAAGGGTGACGACGCGCAATCCATCGAGGTCGTCCACCGCGCCCTGGACCTGGGCGTCAATCTCCTCGACTCCTCGGACATGTACGGCTTCGGCCACAACGAGGAGCTCCTCGGCCGCGCGATTCGCGGGCGGCGGGACCAGGTGGTGCTCACCACCAAGTTCGGTCAGGCGCGGACGCCCGAGGGGCGCGCGATCGTCAACGGCCGGCCCGAGTACGTCGCCCAGGCCTGCGACGCGAGCCTCAAACGCCTCGGCGTGGACGTCATCGACCTCTACTATCAGCACCGCGTCGACCCGAGCGTACCGATCGAGGACACGGTCGGCGCCATGAAGCGGCTGATCGAGCAGGGCAAGGTCCGCTACCTTGGGCTCTGCGAGGCCGCGCCCGGGACGATCCGTCGCGCGCATCAGATCCACCCGATCAGCGCGCTCCAGAGCGAGTTCTCGCTGCTCTATCGCGTCGAGGCCGAGGCGACGCTGCCCACGCTGCGCGAGCTCGGCATCTCGTTCATCGCTTACTCACCGCTCGGTCGCAGCTGGCTCTCGGGCCGCGTCCAGCGGCTCGACGACATCCCGCCGGACGACCGACGGCGCGACCATCCACGCTTCCAGGAGGCAAACTTCGCGAAGAATCTCGAACTGGTGCACCGCATCGAGGCGATCGCGAAGGAAAAGCACTGCACGCCCGCGCAGCTCGCGCTCGCCTGGCTCCTGGCGCAGGGGCCGGACGTCGTTCCGATCCCGGGCACCAAGCGGAAGGACCGGCTCGAGGAGAACGTGAAGGCGCTGGACGTGCGGCTCGACGCACGCGACACGGAACGGATCTCGGCGACGATTCCAACCGGGGCCGCCGCCGGCACGCGCTACCCCGAGGCGCAGCTGAAAGGCATGCACATCTAGTCGGGCGCCCCGGAGCGATCGCCGGTCTGCCCGGAGGGATCGCTCGACTTGTCGAGGTCGAGCATCTCCGGCAGGCTCTTCAGCTGTTCCGCCTGCTCGAGCCGGTTGATCTGGTTCATGCGCGCCACGACGTCCCGGATCCTCTCGAGCGCTTCGAGCATCGCCGCGATGCGGCTCTCCCAGCGGGCGCCGGCCTCCTGCGCGAGAAGCTGGATCTCCCCCCAGACGACGGTGAGCGGATTGTTGATCTCGTGGGCGGCCGCGAGGGCCAAGCTCGCGACGGACCGAAGCACCGTCGCCTCCCGGATCGCTGCTTCCGCTCGTTTCTCCTCGGTGATGTCGCGCCCGATCGCGGAGGCGCCGATGACCTTGCCGGACGAGCTCCGGATCGGGGACACCGTGACCGACACCTCGACAAGCGTGGCGTCTTTCCGCCTCCGCACCGTCTCGAAGGGCTCGATGTGCTCGCCCAGCTGGAGCCGGGCCAGGACGCGGAGCATTTCGTTCGGGCGGTCGGGCGGGATGGTGATCGAGATCGGACGGCCGACGGCTTCCGCGGACGAGTAGCCGTAGAGGCGCTCGGCGCCCGCGTTCCAGCTCGTGACGACGCCGTCGAGCGACTTGCTCGTGATCGCGTCGTCCGAGGACTCCACGATGGACGCGAGGCGGGCGAGCGCGGCCTCGTCCCGTTTCCGCTCCGCCACCACGGCGGCGATCAAGAGGCTCATCACGGCCATCGTGCCCAGGAAGGCCTGCAGCAGCAGGAGCGATTCGTTCGGCGGCCCGTCGGCGAAGGGACCGACGCCGTGCACCGTCCCCCAGGTCGCGAGCACGGCCAGCAGAGCGATTGCGGTCGCCGTCCCCTTCTGGCCGAAGCGAAACGCCGCCCAGATCAGGGGGGGGACACACAGGAAGGTAAGCGCCTCTCCGCTGATTCCGCCGAACACGAGGGCGCTGACGATGATCACCACCGCGAGCAGGCCCACGCCCTCGAGGAGGCGCGCCCTGCTCCAGGGAGCGCCGCCGCGCGCGCACCAGAGGACCAGGATCGGTCCGACGATCAGCGCGCCCACCGCGTCACCGAGCCACCACGTGAACCAGATCGAGCCGTAGTCGCGCCAGTGGGCGTAGCCGGCGAGCGTCAGGCTGGTCACCCCGATCGTCGCGCTCACGGTCGTGCTGAACAGAGCGGCCAGCAGGACGAACTTGAAGGCATCGCGCGACCGGTCGAAGACGTTTCGGCCATTCGCGAACCGCCTCACCAGTTCGGCGCCCAGATACCCTTCGAGGGTATTGCCGATAGCGATGCCGATCGAGGTGGCGACCGAGCCGGCGGTCGTGACGTTCACGAGGAACGCGCCGACCAGGATGGCGGGCCACGCGCGCGATCCCAGCACCAGGAATGCGGCGAATGCGATGCCGGTGGGCGGCCACACGGGCGAGGCGTTCGCGTGGACGAACGCCAGGCTGAGCCCGAACTTGCCCGCGACGAAGTAGAAGATCGTCAGGAGGGCCAACCACCAGAGCGCTACGAACTCCCGAGGCTTTGTCATCGTCGACTCCGATACGATGCCCGATCGTCGGGCCCCTGCGGCCCGAGCCGGCAATCCCCGGTACTCCTAGCTTACACCCGGTCGAAGCCTCGACGACTCGTGTACGCTAACCGCGGTCGTCTGTCGTGGACGACCCGCGGTCGCCCGTGGACGACCCTCGGTCGCCGCTTTTCCGCGTAGCGAAGGAGGACACGGTGAACGGCTGGCTCGAAACGTACCGCGGTATCGTCTACCGCTGGGAGGTGGACCACAACGACCACCTCACGGTCGCGTACTACTTCGCGCGCTTCGACGACGCCGCGCTCGGGCTACTCAACGCGCTCGGTCTCGGCGCCGAATACACCCGGCGCCGAGGGCGCCTCTGCGTGACCACCGACTGCTACGTGCGCTATCTCCGCGAGCTCCGCGTCGGCGACATCATGCACGTCGCGAGCGGCGTCCTCGCCATCGAGCCGGACGCCCTCGTGCTGGGCCACAAGCTCTTCAACTCCGAGACGGGCGACGTCTGCACGACGGTCGAGCAGCGCGTGCATCACGTGGACACGAAGCGCCGCGCCGCCCGGGCGTTGACGCCGCCGCAGCGGCGGGCCGCCGAGCGCCGGCGCGTCGAGTGGGACGGTCCCCCGCGCGAGCGCCGCCCGCGGCCCCGCGGCCTCGAGGGCTTCCGCGACAGCTCGCGCGACACCGTGAAGCCCGGCGAAGTGGACGTCCTCGGCCAGATCGCGGCCCTGCACTACATCCACCGCTTCTCGGCGGCCAACGGTCACGCGACGGCGGCGCTGGGGATCACGCCGGGCTACATGCGAGCCGAGCGCCGCGGCTTCTCGACGTTCGAGTTCCAGCTCGAACTCGCCGGCGCGGTCCGTCCGGGCGACCAGGTCTGCGTGCGCTCGGCACTCGTCCACGTCGGCACCTCCTCGATGCGTCTCCTCCACGTGATGACGAACGAACGCACCGCCGAGCGCGTCGCGACGCTCGAGCAGCTCGGCGTCCACCTCGATATGGACGCGCGGCGGCCCACCCCGCTTCCCGACGCGATCCGCGAACGAGCCAAGGCGATTCTCGTCAGTTAGAGTGGGGGGCCCCGAAATGGCCCCCCACACCCCCCCAACGCGCTGCGTCCGCTCCCCG
>Ga0184633_10001097_pt1 | contig 10955 bp, 10 predicted proteins | sample PLM31_170_b1_FD_133156 | JGI IMG/M metagenome (GOLD analysis project Ga0184633, IMG submission 133156) | Groundwater sediment microbial communities from an aquifer in East River, Colorado, USA - PLM3-1_170_b1 | ecosystem: Environmental > Terrestrial > Soil > Riparian zone | place: USA: East...
AGCAGGATGTACTGGTTGGAGCGGCTGTGGGTTCGCGTCCTGCGCGGCCGTCGTGGCCAACCCCTCGGCTTGCTGCTGCTCGCGATCGTCGTCGGGGTCGGGCTCGTTCCCGACGTCTTCGGGTTCGACCTCGTACGACTGGCGGGCTTCGATGCCTATCAGCGATGGGCGCCCAGGATCCGACGCTCGGCGCCCGCCATCATCGTGGCGATCGATGAGGAGAGCCTGCGACGCCACGGACAGTGGCCGTGGCCGCGGACCTGGCTCGCCCGACTCGTTGCTCGCCTTGCCGAGGCCCGCCCCGCGGCGATCGGGATCGATCTGGTGATGCCCGAGGCGGATCGGCTCTCACCGGGTCGCCTGCCGGAATTCGTCCCAGGAATGGGCAAGGACCTGGTCCAGCGGCTCTCCAGCCTGCCGAGCAACGACGTAGTCCTGGCCCAGGCGCTCAGCGGACGGCCTGTCGTGCTGGGCGTCGCGGGCCTCGAGAGAGACGTGGGGCGGACGGGGCGGGCGCGCCGCCAGGCTCCGGTCCGCGCCATTGGCGGAGATCCAAAGCCTTTCGCCCTGCGCTTCGAAGGGACCCTTCGCTCGGTCGAGGAGGTCGACCGCGAGGCGAGAGGCCACGGTCTCCTGAACGTGGAACCCGAGCGTGGTGTGGTTCGCCGCATGCCGCTCGTCGCCGGCGCCGCCGACGCCGTGCTCCCGGCGTTCGGTGTCGAGATGCTCCGCGTGGCCACGGGAGCGCCGGTTCTCATCGTGCGCGTCGGCGCCTCGGGCATCGAGGGCGTGGGGATCAACGATCTCCTCATCCCGACCGAGTCTGATGGAAGCGTGCGCGTTCGCTTCGCCCGACACGATCCATCGCGTTTCGTCTCGGCCGCCGACGTTCTCTCCGGGACGGCCGAGCTCCACCTGTTCGAGGGCAAGCTGGTCCTGATCGGTGTCACCGCGCTCGGCCTGTCGGACTATCAGGCGACTCCCGTGGCCGAGCGGATGTCGGGCGTCGAGATCCACGCCCAGTTGCTCGAGAGTATCTTCGACGGCGATTTGCTGTCCCGGCCCCGCGCCGCCGCGTGGGCGGAAGCCGGTGTGCTGATCGCCGCCGGGCTCTTGCTCGTTCTGGCCGTGCCGCGATTGCCGGCACGGACGTCGGTGGCGCTGTTCGTGCTCGTGATCGGTGCGATGGGGGCCGGGGGCTTCCTTCTCTACCTGCACCGCGGGGTCCTGTTCGACGCCGCGTTGCCCTCGCTCGGACTCGGCGTGCTCTTCACCTCGGTGCTGGTCGTCACGCTGGCCGAGGCCGAGAGCCAGCGCCGGGCTCTGCGCCGGTCCCTCGAGCAACAGCGCGAGCAAGCCGCTCGGGTGGCCGGAGAGCTGGAGGCCGCGCGCCGCATCCAGATGAGCAGCCTCCCGCAGCCCACGACCGCGTTCCCAGGCGACACCCGGCTCGACCTCTATGCGTTCCTCGAGCCCGCCCGCGAGGTGGGCGGCGATCTCTACGACTTCTTCGCATTGGATCACGACCGGATCTTCTTCCTCATCGGAGACGTGTCGGGAAAGGGGTTGCCGGGCAGCCTCTTCATGGCCGTGAGCAAAGCGCTCTACAAGAGCGTGGCGCTGCGTCAAGCCCGTCCGGTCGAGGCGATGATGCGCGAGGCGAACGCCGAGATCTCCCGCGAGAACACCGGAGGGCTCTTCGTCACCGTGCTGGCCGGTATCCTCGACACGCGCACCGGCCAGCTCGAGTACTGCAATGCCGGGCACGAACCGCCGTATCTGCTGCCGAGCGGAGCACGGCCCCTGCTCCGGCTCATGGACGGCGGGGGGCCGCCGCTCTGTGCGGTCGACTGCTTCCCGTACGCCGCGAGCTCGCGACGCTTGGAGCCGGGCGACACGCTCTGCCTCGTCACCGACGGCGTGACCGAAGCGGTGAGCCCCGGCGCCGCGCTTTACGGACGGAACCGCCTCGAAGCGCTGCTCATGCAGGTCGGCCGTGCCGCGAGCGCCTCGGAAGTGGGTGAGGCCATCCGTCGCGAGGTCGAGCGGTTCACCGACGGTGTGGAGCCCTCCGACGACATGGCCATTCTCGTGGTGCGCTGGAAGGGACCGGCCTCGGCTACCGGACGTTGATCTCCACGCGCCGGTTGTGCGGCTCGGGCACCTCGTCGGCGGTCGAAATCTCGGGCTGGCGCTCTCCGCGACCTGCCACCGAGATCCGGACCTTTGGGATTCCGAGCTTCCGGAGCTCCTCGCGCACCCGGTCGGCGCGTTTGCGCGACAGCGCGTCGTTGTACTGCACGGACCCGACGCGATCCGTGTGTCCGATGATGACGATCTCGGGCGCCGGCCGGCGGGCGATCTCGGCGAAGATCTGGTTGACAACCTGCTTGGACTCCAGCGTGAACTCGTCTGTATCGGCGAGAAAATAGAGGTAAAAGGACACCGGCCGACCGGGCTGCGCCGCGAGCGCCGGACCGAACGCCCGCCGCACCTCCGCCTCCGTGGTCACTCGGGCGTCCACGCTGCCCGTCCTCGTCACGCGCGCTGCGGCGTAGGGCTGATCGAGGACGCGCCGCTCGCCGCCGCTGGTCACGGTCAATGCGCCGGTCTTGGCCTTGCCCGGCAAGAGCACGTAGAGATCGTCCCGCCCGGCGCAGCCGGCCAGGACGAGTAGCCCCAGCGGCGCGAGCCTGACGAGATTTCGCCTGAGAGCGGACGGGACGTCAGTCTTTCGACTGGCCGGTGCGAACAAGAAATTCGGTCCCGCGCACGCCGAGAATCGCCGCCGGAGTCTTCACCGTCATCGCGTCCGGAGACTGCTTGGCCAGCTTTCCGGACACCACCGCGAGCGTGCCCTGCTTCAGCGAGCTCTCGAAGGTTCCCTGATGGGTCGTCGAATCGAAAACGAAGCGGTCGATCGAGAGCACGCTGTCCGGACCGACGGAGAGCAGACTATTGTCGCGGAATGTGATCCCCACCGAGCCGTCCGCGCCCGTGATCACCAGGTCGCCCTGCTGGACGACGCTTCCGACCGGTGCGGGGAGTCGCTGCCCCGAGCGCTCGATCTGGACGATACCGTTGGACACCTTGATGTGTCCGGCGTCCTCGGCGGCTTCGGCGCTCGCCGCGCCGAGCGTCAGCACAATGGGTAGAGCCAGAGAAATCAATACGGATCTCATTGTTCCCTCCTCGACATCGCGCGAGCATCAGGTCGTTTCCGGAATGAGCGCCGCACGATGCGTATCCCGATGCATATCGATGTATATATAGTAGCCGAGTCGGGCTCACATTCATCGGACATCGGAGATCGAGCACGAGCGACCGCGTCGATACCGGAAACCACAACAGGGTCTTCCCGGCCCGACGAGACACGCTACCCGCGGTGGCGCAATTCATCACCGACGTGTGCGCGGCCGGCGGCGTGCCTCGCAAGGCGTGTCTCAGGATGACGTTGCTGGTAGAGGAGCTTTTTACCAACACCGTGGTCCACGGCCACGGGACCGACACCGAGGCGCCCGTCCATCTCACCTTCGACGTCGGGCTCGACTGGATCACGCTCATTTACGAGGATACAGCACCTCCTCACGACCCGTTTGCCAGGGTCCGGGTTCCCGACGACACCGCTGGCGTTGAGGAGCGCCCGGTCGGGGGGCTGGGGGTCTTGCTGATCGCCGCGATGGCGGAACGCGTCCAGTACGCGCACGTCGGCGGTCGTAACCGAATCTCGCTCATGATGCCGACCGGGAGGAGCCTGCCATGACCCCGCAGCTCGTGACGTATGCCGTCGACGACCGCGTCGGCATTGTCTCGCTCAATCGGCCCGACAAGCTCAATGCCATCAGCGCCGACTTGAAGCGGACTCTCGCCGAGCGCTTCCGCGAGGCCGACCGCGACCCGGCCACCAGCGTGGTGGTGCTCCGCGCCGAGGGCCGGAGCTTCTGCTCCGGGTACGACATCGCGCCTAACCCGGCCCGGGCCGCCAGACGCGGCAACGCGCTCGCCTGGCACGAATCGCTCACCGACGACGTGGCGCTCGAGATGACGCCCTGGGAGATGAAAAAGCCGGTGATCGCCTCCGTCCAGGGGCACTGCCTCGGCGGCGGCTGCGAGCTGGCGATGATGTGCGACATCACGATCGCCGCCGCCGACGCCCTCTTCGGCGAGCCGGAGATCCGCTTCTCGAACGTCGGGCCCGCGCTCGTCATGCCCTTCGTCATCGGTCTCAAGCGCGCCCGCGAGCTCCTCTACCTCGGCGACCCCATCGACGCGCAGACGGCCCTGCAGTACGGGATGGTGAACCGGGTAGTGCCTCGGGCCGAGCTGCAGGCGGCAACGCTGAAGTTCGCGCGGCGGATGGCGCTCATTTCCCCCGAGGCGCTGGCGGGCACCAAGCTCGCCCTCAACCGGGGCGCCGAGGCCGCCGGCTTTCGCAACGCCATCCGGGCCGGACTCGACGTCCTGGCGCCGCTCTACGCGGCCCGGACCGACGTCGGGATGAAGTTCGACGAGATCAGGGAGAACGAAGGTCTCGCGGCCGCCCTGCGCTGGCGGGCGGCGCAGTTCGCGGAGTAGCCACGCTACCGGCCCTTGAAGACCGCCTTGCGCTTCTCCACGAACGCGCGGGCCGACTCCTGGAAGTCGTCGCTGAGGTGGAGGGCGAGTCCCTGCGTGTAGTAACGGGACTGACGCTGCATCGCCTCGGGGAACTTCGTTCCCTCGGCCGCCACGACCAGATCGCACGACTGGGACAGCGAGTAGCCCAGACCGAGGGCGTAGCCGTGCACGGCGGCGATCACCGGCTTCCAGTTGACGGCATCGGCCAGTCCGTTCTCCCGCGAGCGTCGGCCGGCCGGCCCGCCGAGCCGCTTCAGCTCCTCGCGCGTGCGGAGCTGACGCTGCTGCACGTCAGCCCCCGAGCAGAACGCGCGGCCGGCGCCGCTCAGAATCGCGACCTTGAGCTCGGAGTCAGCGTCGAATTCGAAGAGCGCGTCGTTGACGTCCTCCACGAGTTGATCGTTCGCCGCGTTGAGCTTCTCCGGGCGGTTCAGGATGATGTGGCATACCGCCCCCTTCTTCTCGTACCGCACCGTCGCGAATTTCGTGGTGGCACGATCGCGCGTGGCCATCGATCGCTCCTTCGTTGACGTGCCGCGGAGCCTATTTGAACGCGGGCATCACCTGATGCGTGAGAATCTGCAAGGTGCGCGTCTCTTGCCCCTTCGGCAAGAGTCCACCGGGATTCAGCTCCGCCGCGATCCCGTTCAGGCTGAGCTCTTCGCGGAGCTGCGTGAAACGGTCGACCAGCCCCTGCCCCGTGCCGAACGCGACCTTGGTGCTCAAGATCTCCGGGTACGAGAGGCTCGACAGGGTCTTGGCCTGAGCCTCGCGACGCTCGGCCGGGCCGGTCCCGAGCCGCCCGATCGGCGCTCGGGTCAGGTCGGCCTGGCGGTGGAAGTAGTACGTGATGGTCTCCTCCGGCTCTTCCACGGCGGCCTTCTCCGTGGGCGCGGCGTACACCGGAATCCGGAGGCATACGTCGCCATCACCGGCGTGCCCCGCCGCTCGCCACGCCTCGCGGTAACGTCGCACGTGTCCCGCCAGCTCGGGGATGTTCATGCCGCGCAGCCCGACGAAAATGGGCAGGCCCATCCGGCCGACGCGCGGAAAGGTGTCCGCGGTCGTCGCGGCCATCCGGACCGGCGGATGCGGGTGCTGATACGGGCGCGGGGTGACCGTGGCGTCGGCGAAGCGATAGAACTTTCCCTCGTAGCTGAAGGGCTCGCCCTTCCACGCCGAGAGGATGATCTCCAGCGCCTCGAAGAAGCGTCCCTGGCTCTCTTCGTAGGGGACGCCGAGCGCGTCGTAGGCCCGCGGGCCTCCGCTGCGGCCCACGCCGAAGTCGAACCGTCCGTGGCTCAGATGATCGAGCGTGGCGACCTCGCCGGCGACGCGGAGCGGGTGGTTCAGCGGAAGAAGCTGAACCGCCGTCCCCACGCGCAGGCGCTTGGTCCGCGCGACAATCCAGCTCGCCACCAGAAGGGGCGCCGACAGGACGGAACGAGTGGGATTGACGAGCATCTCCGCCAGCCACACGACGTCGAGCCCCCACGCCTCCGCCGCGTCGACGAGCTCGAACAGCTCGCCGAACGCCTCACCCTGACTGCTCCCACGTCGTATCTGCTCCGTGAAGATTCCGAAGTCCATGGCGTCCCTCTTCTCCGCTAAAGACACGGCAGTGACGACCCGTCAGATCCCGCGCTCCGCCAGGAACTTGGCGTAGTCGCGTTGCCCTTCCTTCGCCTGCCGGATCTGCTCGGGCGAGTAGAACTTCGCGAGGTCCACGACCTCGACGTTGTAACGGGCCCGCTCGAAGGCGTCCCGGTAGATGAACGGCCGCGTGGCGTCGATGCCCAGCGCGCCCGAGAATCGGATGTTGCTCTGCGTCCACTGGCGGTCGCCGGCCGAGCTGCGCTCCGCCGGCTGAAAGGTCTGCCCGAAGCCGCCCTCGCAGATCGTCAGGATGTCCTCCTTCGGGTTGACCCGCGTCGTGAGCGCCCAGAGGACGTCCTCGATGTTGTAGATGTCCACGTCCTCGTCGACGACGATGCCAAGACGCGCTCCCAGCGAGATCGATAGGGCGGCGGTGAGAATATTGCGATGGAGCCCCTCGTCGCGCGCCCGGCGCTTCTTGACCTGGAAAATCACCCCGCCCCAGTCGGTCATGCCCATCGGAATATTCGTGTCGATGCAAAGACCGGGAACGATGCGGTCCGCCAGCTCCAGAAAACACGCCTCCCGCACGACCCCGTCGATGAAGTGCTCGTCCATGCCGTGCACGATGAGGCCGTAGTAGAGCGGCCGGTCGGCTCGATGGGTGATCGCCGTCGCCTGGAACTTGTAGGTGCGGTACGCCTTGCCCATGTAGCCCGACCACTCCGGATGAAACGGGTGGACACCCTGCGCGTCGTCCTTCTCGGCCAGCGGGCTCTCCCACACCTTCTGGGTGGTGTCGATGTAGCCTTCGATGACGTACTCCGCGCTGGCGATGGACCAGGCGTCCTGGGTCCGCGCCTTGACGAGCTCCACGGGATAGCCCTGAAGCGCGCCGGCGACGCCGAGCTCGTCGCAGCCCCGCGGCAAGATCACGTACGTGAAACCCGAGCCCGCCATCATCGTGCAGGCCGGCGGGATCCCGATGTTGATCGTGACCGGAATCGGCCCCTTGCGGTACCAGTGCGTGGCCACCTGGTCCATGTGTGAGCCTGGTGAGATCTGGAAGCTCGAGTAGTCGGGCCCACGGAAGTTCATCCGGTTGTAGCCGATGTGCGAGCCGCCCCAGAAATGCTTTCCGCGCACCACGGTGGTGCCGGCGCCGAGCGTCCGCCCGGGATCGCTGTCGGAGTGGGAGATCATGGGGACGACGTCCCACACGTCGAAGCTCTTCGTCAGCACCACTTCCTGGCAGGGTCCGTCCTGCACTTCCACGGGCGGCAGGGGGTCACGCAGCGCCTCGACGACCTTGTGCTTGAGCTTTCGCGGGTCGTCGACGTCCAGGAGCCGGGCGATGCGCTCGGCGCTCGCGAAGATGTTGTTGCAGACGCGCGCGTTCGGGTAGCCCTTCACCTTGTTGAAGAGCAGGGCGGCGCCGCCATCGAAGCGCTTCTGGATCGCCGCGACCTCGAGGTGCGGGTCGACCTCCACGTCCGTGCTGACCAGCTCGCCGGCGGCCTCGAGGTACTCGAGCGTCGAGCGGAGGCTGGAGATGTCCTTCTTCATCGGGCCCCTCCCCGGAGCGATACTGCTCCGGCGACGCGGGTGCCGTCAAGGTCGCCCCGCCGAGCCCGCCTCGTCACCGCGCGGGTGGGCGAGGGGCGCCGAGCTCGACGATCTCGGCCCGGAGACCGGCAGGCCCGACGTAAAGCCGGGCCACCGCGACCGGCAAGGTGAAGCGGCGCGGCCCGGCGCTTCCGGGATTGAGCAGCAAGAGGCGCGCGCGGCGCTCAACGCTCGGCCGATGGGAGTGGCCGGAGATGACGACATCGACGCCCTCACTCGACGGATCTCCACCGAGACGCTTGATGTCGTGCACGACGCACAGGCGAATCCCGCCGACATCGGTTTTCACGATTTCCGGAAGCGATGCCGCCCAGCTCTCACGGTCGTTGTTGCCACGCACCGCGATGATCGGGGCGATCTGGCGGAGCGCCTCGAGGACCGCGGCGCTGCCGATATCGCCCGCGTGGACGATCACATCCACACCGGCCAGCGCCGCGACAGCCTCCGGCCGCAGGAGTCCGTGGGTGTCGGAGATGACGCCGACGACGGCTCCCGGGGTCGCCGCGCGCGCTCGCTGGCCGACCTGGCGCATGGCCGTCGAGTGTAGTCGCTGCAGTCTCCTCTTGCCCAGGGGGCGGCTGCGGGACTAGCATCGGCTCGTCTCAGACGGGAGGGCGATATGCGCTACACGAGGATCTCGGCCGACTGTCACATCGACATGCCCTGGCTCCCGCCCGATCTCTTTACCGCGAACGCCTCGGCGCTCATGAAGGACCGCATGCCCTACGTCGTGGAAGGGCCCGACGGACATCAGATCACCTGTGAGAACGCCGGGAAGTTCTACGGCCTGATGAGCTGACGGGCGATGAACGAGAACGCCTACCGGGTCCGCGCCGAGCGCGGCGAGGTGCAGATCGGCACGTGGGTGACCATGATCCGCACCCCCGCGGTGCTGACGCTGCTCAAGGCCGCCGGCCTCGACTTCGCGCGGATCGACATGGAGCACTCACCATTCTCGATCGAGACCGTGGCCGACATGGCGGCGCTCGCCCGGGCGCTCGACTTCCCGATGGTCGTTCGCCCGCCCGAGGGCAATCGCGAGTGGATCACGCGACTGCTCGACGCCGGGGTCTGGAACCTGCACGTGCCGCAGGTCGACACGCCCGAACAGGCGGCCGAGGTCGCGGCGTGCTGCCGGTACGCTCCGCTGGGCGAGCGGGGCATGTACGGCTTCGGCCCGCACACCGAGTTTCGCACGATGCCGATCGGCGAGCACATGGCGGCCGCGAACACGCGCGTGCACGTGACGATCATGCTGGAGACGAAGCGTGCCTTCACGCGGCTCGACGAGATCGCCGCCGTCCCGGGCATCGACGCGCTGACGATCGGCCCGACCGACCTCGCCCAGGATCTCGGGGTACTCGGCACGCCCGCGCAGCGCCAGGCGCTGGATGATCACCGGCGGCGACTGGTCGACGCCGCGCGCAAGCACGGCAAGGCGGTGGCGATGCTGACTGACACCGTGGAAGGTGTACGCCAGATGATCGGCCTCGGCGCGACCATCATCAACTACTCGTCGGATGCCGCCGTGCTCCGCTCGGGCTACGCGTCAGTGGTCGACGAGATCCGTCGCACGGTGTCTGCGCGCTCCTAGAGAGGTCGTGCGAGCCGCAGCCCGGCCGGGGGGCTGGGGCCCCCGCGTGCGAGGCGAGCCTAGGGATTGATCGTGCGAGTGCCAGGCTGGCGGTCAGATCGCACTGAGGCGAGCTGCCGCAGGCCGAGTGCGGGAGAGGGCGGATGAGCTCTTCGAGGTTGATCCGGCCCTGAGGTAGCTTCTGGGCGACATCCTCCGCAATGGGCAGAGTCGGGAGACGCTCCAATTGGCGCCTGTTGCGCGCAAACTTTGCATCATTGCGCATAACTTTGCACCTCGGAGTCATGTTCATTCTTCAGGAAGACATCGGGAGACTCGAGAGTCCGGTCTGACGGTGGTCTCGTTTCGCAGGAGGGAAGGCCTAGGATCTATTGCTTGTTCATTTAGGTGCTTGAGCCCTTCCGGACGACATCGGCACACTCGACAATCTGGTTCGGCGGCCGCACCGAGACGTCCCCGATCTCCGCCTGCGACAGATCTCGACCCGATTGGCACGCCTTGTGCGCATGGTGAGCCTTTTGAGATGGGAAGATTGCTGAACGTCTCTGGAAAATTAAACGGCTTCGATCGAGCAGAACATCCCTGGTCGTCCCGAGGTGGGCGCTCAGACGATGCGGAGCTGCTCGTAGCCATGGTCGAGGGCGCGTCCGAGGGACTCGTTGTTCTCTGCTCCGACGGCCTCATCCTCCGGACCAACCGCGCCGCTTCCCAGTTCATCGGGCACGATCGCGACCGGATCATCGGCCGGCCGCTCCAGGAGGTGCTCCTCAAGGGCCTCTTCGAGGCGTCGTTCATTGCCGAGGTCGTCGCCAGTCACCTGGCGGTGAGCCGCGTCTACGATCTCGCCGATGGCCGCAGCGTCCTGGTGCAGGGCCGTCGGGTCACCGCCGGCGCTGCGCGGGTGGTGCTGGTGATTGCCGACGTCACGAGCGTGAAGCAGCTCGTGAACCTCGTGCAGGGCCCAGAGGGCGACGCGAAGAAGTCCACCTGGGCCGAGATGCGCTCTGCCGAGAGGACGCCGACCGACGGCGCCCCCGTCGTCGTGCGAAGCGTGGCCATGCAAGCCGTGCGTGACAAGGCGTTGCAGTGCGCGGCGGTCGACTCGCCGGTGCTGCTGCTCGGCGAGACCGGTACCGGCAAGGGCGTCTTCGCCAAGCTCATCCACGAGACGTCGGCGCGGCGCTCCGGCCCGTTCCGCGTCGTCAACTGCGGCGCGATCCCCGAGGGCCTGCTGGAAGCCGAGCTGTTCGGCTACTCGAGGGGCGCCTTCACCGGTGCCGACTCGCGCGGCAAGGTGGGCCTCATCGAGCTGGCCCACGCCGGCACGCTCCTGCTCGACGAGATCGGCGACCTGCCGCTTGGCCTGCAGGTGAAGCTCCTCCGCTTCCTGGAGGCGGGCGAGGTGTGGCCCGTCGGCGCGTCCAAGGGCAAGCGCCCGGACGTCCGGATCATCGCCGCGACCAACCGCGACGTGCGTCAGATGATCGCCGAGGGGAGCTTTCGAAAGGATCTCTACTATCGG
>Ga0184633_10001099_pt1 | contig 10950 bp, 8 predicted proteins | sample PLM31_170_b1_FD_133156 | JGI IMG/M metagenome (GOLD analysis project Ga0184633, IMG submission 133156) | Groundwater sediment microbial communities from an aquifer in East River, Colorado, USA - PLM3-1_170_b1 | ecosystem: Environmental > Terrestrial > Soil > Riparian zone | place: USA: East...
AACAGCAATCCGGCGCGGGCGGGGGACAGGTCCTCCCCTGCCGCGCGCACTTCGGATCGGAACGTCGCCCGGTCAATATCGTTCACGGGGATCGGGTGGCGGTGGGAGCGGGGGTAGGCGTGGCGATGTTGATGCGCACTTCGAGCACCTGCCCAGGATTAATGGTGTTGGGGTCGGTGATCTTGTTGCGTTGCGCGATGTCTTCCGCCGTGCTGTTGAACTTGGCCGCGATGGACTGCAACGTGTCGCCGCACTGCACGATATACTGGATGCGCGCGCCGCGCTGATTCACAATCTCGGTGGGCAGCGGCGTCGGCGTGGGCAGCTCCACGCCTCCGACTGGGATGGTGATCACCGTGCCGATGCTCACCAGCGCCGGGTCGGTGATCTGGTTGAACGCCATCAGCTCGCACAAGTCCACGCTATATTGTTGCGCGATGCCAAAGAATGTGTCGCCCGAGTTCACAGTGTAGGTGACGGGCGTAGGCGTCGGCGACGGGCCGGGCGTGTCCGTGGGCGGCGCCGGGGTGGATGTATCCGTTGGGAGCGGCGTGGGCGGCGCCGGGGTGAACGTGAGAGTCGGGGTCGGCGTGGGTGTGTGGAGGAGCGCCTGCCCCGGCCCGCGCGTGAAAAAGTTGATCACGAGCAGCAGCCCGGCCACGAGGGTCAGCCCGGCCATCCCCGCGAGGATCGCCGGCACAAACCGGGCGCGCCGATGTTTGATGAGAGCCTGGACTTCTTTTTTCATCGTCACCTCCCCCAAAACAGGGCGAGGCCCGGTGAGCCTCGCCAACCTGCCAGGAGACTAAGGGTGATGTTTCTCGGATCCCATGCTCACCGATGGGCCTTCCCGCAGAAACTTCTCCGGGTCCTTCTCGAACGAGCGCTTGCACCCCGGCCCGCAGAAGTAATAGGTCGTGCCTTTGTAATCGGTCTTCCACTGGGCCGTGGTCGTCTCGACTTCCATGCCGCACACCGGATCAATGACCGTCATGGCATTCCTCCTTGGGGTACGGTTGCCGATTCTACCACAGGCGGGCAAAGCAAATGCGGCTCCCGCGCTATGTCAAGGCGCAGTCTTGCAGTGACCATCGCATTGTTCGGGCGACAGTTGGACTGTCGCCTGCCATCCGAAGTTAACAACCTATCGCCAGAAACGACGGCGGCTTTCGGGCTTTGACTTCTTATCCGATGAGTCTTTCATGCTAAACTGGCGTCGTAACCAACAAAGGAAAGGCCAGCCATGCCCGACACCCGCGCCCTCGTCAAACAACAATTCGGCGCGCACGCGCAGAACTATGTGGCCAGCGCCGACCACGCCACAGGTGAGAGCCTCGACCGGCTGTTAGAAGTGGCGCTGCAAGGTGTGCCCCAACCCGACTGGCGCGCGCTCGACATCGCCACGGGCGGCGGGCACACCGCGCTTGCGGTCTCCGCGCACGTTCGGGAGGTCGTCGCCACCGACCTCACCGCCAAGATGCTCGCCGCCGCCGAGGGGTTCATCCGGGGCAAGGGCATCGCCAACGTCACGTTCCGGGAAGCCGACGCCAGCGCGCTCCCCTTCGCCGACGGCGAGTTCGACCTCGTGACCTGCCGTCTCGCCCCGCACCACTTCCCCGATTGCGCCCAATTCGTCCGTGAGATGGCGCGGGCGCTTCGGCCCGGCGGAATTGCGGCGATGATTGACAACATCGTGCCGGGGAACGTCGTCGCCGCGCGGCACATCAACGCCTTCGAGAAACTGCGCGACCCCAGCCACAACTGGGCTTACTCCGCCGCCGAATGGGAAGCGTTCTTCACCGCCGCCGGTTTCGAGGTGACGCACCTCGAAACTTTCCGCAAGGCGATGAACTTCGAGCGCCACTGCGACCGGATGAACGTCCCGGCGCACGTGCGCCGGCAACTGCGTGTGATGCTCCTGCACGCCCCCGCCCCGGCGCGCGAGGCGCTCTCCCCTACCTTCTCCGCCGATCCGCTCAACGGCTCGGCCACATTTTTCCTCGGCGAGGTGTTGATCGTCGGGCGGCGAATGTAGTTTCAGACCCCGAAGGTCCCGAAGACCTTCGGGGTCTCGCCCGTAATAAAATACTCCTATGTCGAATGCCATAAAGAATTCCCCCGTCGCCTCTCGCGTCCGACTCACTCTCCGCCAGCGCCTATTGATGCGATTCGTCAACTTCTACCCGCCGTATCTCGGCGCCGGCATCCGCGTGATGTCCATCGCGCCGGACTGGAGCACCATTAAGGTGCGGCTGGCGCTGAACTGGCTCAACCGCAATCTCTTCGGCACCCAGTTCGGCGGATCGCTCTACGCGATGTGCGACCCTTTCTTCATCATCATCCTGGCGCGGCATCTGGGCGCGGACTACACCGTCTGGGACAGAGCAGCGTGCATTCAATTTCTCCGCCCCGGACGCGGCCCGGTCACCGCCGCCTTCCACATCCCGCCCGAGACCATTGACGAAATCCGCGCGCTCGCCGACCGGGGCGAAAAGCTCGAGCCGGTGTTTCAGGTGGATGTGGTGGATGAGGCGGGGCAAGTGATCGCGCAAGTGGAGAAACGACTGTACGTGCGGAAGAAGGACCTCACCCCCCTCCCCGGCCTGACGGCCACCCCTCCCCCCTCTCCCGACGAAACGTCGGGAGAGGGGGGAGGGGCCGGGGGTGGGGGGTGAGGCCTATGGTAAAATCCTGCGCATGAAGTACCACATTTGGACGGAAGGCTGCCAGATGAACGTGGCCGACTCTCAGCGCATCGCCAGTGCGCTGGAGCAGTTGGGCTACCGCGCCGAGCCGGACATCGAGCAGGCGGACGTGGTCGTGCTCAACACGTGCGTCGTCCGGCAGAGCGCGGAAGACAAAGCCTATGGCCGCCTGACGTCCCTTGCCCCCATCAAAAAACAGCGCCCCGGCCTCGTCATCAATCTGATGGGCTGCCTGGTCGGCGTGCGCGGCGCGGAGCAGCTCCAGGCGAGACTGCCCTTCGTGGACGTGTTCTCGCCGCCCTCTGAGCCAGGGCCGCTCGTCAAATTCCTCGTCGAGCGCGAGGGGCTGGCGCTGCTCGAAGCCGAGACCGCGCAGCGTTTTGCGTTTCAGGACGAGGCCACGACGGTGCTCAGACCCTCGAACGGCGGCTTCGTCCTCCCCGAGGCCGAGCGCGGTCACCTGATCGCGGCACACGTCCCCATCGTCTACGGGTGTTCGCACGCCTGCACGTTCTGCATCATCCCGTTCCGCCGGGGCGTCGAGCGCTCGCGCCCGGTCGGCGAGATCGTGGCCGAAGTGCGCGCGCTCGCCGCGCAGGGCGTGAAGGAGGTGACGCTCCTCGGGCAGATTGTGGACCGCTACGGCAAGGACATCCCCGACGGGCCGAACCTCGCCCAGTTGTTGCGCGTCGTCCACGGGGTCGAGGGCCTCGAGCGCATTCGCTTCCTCACCTCGCATCCCAGTTACATGACCGACGAACTGCTGGAGACCGTGGCCGCGCTCCCGAAGGTGTGCGAGCACATCGAGGTGCCGGTGCAGGCCGGGGACGACGAGGTGCTGCAGAACATGAAGCGTGGCTACACCGCCGAAGATTACCGCCGCCTGATTGAGCGCATCCGCAGCATCATCCCGAACACCTCCATCGCCACCGACATCATCGTGGGCTTCCCCGGCGAGACCGCCGACCAGTTTCAGCGCACTTACGACTTATTGGCCGAGTTGAAAGTCGACGTGGCGCACCTCGCGCGTTACTCTCCCCGCCCCGGCACGGTGGCCGAGCGCCGCCTGACCGACGACGTGCCCGAAGAGGAGAAGATGCGCCGCTTCCGTGCGCTCGAAGACTTGCAGGCGCAAGTTGCCGCCGAGATCAACGCGCGTTACTTCGGGCAGACTGTCGAGGTGCTGGTCGAAGAGACGCACAAGGGCAAGTGGAAGGGCCGCACGCGCACGAACAAGCTCGTGTTCTTCCAATCACTGGACGACCTGAAAGGTCAGACGGTGACCGTGACCGTCACGCACACCAGCCCGTGGAGCTTGCAGGGGGAAGTGGCGAGCGAGGCCATGCCGCTGCCGGTTGTGGCTTGAGTTACTCCTGAACCGTAAAGTGCGTGAAGAGCGCAGAGAAGAATCAGACACCGAGTGTCGCGGAGACACTCGGTGTTTTTGACCCACTCACACACTCGCATGCCCCCTCTCTCCCCCATTTTCCTCATCCTCCTCTTCACCTCCCTCCTCTTCGCCTACCTCACCGGCGTGAGCGACAGCGCGAACATCGTCGCGCCGGTCATCTCGGTGCACGCGCTCTCACCACGCCGGGCGCTGGTGACTACCGCCGCGGCGGTCACGGTCGCGCCGTTCATCTTCGGCGTGGCCGTGGCGCGCACGTTCGGCGCGGGCATCATCGCGCCGGAGAGCGTGACGCCCGCCGTCGTCCTCGCCGCCACGCTGAGCGCGATCCTCTGGCGGTGGATCACGTGGTGGCTGGGCCTCCCATCGAGCTCGTCGCACGCGCTGGTGGGCGGGCTGGGGGGGGCCGGGCTGGCGGGCGCAGGCCTCGGCGCGGTCAACCTGTTTGGCCTCTTACGCGTCCTCATCGCGCTGTTCGTCTCCCCGGCCATCGGGCTGCTCGTCGGGTACGAGCTTACGCGGGCATTCTACTATCTGGCGCAGTGGGCCACGCCGCGCATCAATAATGCGTTTCGGATGGGGCAGGTCGTCGCGGCGCTCACGCTCGCGTTGAGCTGGGGCGCGAACGACGCGCAGAAGACCATCGGCCTGCTCGCGCTCGGCGTGGCCGCCGCAAGCGGGATGCCGTTCGCCATCTCGCCGTGGATCAGCGCGGCGGCGATGGCGGGCATCGCGCTGGGGACGCTCACGGGCGGCTGGCGCATCATCCGCACGCTCGGCGGGCGCTTCTACCGCATCCGCCCGATCCACGGGTTCGCCGCGCAGACCGCGGCCGCGAGTGTGATCTTCGGCGCGGCGATCCTGGGCGCACCCGTGAGCACCACGCAAGTTGTCAGCACCTCGATCCTCGGGGCAGGCGCAGCGGAGCGGGTCAGCCAGGTTCACTGGGGCATCGCCGGCGAAATCCTGTGGGCGTGGGTGCTCACCATTCCGGCCACCGCGCTCGCAGGCGCAGGGCTGTTCGTCATTAGCAAATGGCTGATTTAGCCAATGGCTGATAGCGAATGGCAGATGGCAAGCGACTCGGCCATTCGCCATCCGCCACAAGCCATCGGCTATCCGCCATCGGCTATCTGCTATAAAATGCAACCGTGCGCAGAGTCCTCATCGCCGATCCCAACACGCCGTTCGCCACTGTCGTCGCCGAGGCGCTGCAGAGCATGGGCGGGTACAAGGTAACGCTGGCGGCCTCCGGCCCGGAGGCGCTGAAGGCGTGCGCCGAGCTGCAGCCCACGCTGGCGGTGGTGGACGTAGACTTGCCCGAGTGCAATCCGTTCGCGCTCATCGGGCACATGCGCGAGGCGATCCCCAGCCTGCCGGTGGTGCTGCTCCCATACAGCCGGGAGGACGTCCCCGCTGGCCTCAACGTTCAGGGTGTCCTGATCAAACCGTTCTTCCTGCCCGACCTGCCGGAGATCATCAACAACATCCTCGGCGGCCCGGCGGACCTGGAACTGGAACCCGAGCCGCCCCCGAAGCCGGTCGTCATTGACGAAACCAACAGCCGCCTGCTCGAAGGGCACGTCGAGGCGTTGAGTCACGCGGTGCGCAACGAGCCGGTGCTGCTCTCCAGCGGGACGAACGTGATCAGTATGTGCCCGCGGCTGGGCCAGACCTCGGCGGCGGCGCTGGCGGAGGTGGTGGCGAAGGCGTGGAAATCGCGCGGCAACGGAGCGGAAGTGATTCGCTTCGAGGGAAACTCCGAGAACACCCGTTACCTGCTGTATTCGGTGGAGGTCATAGGCGACCTCGTGCTCTCGGTGGCGATCCGAGTGCGCATCCCCCTGCCCACCGTGCGTAAACTGCTCCGCGACACGGCGGCGGAACTGGCGGCGCTTGTGACGGAGTGAAATGTCCAAACGTAAAACCCTCTACCTGATTGACGGCCACGCGCTGGCCTACCGCACTTACTTCGCCCTCACAGGCGCGGGCAGCGACCCGAACCGCTGGATCACCAAAAGCGGCGAACCCACGGCGGGGACGTACGGCTTCGCGTCTGTGCTGCTCAAGATCATGGAGCAGGACAGGCCGGACTATCTCGCCGTCAGTTTCGACGTGGGCCGCACCTTCCGCGACGACCTGTACGCAGACTACAAGGGCACGCGTGAGAAGATGCCGGATGATCTGCAGGTGCAGATCGAGCGCATCAACGAACTGGTGGCGGCCTTCAACATCCCCATCCTCGTCGCCGAGGGCTACGAGGCCGACGATGTGCTTGGCACGGTGGCGCAGAAGGCGGCGAAACAGGGTGTGGAGGTCAAGATCGTGACCGGCGATCGCGACCTGCTCCAGCTCGCCGACAAACACATCACCATCAACCTCGCCGGACAGTCGCTCGCCGAGGCCACCGACTACGGCCCGGACGACGTGAAAGCCAAATATGGCCTGACCCCGAAGCAATACATTGATTTCAAAGCGCTCGTCGGCGACAAGAGCGACAACATCCCCGGCGTGTCCGGCGTGGGCGAGAAAACCGCGACCGAACTGCTCCAGAAGTACGGCTCGCTCGACGGGATTTACGCGCCAGCGCACCTCGACGAAGTCCCGGCGCGCTTCAAGAACAAGTTAGAAGCCGGAAGAGACTCCGCCTACCTCTCGCACAAACTCTCCACCATCGTCACGGATCTGGACATTGACTTCGACCTCGAAGCCTGCCGCACGGGCGCGTACGACCGCGAGCAGGTGGTCAAGCTGTTTCAAGTGCTGGAGTTCCGATCCCTGCTCAAACGACTGCCGGAGGGGCAGGCCAGTGGTCAGTCGTCAGTGATTGGTAGTCAGTCGTCAGCGGTCGGGAGCCAGTTGGGATTGTTTGGCGCGGCGGTTGCGGCGGCGCCGGCTGTCGAAGGCCCGACGAAGACCACCCTTGTGCAAGATGCGGCGGCGCTGGAGGCGCTCGTGAAAGCACTGAACGCCGCCCCGTTCATCACGTTTGACGTGGAAACCACCTCCACCGATCCCATGCGCGCCAAGCTGGTGGGCATTGCGCTGAGTGTGAAGGAGGGTGAAGGTTATTACGTTCCGGTGGGGCACACAGCAGAGATGGGAGAGTTGAGGTTAGAGATTGAGGGTGCGTCCAACGTCCAATCTCCAATCTCTAATCTCTCCTTGAACACGGTTCTCTCGGCGCTCCGGAAGCCCCTCACCAATCCCCGCATCCCCAAATACGGCCACAACCTGAAGTACGACTTCACCGTGCTGGCGCATTCCGGGCTGCAGGTCGCGCCCCTCGCGTTCGATACCATGCTCGCCGAGTGGCTGTGCGATCCCGCCTCCCACAGCCTCGGGCTGAAGAAACTCGCCTTCGTGCGGCTCGGGGTCGAGATGACGGACATTGACGCCCTGATCGGCTCTGGCAAGAAGCAGATCACGATGGACCGCGTGCCCGTCGAGCGCGCCGCGCCCTACGCCGCCGCCGACGTGGACATGACCGCCCGGCTCGTGCCGATTCTGAAGAAGGAACTGGAAGACAAACTCCAGCTCAAGCTCTTCGACGAGCTGGAGATGCCGCTCGTCCCCGTGCTCGCCGACATGGAGATGGCGGGCGTCGCGCTCGACGTGGGTTACCTCGGCGAGATATCGGCGGAACTTGAAAAACAGCTCGCGAAAATCGAAAGGGAAATCTACAAGCTGGTGGGCTACGAGTTCAACGTCAACTCCACCCAACAGCTTGCGGAGGCGCTGTTCGGCAAGCTCCAGCTCAAACCGGCGGACAAATCGCGCAAGACCGCCGCGGGCAAATATTCCACCGCCGCCGACGTGTTGGAGGACATGCGCGGGCAGCACCCGGTGATTGACTTGATTCTCGAACAGCGCGAGCTCTTCAAGCTCAAGTCCACCTACGCGGACGCGCTGCCGCAGGCGGTAAACCCGGCCACGGGCCGCGTGCATACCTCGTACAACCAGACCGGTTCGGTTACAGGGCGAATCGCTTCATCAGAACCAAACTTGCAGAACATCCCCATCCGCACCGAGCTCGGGCGACGCGTGCGGAAGGCGTTCGTCGCCGCGCGCGGCAAACGGCTCGTCGCCGCCGATTACTCGCAGATCGAACTCCGCCTGGCCGCGCACATGTCGCAGGATAAAACCATGTTGCAGGCATTCCGGGACGGCGAGGACATCCATGCTGCCACGGCTGCCGCCGTGTACGGTGTGCCCCTGGCAAAGGTCACCAAGGACCAACGGCGAACCGCGAAAACAGTCAACTTTGGCATCTTGTACGGTCAAGGCGCTTTCGGCCTCATGCGCACCACAGGCATAACATTGGCTGAGGCCGAAAACTTCATCCGAAACTATTTCGAGCGCTTCCCCGGCGTGAAGAAATATCTGGACGAGACCAAACGCCTCGCCGCCGAGCGCGGCTACGTCGAGACCCTGCTGGGCCGCCGTCGCTACTTCCCCGGCCTCGCCCAATCGCCCAACACGCGGGAGGCCGCCATCGCCCGCGCCCGTTTCGAGCGCGAAGCGATCAACGCGCCGATTCAAGGGACGGCCGCCGACATTATCAAGCTCGCGATGCTGCGCCTGCCGCAAGCGTTGAAGAGAGCCAAACTCTCCGCGCACATGCTTCTGCAAGTCCACGACGAGCTCGTGCTCGAATGCCCCGCCGACGAAGTGGAAGCCACAGCGCGCGTGGCGCGCAAGGTGATGGAGAGCGCATTCAAGCTGGACATCCCGCTGGGTGTGGAAGTGCGCAGCGGCCGGAACTGGGAAGAGATGCAGCCGGTGAAGTTGTAAATCCAGTTGTCACAGCCTCCCCCTCCGTGCTATACTCACTCCGCTGCTTATGGCCGGAAAACGCGCCCTTTTCGAACAAGCGATGACCCGGGGCCACTCGGCTGCCTGGGACCAGCAATGGGACAAGGCGATGGCGTATTATCGCGCCGCGCTGACCGAGTTCCCGGACGATCCGAAGGCCCTCACCAGCCTCGGCTTCGCCATGCTGCAAGCCGACCGGCCAGAAGAGGCGCTGGCCGTCTATCAGCGGGCGGCCGCACTCACGCCCGGCGACCCCGTGGCCCCGGAGAAGTGCGGTGAGATTTTCGAGCGGCTGGGCCGCCTGAACGAGGCTTCGCAGACCTACATGGCCGTCGCCGAGATTCACCTGACGCGGCGCGACGTGCAGAAGGCGATTGACAACTGGGCGCGAGTCGTGCGCATCACCCCGGACAATTTGAACGCTCACTCGCGGCTTGCGCTCGCCTACGAGCGCAGCGGCAAGCCGCACGAAGCGGTCCCGGAATATCTGGAAGTCGCGCGCATCTTCCAGCGCGCGGGCGAAAACGAAAAAGCCATGCAGGCCGCCCACCGCGCCTTGCAGTTGGATCCCAAGTCAGCCGAGGCGCGCGACGCGCTGGATAAACTGCGCCGGAGTGTGCCCATCCCCGTACCTCAACGGACTAAAGTCACCAGCCCACGCGGAACGGGCATGTTGACGCCGCAGGAGGCGCAGGCCGGTCTCTTCGCTCTCGGGGAAGGCGCGGCGGCTGAACCGGCCCACAAACGCGCCTCGCCGCTCGCGGCGGCGCAGGAAGTGGCGCTGGAGCAAATGGCCGAGATGCTCTTCGAGGAAGACTCCGACACGAGCAAGACCACCGGTTCCGTCAGCGTCATCACCAAAGGCACCAGCTTCCTGCGCGGTGGAGGCAAACCCAACCGCGCGCAGGCCATCATGTACCTCGGCCAGGCCATCGGCCACCAGAGCAGCCACGAGATCGAGGCCGCAGTCACCCATTACGAGAACACCCTCAGCTCGGGGCTGGACAGCCCGCTGGTGAGCTTCGCGCTCGGCGCGCTATACCTCCAACTCAACCGCCCTGCCGACGCCATCGAGTATCTCAAACCGGCGACGGGGCGCGACGACGTGGGCCTGGGCGCGTTCTTCGGACTGGGCGCGGCCTACCGCCAGGAAGGCAAGACGCGCGACGCGCTCGCCAATTTGCTCGAAGCGCTCAAGCGGCTGGATTTGCAGCTCGTCGCGCCGCAGAAGCAGGATCGGCTGGCCGAGGCTTACGAAGGCACGGTGGAGGGGCTGCTGCGCGGCTCCGAAACCGAGATGGCCCAGCTCGCCAAGAACCTGGTGGACTTCCTCTCCGGCGACGGCTGGGAAGAGCGCGCCAAACAGGCCCGGCAGAACCTCGACGCCTCCGCCGAGGACGGGCAGATCGAGCCGTTGGTCAGCATGATTGCGGCCCCAGGCGGCGAGCGGGTGGACAAGGCCCTCGAGTCCATGCGGCGGATTGATAGTTACATGTCGCGCCAGATGTGGGCGACGGCGATGGAAGAAGCCTTCTACGCCATCCATCACTCGCCCACCTACCTGCCGATCCACACCCGCATGGCCGAGATTCTGGTTGCGGAAAACAGGCCGGAGGCCGCCGCGGTCAAGTTCAACGTCATCGCCGAGAGTTACCGCATCCGCGGCGAGGCCACGCGCGCGGCCCGGCTGCTGCAGGAGGTGTTGCGCCTCAACCCGCTCGACGTGGAGGTGCGCGCCAAGTTGATCAACCTGCTGCGCGAGCAGGGCAAGGTGGAAGACGCGCTGAAACAGTATCACGACCTCGCCGATACTTATTACCAGCTGACCGATCTGGACACGGCCCGCGAGAAATACGCCGAGGGCCTGCAGCTCGCGCAGCGCTCGAGCGGGGATCGTTCCTGGAGCGTGAAGTTCCTCAAGAAGCTGGGCGATATTGACATGCAGCGGCTGGCGTGGCGGGAAGCCCTGCGAGCCTTCGAGCAGGTCAAGACGTTCGACCCGAGCGACGAGGACGCGCGCAT
>Ga0184633_10001100_pt1 | contig 10949 bp, 10 predicted proteins | sample PLM31_170_b1_FD_133156 | JGI IMG/M metagenome (GOLD analysis project Ga0184633, IMG submission 133156) | Groundwater sediment microbial communities from an aquifer in East River, Colorado, USA - PLM3-1_170_b1 | ecosystem: Environmental > Terrestrial > Soil > Riparian zone | place: USA: East...
GACGTGCGCGTGGGGGACACCGTCGCCGTCGAAAAGGGGGGAGACGTCATTCCGAAGGTCGTGCGGGTGGTTCTCGGAGAGCGCCCGAAGGGGGCGAAGCCCTTCGAGATGCCGGCGCGCTGCCCGGTCTGCGGCGACTCGGTCGCGCGGGAGCCGGGCGAGGTCGCGACCCGCTGCGTCAACCCCGCCTGCCCCGCCGTCGTGCGCGAGGCGATCCGGCACTTCTGCTCCCGCCGCGCCATGAACATCGAGGGGCTGGGCGAAAAGCTCGTGGACCAGCTCGTGCGCGAAGGGCTCGTCACCGATGTGGCCTCGATCTACGGCCTCGCGGCGTCCGCCCTCGCGGCGCTCGAGCGGTGGGGGGAGAAGTCCGCCGCGAACCTGCTTTCCGAGATCGCGCGGAGCAAGGAGAACGACCTGCCGCGGCTCGTCTTCGCGCTGGGAATCCGCCACGTCGGGGAAAAGGCGGCGAAGACGCTCGCCCTCCACTTCGGCTCCCTCGACGCGCTGGCGAAAGCCTCCGAAGAGGAGCTGCAGGCGGTCCCCGACGTGGGCCCCAACACGGCCGCCACGGTCGCGTCCTGGTTCCGGCGTCCCCGTCACGCGGCGCTCGTGGAGAAGCTGCGCCGCCACGGCCTGAACTTCGCCTCGCGCTCGGGCCCTGGCGGGAAGGGGCGAGGGGCCCTTTCCGGCAAGACGGTGGTCGTCACGGGGACCCTCCCCGGCGTGACCCGGGAAGAGGCCTCCGCGCGGCTCGAGGCGTCGGGAGCGACAGTGGCCGGATCCGTCTCCGGAAAGACCGCCTACCTCGTGGCGGGCGAGCAGGCCGGGTCCAAGCTGGAGAAAGCGCGGGGCCTCGGGGTCCGCGTCGTGACCTGGGGCGAGATGCTTGAGATAATCAGCCGGTAGCTTGCCTCGAGAAAAGTCAGGAGGCCTTCCGTGGACCTGCCCGTGCGCGTCATCATCTTCTGCCCCACGCTGGAACTGAAGAACAAGCCGGGCCGCCTCATGGCCGTCTCGCCCGGCGGGTACTACGAGATCCGCTTGGATTTCGCCGAGCGCAACCACACGGCGCTCCTGCCCGTCGCCGGCACCGCCCTCGTCTTCACGGAGCCGAACTACGCGGGCGCTGAGCTGCCGGTCGAGCGGTAAGTCGCAGGCTGCTGAGCCCGGTCGCTCGACTTCTGACCTGGGCTCGCAGGACGGTTGTGATGGAGGACGTGCGTTCAGGCGGCAGGGCCGGGCGAAGCGGCGGCGAACCGGCTCGGCAACTCGTTCGGACATGCCTGTGGCGATGGCTCAGAGGCACCGGGCTTGAGCGGTTCGACCTTCTTCGAGAGGGCGGCGGCTGGCTGCTGCGGGGCACGATTCTCGCCCTCGGCGACCGTCGGTCTGCCGAGGCACATTACGAGGTGTTCTGCGATTCGGCCTGGCACACGAGGCGGGCCGACATCAGGCTCGACGAGGAGGGAGGAGAGCGTTCTCTCCGGCTCACCGTCGAGAACGGCCGCTGGTACGAGGACGGACGTAAGAGAGACACGGTCCGTGGATCTCTCGACCTCGATCTCGGGTGGAGCCCGTCAACGAACACGCTCCCGATCCGCCGCTTGAACCTCGGAGTCGGAGAGAGCAGCGGTGCAGTGACCGCGGCGTGGGTCCGCTTTCCGGAGCTCACGCTCGAGCCTCTCCCCCAGGAGTACCGGCGGCTCTCGGAGCGGCGTTACCGTTACACGAGCCGTGCGGGTGCCTTTACCGCCGAGATCGACGTCGATGATCATGGCCTCGTGATCGACTATGGAGATGTGTGGCAGCGGGTGGGAGAGGTTCGCTAGCGGGTCGGAGTCGCCACGACACTACAGATCGATCTCCAGGAAGAGCGCTCCCGGGACCGGATTGGCGCGGTACGGCGCGATCTGTCTGAAGCCCAGCGAGCGGTAGAGCGCGATGGCTTCCCCCATCGAGGGGAGCGTGTCGAGCCGCACCTTGCGGTAGCCGATGGCGCGGGCCTCGGCCAGGAGGGCCTCTGCCAGCGCGCGGCCGAGCCCTTTGCCCCGGAAGGCATCGCAGACATAGAGCCGCTTTATCTCGCAGATGCCCGGCGCGAGCCTCCTGACGGCGGCGCACCCCGCGAGAGCTCCTTCTTCTTCCGCCAGGAGCCGCCGCCCGTCGGGCGGCGCGTAGTCGCCGGGGAGAGCCGCCAGCTCCTCTTCGAAATTCTGGAAACAGAGGTCGATGCCGAGCGCCGCGGCGTATTCCTCGAAAAGCTTCCGGACGGCGGCCAGGTCCTCTCCGGAGTCAGAGACGCGGCGGACCGTGGGCGCCCCAGCCGGGATCTCCGGAAAGAGGGAGAGAAGGGAGCGCAAGCCGGCCACGCGGGTGACGGAATCCGGCGCCGGGCAGGAGCCGATGAGAATCCCCCGCATCCCGGCCGCTTCCGCTCCGAGGACATCGATCTCGTAGATGTCGCCGACGTAGGCGCACGCCCTGGAGGGAACGCCGAGACGTTCGGTCGCGGCCAGGAAGATGCGGAGGTCGGGCTTTTCGACGCCGACTTCCGAGGAATCGATGACGGCCTCGAGAAGTGTCGAGAGACCGGCGACTTCGAGGAGGTCTCTGACCCTTCCGTCCGCGTTCGAGACGACGGCGAGCCGATAGCCGCGGGCCTGGAGCGCCGCCAGGGTCTCCCGCGCCCCTTCTCCCGGCGCGGACCAGAGGTTGGAGCGGCCGTGCTCCCGGGCGATGCGCCCCGCCGCGAGGCGGCGTTGCCCGGCTGCCTCGATCCCGAGCGCGGAGAGCATGGCGTCCAGGAAGACAGGCAGGCGCCCCGCGTCCGTCGAATCGGGATGGCGCTCGAGAGAGGCCCTGACCGCCGCGACCGCGGCGGCTTCCGCTCCCCCGAACGCCTCCGCGCGGTAGGGAATACCGGCCTCCCGGCAGATCCGGACGCCGTCGGGATGGATGAGCGTCCCCCCCGCGTCGAAGAGGACCGCGCGAATCCCTTTCAGGCGAGGGCCTCCTTGACCGCGGCTTCCAGGTCGTACGCGATCGCGAGCACCTCTTTCTCCTCCGGTCCTTCCACGAGGATGCGAAGGAGGGGCTCGGTGCCCGAGTACCGGAGAAAGACCCTCCCGCGGTGGTCGAGGGACTCCCGGGCCCGCGCGACGGCGCGGGAGATCGCGGGAGACTCTTCCAGCGGCACGCGGCGCGCCACCCGCACGTTGCGCAGGGCCTGCGGCGTCTTTTCGAGCGTGGCGAGGGCCGAGAGAGGCACTCCTCCCTCCGAGACGATCGAGGCGAGGAGCAGCGCCGTCAGGATTCCGTCGCCGGAAGGGGAGAGAGGCTGCAGGATGTGCCCCGAGGTCTCTCCTCCGAGGGCGGCGCCGGTCTCCTCCATCTTGCGCGCCACGTTGCGGTCTCCCACCGAGGCGCGGTGGAAGGCGATCCCCTCCCGCTCGAGAGCCGCCTCCAGGCCGTAGTTGGACATCACGGTTCCGACGACCCCTCCCGCCGGCAGCTTTCCCTGGCGCTTCCAGTCGCGAGCGAGGACCCAGAGCGCGTCGTCTCCATCCAGGATCCTTCCCGTCTCGTCGGAGAAAATGGAACGGTCCGCGTCCCCATCGAAGGAGACACCCATCGCCGCCGCGGTCTCGCGGGTCTTCGCCGCCATGCGCGCCGGGTGCAGCGCGCCGCACTCGAAGTTGATGTTCCTCCCGTCGGGCTCGGCGCAGATCGTGCGCACGGTGGCGCCGGCCCGGCGCAGGGCCTCGGGCCCCAGGCGGAACGCCGCGCCGTTTCCCGCGTCGAGGACCACCGACAGGCCGGAGAGGCGGGAGGGAACGTGCTTCGCCAGGCAGGCGAGGTACCGTTCGGCGAGGGCAGCATCGACCGGCGGCGGCGCCGGCGTGTCCCCGGCCGGGACGGCGGGCGCGACCAGTGAGGCCCCGAGCTTCTTCTCCAAGGCCTCCTCCTCGGCGTCGGGCCATTTGCGCGCGTCCGGGCCGAAGATCTTCACGCCGTTGTCTTCGTAGGGGTTGTGGGAGGCCGAGACCGAGATGCCCGCCCCCGCGCCGAGCGCTGCCACGAGCTCGGCCACGGCGGGGGTCGGGATCACTCCCGCGATCCGGGCCGAGCAATCTCCCTCGGTGAGACCCGCGGAGAGCTCCGCGATCATTCCGTCCGTTGATTCCCGCGTGTCGCCCCCGAGCACCACGCGATCGCCGCCCTCCTGCCGCACGCGCCGGCCGACCTCTCGCCCCAGCAGCCGCAGAGAGCGCGGATCCAGGGGGAAGACGCCGGCCTGGCCCCGCAGGCCGTCGGTGCCAAAGAGCCTCACGGGCCTCCCTTCGCCGGCGACGGCGTGAGGATCGGACCGATGCGGACCGTCACCGTGACGACCTGGGCCTCCCGCACCCGGACCCCGGGCGCCTCCGCCAGAACGGTGGCGGGTGTCGAGAAGGTCGCCCCGCGCCCCGCGATCGAGATCGGGTCCGTCGTCACGGAGGTCATCTTCGAAAGCCGCACCGAGGGGCCCAGGACGTGGGCCACGCGAGGCTCGACGAGCCAGTCCACCACCTGCTGGCCGGGAGCGGCCTCTCCCGTCAGCTTCGGCACGATGGGCAGATACCTTTCCGCGATCGTGTCGAGGGCGATGCGCACTTCGTCGGGAGAGATGGTGATGACCTCCACTTCCGGCGGGACGTTGATGTCCTCGGGGGCGAGCGGATAGGCCTTCTCCCCGGGCACCGCGCCGAGCAGGTCGATCACCGCCTCGAGCTTTTCCGGCTCCAGTTGCCGGAGCGCGGTGAAGGGCCCCCGGACGCGCACGTCGGCCGCCGCCGGGATCGGCGAGGCGATGATCGTGCGCGGGGGAATGTTCACGACCGAGAGGGGAATGCGGTAGCTCCTTTCCGAGATGCGCTCCCGCCGTTGTCCGGAGAGCACGAACCAGACCAGAAGCGCGATGGCGAGCGCCAGGAGCTTCGTCCCGAGGTTGCGGAAGAGAACCCGGCCCATCTTCAGCCCTCACCCCGCCACGGCCAGCTCTCGGAAGAGCAGGTCGCGCAGAGACTTGCCATCCAGGTCTTCCAGGAGCTGCCCGTCTCTCGCGAGCGAGATCGTGCCCCGCTCCTCGGAGACCACGACGGCGAGCGCGTCGGTCTCCTCCGTGACGCCGATGGCCGCCCGGTGCCGGGTGCCGAACGTCTTGGAGAGCCCCTCTTTCAGAGAGAGGGGGAGGAAGCAGGCGGCCGCGGCGATGCGCTCTCCGGAGATGATCACGGCCCCGTCGTGGAGCGGGGTGGTGGGCGCGAAGAGGGTCACGAGCAGGTCGTAGGAGACCGCCGAATCGAGAGGCACGCCGTTCTCGATGTACGTCTTCAAGCCCTCCCGCCGCTCGAGCACGATCAACCCTCCGATCCGGCGCGCGGAGAGGGAGGTCACCGCCAGGACAATGTCGGAGACCGTCTCCTCGGCGTGGTAGCCGGAGAACCACGCGAAGAAGGGGTTGCGGCCGAAGGTGGCGAGCGCCCGGCGCAGCTCGCGCGCGAACAGGACGATGATCGCGAAGGGAAGATAGAAGGCGAGCTGCGTCAGGATCGTGCGCAGCGCCACGAGGCTCAGGAAGACGGCGATCTCGTAGACGAGAAGGATGGCCAGGATCCCCAGGACCATCTGCACGGCGCGCGTGCCCCGGATGATGCGCAGCAGGAAGTAGGCGATGAAGGCGACCGCCAGGACGTCCACCGCGTCCCGCCACGCGAACGTCAGGTGCGAGAAGGGCCCGAACGGGCTTTGAACCGCTTCGATCATCGGGCGGCCGCTCCCTCCCGGAGGGCCTGAGTGGTCGGCTCCGCGATCGCGCGCCGCATCCGGAGGAACCGGACCGTCTCGGCGACATCGTGCACGCGCACGAGAGCCGCTCCGGCCTGCGCGGCGGCCGCCACCGCAGCGAGGGACCCCGGCAGGCGCTCGGCCGCCGAGGCGCTCTCCGAGACGCCGGAGAAGCGCCTCACGAAGGCCTTCCGGGAGGCGCCCAGGGCCAGGGGGAGCCCGAGTGCCCGGAGAGCGGCCAGGTGGCGCAGGAGCAGGAGGTTCCCCTCCCCGCTCTTGCCGAAGCCCAGGCCCGGGTCGATGGCGATCGAGCCCGCCGGAATGCCGTGCTCCAGCGCCCGCCGCGCGGACTCCGCCAACGCCGACGCCACGTCCGCCAGCGGGTGGACGTAGGAGACATCCTCCTGCATGGTGCGCGGATCGTCTCCCTTCATGTGCATGAGGAGGAGTCCGGCGCTCGCCTGCGACACGGTTTCGGCCATCTCCGGGTCGTGCCGGAGGGCCGAGACGTCGTTGACGAGGTCGGCGCCCGCGGCGAGCGCGGCGCGGGCGACCGCCGCGCGACGCGTGTCGATCGAGAGCGGGGCGTCCGTGGCTTTCCGCAGCGCCTCGAGGACCGGGACCACGCGGTCGGTCTCCTCCGCGGCCGAGATCTGGCGGGCTTCTCCGTAGGTCGCGGGCCGGGTGGACTCGCCTCCCACGTCCACGACCGCCGCCCCTTCTTCGAGCATGGCGAGGCCGCGCTCGACGGCGCGGCTCTTCTCGAAGTAGAGGCCTCCATCGGAGAAAGAATCGGGCGTGACGTTCAGCACGCCCATGACGGCGGGGGCCGGCAGGAGGCCGAGGCGTCGGCCGTGCGCGAGGGAGAGAAACGGCGCCTGCCGCGCCGCGCGCTCGAAGGCGGCCTCGGCGCGTTGCCGGAGTGTGGCGGGGAGGGCCTTCAGGCTCTCGGCGCGCTTCGACCGGGAGAGGACAACCGGCGGGGAGCTCGACCCTTCGAACCGCACGACATCCACGGGGAACTCGGCGCGGGCGAAAGTCGCGGGCCGGAGGCCGTCCCAGGACGAGATCTCGGAGAGGACCGCCGCGTCCGCGGCGGGGATCACGAGATCGGCGGGGAGACACATCACGTGGGAGTGTACCGGAACGAAATCGAGAAGACCGCGACTCGGTTTTTCCCGGCCTCTCGTCGCTCGGGGCGGGGAGCGGAAGGAAGTTGCGGTGCGCCTAGCCTGCCTCGTCCGCGGAGGGTCCGTAGATCGGCGGCAGAGGCACGTCGTTCAATCGCAGGTAGACGGAGAGCTGGCCGCGATGATGGATCAGATGGTTCAGCATCACGCTGCGCAGGACCACTTTCTTCTGAAGCGTAAAGAAGACCGCTCCCTTGCGCGTCACCGTCAGGGGCTCTCCCCACCTCTCCTGCGGGTGCGCGGCAATGGCTTCGCGCGCCGCGGAGACGTTCTCGTCGAACCGGGTGAGGAGGACTTCCAGGCCGGCGAACTCAGGAGCCGAGTCGGTGGACGTCTCGAAAGAGTCCCCCTCGAAGCGCAGCGCCCACCGTGGCAGCTCCGCGATGTGCGTGGCCAGACGCCCGAGCGTCATCGACCTCTCATGGGGCCTCCAGGCGATCCTGTCCCACGGAACACGCGCGAGGAGCCGGCGCGTGGTCCTCATCTCATGCTCGAACTCAGGAATCAACCGATCGGCCAATGGCATGCGGCCCTCCAAGACAGCTTCCCGTCACTCTCGAGCCATCCGCCCCGTCCTGGCGGGGATCGGACGGCCAGGGGCCCGGCTTCTCAGGCCGGCTCGGGCACCAGCGGGCCGATCTCGCCGCCGGCCACCTCGGCCGCGCCGGGAGGCGCCGCGATCGGCGGCTTGGGCGGCCCCGCCTTGCGCAGCTTGGAGATGTCGATACCCTTCTCCTCCGCGATGATCTGGAGCACCTCTTCGCCGTCTAAGACTTCCTTCTCGAGGAGCGTGCGGGCCAGGCGGTGCATCACGTTCTCGTGGTCCGAGATGATCCTGGAAGCGCGCCCGTAGGCGGCAGTCACGATCCGTCTGACCTCGGCGTCGATCTGATTGGCGGTCTCCTCCGAGTAGTCCTGCGTGCGGCCGAAGTCCCGCCCGAGGAAGATCTCTCCCTCCACCTTTCCGAAGGTCACGGGCCCCATGTCGCTCATGCCCCACTCGCAGACCATTTTGCGGGCGATGTCGGTCGCCTTCTCGATGTCGTTGCCGGCGCCCGTCGTCATGTGCCCGAGGAACTTCTCCTCGGCGATACGCCCTCCCATCATGACGGTGATCGTGGACTCGAGGTACTCCTTCGTGTGCGAGTACTTGTCCTCGGTCGGAAGCTGCATCGTCAAGCCCAGGGCTCGCCCGCGCGGGATGATCGTGACTTTGTGCAGCGGGTCGGCGTCGGGGAGGAGCACCGCGACGAGGGCGTGTCCCCCCTCGTGGTACGCGGTGTTCTTCTTCTCCTCTTCGGTCATGATCATGGACTTTCTCTCCGGCCCCATCATGACCTTGTCCTTGGCGTACTCGAAGTCGATCATCTCGACTTTCTTCTTGTTGAAGCGCGCGGCGTTTAAGGCCGCTTCGTTGACGAGGTTGGCGAGGTCCGCGCCCGAGAAGCCGGGAGTGCCGCGCGCGATGACGGAGAGGTCCACGCTCTCGGAGAGCGGGGTGTTCCGCGTATGGACCTTCAAGATCTGCTCGCGGCCGCGCAGGTCCGGCCGGTCCACGACCACGCGCCGGTCGAAGCGTCCCGGCCGCAGGAGGGCCGGGTCCAAGACGTCCGGCCGGTTCGTGGCGGCGACCAGGATGACCCCTTCGTTCGTTTCGAACCCGTCCATCTCGACCAGGAGCGCGTTCAACGTCTGTTCCCGCTCGTCGTGCCCGCCGCCGAGCCCCGCCCCGCGGTGGCGCCCCACGGCGTCAATCTCGTCGATGAAGACGATGCAGGGGGCGTTCTTCTTTCCCTGCTCGAAGAGGTCGCGCACGCGCGAGGCCCCGACGCCCACGAACATCTCGACGAAGTCGGAGCCGGAGATCGTGAAGAAGGGGACGTTGGCCTCGCCGGCCACCGAGCGGGCGAGCAGCGTCTTGCCGGTGCCCGGCGGCCCCATCAGGAGCACGCCCTTGGGGATCTTGCCCCCCAGCTTCTGGAACTTTTGCGGCTCCTTCAGGAACTCGATGATCTCCTGGAGCTCCACCTTGGCTTCCTCGACGCCCGCCACGTCCTTGAAGGTGACCTTCTTCTGCGTGGGGGTCAGGAGCTTCGCGCGCGACTTGCCGAAGGAGAGCGCCTTGTTCCCGCCGGCCTGCATCTGCCGCATGATGACGAACCAGATCGCGACGAGCAGGATGAGCGGTCCGTACATGACCAGCGCCGAGACGAAGGAGGACTCCTTCATCGGAGTGACCTCGATCCCGACGCCGCGCCCGCGCAGCTCTTCGACGAGCTTCGGATAGTTGGCCGAGTACGTCTTGAAGAGGTTCTCGCGCTTCCCGGCGTCGGGCTTGTAGGTCCCGCGGATCTCCTCTCCGCGGATCGTCACCTTCTGGATGTGCCCCTGGTTCACCTCGTCCAGGAACTGCGAGAAGCTGATCTCCTCGACGGCCGCGGTGCCCGTCTTGAAGACGTTCCAGGCGAGGATGATCAGCACCAGGATGACCATCCAGAGCAGCAGGTTCTTGATCGTCGCGTTCAACATGAGCTCCTTTGGCTACAGGGCTTCCAGCATAACGGAGGAGGGAAGAGGTTTATTGCTCCGCGATGACTTCGGCGATGTGGGGGAGGTGCGCGTAGAGCCCCCGGTGGTCCATGCCATAGCCGACGAAGACCCCTCCCTCGGCGGTGAAGAGGGGGAAATCGACCGAAACCGCCGTTTTGCGGAGGGCGGGCTTGTCGATGATCGCGGCCAGGCCGACCGAGGCGGCGCCGCTCGACCGCAGATGGTCCATCAGATAGTTCTCGATCACGCCGGTGTGGACGACGTCCTTTAAGAGGAGGACGGGCCGGCCGTCCAACGAGAAGCCCGTCGAGAAGACGATCTGCACGATCTCGTTGGCCCCCTCCTCCCGGAGGACGCTGATGAACTCGCAGGCGGCGGGCAGCGCCAGCTTCCGGGCGAGGTCGGCCAGGAAGAACGAAGAGCCTTTGAGGATGGAGATCAGGAGGAGGGGCCTGTCGCGGAACGCGCGGTCCAGCGCCAGCGCGACCTCGCCCACGCGGGCGGCGATCCGATCGGCTTCGTAGCGTCGTTCCAGATTCACGCGCTGCCTCTCTTCGTTTCGTATCTTACGGCCGGAGGCGGACCCGGAGGCGCGCGCCGCGCCTCTCGAAGCGGATCCGCCTTCCCGCTTCGAAGCGGAAGTCGGCCCCGGTCGCGAGGCGGCGCCGGAGCTCTTCCCGCTCCCGCCCGGTCATGGGGGGCTTGCCGGGAGAGGCGAAGGGGAGCGCGGCCTGCTCCAGAGCGCGGCGCTGGAGCTCCGGCGAGCACACCTCGAGAAGGCCAGCATCGGCGAGAACCGCCTCCCCCTGGCGGGTCAGGCACGGGCGCACTCGCTCCTCGAACTCGGCGTCGAGCCGGTCGCGCTCGGCGCGCAGGCGCTCGGAGTCCCGGCGGAGCGCGGCGAGGGCTTCCTCCTGCCCGTCGGCCTCGAGTTTCGCCAGGACCTCCCGGCGGATGCGGTTGCGCAGCAGGCGCAGGTCGCCGTTGGTGGAATCGCGGCGGTACGAGACTCCCCGCCCGGCCAGGAAGGAGAGGATCTCCCGGCGCGTCACCGCGAGGAGCGGCCGCGCGACGCCGTCGGCGCGGAGGGCCCGTGGACCTCCCAGAAGCGCGAGGCCGCCCTTGCGCGCGCGCGCGATCAGGTAGGACTCAAGCGCGTCCTGGGACTGGTGCGCGGTGGCGATCCGTGAAGCATTCGCCTCACGCGCCATTTCCCGGAGCGCCTCGTAGCGCGCGTGCCGCGCCCCCGCCTCCGGGGAGAGCTTCAAGCGCCGCGCCTCCGCGCGTGCGTCTCTCCGGCGCGAGAAAAAGGGGAGCTGGAGGCGCCGGGCGTGCTCCCGCACGAAGGAGAGGTCGCGCTCGGCCTCGCGCCCCCGCCAC
>Ga0184633_10001102_pt1 | contig 10934 bp, 7 predicted proteins | sample PLM31_170_b1_FD_133156 | JGI IMG/M metagenome (GOLD analysis project Ga0184633, IMG submission 133156) | Groundwater sediment microbial communities from an aquifer in East River, Colorado, USA - PLM3-1_170_b1 | ecosystem: Environmental > Terrestrial > Soil > Riparian zone | place: USA: East...
CCCATCACCCGCGAGCTTCCCATGGAGTACGCGGTCGAGCTGAACCGCCTGATCGAGCTCCAGATGGAGGGCGCGATCGGGTAGCCGCTACGGCGGCGCCCGCTCTTCCAGCACAGGCCGGTCCCCCAGCACCGATCCGTCCGGGCGCCTGAACACGGGGCGTCCCTCCGCGAGTTCCAAGCGAAACCCACCGGGTTGATGGACCATCCGATGGTGGCGCCGGCAGAGCAGCACGAGGTTCAGCAAGGCGGTCGGACCGCCGTCGGCCCAATGGACGACATGGTGCGCGTCGCACCACGTGTGGGGCCGGTCGCAGCCCGGGAACCGGCAGTGGCGGTCCCGGACGATCACGGCCCGCCGCATGGCGGGTGAGACGACCGGCGTCCGCCGACCCACGTCCAACGGCTCCGACCGGCCGGCCATCACGACGCGCATGATCGACGCGTCGCAGGCCAGCCGCCGAGCAGCATCGGGGTGGACGGGGCCAACGTGATCAAGCTCGCTGGTCTCGCCTGAGGTGCCCTGGAGGGCGTCTGCGTCCACAGTCACCGTGACGTGCGGTCGTTCCCCGGCCACGGTCGGCCGCTCGGCCAGGTCGAGCCACTGGCGGCAGATCTCGCCCAGCGCGTCGGCCCGGCGCTGGGCAGGCGTCCGGTTGTCGTCCTTGCCGCGCGATCGAGACTCCGCATCGAGAACGGCACGCAACGCGGTCAAGAGGGTCTCGCCTATCTCGGGATCGAGGTCGCCGTCGACGCGCACCATGCCGAGGAACGAGACCGAGGCGTGGAGCCGCCGCCGCTCTCGGATCTTCTCGTCTCCCTCGAGCGAGCGCTCCGTCTCGACAGCTTGGCGCCAGTACGCGGCGACACGCTGGAGGTCCTGCATCGAGTGGATCCGCGCTGCCTCCACGAGCTCCTTCTCACACCGCCCGAACGCCGAAGGGTCGGCGTCCCGCGTCGCCACGAGCACCCGCACCGCCGACATCGAGAGCTCCCCTGCGTCCAGCGCCTGGCGGGTCTGGGGCATCTCCTCGAGGGCCCGGGCGATGCGGAGATGCTCCCGGGCGGTCCCCCATGCCACCTTGAACGTGGTGGCGAGCCACGACGCCGCCGAGAGGTGGCCATCGCGCTCGAACAGCCGCCGCCGGTCGATCTCCGCGAGGCGTCGCAGCCGTTCGACCTCCAGCAGCTCCATCGCTCGCTGGAGCTCGGTGAAATCCTCCTCGATCCGTGCATCCGGCAGGTCGGGGAGGGACTCGGACCGAAGCGCGTCGACCGCGGACCGGAGCTCGCTCATCGCTGTTCTTGCTCGAACATATGTTCGAACCCTACCACCGGGGTATGACACAGCGATGCGACGACGTCCGCGAGCGAGGTCCTCTCGGCCAGCTCCCGCGCGTGCACCGTCCCGTCCAGCCCCAGGCGGCCGGACGCGAGGACCCACCGAAGGCCAGGCTCGAGCACGCCGGCGCCCGCGAGTGCGGCCAGGGCGAGCGCGAGGTCCAGGTCGCTCGTCGTTCCCACCAAGACGGGCGGCTCGAGTCGGATCGTCAGCAGCGGCGCTTCCTGCATCAGACCCGAGTTGACCAGCGCAGCTCGCACACGGTCCCCCGCGGTCCGCGCCCGCTTGTCCGACAGCCCGAGGATCCGCACCCCGGCCTCGCCTGCCAGCGACTCGACCCGCAACTCGATCAGCCGGTCATCGACCAAGCCCCACACGCGAACGTCCACGGACGACCTCGCCGCCTCGTGGGGGAGGACGCGAAGAGGCTAACGGCGCCCACCGACAACGAAGTCCGCGGCAGTTCGCGGCCCAAGGGGTTGCCACTCAGAACCATGTCGAGGCTTGGCTTCCTGGGCATTTCCTTGGCCTCGCCTCGGCACTAGGGGCTTCTAGCAGGCCCAACAGGGCTTGGCCAGAAGGTATTGCCTTATCAGCCAAGGTATGCCTATACTTCATCCAGATTGGCGGCCGAGAGCCCCGGACAGCCCGAGAGCAAAGGAGCCGCCGAAAAGGAGGGCCAGATGGCCACACCGCAGGAGTGGGTAGAGGTGCTCGTGCCTCAGCACCTCGTCCCCGATGTGTACGGCCTCATCGCCGAGCGCTTGGCGGCGGGGTCCCGCAACGGGGGGGTGGCGGTGAACGAGGAACTGTTCACCCGGATGTTCCTCGAGTCCCCGCCGGCCATGAGGAAGTTCCTGCTGTTGCTCGCGGGCAACGCGGGGAAGGACCTCACGACCGCCGAGATCTGCAAGGCGGTCGACCGGACACCGATGCAGCTCGCCGGCGTTCTCGGGGCCTTCGGGCGGCGGGTGAAGAACCGCTACAAGGGCGCGAAGAAGCCCTTCGGCGCTCGGTGGGACCACGCGGCCAGCACGTGGGCCTACCGGATGGAGCCCGAGGTCGCGGACGTCATCAAGAAGGCCGCCGCGGCGGCCAGCAAGTAGGGGGGCCAGATGGTTCCGCCAGTGCGTCGTCCCCCGCCCTGCTGCCGAGCGCCACCACCCGGCACCGCGCCACAAGAACCCCCCGGCATGAGGCCGGGGGGTTCTTCCATGCGGAGAACGGATCCCGTCGACGCGCTCGCGTTGCACGCGTGGCGCGCCAGCTCGGCCGCCCGCTTCTGATCTGGTCGAGGCCCCTCGTCCGACTTTCTGGTGGCGGAGGTGGGGCAAAATCCGAGACCGAGCCACGGCGGCTCGAATGAGGCTGCCTTCAGTTGGAGACAGTCTCCGACTGCCTGAACCTGTCGGTGCCGCTCCGTATAGTGAGGCAGGTCACAGAAGCACCTCGGGAGGGAGACGGTGGACAACTTCCAGGAGAAGGTCGCCTTCATCTGGTCGGTCGCCGACCTCCTCCGCGGGGATTACAAGCAGTCGGAGTACGGCAAGGTCATCCTCCCTCTGACGGTCCTTCGCCGCTTGGACTCGGTCCTGGAGCCCACGAAGGCGAAGGTCCTGAAGCGCAACGAAGACCTCAAGGGCCGCCTGGAGAACGTCGACAGCGTGCTCAACCAGATCACCGGGCACGGCTTCAACAACACCTCGCCGTTCACGTTTCCCAAGCTGCTCGACGACCCGACGAACGTCGGCGAGAACCTCCGCCGCTACATCTTCGGCTTCGACACGGGGACCAAAGACGTGATCGCGAAGTTCGAGTTCGAGGCCCAGATCCGACGGCTGGAGCGCTCCAACCTGCTCTACAAGGTCGTGTCCAAGTTCTGCGACATCGACCTCCACCCGGACAAGGTCTCGAACCTCGAGATGGGCTACGTCTACGAGGAGCTCGTGCGCAAGTTCTCGGAACTCTCGAACGAGACGGCCGGCGAGCACTTCACCCCGCGCGAGGTCATCCGCCTGATGGTGAACATCCTGTTCGCGAACGACCGCGACCTGCTCACCAAGAAGGGCGCAATCGCGACGCTCTACGACCCCGCGTGCGGCACGGGCGGGATGCTCTCGGTGGCCGAGGACCATCTCCGTGACCTCAACCCGGGCGCGAAGCTCAAGGTGTACGGCCAGGAGCTGAACGCGGAGACGTACGCCGTTTGCCGCTCCGACATGATGCTGAAGGGCCAGGACGCCTCGAACATCTACTTCGGCAACTCGTTCACCGAGGACGGTCTGGCCGACATGACGTTCGACTACCTGCTGGCCAACCCGCCGTTCGGCGTCGAGTGGAAGAAGGTCGAGGAGCCGATCCGCGAGGAGCACGAGAAGCAGGGCTACAAGGGCCGTTTCGGCGCGGCGCTGCCCAGGATCAACGACGGGTCACTGCTGTTCCTCCAGCACATGCTGTCGAAGATGAAGCCGCCCGCGAAGGGCGGGAGCCGTCTGGCCATCGTGTTCAACGCCTCGCCGCTGTTCACCGGCGGCGCCGGGTCGGGGGAGTCGGAGATCCGGCGGTGGATCATCGAGAACGACTGGCTGGAAGCGATCGTCGGCCTGCCGGACCAGCTCTTCTACAACACCGGCATCTCGACGTACTTCTGGGTGCTAACGAACCGCAAGTCGCCCGAGCGTCGGGGGAGGATCCAGCTTGTCGACGCCCGCGAGCTGTGGACGAAGATGCGCCGCAGCCTCGGGGAGAAGCGCAAGACGATGAACGACGAGCAGATCGCCGAGATCACCCGGCTGTGCTCGGAGTTCCAGGTGGGCGAGCGCTGCAAGATCTTGCGGAACGAGGACTTCGGCTACCTGCGGATCACGGTCGACCGGCCGCTCCGGGTGCGGTGGGAGGTCACGGACGAGACGCTGGCGACGCTGCGCGCCTCCAAGGGGGTCGAGAAGCTGGACGAGGATGCGCGCGACCGACTGCTCTCCGCCGTCGAGGGGCTGAAGGGCACGTCGACCAGCGAGCGCGAGGTCTTCGCCGAGAAGGTCCGCGGGGCGGTGGCTGGCGTCGGCAAGTTGGGGAAGCTGGTCGAGAAGGCCGTGCTGGACGCCGCGATGGTCCGAGACGCCGGGGCGCCAGTCGTGACGGATAAGAAGGGCCATCCTGAGCCCGACTCCGAGCTGCGGGACTACGAGAACGTGCCGCTCAGCGAGGACGTTGGCGAGTACATGCATCGCGAGGTCTTGCCGTTCGTGCCCGACGCGTGGGTTGACGAGCCGAAGACGAAGGTCGGCTACGAGATCCCATTCACAAGGCACTTCTACAGCTACGTGCCGCCCCGACCGCTCGAGGAGATCGACGCCGAGATCAAGGCCCTCGAAGCGGAGATCCTCGAACTGCTCCGCGAGGTGACTGAGTGAGCAGCTTGTTCAGCGACTCCAAATGGCCACTTCAGGCCCTCGGCCGGACGTACGAGCCAAAGCTCGGCAAGATGCTGCGACCGACGCCTGAGTCAGATGCCGATCGCCGCGTTCCTTATCTCCGAGCGGGGCTACTCGATTGGGGTCTCGTGGTTAGCGATGACCTCCCACTGATGTGGGCGAGCGAGCGGGAGATTGTCGAGTATGAGGTCCGGGTCGGTGACTTGGTGGTGGCTGAGGGTGGCGATGCCGGACGAGCCACAATCCTCCCCGAGATCCCCTCCAACACGATAATGCAGAATTCCCTTCACCGAATTCGCGGCGATTACGTCGAACTCCGCTTTTTGTACTACGTGCTCTCGGCGATTCACTCCTCGGGTTGGCTTGAGGCTGCCTGCAACAAGGCGACTATTGGCCACCTCACCGGAGAGAAGTTGAGGTCCCTGCCGATTCCGGCGCCCAGCCCGCAGAATCGAGGCCGCGTGGTCGACTTCCTCGACCGTGAGATCGCTCGGATCGATGCGCTGGGAGGCATCAAAAGGCGTCTCGTTGAGCTGCTCCAGGAGCGTTGGCGTACTGAGGTCATCCAGACTGTGACGCGGGGCTTCTCCGATAAGGAGCTGGTGCCGATGGACTCGCCGTGGTTCTCGCGCCTGCCTGCGGAGTGGACGCTCGAACCCCTGAAGAGGCGTTGGACCGTGATCGACTGCAAGCATCACACGCCTGTGTACGTCGATCGTGGGTTCTCGCTCGTGTCACATGCAGAGATCGAGGACGGGCGCGTCTACCCCGGTCGTTCAGGGCGCTTCGTCGAGGAGGTGGACTATCTGGATCTGATCGCAGATCGCCGCCCGAAGCGAGGAGACATCATCTATACGCGGAACGCCACTATCGGGAACGCCGGCTACGTCGACACCGACCAGGAGTTCGCAATGGGGCAGGATGTGTGCCTGATCACTTCTCAAGACCAGGACCAGCGTTTCCTCACCTACTTCCTGAACTACGTCGCCGTCGATCAGTTGGCGGCGCAGAGGCTCGGTGCGACATTCGGCCGAATGAACGTTGCGCAGATAGTGGATCTTCAGATTCTTTGCCCGCCCCCAGAAGAGCAGTGTGCCATCGCCAATCATCTGGACGCACGTCGCAAGACGTACGAGACGCTCTCGGCCCAGCTGAACGGGCAGACCGAGCGTCTCGCGGAGCATAGGCAGGCGCTAATCACCGCGGCAGTCACGGGTCAGATTGACGTGGTCGCGGCGGTTGCCTGAGCCTCCGGCTTCTTGCTGGATGACTTGTTCTCCGATGGCGCGCTCCATCCACCGGCGCTGGCACCGGTCGGCACGCACGGCCGTCGTCGCCGCTCCTGAATACCGAGACAGACCCTGGCGGCGGAGTCACATGCCTGAGAGCCTCCGACCTGCGCGCCGAGTCTATTCGGGCAGCTGGACGCGAATCTCGGGTTGTCACTGGCGCGATGCGGGTGTAAGCTCAGTGAATGGCACGGACGTAATTCTGTAGTTGCGATTCTTCTCCTGGTCGGGCGGGAGTTGTGCTGCCGGTTCGTTTCGTCACTTGGCTGGAAGGAGTCCGGCCACGAGGAGGTAGGTCGAGATGGCCAGCAAGGTTCGCACCACGGCCCCGGAAGGGAAGCCGAAGAAGCAGTACCGCAACTTCCCGCTCCACACCCTGCAGGATGCGCTACCGGTCGCCCGCGCGATCCGCGACCACAGCGCGGGGAAGCCGATGAACCGGAATCTGCTCGCGGATGCGCTTGGGAAGAGCGCGGAGAGCAGCATGATCCGGGACCTGCTCAGCTCCTCTTACAAGTACGGCCTGACCGAGGGCACTGAGAAGGCGGTCGAGGTCTCCCTCACCGACCTCGGGCAGGATGCTACGTCGGGCGACCCTGCCCGGGAGGCGCAGGCGCTCCGTCAGGCGGCCTTGAAGCCGACCCTGTTCGACCGGTTCTACCGGGACTACGACCAGAACAAGGTGCCGAACCCGGAGATGCTGAAGAAGTTCCTCATCACCAAGTACGAGGTTCCCGAGATCTACGCCGAGGAGTGCGCGACGATCTTGACCGCGAACGGGAAGCTCGTCGGAATCGTCAAGGACCTGACCGGCGGGCCGCGGGTGATGCTCGACGCCGCGCCGACGGTCGTTCCCTTGGCCCCGCTCGAAGCCGCCGAGACCGACGCGCCGGTCACAGAGCTGGTGGTAACGGGTGAGGAGTTGCAGCCAGCCGAAGAGCAGTCCACGAACGGCCACCGGACAATGGAGCCGGAGTCGGCCCGCTCCAAGCCCATCTTCGTCGGGCACGGGAAGAACACCGGTCCGCTGGAGAAGGTGGACAAGTTTCTCACCAAGTGGAACATCAACCACAAGATCGCGGTCGAGGAGCCCAGCAAGGGCAGGCCGATTCCCACGAAGGTCCGCGACATCATGAGGGAGTGCGGCTCGGCCATCCTGATCTTCACGAAGGACGAAAAGTTCATCGACGCCGAGACCAGCGAAGAGATCTGGCGCCCGTCCGAGAATGTCGTCTACGAGCTGGGGGCGGCGTCCCTCCTGTACGACCGCGTGGTCATCATGGCCGAGAAGGGGCTGCACTTCCCGACGAACTTCGAGAGCGTTGGCCGTATCGAGTTCGAGGAAGACATGATCGAGGCCAAGACCTCCGACCTGCTCCTCGAACTGGTTTCCCTCGGCCTGGTCACGATCAGCCCCGTGTAGGAAGCCCGTGCCCGACCGCGCCGACCGAAGTTCCGTGTTGTGCTGCTGGCCTCCCGGACCGCGACCTCGTCGCCATTCCACTGACGCTTCGGCAGCCCGCTGACCCTCCGTCAGCACTGCTGGGGGCAAGCGTTTCCGTGAGTGGACGGGCGGTTTATTCACGGTTATCATTCAAGCGTGAATAAGTGAGGGCACATGGCGAGGGTTATCAGGAAGCGCTGGGTCAGCGACATCACGTCGGGGCTTCCTCGGCGAGACCGTCGTGCCTGCGACTATGAGGCGTATCTCCCAGACCTGCTGGAGGAGCGGTCGTTCGCACTCGACGGTGCTGTCGCCGCCGATGTCGCCGACGCCGAGAGGGCCATCCAGCGCCTCGACATTGAGGCGGAGACGCTCCTCGACACAGAGGCGCTCGCTAGGTTGCTCCTGCGGGCGGAGGCGGTTGCGTCGTCCCACATCGAGGGACTCGAGGTCGGGGGACGCCGGCTCCTTCGAGCGGAAGCGGCGAGGGAGCTGGGGTTGGCGGCCGAGGATGTCACGGCCGAGGAGGTCCTCGGGAACATAGAAGCGATGACGTGGGCGGTGGCGTCCCTCGCGACCGCGAAGGTCGTGTCGGTCGAAGGGCTCCTCGAAGTTCACCGTCGACTTCTGGCAGGCACGAGGCTGGACGAGCACGCGGGGAAGACCCGCGATACGCAGAACTGGATCGGCGGCAGTAGCTACAACCCTTGCTCTGCGGCGTTCGTGCCGCCGCCACCGCACCGGGTGCGTCCTCTACTCGAAGACCTGTGCGCCTTCTGCAACGGTGACGAGCTCCCGGCGGTTGTGCAGGCGGCGATCGCTCACGCGCAGTTCGAGACGATCCACCCGTTTGTCGACGGGAACGGTCGAACTGGACGTGCCCTGATTCACGTGATCCTCCGACGGCGGGGGCTCGCGACCCACGTGCTTCCTCCGGTCTCTCTGGTGCTGGCGACCTGGGCCAAGGACTACGTGAACGGGCTCACGGCGACCCGCTATCTCGGGAGCTCCGGCTCCGAGGCCGCCGTCGAGGGGCTCAACCGTTGGATCGGGCTGTTCGCGGCCGCATGCGGCAGGGCCGTCGACGACGCCCTAGCGTTCGAGGAGCGGATACGGGAGATCCAGAGGAGATGGAGGAAGACGCTCGGCTCCGTCCGGCGGAGCTCGGCCGTGGACCTCCTCATCGCCACGCTTCCCGGCTCCCCGATCGTCACCGTCAACAGCGCCGCGCGACTGATCGACCGAAGCTTCGAGCGAACCAACCAGGCGATCGCGAGGCTCGCACAGGCGGGCGTGGTCCGGCCCGTCGCGGTGGGCCGCCGGAACCGCGCGTTCGAGGCGCGGGCCGTCATCGACGCCTTCGCGGACCTCGAGCGTCAGCTAGCGAGTCCCACCGGGGACACGCGTTCGTCACCGCCTCGGCGCCCGGCACCCCGCCGGCGTCCTGGGTGAGGCCTACGATGGTGCGCCACGACGTGCTCGCGGGACCGAGGCGGAGCCCATGAAGGTCACGAAGGAGGTTGCGTTCGAGGACGCGATCGTGAACTGGTTGGTCGCGCGCGGAGGCTACACGCGCGGCGTCCCTACGAACTTCGACCCGGCCGTCGCGGTGGACACGGCCGAGCTCTTCACCTTCATCGGCGCCACGCAGGCCGACGAGTGGGAGGACGTGGTCCAGCGGAACGGGGGCGACCCCGACCTCGCACAGAGGCGGTTCGTCGAACGGCTGGCCAAGCAGATCGACGAGCGCGGGACGGTCGACGTCCTCCGGCACGGGGTCGAGGACCTGGGCGTCCACATCCGGCTCGCCTACTTCCGGCCGGCCTCTGGGCTGAACCCCGACCTCGAGGCGAAGTACGCGGCGAACCGGCTCACCGTCATCCGCCAGCTCCACTACGCGCCCGAGCACGCGAACGAGCTCGACTTGGCACTGTTTCTCAATGGGCTCCCGGTCGCCACAGCAGAGCTAAAGAATCCGCTGAGCGGACAGGACTACCGGCACGCGGTCGCCCAGTACCGGACCGACCGCGACCCGAGGGATGCGCTGCTCGGACGGCGAGCCATCGTCCACTTCGCCGTCGACCCGGACCTGGTGATGATGACGACGAAGCTGGAGGGCAAGGCCACCCGGTTCCTCCCGTTCAACCGCGGGAGCGACCCGGGCGCGACGGCGTGCGGGGCCGGCAACCCGCGGAACCCTGACGGCTACGCGACCTCGTACCTGTGGGAGCAGGTCTGGGAGCGGAATGCCTGGTTGGATATCCTGAACCGCTTCATCCACGTCGAGCAGGGGAAGCCGGGGAAGAAGAGCAAGGCCGCGCTCAGGGGCGCGACGCTCATCTTCCCCCGGTTCCACCAGTGGGACGCGGTGCGCAAGCTCGAGGCCCAGGCTCGGGAGCACGGGCCCGGTCCCAACTACCTGGTGCAGCACTCCGCGGGCTCGGGCAAGTCGAACACGATCGCGTGGCTGGCCCATCGGCTGGCCTCGCTCCACGACGCGACCGACACGAAGGTCTTTGACAAGGTCGTGGTGGTCACGGACCGGCGCGTGCTCGACCGGCAGCTCCAGGACACCGTCTACCAGTTCGAGCACGCCCACGGCGTGGTGAAGAAGGTCGAGGAGTCCTCGAAGGAGCTGGCCGAGGCGCTCCGCTCGGCCGAGGCGAAGATCGTCGTGACGACGCTCCAGAAGTTCCCGTTCGTCGTGGAGGAGGTGGCCGGCCTCCCGGAGCGCCGGTACGCGGTGATCGTGGATGAGGCGCACTCCTCGCAGACCGGCGAGACGGCCCAGGAGATGAAGAAGGCCCTGGCCGGCGTGAAGGCCGCGGTCCCTGAGGGCGAGGAGGGCGAGATCGACCCGCGGGACGTCGTCGACGCGCTCGTCGAGGCGTCCGCCAAGGCCCGCGGCCCGCAGCGGAACCTGTCGATGTTCGCCTTCACCTCCACCCCGAAGGGCAAGACGCTTGAGCTGTTCGGCGAGCCGCCGGACGAGGACGGCCGTCACCATCCGTTCCACCTCTATTCGATGCGCCAGGCGATCGAGGAGGGGTTCATCGAGGACGTCCTCAAGCACTACACGACCTACGAGACCTACTTCCGCCTGGCGCGCGCGGGGGAGGAGGACCCGGAGGTCTCCGTCCGGGAGGCCTCGAAGGCGATCGCGCGGTACGTAACGCTGCACCCCTCGGTCGTCGAGCAGAAGGCCGCGATCCTGGTCGAGCACTTCCGCCGGACCACGCGCCACCGGATCGGCGGGAAGGCCAAGGCCATGGTCGTGTGCCGGTCCCGTCTGTCCGCCGTCCGGTTCCGGCGGGCCATCGACGCGTACGCGCGGGAGCACGGCTACGGCGACGTGAAGACGCTGGTCGCGTTCTCGGGGACCGTGGGCGACGGGGGCGTCGACTACACCGAGCCGAACATGAACGG
>Ga0184633_10001103_pt1 | contig 10931 bp, 13 predicted proteins | sample PLM31_170_b1_FD_133156 | JGI IMG/M metagenome (GOLD analysis project Ga0184633, IMG submission 133156) | Groundwater sediment microbial communities from an aquifer in East River, Colorado, USA - PLM3-1_170_b1 | ecosystem: Environmental > Terrestrial > Soil > Riparian zone | place: USA: East...
AAGAGATACGTCGTCGTGGTCTTGCCGTTGGTCCCGGTCACTCCCAGGAGGGTGAGGCGCCGGGCCGGATCCCCGTGGAAGACCCGGGCCATGGCCGCCAGCGCCACGCGCGTATCCTTGACCTGGACGATCGCGGGGCCAGGCGGAAGCGGGGCCTCCTGCTCCAGGACGATCGCCGCGGCGCCGCGGGCCGTCGCCTCCCCGGCGAAGGCGTGCCCGTCGAACCGGCTCCCCCGCACGCAGACGAAGCAGGCCCCCGGGACGATCCGCCTGGAGTCGTGCTCCACCGCCCGGATCTCCACCTCCGGACTTCCCCGGAGGAGGCGGTGCTCCATCCCCTCAATTAGGCCCCTGAGTGCCGGCATCCGCCCTCCGCGCCACCTGAAACCGCCGGCCCGGCGATGGGGGGACATTCAGGTAGCTCAGCACCTCCCGGGCAATCTCCCGGAAAGCAGGGCCTGCCGTGAAACCTCCCCACCGGTCCACGCCGGGCTCATCCAGAACCACCAGGATAACCAGCCGCGGTGATTCCGCCGGGACAAAGCCGGCGAAGGAGGCCACCACCTTGGTACGGGAGTAGAGGCCAGTCTCCCGGTCCAGCTTCTGGGCCGTTCCGGTCTTCCCGGCCACCGTGTACCCCGGCACGGCCGCCGCCTTCCCCGTCCCGCGCTCCACCGCCTCCACCAGGATCGCCGTGAGACGGTGCGCGGTCTCGGGCGAGATGACCCGCCGGATGAGCTGGGGCGGGACCTCCCGGGGCGGGGCGCCTCTCTCCCGGACCGCTTTCACCACGTGGGGCCGGTACAGCTCCCCGCCGTTAGCCACGGCAGCCATGGCGGCCGCGAGCTGTACCGAGGTGACCGACACCTCCTGCCCGATGGAGAGGGCGCCGATGGAGACCGCCGACCAGTCCCGGGGGCGGCGCAGGAGGCCCGGTGTCTCCCCCGGAAGGTCCACCCCCGTCCGGGCACCGAAGCTGAACCCGCTCAGGTAGCTGTAGTAGGTCGAGCGGCCCAGGCGCTGGCCCACTTTGATCGCACCCACGTTGCTGGACTGGGCCATCACCTGGCTGAAGGTGAGCCAGCCGTGCTTCTCGTGGTCCCGGATCTTCAGCCCGGCCACCTCGATGACGCCCTGCTCGCCGAAGAAGAGCTCCTCGGGCCGGACCAGCCCCTCCTGCAGCGCCGCCGCCGCCAGGGCCACCTTGAAGACGGACCCCGGCTCGTAGCTGTCGGCCAGCGCCCGGTTCCGCCGGGAACTCGCCGGCGCCTGGGCGAAGGCGTTGGGATTGAAGGTCGGGACGTTGGCCAGCGCCAGGATCTCGCCGGTCCGTGGCTCCAGGACGAGAACGGTCCCGGCCTGCGCCTGGGCCTTCGCCACGGCGCGCTTCAGCTCCCGCTCTGCCACGTACTGGATGACCTCGTCCACCGTCAGGATCAGGTCAGCCGGCGCAGGCCTGGACGGTCCCTCATCCCGGAAAAGGATCCGGCCTCGCGCATCCACCCGCCCCGTCACGAAGTGGGGCCCGCCCCCCAGCAGGGCGTCGTACTGGTATTCTACGCCCTCCAGCCCCGCATCATCGAGGCCCACGAATCCCACGAGGTGGGCAGCCAGCTCTCCCCGCGGGTACGAGCGGCGCGTCTCGGGTAACAGGCCGAAACCCGGGATGGTGAGGCCGGCCAGCACCTCGGCCTGCCGCGCGGGCAGCTTGCGCTGCAGCCAGACGAAGGGCTTGTCGGGCGACAGACGCTTCAGGATCTCCCCCCGGGACTGACCGAGGATCGGGGCCAGCGCCGCCGCAGCAGCCCGGGGGTCCCGCACCGCGGTGGGGTGCGCATAGAGAGAGTGGGCCTCCAGACTTACCGCCAGCTCCCTGCCGTGCCGGTCAGTGATGGTCCCCCGCTTCGCCGTGACGGGAAGGCGTCGCTCGTACTGCTGCGTGGCCTTCTGGGTGAAGCGTTGGTGGTCCCGGATCTGGAGGGAGAAGAGGCGGACCACCACCAGGGCCAGGAAGCCCAGGAGGAGAAAGAACAGGGCGATGGCCCGGCCACGGGGGGCCGGAGGTTGCGCGGGGAGCATCCCGGTTCCTCTCGCCGATGCCCGGACGGCCGCGGGTCTTCTACCGGAGCGCGGCCCCGGGCTTCCCCGGCTCAGGGAGAACAATCACTTGGCCGGGGCGGGGGGTGTCCATCTCAAAACGGGCCCGGGCAATGGCTTCCACCCGGCTCAGGGCGGTGATCCGGGCCAACTCGAGGGTCAGGGTTCTCTGCTCCTGCAGGAGGGCGGCACGCTGTGCGCGCAGCCCCTCCAGGGCGTACCCGAGGCGGAGGACCTGAATGTGCTGCCAGACATAGAAGAGGATGCCGAGACAGAGGAGCCCCAGCACCACCACGGCCCGCCACAGGTCCAGCCGCAGGAGGGCGCGGCGCGCGCGGGCACGGGGCCGGACCCCCTGGGACCGAGCGAGGGTTCCGCCGGTGGAGCGCACCAGAGTCTAGCCCTCCGCCCGCCGGGCCGCCCGCAGCTTCGCGCTCCGCGCCCGGGGGTTCGCCGCCACCTCCTCGGGCCCGGGGGTGACGGGCTTCTTGGTCAGGACCGTGACCGCCGGGTCGCCCCGCAGGGTCCGCTTCACGACCCGGTCCTCCAGCGAGTGGAACGCGATGGCGACGATCCGGCCTCCCGGCCTGAGCCCGGCCAGCCCCGCCGCCAGCGCGTCCGCCAGCCCCTCCAGCTCCTGGTTCACGGCGATCCGGAGAGCCTGGAAGGTCCGGGTGGCGGGGTGGATCCGGCGGGGCCAGGCCCGGCGGGGGATCGCCCCTGCCACCACCTCCGCCAATTGGTCGGTCCGAGTGAACGGTTGAGCAGCCCGAGCGGCCGCGATTCGCCGGGCGATCCGCCGGGCCCAGCGTTCCTCCCCATACTCCCAGAGGACGCCGGCCAGCTCCCGCTCCGGTAGGCTCCGGAGGAGGTCGGCGGCCGTGGGACCTCCCCCCGCGCGGTCCATCCGCATGTCGAGCGGCCCGGCGTGGCGGAAGGCGAAGCCCCGGGCCGGGTCATCCAGTTGGACCGAGGAGAGCCCGAGGTCGAACAGCACCCCGTCCCAGGCCTCGAGCCCCTCGGCCTCCGCCACCGCCCCGAGGAGCCTGTAGTCAGCGTGCAGGAGGCGGACCCGCGGACCGAAGCGGGCGAGGCGCTCCCGGGCCAGCGGGAGGCCCTCGGCGTCCCGATCCAGCCCGACCAGCCGGCCGGTCGGCCCGGAGGCCTCCAGGATCGCCTCGGCGTGCCCCCCTGTCCCGACGGTGCAGTCCAGGTAGAGGCCGTCGGAGATGGGCCGGAGGAAGGTCAGGACCTGGGTGAGGAGGACCGGGGTGTGCCCCGGTCGCCCGGTCACCCCGCCGCCACCCCCGCCGGGGCCAGGAGGGCTCGTCCCTCGGCCTCGGTGCCCGCCACGACAAAGGTGGCGTAGGCCCCCGCGGGCGTGAGGAGCTCCCGGACGGGGGCGGAGGGCGCCACGAGGACGAGCCGTCCGCCGGCCTCGCGCGCTCGATCCCGGCGCTCCGCCAGGATGCCGAGGCTCTTGGCGTTGATGTGCCAGACAGCCGAGAGGTCCAGGAGGTGCCTGGCGTATCCGTTCCGCAGGGCCGCGGCCATCGCCTCCCGCAGCTCCAGCATCCCCCAGAGACTGATAGCGCCCCGCGGGCGGAAGGTCGCGATGCCGGCGGCGGGGTCCCGCTCCACCGTGCACTCCAGGGCCATCTCCTCCCGCGCCTGACCCGGCGTCATCCGCTCCCCCTCCCCGTCACCCCCGGACGCGTCCTCAGAAACATCCTCAGAAGCATCCTCAGGAACACCAAAAGGAGCATCGTTATATCCCCAGCTCGGAGAGCTTCGCGGCCACGTCCTCGAAGGTGACAGGCGCGCGAGCCAGGAACTCATCCCAGCGCGCCTTGCTCCAGATCTCGATCTTGTTCAGCACCCCGACGATCATGACCTCGCGGGTGAGGGCCGCCTTCTCGCGGAGCTGGGGTGGGATCAGGATCCGTCCCTGCCCGTCCACGGGCGTCTCCGTCGCGCCGGAGTAGAAGAGACGGAGGAAGGCCCGGATGTCCTTCTGCAGGGTGCTCTGCTTTCGGATCCGCTCCTCGAGCTTTCGCCACTCCTCAAGCGGGTAGGCTGCAACGCAGGAGTCGAAGTCCGTGAGGACCAGCACCTTCTGCCGGCGCCGGGCCAGGGCGTCCCGGAAGCGGGAGGGGATGCTGAGCCTCCCCTTGCCATCAATGGCGTGCTCGAAGCGCCCCCGGAACATCCCCGCTCCTCTCCCCGGAGGGCGAGCATCCCATCTTATCCCACTTCATACCACTCGGCGCGAACAATAAACACAGGCCGCTTCAGGTTGTCAAGGAAAAAGATGGGAGAGAAGTGGTTGATTTTGAAGAGGGAAAAGCCTGAGGTGGGCTCCGGGTGATGCGGGGTCGTTACCGGCGGATCCAGAGGCCCCGGGCCTTCTCCCGCGCCTCCCGCTCCAGCCCTGCCAGGCGCAAACCTTGCATAATCTTGCTGGGGCCGCGGAGGGGACTGCAGGAGCGGCACAAGGAGTGGAGCATGGCGCGGAAATTCATCGTCTGGACGGGGTACTTCTGCCTCGGCATTCTCCTCCTGCCGCTGGGGGCGACTCTGTTCATCCTGCTGAGCCCCCTGGTCCTCGGCCTCTTCCTCCTCTTCATCCTCCTGCCGAACGCCTACGCCGTCCAGTTTCTGGGATGGACGCGGGGGCGGCCGCACCGGTCCCCGGTGACGCCCCCAGAAAATCTCTAGGCGCCAACCGCTCGCGACTCGTACCGCATCCCCGCCGAGAGCAGCCCGCCCCCGCGGCCGGAGTTCCCCCGCTGCGGACCCCCGGGAGGCGATCCCTCACGTCAGGCCTCAACCAAGAGGTTGTCAATAAGGCGGGCCCTGGAGAAGCGGATGGCGAGCGCGAGGAGGACCGGTGGATCGGCCGAGGGGACCGGCTCCAGGGTGTCAGGATGGACCACGGCCAGGTAGTCGAGGGGCGCGGCCGTCGCCGCAGCGATGTGGCCCGCCATGCCCCGCCGTAACGCCTCGGGGTCCCGCCGGCCCTCCCGGATCTCGGCAGCGCCCCACTGCAGCGCCCGGAACAGGACCGGTGCCTTCCGCCGTTCCTCCGGGGTGAGGTTCACGTTCCGGGAGGAGAGGGCCAGCCCATCGGCTTCCCGGACGGTCGGGCAGACCACGATCTTCAGATCGAGCAGGAGGTCGGCCACGAGGCGCCGGACGAGGACCGACTGCTGCCAGTCCTTGGCCCCGAAGTAGGCCCGGTGGGTCTTGACGACGCTGAAGAGCTTGGTGACAACGGTGGCCACGCCACGGAAGTGGCCGGGCCGGGCCGCCCCCTCCAGGATGCTGGAGAGATCTGCCACCTCCACCACGGTCGGGGGGCCCGGCGGGTACACCTGGACCGGCGTGGGGGTCCAGGCCAGGTCGCACCCCGCCTCCTCGGCCAGGCGCAGGTCTCGCGCCAGGTCCCGGGGATAGATCTGGAAGTCGTCGGGGCGGTCGAACTGGGTGGGGTTCACGAAGATGCTGATGACCAGGCGCGTATTCTCGGCCCGCGCCCGCGCGAGGAGCGCCAGGTGGCCCGCGTGCAGCGCCCCCATGGTCGGGACAAAGCCGATCCGCTCGCCGGCAGACCGCCACGCCTCGGTCAGCTCCTGCACCTTCCGGGGCTCGTCCAGGACCTGCACCGGCTCCGCCCTCACTTCCTGAGTGCCGTCACCTTCCGCGGGCGTGTCCGGGCGAGAAGCCGCCGGAGCTTCTCGGCCTCGCCGGCCTCCAGGCAGAAGCTATGCTCCGGGCCCGGGAAGGCCCCGCTCCGCACCTCTTCGCGGAACTGGCCGAAGGCCTGGAGGAGCGTCTCCCGCAAGTTGGTGTAGCGCTTCACGAACTTGGGGGTGAACTCGTCGAAGAGACCCAGCAGGTCGTTCGTGACCAGGACCTGCCCGTCGCACCGGGGGCCAGCCCCGATCCCGATGGTGGGGATGCCGACCGCTTCCGTCACCGTCCCCGCCACCTGCCAGGGGAGCCCCTCGAGGACCAGGCTGAAGGCTCCGGCTCGCTCCAGCGCCACGGCATCCTGCACGAGCCGCGCCGCCGCCTCCGCGGTCCGCCCCTGGACCTTGTAGCCGCCCATCCGGTGGACGGCCTGCGGCGTCAGGCCAATGTGCCCCATCACCGGCATGCCGGATTCCACGAGGGCCGCCACGGTCCCGGCGACCTCCAGACCGCCCTCCAACTTCACCGCCTGGGCGTTCCCCTCCTTCAGCATCCGGCCCGCGCTCCGGATCGCTTCCTCGCGACTGACCTGGTAGGAGAGGAAGGGCAGGTCCCCCACCACCAGGGCGCGGGCAACGCCCCGGGCAACGGCCCGCGTGTGGTGGAGCATCTCCTCCAGTGTGACCGGCAGGGTGGTCTCATACCCGAGGGCCACCATGGCGAGGGAATCGCCGACCAGGATGATGTCCACACCCGCGGCATCCAGCAGCCGGGCTGTGGGCGTGTCGTAAGCCGTGAGCATCACGACCCGCTCCCCCCGCCCCTTCATCGCGCGAACCGACGTCGCTGTCACTCGTTCCTGTCGCATGGGGGCCTCCAAAAGAAAGAGGCCTCCCGGACGTCTCCGGGAGGCCTCGCCGCGCTGCTGCGCAGGGACCACCGCCACCACCCTGGCCGCGACTGTCGGACTGCGGGCGCCCGTCGGCGTCCCGCGTCCCCGCGGAAGGGGGAGGGGCGGCGGGAAGGCTGTTACCCGTCTCGGTCCGGTCAGGATCCAAGCGGGACGTAGTACTGCGTCCCCGCCTTCATCTCGTGGAGCTGTCGGAGTAAATCCTCGAGGTCCTCCTTCCGCTTGACGAAGTCCATCTCGCCGGTGTTGACCACCAGCAGGGGAGTCTCGGTATAGTGAAAGAAGAAGTGGTTATAGGCGGCAACCACCTCCTCCAGGTACTGCCGATCAATCCGGCTCTCGTAGAGCTTCCCCCGCTGCTCGATCCGGCGGAGCAGGGTCTCGACGTCGGCCTGCAGGTAAATGACCAGGTCCGGCTTCCGGACCCGGATCTCCAGGATGGGGGCGATTTTCTCGTAGAGGGCCAGCTCGTGATCGTCCAGGGTAACGTACGCGAAAATCCGGTCTTTTGCAAACAGATAATCGCTGACCAGGCGCTGGCGGAAGAGATCGGTCTGGAGAAGTTCCTGCTGCTGCCGGTACCGGTTGAGGAGGAAGGTGAGCTGGGCCTGGAAGGCGTACCGGCGCATGTCGGTGTAGAACTCCTTCAGGAATGGGTTGTGCTCCGCCAGCTCCAGGAGGGTGCGGGCCCGGAGCCGCTGCGCCAACAGCTCCGCCAGGCACGTCTTCCCGACGCCGATTGGTCCCTCGACGGCGATATAGTGGGCGGTGGGCAGGTCCATCACGGGCGGACCCCGGCGGCGCCTTGGCCAATCTGGAGCTGGGCTCGGGGCAGGAACAGGCGCACGGTGGGACCCGCCGGGAGGGCGGCCAACAGCTCCCGGACGGAACGGTCCAGGACCGGGTGGCGCAGATCGGGGGCAATCTCGCAGAGGGGTTCGAGGACGAAGCGGCGCTCGGCCAGGCGGGGATGCGGGAGGGCCAGGGCGGGGCCCTGGCGCACCACGTCCCCCACCAGCAGCAGATCCAGGTCCAGCGTCCGGGCCGCCCCCGGCAGCCGCTGCCGCGGGCGGCCGCACGATTCCTCGATGGCTCGGAGCCGCTCGAGGAGATCCTCCGGTTCCAGAGCCGTCGAGACGGCGGCAGCGGCGTTCAGGTACCAGTCGTGGCCCGCGACCCCCACCGGCTCCGTCTCGAAGACGGAGGAGAAACCGGCCAGGCGGACGTCCACCCCCCGGGCCAGCTCGGCCAGCGCGGACGTGAGCCACCGAAGTCGGTCGCCCACGTTGGAGCCTAGCCCGACGTAGGCGATGGCCACGGGGCCCTCCGCCGGATCTCCACCCCCACCGCCGTCAGGGTCCCGTCGAATGGCGGAGTGGTCTTCTTCACCCGCACCAGGACCTCCTGCACGGGAAAGGCCTTCAGCAGCGCGGCGGCGATCCGCTCCGCCAGCGTCTCGACCAGATTGCACCGCCGCCCCTTCCCCACCTCCAGGACCAGGCGGCAGACCGCCTCGTAGTTGACCGTATCGGCCACCCGGTCGGAGGAGGCGGGCCGGCTCAGATCCAGGGTGAGCTCCACGTCCACCCGGAACTTCTGCCCGAGACGCCGCTCCTCGGGACGGACGCCGTGGTAGCCGAAGAAGGTGAGCCCTTCGATGAGAACCCGGTCGGTGCTCATGGTCGCGACACCGGGGCCCAGGGCCCCGGCCTTCCCCCCGGCTAGCGGTCCGGGCGCAACTTGAGCCGCTGGATGCGGTGAACCGCTTCCCGGATCCGAGCCACGTCCACCGTCAGGGCGGCCCGGACGTAGCCCTCGCCGTGCTCCCCGAAGCCATTGCCGGGGGTCATGACGATGCCCGCCTCCCCCAGCAGCCGCTTCGTGAGGTCGGCAGAGGAAACCCCCCGGGGGACCGTGATCCAGACGTAGAAGGAGGCCTTCGGCCGCTCCACCTCGAATCCGGCCGCGAGCAGCCCGTCCACCAGGACATCCCGCCGTTCTTGGTACACCTTGCAGTGACGCGCGACGCAGTCCTGCGGCCCAATGAGAGCCTCGATCCCGGCTTCCTGGATCGCCTGGAAGACCCCGGAGTCCAGGTTGGTTTTGATTTTTCCGAGCCCGGCAAGGATCCCCGCGTTCCCGACGGCGAAGCCGACCCGCCACCCCGTCATGTTGTAGGTCTTGGAGAGGGAATGGTACTCGATGGCCACGTCCTTCGCCCCCTCGACGGCCAGGAGGCTCGGGGGCCGGTAGCCGTCGAAGGCGATCTCGGAGTAGGCGGCGTCATGGCAGAGGATGAGGCGATGCTCCCGGCAGAAGGTCACCGCCTCCCGGAAATACTCGAGGGGGGCCGTGGCCCCGGTCGGGTTATTGGGGTAGTTCAAGAAAAGAATCTTGGCCCGCCGGAGCGCCTCGGCCGGGATAGCCTTGAGGTCCACCAGATAGCCGGTGCTCTTGCGGATCGGCAGGAAGACCGGGGTGCCACCGGCAAGGACAGTCCCTGCCTGATAGACCGGGTAGCCCGGGCTCGGGACCAGGACGGAATCTCCCGGGTTCACAAAGGCCAGCGGGAGGTGGCCGATCCCCTCCTTGCTCCCAATCAGGGTGAGGACCTCAGTGGCCGGATCCAGGCGCACGCCGAAGCGCCCCTCGTACCAGGCCGCCGCCGCCTCGCGAAAGGCCAGGAGCCCCTCGTAGGAAGGGTACTGGTGGTTCTTCGGGTCCACGGAGGCCGCAGCGAGCCGGCGGACGATGTGGGGAGGCGTCGGGAGGTCGGGGTCGCCGACCCCGAGATTGATAATATCCACGCCCCGCCGGAGGGCGTCCTGCTTGAGGCGGTCAATCTCGGCGAAGAGGTAGGGGGGAAGAAGGCTCAGCCGGTCCGCAAGGCGGAAGGAGGCCATCACGACTCCTCTCGCGGGCGCAGGGACGCCCGTGAGACTACTGTGACTCCAACGAATAGTCCCTCATGCTCACGCGACGGCTGGGGTGCCGGGCCAAATGACGAGCATCACGAGGCCCGAGGGAGGAGGCGGCCGGAGGCGTACGCCGTTTGTACGTTGAGGACCGCCGCGGGCACCACCCGAAGGGTGGTCGGAGAACGACGTGAGGCGACGTCAGTTGGCCCGGCACTACTTCAGGCCGAGGACATCGCCCATGTCGTAGAAGCCAGGGGCGGCACGGACGGCGAAGCGAGCGGCCCTGAGCGCCCCCCGGCCGAAGTTGTCCCGGCTGTGGGCGCGATGAGTGAGCTCGATCCGCTCCCCCATGCCACCGAAGATGACCGTGTGCTCCCCCACGATGTCCCCGGCCCGGACCGTGTGGATGCCGATCTCTTTCTTGGGGCGCTCCCCGATTATTCCCCTGCGCCCGTAGATTCCCACCTTCTCCAGGTCCCGCCCTAACGCTTCCGCCAGCACCTGGGCCATTTTCAGGGCCGTCCCGCTGGGGGCGTCCTTCTTGAAGTGGTGGTGGGCCTCGGTCACCTCGATGTCGTAGTCCTCCCCCAGAAGACGCGCCGCCTCGGCTAGGAGGCGGAAGAGGACGTTCACCCCCACGCTCATGTTGGGCGAGACGACGCAGGGGATGCGCGCGGCGTGCGTCCGGATCTCGGCCAGGTGCTCCTTGCCGAGCCCCGTGGTGCCGACCACGATGGCCTTGCCGGCGGCGGCGGCGGCGCGGACGTGAGCCACCGAGGCCTCGGGGGCGGTGAAATCAATGGCCACGTCTGCGCCGGGCAGGAGGGCCGCGATGCTATCGGCCACTTTCACCCCGGCGGGACCGGCCCCGGCCAGCTCCCCGGCGTCCCGGCCGAGGGCCGGGTGCCCAGCCCGCTCCGTGGCCCCGACCAGGACGAAGTCGGGCGCCTCTCGCACGAGGGCGATCATCCGCCCGCCCATCTTGCCGGCCGCCCCCGTCACCACGGCCCGGATCTTCTGGGTCACGATTGGCTCCCGCCCGCCCGCTATGCCCTATACCGGCAGGCCGTAGGCCTTCATGGCCTTCTCCAGCTTCCGGACGTTGGCCTCCCCCATCGGGGTCATGGGCAGGCGCAGCTCCGCGTTGCCCAGCCGCAGGAGTTTCATGGCGGTCTTCACCGGGATGGGATTGGTCTCGTAGAACATGGCCTGACAGAGGGGGAAGAGGCGGAGGTGCAGCTCCTGGGCCCGCTTCCAGTCCCCGCTCAGGGCGGCGTGGGTCATCGCGACCACGTCGGCCGGGACGATGTTCG
>Ga0184633_10001104_pt1 | contig 10930 bp, 11 predicted proteins | sample PLM31_170_b1_FD_133156 | JGI IMG/M metagenome (GOLD analysis project Ga0184633, IMG submission 133156) | Groundwater sediment microbial communities from an aquifer in East River, Colorado, USA - PLM3-1_170_b1 | ecosystem: Environmental > Terrestrial > Soil > Riparian zone | place: USA: East...
AGCGTCTCGAGGATCGAGCTCACCGAGAAAGACCTAACACTCACGCTGACCTCCGACGACGCCCACAAGCTGAAGTCTGTCGTGGACATTCTTGAAACCAAGCTCGTCAAGCGAGGCGTCGCGCTCAAGGCCCTCGACTATGGCAAGGTCGAGGACGCCGCGGGGGGAACTGTGCGGCAGGTCGCGAAGATCCAGCAGGGCATCCCTTCGGAGAAGGCGAAAGAGATCGTCAGGGCCATCAAGGACCGGAAGCTGAAGGTCCAGGCCGCCATCCAGTCGGACCAGGTGCGTGTCTCCGGGCGGGCCAAAGACGACCTCCAGGAGGCGATCGCGTTACTCAAGGCGCAGGACTTCGGCCTGCCCCTCCAGTTCGCCAACTACCGGTGACGCGATGAACCTGCCCCCGGGATCATCGGCGGCAGAGGACCCCTCGATCCCCCGAACCCCCGGGCGGCTCCTGCGCGCGTACGACCTGATCTCCGAGAAGCTCGCCCGCGTCGAGGAGGAGCTGCTCCTCCACTTCCGCTCTCCGATCCCAACGATAGACCGGATCGGCGCCTACCTCGCGCAGGGAGGCGGCAAACGGATCCGGCCGGCGCTCCTCCTCCTCTCCGCGCGCCTCCTCGGGTACGAAAAGGGGGAGAAGGACGTCCGCTACGCCACCGTCGTCGAGTTCATCCACACGGCCACGCTCGTGCACGACGACATCATCGACGAGGCAAGCCTGCGCCGGGGGCGGACTTCCGCGAACGCGCGCTGGGGGAACAACCTCACGGTGCTCTTCGGCGACTATCTCTATACCAAGTCGATGGGGATTGCGCTCGACGAGGGGGATCTGACGATCCTCAAGGTCCTCTCCGATACGACTCTCTCGATGATCGAGGGGGAGATCATCGCGATCGAGAAGACCGGCAACATCCACGTCACGCGCGAGGAGGCTCTGGAGATCGTCCGCCGCAAGACCGCCGACCTCTTCTCCGCCGCCTGCCGCCTGCCGGCCCACTTCGCTCCTCGCGGGGACCTCGTCGCCGCCGCGCGGCTGGCGGAGTACGGGGGGTGTCTGGGCGTCGCGTTCCAGCTCATTGACGATCTGCTCGACTACACTGGAAGCGAGGCCTCGGTCGGCAAGCCGGTCCTCTCGGACCTGCGCGAGGGCAAGCTGACGATGCCGCTCCTCTTAGCACTTCCCCGGGCCTCGGCCGCGGAGCGCGAGAGGGTCGCCACCGTCGTGCGCGAGCGGGACTTCAAGACGGTGTCCCCCGCCGAGATCCTGTCGCTCGTGGAGCGCTGCAACGGGATCGGCCAGACGCGAGCCTTGGCGCGCGACTACGCCGGGGCCGCGCGGGTAGCGCTCGGGGCATTCCCCGACTCCGAGCCGAAGGAGGGCCTCCTCCTGGCCACAGAATCTGCGATAGACCGCGTGAGCTGATACAACAATATTAGGAAATCTAGATAGATTTCCTTCTTTTATTCGGCAATAGGCCTGACCTGGCTTCACCTTATGAAAAAAGGTAGGAAATGCCTTTTTCCGAAATATTTCTTGCCAAACTGCGGGTCACCCCTATACTGAACCGAGACAAACCACTGATGACACTCCGCGCGACACCCTGGTCCGGCCTGGCTCAAGCGCTGACCAAGCTCGCGCCTTTCGCGCCGCAACGCCGGGATCCGGCCGGAGAAGCCCACCTCTACTACCGGAGGGCCTGTCTGGCGGCCTCGGAGGAGCGCTACGACGTGGCGCTCGTATTTTGCGGGAAAGCCCTCGAGGTCGAGCCCCGCCACCTGCCGACGCGGCTTCTCGCCGCCCAGATCTACGACCGGGGCCAGCACGACGGCGACAGAGCAATCGCCGCCTACCGCAAGGTGATCTCCCTGGCCGGCTACGACGGCGAGGATCCCTATTGCGCGGCCGCGCGGGAGGCCCTCGACGCCCTCGTTCAGAGCCGTGTCGCGATGGCAGCCCCGATCAGCGCTTAGGAGACGCCGGAGTCTCGCTCCGAGACCACGCGCCGGCTGCTCTTTCTTGACGGGGAGTCCGGCAGCCGGCGCTCGCGAAATCGGGGCTTTCGGCCGCAGGCGTTCGCTGCGCGAACAGCGGCCGAGAGTTTTCAAAACGAGGGCAAGATTCCGCGAGACGCGGGCGTTCCTTTGGGGGCGGCGCGTCAATAGAGCGGGCAAGGCGACGTCTTTCCCTGCGCCGGGACGCCGGGAGCTGCACCGCGCATCCGCCGGCAGGCACGAGGGAACCAGGGCGAGGGGAAGAGGGCGTCTCCTACCGCCCCTACGGCACCTCGTTGGGCCGCGGCATCCGCGGATAGCCCCAGGGGTACATGGGGGGGCGCCCCCATGTGGCGGCGCGGTAGCGGCCCCCCTTCTCGATCGCCTTCGGCGAGAGGTCCACGCGCCAGCTCTTGTCCGAGACGACGGCGTTTTGCCCGACGCCGGAGATGTCCAGCGCGAAGAGCAGCCCCCCGCTGCCCGTTGGAGTCTCGAGCACGACGACGACGCGGTTCTCGCCGCGCCGCAGTTGCGGCGTCAGGTCGTGCAGGTAGAGCGGATCGCCCGGCTTCTGCTCCGTGCCCCCCATGCCGAACCCGTTGATGTAGAGGACGTGCCGCCGGTCCCCGAAAACCTTGGCGATGGCGCGCGCCGGCACCTCGTCCAGGAGGAACTCGCGGGTCGCGTAGAAGCGCATCCAGCGGGGCGACCGGATGTCGCGCGAGTACCAGATCCACTGCGCGTCCCCCGTTTTCAGGAGCTCCCGCTCGGCGTGCATTCGCAGGACTGCCTGGCCCGCGCCCGCCGCGACGATGAGAGCAAAGAGGAGGAAAAGAAGCGCGGGCAAGGGGCGGGAGAGATCAGGTTGACGCAAGCCACCGCGAAAGATACACTCTTTATCCCGACGTCATGAAAATCGTCGGAGTCATTCCCGCCCGCTACGCCTCCATCCGTTTCCCCGGCAAGCCCCTCGCGGTCCTGGCTGGCAAGCCGATGGTCCTGCACGTGCTGGAGGCGGCGCGCGCTGCGCGAAGGCTCGACCGGGTTCTGGTCGCCACGGATGACGAGCGGATCGCGGCCGTCGTGGCCGGCGCGGGAGGAGAGGCGGTCATGACATCCGCGAACGCCGCGAGCGGCACGGACCGGCTGGCGGAGGCCTCGCGCCGGTTCCCCGCTGACGCTTACGTCAACATCCAGGGGGATGAGCCGATGATGTCCGCCGGCAACGTGGACCGCGCGGTCGCGACGCTCCTCGGCGGCGAGGGGCCTGCGCGCGCGATCGCGACGCTCGCCGTTTCGCTGGCCGCGGAGCTCGCGAATGATCCGAATACCGTGAAAGTCGCCGCCGCGCGCGACGGCCGCGCGCTCTATTTCTCGCGGGCCGCGATTCCGTACTATCGGAGCGGCGCGCCCGCCTACCGCAAGCACCTCGGCATTTATGCCTACCGTGCGGAGGCGCTCCGGGAGATCGCGGCCCTGCCCCCCTCCCCCTTGGAGCGCGCCGAGTCGCTGGAGCAGCTCCGGTGGCTCGAGGCGGGGCACGCGATCTGGGTGGGTGAGGCGGAAAGCGATTCGATCGGTGTCGACACGCCGGAGGACCTGGCGAGAGCGGAGAGCCTAATGAAGGAAAAGGAGGCGGTTCCATGAGCGCCAAGTACGTTTTCGTCACCGGGGGCGTCGTCTCGTCGCTCGGCAAGGGGATTGCGGCGTCGTCGATCGGGGCGCTTCTGGAGGCGCGCGGCTTCTCCGTCGCCCTGGCCAAGTTCGACCCCTACATCAACGTGGACCCCGGCACAATGTCTCCTTTCCAGCACGGCGAGGTCTATGTCACCGACGACGGCGCGGAGACGGACCTGGACCTCGGGCACTACGAGCGTTTCACCTCCATGACGGGCTCGCGGATCAACAACACGACGGCGGGAAGGATCTACGCGACCGTGATCGAGCGGGAGCGGCGCGGAGATTACTTGGGCAAGACCGTTCAGGTCATCCCGCACATCACCGACGAGATCAAGGAGTCCATCCGGAAAGTCGGCCAGGACGCCGACGTCGTTTTGATCGAGATCGGCGGCACCGTGGGCGACATCGAGTCCCTCCCCTTCCTCGAAGCGATCCGACAGCTCCGCCAGGAGGCGGGGCGGGGCAACGCCGTCAACGTGCACCTGACGCTCGTCCCCTACATCAAGGCCTCCGACGAGCTCAAGACGAAGCCCACGCAGCATTCTGTCAAGGAACTGCTCTCGATCGGGATCCAGCCGGACGTGCTCCTCTGTCGCACCGACCGGGCGCTCCCCACAGAGGTGAAGAAGAAGATCGCCCTCTTCTGCAACGTCCCGGTCGAGGCGGTCATCAACGCCAAAGACGTTCCGTCCATCTACGAGGTCCCGCTCCAGTTCGCGGCGGAAAGCCTGGACGAGATCCTGCTCGATCTCCTGAACCTGCCCCACTATGACCGCGACCTCGCCAAGTGGGAGGGGCTCGTCAACCGCATCAAGAACCCCTCCGGCGAGGTGGAAATCGCGGTCGTGGGCAAGTACGTGGACTACGGCGACTCCTACAAGTCCTTAAATGAAGCCCTGGCCCACGGCGGCATCGCCAACAACGTGAGGGTGAAGCTCCACTACGTGGATGCCGAGACGCTCGAGAACGACCAGTACCCCGACGTGCTCGTGCGCGCCGACGCGATCCTCGTGCCGGGCGGGTTCGGCAAGCGCGGCGTGGAAGGGATGATGAAGGCCATCCAGTACGCCCGCGAGAAGAAAGTCCCCTACTTCGGCATCTGCCTGGGCCTCCAGACCGCGGTCATCGAATACGCCCGGCACGTTGCCGGCCTCGAAGGCGCGAACTCGACCGAGTTCGACGAGGAGCCGAAGTACAAGGTCATCTTCAAGCTGCGCGACTTAATCGGCGTCGAGGCGCTGGGGGGCACGATGCGCCTGGGCAAGTACCCGTGCGAGCTTTCCCCCGGCTCCTTCGCGGCGCGCGCCTATGGCGAGAGCACGATCTCCGAGAGGCACCGCCATCGCTACGAGGTCAACCAGGAGTACCTCCCCGCGCTGAAGGAAGCCGGGATGTCTTTCTCCGGCCTCTCCCCCGACGGCAAGTTCGTCGAGATCATCGAGCTGCGCGAGGACCATCCCTGGTTCCTCGGCTGCCAGTTCCACCCGGAGCTGAAGTCCAAGCCCTTCGCCTGCCACCCGCTCTTCAAGGACTTCATCCGCGCCGCCCGAGCCCACCGAGCGGCCCGCGAGGAGGAGAGGACGATGGAGCGCGAAGTGGCCGCGGGATTGAAGCGGCGGGAGGAGCCGGCGTAACGATATCGGAATCCGATATATAATCGGTACATGAAAGTCATCTCGCTTCATGTACCGGAAGCCCCGTATCAGAAGGCAAAGTCTCTTGCCCGACGGCGTGGCATTTCTGTCGCGCAGTTGCTGCGAGAAGCTATGCTCGAGTACCTGGAGCGGGAAGGTCATTCCGGCGTCTCTGTCCTCGACATTCCGTCTTTCGACGGCGGACGGCTCAAGAAAAGTTGGACCCGCTCGGAATTGCTGGACGAAATGATAGAGCGATGACGCTCGCGCTCGACACGGACTTTCTCGTCAATTGGCTCATCGAAGGAACACCCTTACACGAGGAAGCGTCGTTCCTCGTGACGAACGAGGTGCGGAAAGATGGCGCCCTGGGCTTAGTTCCCCAGGTTCTGTATGAGTTCGTGCACGTCGGAACAGACCCCCGGCGTTTTGAGCGGCCATTCTCGATGGACGAGGCCATCGCGCGCGCGCGCTCTCTCTGGGACGCTCCAGAGGTCGTGCGAATTGTGCCCGGGTCCATGGTTCCTCATCGCTCGATGGAGCTGCTCTCGCGCTTCTCCCTTGGGCGCAAGAGAATCCTCGATACGGCCCTGGCGGCGACGCTGGAGGCCGCGGGCGTGCGCCGCCTGGCGACCTTCAACGGAAAGGACTACCAGGTCTTCCCCTTTCTCGAAATCGTCACGCCGTCGTAGAGTGCCCTCGTGCAAGAACGCGAAGTCCGGAAGGTCTCGATCGCGCCCGGTTACGAGATCGGAGGGGTCCTCCCTCCCCTCTTCTTCGCCGGACCCTGTGTCATCGAATCGCGGAGACACTCACTCGAGATGGCGGCGCGGCTCAAGGCGATCGGAGAAGAGACCGGGGCGCGCGTGGTCTTCAAGTCCTCATACGACAAGGCCAACCGTTCCTCGAGGGAGTCGTTTCGAGGGCCGGGGCTCGCCGAGGGGCTCGATATCCTCGCGGACGTCAAGGCCAAGACGGGCCTCCCCGTCATCTCCGACATCCACGCGCCGGAGCAGGCGGAGGCCGCGGCGAAGGTCTTGGACGTCCTGCAGATCCCGGCCTTTCTCTCGCGGCAGACGGATTTGCTCCTCGCAGCGGCCGGGACAGGCAAGCCCCTCAACATCAAGAAGGGACAGTTTCTGGCGCCCGACGACATGAAGAACGTCGTCGAGAAGTGCGCCGCCGCCGGCAACGAGGACCTCCTCCTCTGCGAGCGCGGCACCTCCTTCGGTTATCACAATCTCGTCGTGGACATGCGCTCCTTTCCGATGATGCGCGCGCTGGGCTACCCCGTCGTCTACGACGCGACCCACTCCCTCCAGCTTCCCGGCGGCGGCAAGGAGACGGGCGGGTTGAAGCAGTACGCCCCCGCGCTGGCGCGCGCCGCCGCGGCCACTGGCTTCGTGGACGGCTTCTTCCTGGAGGTCCACGACAATCCGGACGCGGCGCTCTCCGACCGCGCGACCCAGCTCGACGTTCGAAGCGTGCCGGAGCTGCTCCGTTCTCTGCTCGCGATCAGTCGGCTCGCGCGAGGCGGGGAGGAGCGCCCGTGACCGCTGGATGGTTCTGACCAACGGAGAGCACTCCGTGCGGGTGACATCCCGCGACTAGGCCTTCTTCGTGCCGAAGGACTAGGAGGCCGGAAAGACCGTGGTGGCCGAGGGGACGCTTTCGCGCCGCGTGATCTCGGCGGAAGAAGCCGAGCATCTGGCGGAGGAATCGGGGGCAGCGGCGCCCGCCCGCTTCCCGCGAGAGGAATGGCAGCTCGACGCGACCTCCGTCATCCTCCCGGCCGCCTCGCGTTAGGCCGTTCCCTTCTCTACGCCGCCGGAGGAAAGGGCTCCTTCTCCACCTCGTATCCCGCCTTCACCCACGCGTCGAGCCCGCCCGCCAGAGGACGGACCTTCTTGAACCCCCTCTCGATCAGCGCGCGGGCCACACGGGCCGCCGAGGCCTCGTTGGGTCAGGTGCAGTAGAGGATGATCTCCCGGTCGGTCGGCAAGCTGGACAGTTTCTCGTCGATCTCGGAGAAGGCCATCGAGGTCGCGCCCGGGATGCGATGGGGGTTGGCCTGACGGGCCGTCTGGGTCCGCACGTCCACGACGATGGGTCGTTCGTCGCCTTCCATCAGGTTGCGCAGCTCCTCTACGGTCATCCGCGCCATCCGGAGCGCCTTGTAGAAGCGGCGGCGCTGCCACCACTTGTAGAGGACGTATAGGAAAAGGGCCGAGCCCAGGAGGACGAAGGCCCAGGTGCCGAGGTCCTCCAGGAAGCCAATGACCCGCTCGATTGCCCGGTGGAACAGCATTCCGAGACCGACGCCGCTGCCCGCCCAGAGAATAACCCCGAGCGCGTCGTAGCCGAGAAAGGTGAGAGGCCTGACCCCCATCGCCCCGACGATCGGCGGCGCAACTGTCGAGAAGCCGGTGATGAACTTGGAGCCCACGAGCGCCCCCATCCCCCACTTCTCGAAGATCCCCTCGGTCTGCCGCACGCAGGAATCGGGAGAGAGCGAGATGCGGCAGAGTGTCTTCAAGATGCGGTGGCCGTGGCGGCGCCCGAGCGCGTACCAGATGGAGTCGGCGATCAGCGACGCGGCGAGCGCGGCGAGGAGTACCGCGGGGGCCGACAGATCCCCGCGCGCGGCGAGCGCGCCCGCCACGATCAAGGTCGGGAGAGCCGGTACCGGGATCCCGATCTGCTCGACCAAGACGTTGGCGAAGACCAGCCAGACCCCGTACTGAGAGACGTAGGCGATGAGTTGCTGCACGGCCGAGCCCTCCCCCTGCCAAGTACGCCGGTCGGCGCGCGATGGTAGCATCAGCGCGCTAACAAACCGTCCCGGCGCCGCGTCTTTCCATTCATGAATCGGCGCGGAAGGGAGTCCTGTGGCGGCGGCGGCCGTTGACCTCCTCCTCGAAAGAGGAGAACGTCACGCCGTGACGACAGGATGGGGTCCGGGCCTCTCCGAGGAGGCACGCCTCGTCGAGGCTCTCCGAAGGGGGGACCAGGAGGCTTTCGAAGAGCTCCACGGGCGGTACGCGTCCCTGGTTCACGGCATCCTTCTTGCGCGGGTGCCGCGCTTCGAGGTGGAAGACCTCGAGCAGGAGGTCTTCCTGACGGTCTTTCGGCGCATTCAAACGCTGCGCGACGCGAAGGCCTTGGGAGGGTGGGTCGCGATGATCGCCCGAAACCGAGCCACCGACTATCACCGGCGAGCGCCCGACACGCAGGAGCTTCCGCCGGACCTCCGAGCGAAGGACTCCTCCGAGCCCGAAGCGCGGGCCATCCTCGACGTCATCCGGTCTTTACCGGAGGCCTACCGGGAGCCGCTCGTCCTGAGGCTCGTCGAGGGCATGACGGGCCCCGAGATCGCGGCGCGCACGGGGCTCACCCACGGATCGGTGCGCGTCAACCTCCACCGCGGGATGCGGCAGCTGCGGGAAGAACTTTCAAGGAGCCAGATCCATGGATGACCGTTATCTTTGGGACAAGAGCGGCCCGCCCGATCCGGAGATCGAGCGGCTGGAGCGCCTCCTGGGCCGCTTCCGCCAGAATCGCCCCGCGCCGAGAGCGCCCCGACGCTCCCCGAACACTCTCCTGCTGGCGGCGCTCGCGGCCCTTCTCGCCGTGGGCGTCGGAGCGGTTTGGATCGCGGCCCGGCCGGGAGCGGCCTGGGGGGTTGACCGCCTCGCCGGTGCACCGCTCGTGGGCTCCGAACGGATTGTCGAAACGGGCCGTCTGTCGGTCGGAGAGTGGCTGGAGACGGACTCCTCCTCCCGCGCCAAGCTCCAGGTCGGCCGGATCGGGCAGGTCGAGATCGAGCCCAACTCGCGGTTGCGCCTCGTCGCGGCCCGCTTCCACGACCACCGTCTCGCGCTCGAGCGAGGAACGATCGAAGCGAGGATCTGGGCGCCTCCGCGCCTCTTCTTCGTCGAGACGCCGTCGGCCCTCGCCGTGGACTTGGGCTGCGTCTATACGCTGACGGTGGACGAATCCGGAGGGGGCCTGCTGTCCGTCACCGCCGGTTGGGTCGAGCTAGGAGCCGGTCCTCCTAATGTCCTGCTGCGCGCCGGACATTACTCGGACCGGCTCCTGGACTGGGAGGGACGCGAGTCTCTCGTTCCTGCGGGGGCGAGTTGCGCCACCAAGGCGGGCATCGGCCCGGGCACCCCCTTCTACGACGACGCCTCCCCCGCCTTTCGCGAAGCCCTCCGGAGATTCGACTTCGAGGAGGAGGGTGACGCCGCCCTGGACGCTCTTCTCGCCGAGACGCGAAAGCGGGACTCTCTGACGCTCTGGCACCTGCTCTTAAGAACCGAGGGGGGAGAGCAGACCCGAGTCTTCCGCCGCCTCGCCGCGCTCGTCCCGCCTCCACCCGGCGTGACCGAGGAGGGCATCCGGCGCCGCGACGACAAGATGCTCGAGGCCTGGCGCGGCCAGCTTGGCCTTCGGTGGTTCCGAAAGGACGCGCCCTGGTGGCAGAACGTGTGGCAGAGCCTTTGGTCATGAGAGCGCTCCTATTCAGCCTCCTCGCTGCGCTCGCCTTGGCGCCGGGAGACCGGCCCGGCGAAGCGCTCTCCTCCAGAATCGTCATCGCCCCGCCCGACGAGCCGGGTGAGCCACTCGTCGTCGTGGGAACGGTGTACGGTCCGGATGGACGCACGCCGGCACCCGGCGTCGTCCTGGATATTCACCACACCGACGCGCGAGGCTACTACTCCCGGGACGGGAACAAGGAACAGGAACCACGCCTCACAGGAAGGCTCCGGACCGACTCCGCCGGCCGCTACGAGTTCTCGACGATCAAGCCCGGCCCTTATCCGGGAGGCGGAAACCCGGCTCACATCCACGTCAAGGCCTCCGGTGGAGGTTTTCCGGAGCAGCATCCGCACGAATACTGGTTCCAAGGAGATCCCACGCTGACTGCCCGGATCCTCTCGCCATTCCTGGGAAACGGTGCCTTCTCCCCCGTCTGTCCCAAGCGCCCGGACGAGACGGGAGCGTTGCGCTGCCGGCGCGACATTCGTTTGAAACGCCCGTGAGCGGCAGGTCGCTCGCGCGGAGGCTACTCCTCGCGGCGGCATTTCTTTGCTCTCTCCCCCTGGCAGCGCACCCCGGGACGGGCATCGTGCAGGACTCCCGCGGGAACGTCTTTTACACCGATCTGACGCACGTCTGGATGATCGGTCCCGACGGCCGAAAAACGATCGCGGTGCGAAACGTCCACACGCACGAGCTCTGCCTCGATGCCGACGGCAACCTCTTCGGGGAGCACCTCTGGTACGAGAGGGAGGCGACGAACAGGTGGGGATATCGGGTTTGGCGTCTGGCTGCGAACGGCGCCCTCTCGGACGTCGTCCCGGCGAGGGAAGGCTTCCGGAAGGAGTACAGCTTCGTGCGTGATGGCGCGGGTCACATGTACCGGGCGGAGCCCGGCAGCCCGACGCGGATCGAGAAGCGCGATCCCGGCGGCGCCCTCTCGACGCTGGCGGAGTGCGGCGACTGCCGGGACGTCCGTTGGATGACGGCCACGGCGGAGGGCACGGTCCTCTTCATCGACGGCGGCGATCTGCGCGAGGTGTCGCCGGCAGGCCGCCTCCGAACGATTGCGCGGC
>Ga0184633_10001105_pt1 | contig 10927 bp, 12 predicted proteins | sample PLM31_170_b1_FD_133156 | JGI IMG/M metagenome (GOLD analysis project Ga0184633, IMG submission 133156) | Groundwater sediment microbial communities from an aquifer in East River, Colorado, USA - PLM3-1_170_b1 | ecosystem: Environmental > Terrestrial > Soil > Riparian zone | place: USA: East...
CGGCCCGAGACAAGGAGCAGGGTCCGGCACAGCGACCCCCTATCCAACCCCGGATGCAACGGAACCAGCCCCGAGGGTTCTGTTGCGTCCAAGCTTGGTGGCGTCTCAGTGGCGAGGCCTGTTGCATTCGTGTTGGTGGACGACGGCAAGCGCGAACTGGCGGCGAAAAGTCCCCTTATAACGAGGGGCGAGTGTATGGCGACACGTTCGTCCTCAGGTATGTTGGTCGCTCGGATTCCGATGCATGGGGCCTCGGTTAAGGTTGCCCAACACCCCGAACCCTTCAAGGCCCCAGCCTGAATCGGCACCCTCGTGACCGGCGCACCCGTTCCCCCACGCGGATGGGATGCCCCGTGAGCCAGCCGCAGCCAGACCCACACCCCCTTCAACCCGGCCTCGAAGCGCTTAACGACCTCTACCCAACGGACGAGCTGGAGGAACTCGTCCGCGACGGCGGACCCTCGGTGCTGTCCAGCCAACGATGCCATGATCGGACACGCACGGGAACCGCCATTCCGTGATCATGTATCGAGATCCCGTGATCTGCGCGGTGGTCCGCGCATCACACGGTGATGACCACTTTCCCCCGGGCGTGTCCTGTTCCAAGATACCGCATCGCCTCCGCAGTCTCACTGAGCGGGTACCGTCGATCGATCACAGGTACGACTTTTCCGGCTTCAAGAAGCTCTTTCAAGTAAGCCATATCCTTCTCGTTCAGCCTCGCTATTCCCATGAAGCCGACCTTCTTGTCCCCGAACTTCGACCTCAATGGTCCCAGAATCAAGAGGCCGAGTAAGCGTGAGATGGAGAGGGAAGGGAACCCGAAGCCGGCAATGACGCAGGTCCCCTTGGGGTTTAGTGCACGCTTGTAGGCAGAAATCGAATGGTTTCCTACGACGTCATAAATCAGATCATAACGCTGACGGTTCCTGGTGAAATCCTCTCGCGTGTAGTCAATGACGTGGTCCGCGCCAATGGAACGCGCCGTTTCCAGATTCCGCGTGCTGCACACACCAGTGACTTCGGTCCCAAACGACTTCGCAATCTGCACCGCAAACGTCCCCACACCGCCGGACGCACCATTGACGAGAACCTTCTGCCTGGGCTGGATCCGTCCCTTATCGCGAAGCCCCTGCAGAGCGGTGATCGCAGCCACAGGGACGGCGGCAGCTTCCTCAAACGAAATATTGGCTGGTTTCAACGCCAGTCTGTCTTCACGAGCGGTTGCATACTCGGCGAAAGCACCCGCGCAGCCTCCAAACACCTCATCCCCGGGATGAAACCGCGTTACCTGGCTGCCAACGGCTTCCACCCGCCCGGCGATATCAATGCCCACTCTCGGGTCTTTCGGTTTGCGCAGCCCCCCAAACAGGCGGGCGATACCACCTTTCATGCCATGCCAGTCCGCGGGGTTGGCGGACGCCGCATGAATCCTAACCAGCACTTGACCGTCGCTGGGAGCCGGTTTCTCCACATCCTCGAGCTGAAGAACATCCGGTGATCCATAGCGCGCGCAGACAATCGCTTTCATGGTATTCTCCTCAGCCGTCGCGGGTTTGGTGGCAGGTAGCTGCGTGGTCTGGCCTGGCCAAGAACCGGCATCATGAGCGGGCCCCCTCGGGATGACCCGCGTGCTCCTCGTGGTCCGCGCGCTCTTCGCGGGTTCTCTTGCTGAGCGGCCGGCGCTCGCGGACCTCCGCGGACTCGTGGACCCGAAGCTCGAGGGCCTCGACGACCCCGACGCGGCAGTGCGGACCGATGGAGACCTCCCGGCCGCGCACGTAGTTCGCGGTCGTGCATTCAAGGTGCACCTCCTCGCCCTCAATCCGGTCCGCGACCAACTCGCACGGGCCCCGAAAGAACCCGCCGGGCCGGCGGACGTTGATCTCGCGGGACTTGATCACGGGGATTGAAACCTCCCCTCGCGTGCGGACGGAGCACATCGAATTCTCGCCGAGCTCGATTCGCGTCTCATCGGCCTCGAGCATGCCGCTGATCTTCGCCCCGCCCGCGAGGTGGACCTCGTGGGCCTTCAGGTCTCCTTCGAGGTGAAGGCTCCCGCGGACAAGGACCTCGTGGCCCTCGATGCCTCTCCCCACGGAGAGGCTGCCGGAGCTGTGGAGCGCGTGCGCGCGGAGGGTTCCGTTCACCTTCGCGGACCCCGCGGACTTGAACTCCTGAACCGTCACGTTCCCTTCAAAAACGCACGACCCAGCGACCTTCGCGACCCTGGCCTCGAGGTCGCCGACGACGCGCCCGGATCCCGCGGACTTGAACTCCTGCGTCCGGAGCGGGTTCCCCGTTACGACGCCGGAGCCGGCGATCTTCACGGAGCCTTCCGTCGTCCGCACGGAGCGGCCGAACTCGGAGAAGTCGATGTTGCGGAGCGCAGGCTCGACAGATTCCCGGATCTTCCGCTCGATATCGGGGATGTTCCGAATCACGGGTTCGATCGCGGCGCGGATCGTCCCCTCGAGGGACCGGGCGAACGCCTCCGTCGCACGGCTCACGTCCTCCGCGGCCCGGCTGGCGTCCTCCGCCGCGCGACCCGTCTCCTCGGCGACCCTCGCCTCCTCGGGCGGGGACTCCGGGATTTCCTCGGGCTCGTTCTCGTACCGCGCTTTGATCTCGAGGTACGTCTTCTCCGTGATCTCGCCACGGGCGAGCCGTTCCACGAGCCGTCGCAAGATTTCGGACTTCTTCATCGGAGCACCGAACCGAGTGGGGCTCGGAACTTTGTGTCCAGGTAGACGGTCACGTCCACCCGGGGCTTGACCGACTTGTTGCCGTCCATGCCGATTACACACTCGACCTGGTATTTAGGCGAGATTCAAGGGAGGGGGCGAGAGCGTCCACCGCTCGGAGGACAACATCAACCCGCGGGTTGAAGAAGGTTGATTTGGGCGGCGGGCCATCGCGCGCCGTGGCCGACGATCCTCTGGAGATTGTGAGGATTTCGGCGACCCCGACCCGCCTGCAGATCCTCAAGCTCCTCCAGCAGGGATTCGACCACCCCGAGGACCTCGCCGCGAAGATGAAGGTCCGCCGCCAGGCGATCGACAAGCACCTCGCAGATCTGTTCGAATGGGGCCTCGTCGACCGCGCGGCGGTGTTCCCGCCCACGGGACGACCCCGCATCGTGTACCAGATGACCCAGCGAGGGAAGGAGCTCGTCGAAGTCCTCGAGCAGGCTGCGATGGAGTACCGGAAGACCTTCCGCGGGGACTTCGAGCGGGAGTTGGAGGCCCTCGAGGCGAAGCTCGCGGCGGGCGAGATCGCGGAGGAGATGTACTTCAAGAAACGGAATCAGATCGAGGCCCGGTACCAGTGGGTCCTCCGGCCCGGAATCGACTGAGGCGCGAATCCGGACTCGTGTTCACACGCGCTGTTGCTGCTGGTGAACCGCCTCGTCGAGCGTGATGTCCCCGCGCGCGACCGCGACGGCCAGTCCCTTAGAGATCGTGACCTTGCCATCGCTCTTCACGCGACTCCGGCGCTGGATCTCGCGAACTTCCCCAGGCGTGGGCATGATGTCGTACGGCGGCGTCGCGCGGACGCCCGCCACGAACGCGATCTTGATCGCCGCGTCGATGTCCGGCGTGTCGGTGCGGTCGGTCGTCCCTGCCTCATCGACGATCTCCGCCACGAGGCCCTCGCGGGCGAGCGCGTTCAGAATCCGATTCCGGTTCGTGCGGTCCCCGTGGCCCACGCGAATCCGGTGGCGGGTCGACGGGTAGTTCGCAATCGCCTGCCGCACGATTCCGAGGACGGCCTCCGGGGAGCCCGCGAGGCGGGTGTCGAGGACGCGCCCGTCGCCGACGATTGCGACCCCGGGGGCCGCGCCGGGGTCGATCCCGACGAGGAGCTCCTCCCACTCCGTCTTCCCCGCGAGGAGCTGGAGCGCCTTCGCGATCGCGCTATCCAGGTCGTCGTCCGCGATTACGTGGGCCCGACGCACCTGAGGCGCCTCCACGGGCGACGTGATCACGGCTCCGACGTTCTCGGGAATTTTTCGGGCGCGGGACAGGGTCACGAACGGAATGTGGCGGGTCTTAAGCGCGGCGACGAGGTCGTGGTAGAGCCGAAAATCTTCCGTCAAGACCCCGAGGACCTTCCGCATCCGCCGGGAGAAACCCTCCCGGTTCCTAAAACGTTTGGCGTCGGTGGAGGAACGGGCGACGTATTCCCGGGGATGAGTATGAGTTTCGATAAGCGTTCCATAAGCCATTCATATCCAGAGGGGCGATTACGATTGCCGATTTCGGAGTGAGACACTGGAGGAAGGCTCAACGGGGACCGATCGGTCCTCCGTGATGCGGGACGTCGTCGTCGTACTGATCGTGGCCGGCGGCCTCCTCGGGTTCTACGTATTCTTCAAGGCCGTCTCGCTCCTCGCGGGGCTCCCGTTCCCGTAGCCCCTCATCGGACCTTGTCAAAGAACGACTTCGGCCGTTTCGTGTACTCGCCCAGGAGCTCGTCGAGCTTTTCGAGGAGACGCTTTTCCTCCGCCGTGAGCCGCTGCGGCGTGACGACAAGGATTCGCACTAGAAGATCGCCCCGGCGGCCCGTCTCGAGGTCAGGCAGCCCTTTTCCCCGGAGCCGGAGGAGGGTGCGGGTCTGCGAGCCCGCCGGGACGCGGACTTTCGCCCCGCCTTCGAGCGTCGGAATCTCGATCTCCGCACCGAGGGCGGCCTGGGAGAACGTGACAGGCATGTCGAGGACAAGGTCGTGCCCATTCCGCTTGAGCAGTGAGTGCTCCTCCTCGCGGACGACGACGTACAAGTCCCCAGGACGCGCGCCTGGATCGCCGGCCTCGCCCTTCCCCGGAATCCGCAATCGGAGTCCGTCCGTTACCCCGCGCGGAATCTCGACCTGGAGCGTGGAGGTCGTCTCGAGGCGGCCCGCGCCGCCGCACGTCGCGCACGCGACCTCGGGCCACTGGCCCCGCCCGCCGCAGCGCGGGCACGCCGTGATGCTGATGAACTGCGTGTAGCCCCGGGTCTGGGACCGCTTCACCTGTCCCTCGCCGCGACACTCCGGGCACGTGACGAGCTTCCCGCCTCGGGCGCCGGTGCCGTGGCACGCCTCGCACGGGCCGACTCGCGGGATCCGGAGTTCCCGCCGCGTCCCGTGGAGGATCTCGTCGAGGGACACGTCGACCTCCGCCTGGAGATTCCGCCCCGGACCGGGACCCCGGGAGCGCGGGCGGCCTCCAAAGAACTCCTCGAACAGGCTCCCGCCGAACGGAGAGCGGCCGCCGAAGAACGAGGTGAACACGTCCCGCCCCAAGATGTCCTCGAGATCGCCGATGTGCGTGAAGCGGGACCAGTCGAAGTCTTGCCCGCCCCAGACCTGCTGCCGGAGGCCCTCGTGGCCGTACGCGTCGTACAGCTTCCGCTTCTCCTCGTCGACGAGGACCTCGTACGCCTCGGAGAGCTCCTTGAACCGCTCCTCGGCCTCCTTCTTGTCCCCTTTCGCCATGTCGGGGTGGTACTGCTTCGCGAGCCGCCGGTAGGCCCGCTTGATTTCGTCCTTCGAGGCGGCCCGGGGGACCTCGAGGACCTCGTAGTAGTCCCGCTTCGGCATGCTCGACTGCGATTCCCGCCACATACCTCAGGCTTTCTACTCGTCGACTTCCTCGAAGTCCGCGTCGACGACCTTCTCGCCGCCGCCAGGGGACGAGGGTTCCCCACCCGACGGCGGCGGCGTCGACGTCGCCTGGGACTTCTGGTAGATCTCGAGGCCGATCTTCTGCGCCTCGCTCTTCAGAGCCTCGACTGCCTTCCGGAGCGTCTGGATGTCGTCTGCGTCGAGGACCTTCCTCAGGTCCTCGACCTTCTCCTGCACGGCCTTCTTCGTCGCCTCGGAAATCTTGTCCCCCATCTCGCGGAGCATCTTCTCCGTCGCGTAGATCACCGAGTCCGCCTCGTTTCGGGTCTCGACGAGCTCCCGTCGGCGGTGGTCCTCCTCCGCATGGGACTCTGCGTCCCCCATCGCTCGGCCGATCTGGTCCTTCGACATCCGCTGCGGCGCGAGAATCGTGAGCTTCTCCGTTTTCCCGGTCCCCTTGTCCGTCGCCGCGACCGTGAGGATCCCGCTCGCATCGGTGTCGAACGTGACTTCGATCTGCGGCACGCCGCGCGGGGCAGGCGGGAGGCCCGCGAGGTAGAACTTCCCGAGACTGATGTTGTCCCCCGCCATCGCCCGCTCACCCTGAAGGACGTGGACTTCGACCGTCGATTGGCCGTCCGCAGCGGTCGTGAAGATCTCCGACTTCCGCGTCGGGATCGTCGTGTTTCGCTCGATGAGCCTGTGGAACACGCCGCCGAGAGTCTCGACGCCGAGAGAGAGCGGCGTGACATCGAGGAGGAGGATGTCCTTCACCTCGCCGCTCAGGATGCCACCCTGGATCGCGGCGCCAAGAGCGACGCATTGCATCGGGTCGACCCCGCGCTCCGCCTTGCGGCTGAGGATCTTTTCGAATCGCTCCCGCGCGACGGGCATTCGGGTCGGGCCGCCGACAAGGATCGCGTGGTTTACGTCCGTGTACTTCCACTCCGCGTCCTGGAACGCCTGGCGGATCGGCGCCTCGAGGCGTCCGAGCACGGGCTCGATGAGCTCCTCGAGCTTCGCGCGCGTGAACCGCTTCTCGAGGTGGAGCGGTCGGTCGCCCTTGTTCGCGAGGAATGGGAGGTTCAGCGTCGTTTCGAGCGTGCTCGACAGCTCGATCTTCGCCTTCTCCGCGGCGTCGCGGACGCGCTGCATCGCCTGCCGGTCGTTCGAGAGGTCGACACCGTGCTCCCGGCGGAACTCGTCGGTGAGCCAGTGAATGAGGGCGTTGTCCATGTCCATCCCGCCGAGCGCGGTATCGCCGCTTGTCGCGACGACCTCGAACACTCCGTCGCCCATCTCCATGAGCGTGACGTCGAATGTCCCGCCACCGAGATCGAGGACGCAGATCTTGCCCTCCCTCTTTTTGTCCAGGCCGTACGCGAGGGCCGCAGCGGTCGGTTCGTTCACGAGCCGCAGAACCTCGAGCCCCGCGATCTGGCCCGCGTCCTTCGTCGCCTGTCGCTGGTTGTCGTTGAAGTACGCGGGGACCGTAATCACGGCCTGCTTCACGGGCTCGCCGAGGGATGCCTCCGCGTCCGTCCGGATCTTGCGGAGAATCATCGCGCTGATCTCCTGCGGCGTGTGGGACTTCCCGTCGATCGCGACCTTGAAGTCCGTGCCCATCTTGCGCTTGATCTGCATGATCGTGCGCTCGGGGTTCATCACGGCCTGGCGCTTCGCGGGTTCCCCGACGAGGATTTGCCCGTCCTTCGTGAACGCGACGACGGACGGGAACATCTTCCCGCCGTACGTCGAGCCTTCCGCGCTCGGGATGATCCTGGGCGTTCCACCTTCCATGTACGCGGCCTCGGAGTTCGTCGTCCCGAGGTCGATGCCGATGATCTTAGCCATGGTTCTCACCTTCCTTTCGCACGACGATGACCTGTGACGGTCGGATGACCTTCATGTGAAATCGGTAGCCCTTCCGCACGATCTCCTTGATCGCGCCGTCCGCGAGTCCGGCGTCGTTGACTTGGTGCAGGCACTCGTGGAGGTACGGATCGAACGTCTCGCCGGCAGTGGGGATCTCCTCGAGGCCCACCTCTTGGAGAACCTTCCACAGGTTCTCCCGCACGAGCGCGTAACCCCGGCCCGTCTCGTCCGGGATGGATGCGCTTGCCGCGTCGAGGTCGTCGAGGATCGGGAGGAGGCGGGACACGAGCGCCTCGTTCGCGTACCGGACGATCTGGTCCATGTCGCGCTCCGTCCGCTTCCGCGTGTTCTCGAGCTCAGCCCGAAAGTACTGGACGCGGGTGAGGAGCTCCTCGGTCTGCTTCCGGGAGGCCTCGAGCTCCGCCTGGAGCGCCGCGGGGTCTCCTGCGGTGGGGACCTCTTCCGCCTTCTGCCCTTCGACCTCCTCTGGCATTGTTCCTCACCTCACGGAAACCCGACGAGCGCGGTCTGCCTTCTCTAGGATGACGTCGAGGACCCCGTTCTTGTACGTGGCGATAATCGAGTCGACGCGGACGGGCGCGGGAAGCTCGACTTCCCGGTGGTACCGCCGCACCGGCGAGCTCGCGCTCACGACGAGAGTCGTCTGTGTGGCCTGCAAGTCGATGTCCGCGCGGCTGAAGCCCGGAAGTTCGATCGTCACGAAGATCGAGTTCGGGCTTTCGATCAGGTCCGTCGCCGGTTCGCGCTCTCCGAGGTCCTGGACCACGGGCGCGGGTTCATCGCCCGCACGGAGGCTCCGGATCACGGAGGGACCGGCCGGGAGGGGAACGGCGCGTTCGAGCCGCTCCAGGATCTTCCGGAACGCGTCCGGCCAGGAACCCCAAACGCCACCAGTATCCTCCTCGGCCATCGGACCCTCCCAGGGCCCACGATGGGGCCCTAGAAATCCTCGCCTTCGCCGCCGTCCTCGCCGCCCTTTGGGCCGCCGGCACCCTTGCCGGTGCCGCCCGTCTTCGCGGCGATCACGTCGTCGATCCGCAGGATCATGACGGCGGCGTCCGTCGCGGACGAAATCGCTTGGCTGCCCACACGGATCGGCTCCACGACGTTCTCCTTCTTCATGTCGGAGACCTTGCCCGTGAAGACGTTCACGCCCGCGGTCCGGTTCCCCTTCTTGTGCTGCTTGCGGAGCTCGATGAGGGTGTCAATTGGGTCTAGGCCAGCGTTCTCCGCGAGGGTCCGTGGGATGATCTCGATCGCATCCGCGAACGACTCCATCGCGATCTGCTCCCGGCCGCCCACGCTCGACGCGTAGTCACGGAGCCCGAGCGCGATCTCCGTCGCGGACGCACCGCCGCCCGTGATCACCTTGCCGTCCTCGACCGCGCACGCGACGACGCTTTGTGCGTCCTCGAGGGACCGCTCGACCTCGTCGACGACGTGCTCCGTACCACCGCGGATGAGGATCGACACGGCGCGCGGGTTCTTGCAGCCTGTGACGAACGTCATCTGATCGTCGCCGATCTTCTTCTCGTACACGAGCTTCGCGTTGCCGAGGTCCTCCTTTGAGAGTTCGTCGAGCTTCGTGACGACCTTGCCGCTCGTCGCCTTCCCGAGCTTCTCCATGTCGGACTTCTTGACCCGGCGCACCGAGTAGATGCCCTCCTTCGCCAGGAAGTGCTGTGCGAGGTCATCGATGCCCTTCTGGCAGAACACGACGTTCGCGCCGGACTTCTTGACGGTCTCGACCATCCGGCGGAGCATGTTCTCCTCCTCGGAGAGAAAGGCCTGGAGTTGGCTCGGGTCCGTAATCTCAATCTTCGCGTCGATCTCGGTCTTCTTCACCTCGAGGGCAACGTCGATCAGCGCGATCTTCGCGTTGTCCACCTGAGCGGGCATGCCCGGGTGCACGCGCTCCTTGTCGACGATAATCCCTTCGACGAGGTTCGTGTCCGCGATCGAACCGCCCTGCTTCTTCGTGATCTGAATGTCGTCGTCATCGACGTAGTAGGAGCCGTCCGCCCGGCGCTCCGCCACGGTCGTGACGGCCTTCACAACGATGTCCGCCAGATGGTCCTTGTGGCCGCTCGCGGACTTCGAGGCCATCGCGGTGGTCGCGACATTCTTCAGGATCTGCGTGTCCTTGATCGTGACCTTTGTGGCGACCTTCTCCAGGATCTCGCGGGCCTTGTCCGCCGCGAGGCGGTACCCGCTCGCAATCACGGTCGGATGGATGTTCTGGTCGATGAGGTCTTCAGCCCTCTTGAGCAGTTCCCCCGCCAAAATCACGGCGGTCGTTGTCCCGTCACCGGCTTCCTCGTCCTGGGTCTTCGCGACCTCGACGAGCATCTTCGCGGCCGGGTGCTCAATGTCGATCTCCTTGAGGATTGTCACGCCATCGTTCGTGATGACGACATCCCCGAGGGAATCGACGAGCATCTTGTCCATGCCGCGCGGGCCAAGGGTGCTGCGCACAGCATCCGCCACCGCCTTCGCGGCGGCGATGTTGTTGAACTGGGCGCCCTTGCCTCGGTCCCTTCGCGTTCCTTCTTTCAGTACATAGATTTGCGTACCTGCAGGCATCATAAGTTACTCCTCCGTTGCCTGGAGCGCCGCTATCTAAGAATGAGCTTCTATATAAGCATTTCTCGGGGCTAGGCCACGGGCTCTCCGGTAACGGGCGCTTTCCACGTCCGTCAAGGGTGAGGGCGACACGATGACGGGCGGCTCCTCATCCCAGTGGGTCGCCGTTCGCCCGAGAAGGCTTCCCCACTGCCCGACGGCCTTCACGACGTCATGCGCGCTGAGGACGCCAACGATCTGCCGGCCGTTGAATACGGCGAGATGCTAGAGGTTCCCGCGCTTCAGGAGGCGCGCGGCGTACGCGAAGGGACACCCCGGCGTCACGACGACGAGGGGCGCGGCCGCGGTTTGGTGGACCAGCGTGCTTGCGGGATCTTGGTTCCGGGCAATCGCCTCGACGATGTCCGGCGACGTGCTAATCCCGAAAGGCTCCTCCTCCCCCTTGGGTCGGATGATCAGGCTGTTTACGCGCGCGTCCGCCATCCCTTTCGCGGCGGCTTGCAGGGTCGCGTCCTCCGCGATCTCGAGGACGTCCGAGGGCATCGCGGCGCGGACCTTCACAATCTGTGCCGTGGACCGACAATCGCGCGATGTCTGGAGAAAGCTCCATAGTGCGTACAGTCTGTTCTGAAAAAGGGCCGAGCGAAACGCCGGGGGACGACGACCAGAAAGCGACGGACGATAGTTCTATATCCGAGGGTCAGGTGGACGGCCCGTGAAGGACCTGCTTCATGAAATCGCCAACGCGGTCCAGGCCGCGATCCACGAACCGATTGATGATCCGTCCGAGGTTGTCGGCATGGGGGCGGACGGCACGCCGACGCAGAAAATCGACGCC
>Ga0184633_10001106_pt1 | contig 10926 bp, 11 predicted proteins | sample PLM31_170_b1_FD_133156 | JGI IMG/M metagenome (GOLD analysis project Ga0184633, IMG submission 133156) | Groundwater sediment microbial communities from an aquifer in East River, Colorado, USA - PLM3-1_170_b1 | ecosystem: Environmental > Terrestrial > Soil > Riparian zone | place: USA: East...
CACGCGGTCCGCGCGGATCAGCACGGACGGGGGAATCGTGATCCCGAGCGCCTTGGCGGTGTTGAGATTGACGATCAGCTCGAACTTCGTGGGCTGCTCGATCGGCAGGTCGCCGGGCTTCGCGCCTTTCAGGATCCGGTCCACGTAGGTCGCGGCGCGACGGAACAAGTCAGGAGCGTCCGACCCATAGGCCATGAGACCACCCGCCTCGACGTCCTCTCTCCGGTCGAACATGGTCGGCACCCGCTTCTTGGCCGCGAATTCCAGGATGAGCGGCCTGTAGGCGGTCGTGAGCGGGCTGATGGTGATGACGAGGGCGTCGGGCCGTTGCCGGTTCATCGCTGCGAAGGCTTTCTCGATATCCTTCGGATCCGTGACCTCGAGGGATTGGGCGGTCACGCCGAGGGTGCGTGCGGCGGCCTGGTTCTCTCGCCATTCAGCCTTCTCTCCATCGTTCGCGGGATTCCAGAGCACGGCGACGCGAGAGACCTTGGGCACGGCTTCCTTGAGGAGCTGGAGTCGCTTCGCTGCCATCCCCGTGAAAGACCGTGTGGTTCCGGTGATGTTGCCACCCGGACGCGCGAGACTGGCAGCGAGCCTGCTCGCCACTGGATCGCGCATGGCGGGGACGACGATGGGGATCGTCTTGGTCGCGTCCCGGGCGGCCTCGATCGCCCCAGGGACCGCGACGATCACGCTCACCTTGAGGCTCACCAGCTCGTCCGCGAGGTCCGGGAGCAGCTCGCGGTTCCAGGCCGCGGATCGGTACTCGATCACGAGGTTCTGCCCGTCCACGTAGCCGAGGTCACGGAGCCCTTGGAGAAACGCCTCGCGCTCCGCAGTCGGGGAAGGCGCCAGCGGTGACAGGACCAGGTACCCGATCCGGGGGACACTCGCCGAACGTTGCGCCTGGGTCGCCAGCGGCGCCGCGAGGAGACCCAGGACCAGTGTGAGGGCCATCCCCGCTGTCTTGAGGCTCACGGGTCGCGTCCCTCCTCGCGGCGGGTCGGCGCCGACCCCGGCAGGGGCCGGCCGCGCCCAATATCTCACTCGATCACGCGGTCCGCTCGGATCAGCACGGACGGGGGAATCGTGATCCCGAGCGCCTTGGCAGTCTTGAGATTGACGATCAGCTCGAACTTCGTGGGCTGCTCGATCGGCAGGTCGCCGGGCTTCGCGCCCTTCAGGATCCGGTCCACGTAGGTCGCGGCACGACGGAACAAATCGCGAGCGTCCGGCGCATAGGACATGAGACCGCCGGCCTCGACCTCCCCTCTCAGCGAGAACATCGTCGGCAGTCGTTTCTTGGCCGCGAGCTCCAGGATGAGCGGCCGGTAGGCGCTCGTGAGCGGGCTAGCGAAGATGATGAGCGCGTCGGGCCGCAGCCGGTTCATGGCCGCGAAGGCGTCGGCGATGTGCTTCGGATCCGTGACCTCGAGGGGTTGAGCCGTCACGCCGAGGGCGCGGGCAGCGGCCTGGGTCTCTCGCCATTGAGCCGGTTCGTCCTCATTCTTGGGATTCCAGATTACGGCCACGCGGGAGATCTTGGGGACGGCTTCCTTGAGGAGCTGGACCCGCTTCCCAGCCAGCTCCGGGTAAGACGCCGTGGTTCCGGTAATGTTGCCGCCCGGGCGCGCGAGGCTGGCAACAAGCCCGGTCGCCGCGGGGTCGCCCATGGCGGGGACGACGATCGGAATCGTCTTGGTCGCATCCCTGGCGGCCTCGATCGCTCCGGGGACCGCGACGATCACGCTCACGTTGAGGCGCACCAGCTCGTCCGCGAGGTCCGGGAGCAGCTCGCGATTCCAGGCGGCGGATCGGTACTCGATGACGACGTTCTTCCCCTCCACGTAACCGAGGTCGCGCAGCCCTTGCAGGAACGCCTCGCGTTCGGCGGTCGGGGAAAGCGCCAGGGGCGACAGGATCAGATACCCGATCCGAGGGACATTCGCCGGGCGCTGCGCCTGGGCCGCGAGCGGCGGCGTGAGGAGACCCAGGACGAGCGCGAGGGTCATTGCCGTCTTCCTGAGGCGCAGGGGTCGCGTCCTTTCCGCCCAGCGGGTCTGGCTACCGGATCCCCGGCGCGCTCATGGGTTTGCCGTTGTCGAAGGCGGCGAGGTAAAGCTCCAGGTCGGCGTACTCCGGGGCATCGGCGGGCAGATAGTTCATCCCGAGGGGGAGCATGCAGAACTGGAAGCGATGCCTGATATTCCAGAGCACATCGGCATTCGTGAACCAGAGGGGGAAGTGCCGGGTCAATCCGTCCTGGGCCAAGCTGAGGACGCGGCCGCCGGCGAACCGGCCGGCGCCCTTGTCCGCATCGTGGCAGTGGGCGCAGGAATGGTTCCGCTGCCCCACGCGCTTGTAGTAGAGCGCCCGCCCGCGTTCGTAGGCGGCCCGGGTTTCGGGGCTCGTCACGTCCACGTTCACGGGTATCCCGTTCGACTGCATCTTGATGAGCATGGTCATGTTGAGGTTGTCCGCGCTCTGGGCCAGCATTGCGGCTCCGGTCTTCTCCGGGGCGTGAACGGTCAGGAAGTCCTCGATGGACATGATCCGCCCGTACGCGGGCAAGTACTTCGGGTATCTCGTGGCCACGCCTCTGAGCGCCTGCTCGATTCCTCCCGGGTGACAGTCGGCGCAGGCTTTCCCGGCCGGCCCCCGTCTCGACCACGCTGCTCTCGCTTCGTCCGCGAACGTGAGCGCGGGGTTCGCGGTGGGATCGAGATTGTCGCCGTAGTTCGCCGGGATCCTCGGCCGCGTGTACGGGTTCCTCGCCGGGTCCTTCTCCGGGGGCGGCACGAACGGGGGATTGCCCTTGAGCGTCTGAAGGAACGCCACGAGATGGACGACTTCCTCGGGGGAGAGGATCCCCGCCAATCCCCAGGGAGTCATGCTGGTGTCGGGGATGACCAGGCGGGCGTCCCAGATGAAGTCGAACAGGTACTGGTTCGGCAAGCGCCGGTCCCCGATCACCGACAGATCGGGTCCCACGTTGCCGGCGGGCCAGACGTCGTCGCCAGGGATCAGGTGGCACCCCGTGCACGGGCCTTTCTGCCTGGACATGAAAAGCTCCCGCCCCCGCTTCGGATCGCCCTGGGCCGGGGGCATGGGGACACGGCGAGGCGCAGGAAAGCTCCTGGTGTCGTCGTAGGCGTACGAGGGCCACTGCTCGAAGTTTGCCGTCACGAGGCTGAACGGCAGCGCGCTGTAGCGGATCTGCATCCGTTTCCCGTCGATCACCTTGACCAGGCCTTGCCCCTCGGCGGTCGCCCTGGATGTCCAGGATGGAGGGGTTGGACGCTCGGCCTTCTCCGTGCCGGCAAGACATCCCGCGACCAACAGACCTGCCAGGAGCGGACCAAGACGGGCAGGGTGCGCGCGGAGCCTCTCGGTCGCATCGAGCCGTTGTCCCCGGGCGGAGTCGAGGCGCATAATCCCTCCAGACAGCGAAACGAATGAGCGTACTCTGTGGCGACATCCGAAAGTTGTCAAGACCGCTCTTGAGCAATCGCGGTCGCCGGTTGTTGCGCGCGCTGAGCATCGGAGTCCTCGCGCTCCTGCCGGCCACCGCCGCGTGGGCCTACTCGCATCACAGATCCAAGGTCCACTTCATCGAGCACTCGCCGGAAGCCTTCGAGCGGGCGCGGCGCGAAAGCAAGCCCGTCTTCCTCCTCATCAGCGCGGTCTGGTGCTACTGGTGCAAGTACTTCGGCCAGAACGCCCTCGAGACCGAGGAGGTGGCCGCGTACCTGAACGCGCATTACCTCAGCGTCTTCGTGGACCACGACCGTCGCACGGACGTCGCGCGCCGCTACCTCCGGGGGTTACCGATGATCGTCCTCCTGGACCCATCTGGACAGGTCCGGCAGTCCTTCGCCGGCGCGCTCACGAAAGACGACTTCCTGAGCGTCCTCAAGCGCGTCGAGGGGGAGATCCGGGGCGACCGCGCGCGGAGGGTCGCCAAGGCGCCGGCCGAGCGAACGGTTGCCCTGCCCCCGGTGCCGGCCACGCCCGAGCGCTACGAGCAACTCCGCCGGGGGATGCTGGGCTTTTTGGACGAACGCCTGGACGTAATCAACGGGGGCTTCGGGACCGGCGACAAACACCCGGTGCCGCGGTTACTGGCCTACCTCCTGGAGCGCTATGAGGCCACGAAGGATCGCCGCTATCTGACGGCGGTGGAGAAGAGCCTGGCAGGGATCCTGGGCGGCATCTACGACCGGGTAGACGGCGGATTCTTCCGCTATGCCGAGGGACGCGAGTGGCGGCAGCCTCACTACGAGAAGCTCGTCTACCTCAATGCCGGGCTGGCCGAGGTCTTCGATCGGACACACCGTCTGACCGGGAAGGCGCGGTACAGGGCAGCGGCCGACACGACAGTCGCATATCTCTTGCGGACGCTCTACGACGCCAAGGCCGGGGGGTTCTACAGCAGCCAGACGTCCGACCCCGCCTACTACCGCCTCGCGCCGCCGGAGCGACGGAGCGCGACAAGGCCCCCCGTCAACCGGGACAAGGTCACCGCCTGGAGCGCCGAGGCTGCCCTCGCCTTCCTCGCGATGGGGCAGTCCTCCGACCGGAAGGCTCTCACCGACGTCGGCCTGCGGACGCTGGATTTCCTTCGTCAGAATTGCCTGACCGACAGAGGGGCCTTCCAGATCTTCGAAGAGAAAACGGCCCGGGGGCAGCTCCTCGGGCAGCTCGAGGCTAACGCGTGGGCCGCGCTCGCGTTCGTGGAGGGGTACCGGGTCTCCCACCGGCAGGCGTTCCGCGAGGCCGCCGAACGCGTACTCACCTATTCGATGGCTGACCTCTTCGACGCCACCCGGGGCGTCTTCGTCCACGACAGGGACTCACCGGCGTCGCTCGGCGCCAACGGGGTCATGGCCGCTGCCCTCATGCGGGCTCATCAGCTCACGGGACGGGCGGAGTATCGCGAGACGGCCCGGCGCGTCCTCGCCGCCCTGGGCGGCCCCGCCCGCGCCCTCCTGGTCGACGAGGAGGGCGGGGCCACTGCCTTCCGGATGGAGGATGCGGTCTTCTACCTCCGGGCCTACGGGCAGCTCATCGCGGCCCCGTAGACGCGGTTGGGCTCCTCTTAGGAGAACTTGATGTCGGCGGTCCCCTCGTACTTACCGCCGTGGGTGTCGAGGAAGCTGACCCGGAGCAGGCCGGGCTCGCTCGCCTTGAAGGCGAAGGTGAAGAACGGGTTCTCGCTGATCGACTGCGTGGTCTCGAACTGGCCAATCTCCTTGCCGAGATAGCTCACGATGACCCGGTTGATGAAGTGGTAGTTCTTGTCCACAGGCTTGCCGTCTTTGCGCTGCACGCCCTCCATGGGATGGATCACCAGCACGCGGACCTTGACGATATCCCCGGGCTTGATGCTCGGCGGGATCCGGATCCTCACGCGTCCGATGTCAGCCATGGGCGCCCCCTCTACCCGCCACAGCCGCCGACGGTCACTTTGACCTCGCGCTTGGCCTGCAGCAAGCTGCCGTCGTTCATCTCCGCGATCGCGCGTACGTCGGTGCTTTCCCCGAGACGCATGTTGGTGCCCACATAGGCCTGGCCCATCGCCGGAGTCAGATTGAACTTGGCGTTGAGCGGGCGCCGGTTCTTGTCCGAGATGATGTACACCGCTTTCACGTAGTTCTGCGGTGTCATCGGCGCGTTGACCTCCACCGACACCGGTACCACCGCGCCGTTCTCGGCGATCAGCGGGACATCGAGCTTGATCTTCGAGGCGCCGTCCTTGATCGGCCGACCGCCGAAGAGCCGCTTCATGGTGGCGTCCACCGGCTCCTCGGGGCCGAGGCCCGCCAGGTTCCCCTGCGCCCAGGCCGGGCGGCGCGCGCCCAACGCGGGCCCGACAAGGCCGCCAAGGCCCAGCGCTCCAAGAGCCCTGAGGAGTGTGCGCCGCGTGATTCCGCTCTCGCCCAGCCGTCGGTCCATGATCGAGCCCTCCCGTCCTTTCGCGCCCAGAGTACCACGCGGCCGCCGCCGCTTCCGGCGGGCTGATGCAACGCTTCATCCGGGCAGGGCCGCTCCGGCCCGTGGATACTCGGCCCTCCACGGGATGATGTGGCGCACCCCGCTCTCTGAGGGCGCGGGTGATCGCACGCGTAGCGGGGAATCAGGTGCACGTGGACGCGCCGGATGCTCTGGCCGCCGGCCTGTCCGATATTGACGCCGATGTTATGGCCATCGGGCTTCAGCTCCGCATCCAGGTCCGCGCGCGCCGAGACGAGGAGATCCATGCGGGCCGCCATTTCCTCGGGCGACAGCTCGAAGAAGTCGGCGCAGTGGCGGAGGGGAATGATCAGGCTGTGACCCGGGCTCACCAGGAAGCTATCTTACGGCCAGAGCGAGGACGGGACGAGGCCGAGGTCGGTGAACGGCGGCAGATCGACCGGCGGCGTTCCGGAAGCACGCACGGCCAGGGCGTACTCGCCTCCACGAAGCACGTACGATTCGATGACGCGCGCTTCGGGGTCGACGAGCCAGAAGTGGGGCACGCCGTAGCGCGCGTAGAGCCCACGCTTCGTGGTCCGGTCGGTGGTGGCGGTCGTGGGCGAGAGGATTTCGATGACCAGAGTCGGCGGACCCTCCACGCCGCGCCGGCTCCCCGCGCTGAGCCGTTCCGGATTGAGATAGACGAGATCGGGCTGGAGGACCGTCGTGTCGACCAGGATGACGTCGAGCGGCGCGTACAGGACGAGGCCAAGGTTCCGTGCCCTCACGTGCGCATTGAGGACCGTGAAGAGGTTGGCGCTCACGATCTGATGCTGCAGCGTCGGAGCCGACATTTCGACCAGTTCTCCATCGTGGATCTCGTAGCGCTTGCCATCGTCGGGCAAGGCCGCGTAGTCTTGATAGGTCAGCGCGACACGTGCGGTCATCGACGTCCTCCTCTCGGCGATTGTACCGATCCGCCGCAAAGAGCGTCAATGCGCCAATTTTGATACAGCCATGCTTGAGCGGCTTCTGGGTGGGGCTTAGAGCGCCACCTTGCGCTTGTCCTGGCCATCAGGGTTCCGCTTGCGCCGACCAGCGGGTCCGCGCTCGATCGAGGAATGACGGCGCGTCGCTTGGGCCGTGGCCGGCGGTGAGCCTCTCGAAGGCGGCCATGAAGCCGGCCTTTCGATGATGTGCCCGCCGCACGTCCGCGACGAGGGCCGCCCACTCGGGATGGAGGTCGGAGCGCTCGTAGCAACGTTTCGCGTTCTCGAAGTGCGAGAGCGCCGCATCGTAGTACTTGCTCTTTTTCGCGTTGAGGATGCGCATGCCCAGCGCGCGGTACACCTTGGCCGCCACGTCCGGGTGCGACTTTGCGAGGCGCCTGGCGACGGGCTCGGCCCGGTGATGGCTGAGAGCCTCGATCTCTGCATCGGTCGCGGTGCGAAGCCGTGTCACGAGACGCTCGACCTCCCGGGTCTCGAGCCAGAGCTCGACGAGCGACCCGAGGTCAGCGTGCTCGGCCGTGTCCATCGCCTTCGCGTGCCATGCTGCGCGCTCGGCCTTCGGCACGAAGCGCATGAGATCGTCGTAGCTGAAGGTGTTCGGCTCTTCGCGGAACGCGGCCCACGCGTCCTCGAGCGCGTCGCGGTGCCGGCCGAGCTTCGTGAGCAGCTCGCGCTTCAGTGTCACGAGGCCGTCCTCGGCCATCGAACCGTGTGGGTCCTTCTTGTCCAGCGCGAGACCGCGCTCCACCCAGGCGAGGGCCTCGTCTGGCTTGCGGCGCGTCTTGAGCATGGTGGCGACCGCGAGGCAGTCGGAGGCCGAGAGCTGCGTCTGTTCGCACAGCGCGACGTAGGCCCGCACATCGCGCTGCCGGGCATAGATCGCGCGAAGGATTTCGCCCCAGCGGCGGCGCGGGTACGCGTGGTCGCGCCGGGGCGCGTGATGGGAAGCCTGCTCGACGGCATCGTTCGCCTCGGAGCGCGCCTTCACCTGCCGCTCGAAGGCAGCGAGGCCGTCCTTGCTCATCACCTTCACGGCATCGCGCTCGAGGGTGTACGCGAAGGCGTAGGGGTCGTTCGCCATACGACCGAGCAGCAGCTTCGCGGTCTCGTCGGCGTCGGCCCTCGCCGCCTGCCGCGCCTTGATCCAGCCGCAGTAGAGATCCACGACGAACATCGAGAAATTGCCGCTCGAGTCGTCGAGCTCTTCGGCTTTCTCGTAGCAGCCGGCGAGGAAGGTCTCGTAGAGGCCCACGGCTCGCTTGGCGTCGGTACGGACGAGCGTTTCGAGCTGACCGGCGACCGCCTCGAGGCTCGAGCGGAAGTCCCAGCCAGCCCTGTACGCGATGAATCGCCCTGGCTGGAGCGCGACCTCGATCGCGGCCTCGAGCGGGTCTCGCCGTCCGGGTCTCCGCGTCGTCATCGTTCGGCCCCTGCGATCCGCGTCGAGCATCGTACGCCAGGACGGCGAGCGGGCGCCGAGTTTTTGGATCAGCACCGCCCCGTCGCCTGATGGCTCGCACGGAGGCTCCGGTCACCCCATAGGGCCACGGCGTCAGGCATTCCCCGCCGGCGACCTCCAACGTAAAATGGCAGGTGAGCCATGTCCCGCGGGCGGATTCCCGAGCGGCTTCAGGTCTGGATCGACGCTCGCAAGCGCCATCACCTCTCTGCCGCGCACGTGCAGATGGCGCGCGAGCTGGGCATGAACCCCAAGAAGCTCGGCAAGCTCGACAACCACCAGCAGGAACCCTGGAAGCTGCCCCTCCCGGCATTCATCGAGCACCTGTACTTCAAACGGTTCGGCAAGAGCCGCCCGGACGTCGTCGTCTCTATCGAGGAGCGGGCTCGCAGCGAAGAAGACAAGCAGGCGTTGAAGCGCGAGATGAGGCGTCGGCGCGCCAGTGACGGTGCCTAAGGCTCATCGCTGGGAGTTCACGAGCCGCTTCCGGCGTGGCGCCTTCGGCTGGAAGTCGCAGCCGGCGATCCTGCGCGTCAGGCAAGCCGTGAGCGAGATCAAGAAGGTTGCCCGCCGCGATCCCGTCCTGGGTGCGGAGGGGGCGGTGCTCTTTCTGGAACGCGTGTCGGTCGCACTCGAGCGCGTGGACAGTTCCTCGGGGGCCATCGGCACCGCGGTGAACCATGCCATCGAGGAGCTCGTGACAATCATCGCCCGGGCGCCCGCGGACTCGGAGCCGCGCGAGAGTTGGCTCGAGCGCCTCTGGGAGGCCCACGCGAACGACGAGATCCCGTACATCGAGCGACTCGGGGACTTCTGGGGCGAGATCTGCGCCTCGAGGGAAATCGCCTCGGCGTGGGCCGATCGGTTGGTCCGCATCGTGGAGATGGCGTGGAGCCCGGACGCTGAGCTCCACGGCTTCTTCCACGGCACGACGGCGTGCCTGAGCGCCCTCCTTCGGGCCGGACGCTACGAGGAGATCCTCGCCCTGCTGGACAAGGCGCCGTTCGTCTTCTGGCCCGATCGGCAGTGGGGCGTGCGTGCCCTCGCGGCGCTCGATCGTACCGAGGAGGCGATCCAACACGCGGAGACGTCGCGTGGGCTGAACGACAGCCCCGTCGCCATCGCACGCGCATGCGAGGAGATTCTGCTCGCGTCCGGTCGCGTCGAGGAGGCGTATCGGCGCTATTCGCTCGAGGCGACCCGAGGCCCGTCATACCTCGCGACTTACCAGGCGCTCGCCAGGAAGTACCCACAGAAGGCGCCCGAGGATCTGCTTGGGGATCTCGTGGCCGGCACGCCCGGCGACGAGGGAAAGTGGTTCGCCACGGCAAAGGAGGTGGGGCTCTTCGACGAGGCGATCCGGCTCGCGAACCGGGCTCCCTGTGACCCGAAGACGCTGACGCGCGCCGCGCGGGACTTCGCCGACGAGCGTCCAGAGTTCGCGGTCGAGGCGGGCCTGGCCGCGCTTCACTGGCTCGTGGAGGGCTACGGCTACGAGATCACGGGCTTCGACGTGTGGGCCGCGTACGCGAACACGATGAAGGCGGCCGAGAAGGCCGGACGTGGCGGGGAGGTGTGGGACCGGATCAGGACGCTGCTCGCGAGCGAGACGTACGGCGAGAGGTTCGTCACCCGGATCCTCGGTCGGGAACTGGGTCTCTGATGGCGCATGAAGAGATCGATTCCACGCCAGGGAGGAGCGCGTGCTTGAACGTGTACTCGGATTCGGGAAACAGACTCGTCTCGTAGAGGAACTCCGCGGCCTGCAGGTGCGTAAGGCAACGGCGCAGCTCGTCGTCCGGCTCCTCGGTGATCGCCTCCAGGAGCATCCGCGGCACGTCTTTGCCGATGACCGCGGCCGACTGGAGAAGATGCTTCTCGGCCGGCGGCAACCGGTCGATGCGGGCGGCGAGGACGGCCTGCACGGTCGCGGGCACCTGGATGCCGGCCACCGGTTTTGACGAGACGGCAAACGCCAATGCGGACCTCCACGTCGTGGTCACGCCGCACGTCCTCGGTGAGCTGTCGAATGGCGATCTGCATGGCCAGGGCGGCGTAGCAGGCGCGCAGGCCGTGATCCTCGTGGGCGAGGGGCGCGCCGAACAGGGCCATGATGCCGTCGCCCATGACCTGGTTCACGGTGCCGTCGTAGCGGTGCACGGCGTCGATCATGCGCGTCAGCACGGGATCGAGCAGCCGGCGTGCCTCCTCCGGATCGCGATCGGCCAGCAGCTCCATCGATCCTTTGAGATCGGCGAAGAGCACCGTCACCTGCTTGCGCTCGCCCTCCAGTGCGCCCTTGGAGCTGAGGATCTTCTCGGCGATGTGCTTGGGCGTGTACTCCGCCGGGGAAGCGAAGCGCGACTCGGCGGCCGGCGTCACCGGATGGGCGCACTCGGGGCAGAACTTCGCGTTGGTTAGGTAGCCGGGTCCCGCATCGGGCGCAGTCACGCGCCCGCGGCGTGGCGCACTGAGCGCAAAATTTTGCGTTGGGCGGGC
>Ga0184633_10001109_pt1 | contig 10920 bp, 12 predicted proteins | sample PLM31_170_b1_FD_133156 | JGI IMG/M metagenome (GOLD analysis project Ga0184633, IMG submission 133156) | Groundwater sediment microbial communities from an aquifer in East River, Colorado, USA - PLM3-1_170_b1 | ecosystem: Environmental > Terrestrial > Soil > Riparian zone | place: USA: East...
AGGCCGCCGCGCGCTTGAAGGTCACGCGCCACACGATCTACCGGTGGATCGCGCAGGGGCGGTTGCCGGCGGTTCGGTATTCGCCGCGCGTCGTAAGGGTGCGGTCGAGAGATCTGGAGCGAGTGGATACAAGATTACCAGGTGTCCTGGACGGCGAGCCGCCGAAGGGCACAGGGCAGGCGCTTTTGAAGTTCGCTGGGATTCTGACGCAGGAGGAAGCCGAGCAGATGTTCGGCCCCATCATGGCGGACAGGGCTCGTTCAATTAACGATCCCGATTAATGGACTATCTACTCGACACATCGATTGTCAGACCTCTCTTTGAGAATCACGAAAGGGTGATCCGGCGATTCGCCCAGAGCATTCTCGGCGACAGGCTGTATACCTCCGTAATAACGGAAGGGGAGCTTCTCTTCGGGGCTGCCCGCCTAACAGGTGCAAGGCGGGAGGTGCTTGCTAAGCAGGTTTCTGAGTTCATCGCAAGCCTGTTCGGTGTAGTGGTGGTGACGCGCGGAGTGGCCGCGACTTACGCGCGGATCAGAGGGGAGATGGAGGCGACCGGACAACTCATCCCCGCAAACGACCTGTGGATCGCCTCAGTCGCCGTTGAACGCGACTACATCCTCGTCGCGCACGATCGCCACTTCGGTCAGGTCAAGGGTCTGCGAGTAGAAGATTGGCTCGAGCCGTAAAGGGAAGCCGGTTCGCGTTGACAGCGTGCGGCCCCTCCGATACGATAAGGGTAGCGATTTCCGAAGAATTCGCTTCGTAAAAGACTGAGGTACGATGATGCTGTCGATGACTGATAAGGCTGCTGTCAAGGCGAAAGAGTTGTTCGAGCAGAAGGGCGTCACAGAAGGCGGCCTGCGAGTATTCGTTGTCGGCGGCGGATGTTCCGGATACCAGTACGGGATGGCGCTGGCACGCGAGTTCGATGACGAAGATCTTGTGATCGACCACGAGGGTATCCGTATCGTCGTGGACCCTGATAGCGCTCCGCTTCTTGAGGGTGCTGAGATCGACTACGTGGATGACCTGATGAAGGCCGGCTTCACGATCTACAACCCGAACGCGGTGAAGTCGTGCGCCTGCGGCACGTCGTTCCAGACGGCTGAAGCGGGTGGCCAAGCAAGGCCCTGCGGCGGCCACTAGGCCCCAAGCTAACTCAAGCAGACTACAAGGTCCCCGGTGCCAAGGGCATCGGGGCCTTTTAGGTTTTCGGGCTAGGGGAGGTCGGTAAGCGGCGGATCGGGCGTCGACGATGGTGGCGCCGAAGGAGGTGGTGTCACCGCGGGGGTGTCATCGGGCGAGGGTTCCGGAGTGGCTGAGCCGGCGGGCGTGGCGGATGGCGAGGCGGAGGCGGTCGCGCTGACTGCGGGAGGCAGGTCGGGTAGGTCGACGCCCCATTCCTCGGCAAGGTCCTCTGTGAGCTCGAGCGCTTCTCTGGCCTGAGGCGCGGCTGACCGCGATTGGGTGTCGATCACGAGGTGAAGCAGGAGGTACTGGTAGCCGATCGTCCTTTCAAGCTCCTGCCGCGATCGGTCGTCGAGGCGTGAGAAGTCCTCGACCTGGGACTGAAGCTCTGTTGTGGTCCGCGCTAGCTCCAGAATCAGCCCTGCAGAGATATCGCCATTCTCCACTGTCTGCACGCGCAATTGTTCTTGCGTTTGCCGAAGGTCGGTGACGGCGGCAGGCCGGGCATCGAGAATAACTTGCGCCTGCAGGCTCGACTTCTGCGAACCAGAGTCGAGCGCCGTTGCTGAGAAGGCGACGACAAAAAATAGGGTCGCGAACCCACCAGCAAGAAAGCCCCACTGGGTCCGGCCCCAGACGTTCACCATCCGCCGTGTGATCGGGATGTCACTGGTGAGTTCCCTGGCGCGGCGGCGGATCTGCGCGCTCTCCAGGAAGCGCTCGCGCCCGCGTCTCACGACTTGAGGTGCGGGCGAGGATCGGCTGACGTTGTCGGCTAGCTCGGCAGCGGTGCGCAGCAGCGGCTCGAGGTGCGGACGGAGGGAGGGATAGAGCGAGAGGCTCTCCTCAATGGTCCTGCGGCCATCGAGGTAAGCGGACAGACTTTCGTCCAGTACCTCCTCAAGCCTTCTTGCTTTCATAGACTTTGACGCTCTGCGGCTTCCTCGCTCCCATCATCTCCCGGAGCTTAACGATTGCCTTATGCTGTATTACCTTTACGTTGCCTTCGCCCTTTCCCATGGTCCGGGCCGTCTCGGCGACGGAGAGTCCGGCCGCGAAGCGGAGGGCGATGACTTGCCTCTGCGCTTCAGGCAGTTTCTCCGCAGCCTCCCGGATGTCGCCGAGTACTAGCCTGTTTTCGACCAGTTCATCCGGCCCCTGAGAATCAACGGCCAAGGCCTCGGAAAGTTGCGACGAACGGCCGCGTGCGGTCTCCTTACGGCGCTGACTGATGACCGCGTTGTGCGCGATCCGGAACAGCCAGGCGGAGAATGGAGCCTCCCGCCACTGAAAGCGTTCGATGGCTTCCAGGACGCGCATGAAGACTTCTTCGGCCAGGTCCTCCGCATCATATGTATTGCCCGTACGGGCAAGTATGTAACGGTACACCCGGGGGAAATAGAGCGTATACAGCTCTGAGAGTGCGCTGGCATTTCCCGCCCGCGCAGCGTCTACCATGAGACGCTCACCTTGAGCATTTGCGTTAGGGCTCAACGGGCCATCCTCCCTTGAAGCCCCCCTGCTATGGCTCAGGTGGTTGCGCCCGTTATATTACCCTATTTCCCCGTCAAAAGATAGAACGCAAGCAGTAAATCAAAAGTTACCAACAAAAAGGGTGATGTGAAGGGTGATGGGTCAAGGGTGAAGGGTCAAGGGTGAGGGTCAAGGGTGAGGGTCAAGGGTCAAAGGGGCGGCTCTCGCTGATAGGCCGGAGGCAGACGAATTTGTAATCGGTTCTGTGTCGTTGTTATTCTTAGAGTGATGCGTTCACTGTTATCGAGGTTGGACCGCGGCGTCGCGCTGGGGGTTGGCGTTCTGGCGGCGTCCCTGGCGCTGCTTGCACTGGCATTCGTGAGCATCTTTGCGGCGCTGAACAACGACGGAGCGAATCTTCCCGAAGAGGGAACGCTGCAGGAGATCCTGGGTGAGAGCGTCCCGGGCGTGGACCAGAGCGCGACGACGACACTCGACCTGGGGCCGTTGCCGGCGCCCCCAACGCGGCTGGCGATACCGCGACTATACATCGATGCGCCGGTGATCACGATGGGCCTGGACGGCGAAGGCAATCCGCAAGTGCCCGACCGGCCTGACCAGGTGGCGTGGTACAACTTCGCGGCCGCTCCCGGACAGCGGAGCAATGCGGTACTGTCGGGTCACGTTGACTGGCAAACGCAGAGCCGTCAGCCGATCCCGGGGGTGTTCTATCGCCTGCGCGAGCTTGAACTGGGCGACAAGATGACGATAGCGCTCGAGGATGGGACCAAGCTCGAGTACCGTGTGACCGGCAATGTAGCGACGGCATACGAAGACCCGAACATAAGCAAGGCGATGAGCCCCACCTCCAAAGAGGTGATCACGCTTATTACGTGTGGCGGGACGTGGGTCAAGAGCGGACGGGAGCCCTTCGGCGGGAGCTACAGTCACAGAGTGCTCGTACGCGCAGAGAGGCTGCCAGCGGCCGTGGACGCGCTCGAGGCGAGCCGGTAGACGCGGGTTAGCTGTTAGCTGTTAGCCGTTAGCTGTTAGCTGTTAGCTCGAGGGATTCGCCGGCGTAGTGCTGTTGGTGACGGCGTTGGCGCGCGTCACCTCGATGTAGTCCTGGGCGACCTGCGACAGGTTTTTCAGAAATGCGCTCTCCTGGTCGGTCACCATCAACTGCTGCCACACTGGCTGGACCTGTGAGGAGATTTCGCTCCACTCGGGCGCCGCGACCTGCGGCACAGCCGTCGGCTGTGGTGTCGGCTCCGGCGTTGGCACGGGAGTCGGCTCCGGCGTTGGCGGAGGTGGAGGAGGAGGGGTGTCGGCCGGTGGCGGAGGTGGCGGCGGTGGTGGCGGCGGCGGAGGTGGTGGAGGCGGTGGTGGTGGCGGAGGGGGAGCGCCGCCGCCCTGTCCGCCGAAATCCGTGGTCCAGTACCAGCCGAAGGGGGAACCGGCGTTGTAGGCGCGACCAATACCGATCACCGTGAAGTTGCCGTTGAGCATGTTGGCGTTGTGCCCGGACGAGTTACGCCAGAGGTCGAAGGCCGCTTGCGCGCCTTCCGAGCCGGCGGCGAGGTTTTCGCCCTTCCAGGTGTTGTAGTTGTAACCGAAGGCGGCCATGCGCGTGAATGGATCGCGTCCGAGGGAATCCGTGTGACTGAAGTAGCCCTTGGCCGCCATGTCCTCGCTCATCCACTTGGAGGCGGCGTTCAACTGGCCGTCGAGGGCGAGCCCGCCGAGGCCGTTCTGGGCCCGGTACTGGTTGATGAGGCCGAGGAAGGCTTGCTCCTCGCCATCAAGGGCGGCGGCGGGGCTAGACGAAGTGGAAGACGCGATCGCCACTGCGGCGATCGAGAGGCCCACCGCGAGGGCAAGCCGGGAGATCCGTCTCGTTATCGCCTGTGTGCCGAAACCCATCTGCTATACTCCGAATCCGTGCCGCGCGGCGGGGCGTGGTGTGTGCCAACAGGACATGCGGGACCTGTCGTCAGTGTTGTTCCGTTCCAGAGGGTTAGACGGGCCCAGTGAGCGTGGGTTACGAGTGGACTTCGCGAACGCAGTCGGTAAACGGTTAAGGATTCATCTGTCTGCGGTTCAGCGCGAGGCGTTTGACGAGTACTATCACAAACTCGTATCAATTCGTGGCCGCATCAGCCTCACCTCGTTGCGGGACCGGGAATCGATCGAGCGGCGGCATTTCGTGGAATCGCTGGCGCTGCTGAGGGCGGTCGAAGACGCGGGAGCGCTCGGTTCGCCGGTCATCGATATCGGCAGCGGGGCGGGATTTCCGGGAGTTCCCATCAAAATCGCGCGTCCGGACCTCGAGATGACGTTGGTGGAGGCCACGGAGAAGAAAGCCGCGTTCCTGCACGGGTTGATCGCCAGGCTGGGCCTCGCTGGCGTACGTGTGGTCCACGGGCGAGCCGAGGACGTTGCGCGCGAACCAGAGCAGCGAGAGGCGTATGCGCTCGCCGTGGCGCGGGCGGTCGCGCCGTTGCCGACGCTGGTCGAGCTGGCTCTACCGTTTGTTCGCGTCGGAGGTTATCTGGCGACGCCGAAAGGCAGCGCAGCGGCGCGGGAGGTGCGTGAGGCGGAGAAAGCGCTCAGGTTGTGCGGCGGCGCGGTCGGGCAGGTGTCGAAGCTCGATGTGCCACCGCCCGGCCCGGCGCCAACAATGGTGCTTGGGCACAAGGTCGGGGAGACGCCCGAGCGGTATCCGCGGCGCTCGGGCGTGCCGTCCAAGCGGCCTCTATGAGCAAGACACTGCGGCGGTGAGGCGCTAGAATGGTTCCAGCTTTGCCGGGTAGCGGAGTAGGTTTATGCGAACTCAGAGCACGAACGTAAATAGCGTCGGGAGCTGGCTGGGACGCATCTTTCGGCTGGACTTCACCGTATTCAACGAGATTCGGGCGAATCCATCAGCCACGTCCGCCGCGATTGCCGTCGTCTTCACAGCCAGCCTGCTAGCCGGGCTCGGATCATGGCTTTGGGCCCTGCAGACGGTCGTGGTGGATAACGGTCAGGCGTTCATACGGTCGTTTCTTCTCGGTAGCTTGATTCAGACGATAGTGTGGTTCGCCTGGGTCTACGTCGCGTACCTGGTGCTCACGTGGGGTTACGGAGCGCGTCAAGACTTCCGCGAGCTGACGCGAGCGATGGGATTTGCTTTCGCACCCGTGGCTCTTAGCGTGCTCGTCTGTGTGGGCGCCCTGGCGGTGCCGATTGGCCTGATCAGCTTCATGATCGCGATCCTGTTCACGAATGCGGCGATCCAGCAGGTGTCAGACGCGGATGCCGACGAAGCGATCGTCGCGAACGTGCTGGGATTCGCAGTGTTCGCCATAGTCATGGGCGGGTTCGCGAACATCTACGAGATCAACAGCATCGGTGGCCTTGCGCCCGGCGTCTTCTTCTTCTCACTCGATCTCTAGCGCGCCCGCTGCTGACAACCCGCCGTCAAAGCTGTCTGCTAAGCTAATCGGCGAGTCGAGTCCCCCAGTTCGCCCCTAAAACCGGACTGCCCCGGCGCCGTCCCGAGAAAACTCCATGCAAGCTAACGTCCTGAAGTACTACCTGTACAACTTTTTCCTCAACTTCCAGCTATGGTGGCCCATCTGGATCATCTACCTGAAGGAGGACCGAGGGCTCAGCCAGGCGCAGGTGACGCTGATCGACATACCGTTCTGGCTGAGCATCGTGCTGTTGCAGATCCCGGCCGCGGCGTTGGCCGACCGCTGGGGAAGGCGGCCGGCGCTGATCGCGTCGGCGTGTACGTTCGCAGTGGCGATAACGTTGTTCGGCCTGGCTTCGACGTTCCCGTTGCTGCTGGCGTCGTACCTGATCTGGGGAGTGGCGTTTTCGCTCTTCAACGGCACGGAGTCGGCGTTCATTTACGACACGTTGAAAGGGATGGGGAAGGAGAACGAGTACCAGCGCATCTATGGCCGGGCGTGGGCGATCAACATGGTGGCTGCGATAGCCGGGACGCTGATCGGCGCGCCGCTGGCAGAAGCGACGAGCCTTTCGTTACCGATCGTGCTGAGCGGTGCCATTGCTGTCCTCGCGGCCGTAACGGCGCTCAGCTTTCGGGAGCCGCCGCGCGTGGAGTCGCCCCTGGGACGGCTCTCGTATGCAGCGATCCTTGGCCAGAGTGCGGAGATCGTGCGGCGGCTGCCGGCGGTCCGTTACGCGATTCTGTTCGTCGGGGTGGTTTCGATCGGGAGTATCGGACCGATTTTCTTCTTCCAGCCGTTCCTGGTGGAGCACGGCGTCGATACCGGTGACGTGGGCATCTGGCAGACGCCGATGCGCGTCGCGGCGATCGTCGGTGCGCTGGCGGCGCCGCGGATCATGATGGAGCTGGGCGAGCGGCGGACGTTCTACCTGATGCCGCTCGTGCTCATCGTCTCTTACGGGCTGCTGGCGTTCTGGGGCTCGATCTACGCGCAGGTCGCGTTTCTTTCGCTGAACTTCGTGATGGTGATGTCGCAGCCGGTGCTTACGGACTACGTCAACAAGAGGGTGCCGAGCGAGCAGCGGGCGACGGTGATTTCGCTGACGAACCTCGTGCGGTCATTCGTGCTGATACCGAGCGCACCGCTGATGGGCGTGCTGGCGGACGACGTGTCGACGACCGCGCCGTTCTGGGCGGGGGCGATCATGGTGGCGGCGCTGAGCCTGCCGGTGCTGTTGCTGTGGCTGCCGCTAATGGAGCGCAAGAAGCGGAGGGAGGAGGTGGTGGTGGAGCCAGCGGGGGTGGGAAGCGGGGATTAGCCGGCGTAGCGAGGCCGACGCGGCGGCAGCAGGTAGAGGAGCGTCAGGCCGACGACGATGGTCAGGGCCACCCAGGCATCGAGGAACGACAGCATCAGCGCGCCGGCGTAGAGGACATTCGACAACAGATACTGCGCGGTCAGAAAGCGGACGTACTCCGGCGCGAGGCGTTCCTCTACGAGCCCCCGCGCGTTCGCATACACCCAGACGGCGAGCCAGCCGAAGGCGGGGAGAAGGAGGCCGAGTGCGTACAGCCTTACGGCGGCATCCCTGTGTCCGGCATTGTTGAGGTATTCGCCTAGGACGGCCGTCGGGAAGGGGAGGAAGGCGATGGCCATGAGGAAGAAGACGTTCAAAATCAGGAAGTAGTGGTCGGTGCGAACGAAGAGCCTGAAGAATGAGTGATGGTTGGCCCAGTAGATGCCGATCATTACGAAGCTGAGTACGTAAGCGCCGAACGACGGCCAGAGGTCGCCGAGGGCCGAGGAGAGACTCTCGCCGCCGGTGACGTGCGGGACCGCGATCTCGATGATGAGGAGTGTAATGGCGATGGCGAAGACCCCGTCGCTGAACGCTTCGATTCGCTGCGTTTCGTTCGGGTGGAGGTGATCGTCACCGGACCGCATCATCGCGGCCAATGGTATAACAGGAGGCCGCCAAGGGCCCTTGGCTAATCCTGCTGTTCTGCCAAGCGGGCGTCCAGGGGGTCGTGCGCGCGGAGGAGACGGCGGGCGCGCTTGCTGTCGCGCGGGCCTAGATCGCGGACGGTAAGGAGCGAGACCGGCCGATCCGGCGGCATCTCGCGCTGGGTGCGGTCGGCGAGGACGAAGTAGCCGGCGAGCATGCCGGCGATCAGGTGGCCGACGATGATCCAGGAGACGAGCTGGACGATGAGGCCGGCGCCGCCCGCCGGGCCAATTGTCTCGGCGAGCAGCCAGCCGAATCCGGCACCGATGACGCCGCCGGGGATGCTCCAGAGGACGATGATGACGAGCACGCGCCAGAGGAACTTACCTTCGCGGGCTCGCGCTTTCGGGAGGACGTTGTGCTGGAGGTCGATGGAAGCGGCGGGGATGCCGGCCTCGCGTAGGGCGAGGGCGGCGGCTTCGGCGTCGGCGGGTTCGGCGAAGGTGGCCACGATCCCGATGCGGCGCGGCTCGTAGGCCATGGCCTTGCGTCAGGGAAAGGTGCAGTCGCCGCAGTGATACCGGACGACAGTTACCCAATGGCCGTCCGGAGATAACTCGGGTTGTATGAAGCGCCACTCCTCATGCGCACCGAACAGCACTCGCTCCTCCGAACCGTCTGCACTCAAGAATTTGAGGCCCTCATCCGACTCAAACAGGGCTCCTCGTTCGTCTTTCGGATACTTTTCATGTTCCTCGATGATAATTTCATTGCCGTCCAGGGAGACCAGAATCAGCTTTGATGGTGGGCATTCTCCAGCGCAGCCTGGTCGGAAGTTTCGGTAGAGCAGGAAGCCATCGTCATCCGGCCGCCACTCCACACGAACTTCTTCAGCACCTGCCGGATTGGTCAGCCGACGAGTCATCTCGGACTCGAGATTTAGCGCGTAAAGTCCTCCAGAATCGTCCGATGTACCGATCGCGTCGTGGCCATCAAGACCCGTGTAGGCGATTTCTCGGCTGTCATGCGACCACGAGAGGTCAGTGAGGCGGCATGCTTCGGATATCAGCTTGGCCTTTCCCGATTCGAGATCCAGCGTCCACAACCCATCGTTTATGCCTGGATAGCCGCAATGGTCCACCCAAGCGATCGCCGTCCGGTTGGGAGAGACTTCAACGGAAGAGCTACCAATTGGACGGATATCGAACCGGCGTGGTTCCATATTCCCCAGCCCGTATACGACCGGCAAGCCGGAGGCCTGGTCGCATCTCTCAAAGACTAAAATGCTGTCTTGCGTCAGCCAGCTTACTACTTCAAACGGACCAACGAAGGATGCAATCCTGGAGTCCAGTTCCTGTGCGCTAGCGCTGCTACTTTCGATTACCATCAGAGTTTGATGCCGACCCACGCGGCTCGTTAGCGCCAGCTTTCTCCCATCGGGTGACCAAGTCAGGGATTCAACAGCGCCGCTAACCTCAACGACCCCTTCGGTAGGCGTCGCGGAAGGGTCCACGAAGTGTACCTGAGTGCTCTGGGCTTGTAAGTGACCAGGGAAATGCGCGAAGTGACCCCCATCCGGTGACCACATTACACGGGGAAGATAGCTCGAAGACTCGTGAAGAGTTGAATGGCCACTTTGAGAGGAGATCACATACAGTTCATACGGGCGGCCGAGCGGGGTGCCCTGAGGTTCCAGAATACTAGGAGCGGGTGATTGACAGGTCGGAGAAATGTCTCTTGCCCATTGGGGCACCGGGGTGACTGAATGAGTCGGTGAATTAGAAGGAGTGAGTCGACCAGGTTGATCGCCCGAGCAAGCACATCCTAAGAGCCCTGCGAGTAATGCCAAGACGGCAATCAGCACCCCAATAGACATGCCTTCTGACTTTGGGTATCTCATCCCACCGCTATAACGAGCGGGGAAGGCCAACGATACCGCTATCCAGCGACGCCAGCCGTCTTCATCTCCTCGATCTCGGCGTCGGCGTAGCCGGCTTCGCGCAGGAGGGCGGACGTGTGTTCGCCGCGCTTGGGAGCGGTGGTGCGGACGGCGCCGGGGGTGTCGGAGAACTTCGGGCCGATGCCGACCTGCTTGACGGAGCCGAACTCGGGGTGCTGGACTTCGGTGACCATGCCTCGGGCCTGGACGTGGGGGTCTTCGAAGACCTCGCCGATGTCGTAGACGGGGCCGACGCAGATGTCGCGCTGGCGCAGCTCCTCGAACCACTCGTCGCGGGTCTTTTCCTTGAACTTCGTTCGCAGCGCCTCAAAGATTTCAGGGTGCTTGTCGCGGTTCATCTGCTGGGGGATGTAGTCCTCGCAGTCGAGCGCCTTGCAGAGCTCGGACCAGAACCAGGGCTCGATGCAGCCGATGCTCAGCCACTTGCCGTCCTTCGCTTCGTAGACGGAGTAGTAGGGCGCCCCGCCGTTGAGCATCTCGGCGCCGGGCCTCGGGACCATGCCGGCGGCGAAGTACTGGCTGGCGGGGAAGGCGAGGAGCGAGGTGACGCCGTCGCTCATGGCGATATCTACGTACTGGCCGCGGCCGGTCTTCTCGCGGGCGATGACGGCGGCGAGGATGGCAAAGGCGGCGTACAGGCCGCCGCCGGCGAAGTCCGCGATGATGTTCATCGGGATGGCGGGTGGAGAGCCGGAGGTGCCGATCATGCCGAGCGCGCCGCCGATGCTGATGTAGTTGATGTCGTGCCCGACGAGCCCGGCGTAGGGCCCCGTCTGGCCGTAGCCGCTGAGCGAGCAGTAGATTGCGCGCGGGTTGCGCGCGCTGACGGCGTCGTAACCGACCCCCAGCCGCTTGACCACGCCGGGGCGGAAGCCCTCGATGACGACG
>Ga0184633_10001110_pt1 | contig 10918 bp, 14 predicted proteins | sample PLM31_170_b1_FD_133156 | JGI IMG/M metagenome (GOLD analysis project Ga0184633, IMG submission 133156) | Groundwater sediment microbial communities from an aquifer in East River, Colorado, USA - PLM3-1_170_b1 | ecosystem: Environmental > Terrestrial > Soil > Riparian zone | place: USA: East...
GCAGCGCTGCGCAGCCAAATCGAAAACATCGAGGAGGAAGCGCGCTACGCCGGCGCACTCGCCGGCTGGTTGCGCTGAGCCCGGGCCCTTTCGGCTTTGCAGACGAATCAGCGGGACTTTGGCAGAAGCGTGTGGGAGTCGAACCCATACCACCCACATCGTAAGTCACTGAATCCACTCCTTGGAATCATTCTGCTTGGGGCCAATTGGGGCCAAAATCTCAGCCACCTTTTCCACTGCGTTTCTCTGGCTCTCGCCCACCACGTGGCTGTACACCTTGAGAGTGATGCGTGGGTCAGAGTGCCGCATCTGCGCTTGTGCGACCTGTGGAGCTGCTCCAACTCGAGAAGCATGCTTGAGTGGAAGTGTCGGAACGCATGAAAGCCGCAGGGCGGAATCTTCAACGCCTCCAGAATAGGCCAGAGCTTGAACATCACAACTTTGTCCGCGCTGTATGGTCTGTTCCGGCTGTTGGCAAACAGCCACCGGTCCGGGTTGTCTCGCCAGGTACGTAAATGCGCCTTCAAAATGGCAGCGAGAGCCTCTGGCAGTGGCAGTGGTTTCTGACTGGCCTTGCTCTTGACGGATTGGACGTCACCTCAATTCACCGAACGACGGATAAATATCAACCGTCGCTCAAAGTCGATGTCATCGACCTGCAACCCAAGCAACTCGCCTGCCCGGATTCCTGTCATCGCAAGAATGTAAAACATCGTCCGGAACGGGTCTTGAGCTAGCTGCATTATTTGACGAACCTGCGCCGGTGTAAAGAATCGCGCTTCGGGCTTCACGCCTTCATCGGGTAACGCAAGCTCACCCATTTTCACGGGCTCTGCTACGTATCCCCACTTCCGAGCCGTGGTAATCATTGACGACGGGGTGCCCATTATGTTTTGGACGAACTTGCGTGAAACCTTCTCAGATAGCAGAGTCACAAGCACCTGCTGCCGTTCCCGGCCTACTTCGTCCAACTTGAGTCTTCCGAGTTGAGGCAGGATATGGCAGCGAAGATGCGCGTTAGCAGCTCGAACGGTTGACGGCTTTCTTTGCACCAGCACTTCGGTTTTCCATCTCTCCGCGAACTCTCCCACGGTTGCGACGCGGCCCGGTCTGTATTCCGGTGCGTTGATCCGCGACAGAACCAGTTCGAGCCGACGCTGCGCTAGGCGCTTTGTAGGCAGTTCGGATTTCGTGCCTAGTACGATTGAATGCCTGATCCTGCGCACGGATCCACTCTGCTCCACAATGTCTTCGCGATACCTTCCAATCCACTTCGGTGGGTTTGCTCCTCGCAAAAACACCCATCCGTTTTGATAGCGACGGCGGGCCATGCTTTGTCCTTGCCCGTCGAATCGCCGACCTCTCGCGTGCATCGTACGCGTTCGGTCTTCCTGGTTCAAGACGATTTGTGCCTTCGTCGTCATCCCTTCACCGCTTCGGCGTCGTCGGTCGGGTCCTCCCAGACATTCGGGATGTACTCTGGACGCGAACGATCCACTATGAAGTCGAAGGTGCAGCGACCGGCGGATCGTCATCGGGTGCTGCTCTTCAAGTATGTCAACCGCCGCGTGAATCAGCTCCGTTGTGTTTCGCCACTCGCCCTTGGCCATGGGCTTTCCTTAAATTGGAACTTGTGCAGTTTTATCGAGCTTCGCTTTCGCCGTTTTTCGAACCCGGGTCTGGCATGGCTTCACGCGCGTCTAGTGCTGCCTGCAGCTCAGGGTGTTCCTGCAGATGGCGTGTGAATCGCGCAAGTTCCCGGCGCTTCCGGTCTTCGAGCTCCTGTGGGCCCAGAGGCGCCGGCGCTGACCTCGGCTCCGCCTGATTCGTTGCCCGCGGTTCGCTCGGTGCGGGAGCGTTCACCGGCGCTGCCGGTGTGAGTGTTTTCTGCGAGGGCGACTCTGGTACGACCGCCAGGCGACGCAGGATCCTTTTCGCCTCGCCAACGCTGAGGAGGTGCTCGACCTGGCCGAGTTCGCTGACGTTCGTGTACGCCTCGATGAAGCGTTTGCGCGCCCATTGAAGCTCAGGCTCCTGGCAGCGCTCAATCCAGCGGTGTCCGCCAGCCGCCCGTGCAGCAAGCCCGACCGCCGGTTCCAGAGGGGGCGCACCTCGGCCCACGCCCAGATTCGGGTCGTAGCATTCACGGAGCCAAGCGAGGTACCGCTGCCACTTCTGCTCGACCTCAAGCCGGAGACCAGCAGCATCAGCCGCGGCAATCTGCGAGCGAACATCCGCCGGCGTGGGGAAGAACTTGACCGTTTTGGCCCCTTGCTGGCACGCGCGGTCAAGTATGTCTGGAGGAACGTCGGCGAGCAGCATCTCCCAGGTGCCCACCAGCGCGGGCGTGATTTCTTGTCGATAGAGTTCACCGAACGCGACCAGCCATCGACGGATGACTTCGCTACACGACGAAACCTGCTGCGCGCAGATTGTTCCGAGTTCGCTGTTCGGCACGGCCTCCTCCCTTCCCGTCGTTCGACGGCGATGGAATCTTTGAAAACCAATTGTGGAGGAAACGCCCGGGTTGCTTGGGCCTGCGGGTCGGGTTGCCTTCTACCCAAGAATCGACTTTGCGGTACTCAGCCTGTCGGTCCACCCAGGGGAAGGCCTCAGCCAGCAGGCGGTCCTGGCGAGCAGAGACCCTTAGGTGGGTGCCGGCGAAAGCGCAGGGCGAGGGCTGCGCCGCAGCCCGAGCCGCTGGCGCACCGTCTTGCGGTGCGCTTTGGCCAGGGCCAGAGCCACTACCAGTACCAAGACCAGAACCAAAGCCACGCAGGCCATTGGCTAGCCATTGGCTACCTGCCGTGGATTCGATGAACTGCCGCAGTTCGTCTGCGGGTGGTTCTGGGCCAATGGCTTCGTGTTTTTTCCGCAAGCGGCTAGGTGGCGGGAGCCTGCCTGATTTCTCGATGCCTACCCAAAAGCCCCAGACCTTCCCGGTCGTGGTCTCGGTCCAGAGGAACAAGAGGCCAACACGCTCGAACTCCTTCAAGACCCCTTCGACATCCGCCACCATGATTTCTGGACGGTTGTAAGTGTAAACGAGGGACCACACCCGACGCGGGTTGGCCTCGAACACGCCATTCGCCAATGCCAAAGGCAACAAATTTGCATACTCGGCCCTTATCCACTCCGGTTGAACCCGCGCCAGTTTGTCTGACTGCCAGAGCCCTTCACCGTCGAGCACGCGCTTCGGCATAGCTGTCTTCTACGTCGTTGCCGCTTCCAACTCTTACTCCCGAAAAATCTTCGTCGCAGGCCCGCTAGACGGCCTGCAGTGGACACTCATTGTGTTCGAGATTGTAGAGGGGGGTACTACCCAAAGATGCGTCGGCTAACTTAATCCGCCCCGGATTGAATTAGCCCGAGGATTTCAATCCGGCCTTGCGGAAGGCTCGGTGGTATCTAGCGACGGCGTCATACCCGATGTTTTCAGTAGCGCTGACCAGGCGCCGTGCGGCGATCGTGGGATTATCGGCGATCGTAGTATTAAGAGCGGCATCGACCTGAGCCTCAGTAAATGCGGCCTCAATAAGCTGTGTCCTGAGCATCGCCAAGTTCGCGCGAACCTTGGCAGACGACTTCTCCACGGCCCCGAAAAGTCTTTCGAGGTCTGAGATTTGCTCATTGACTCTCGCGGCGATCCTGAAAGCTTCCTTCTCGCTATCGGGTCTCGGTTTCGGCCCTGGCTTTTTAGATACCTTTGGTTTCGCGGAAGGCGGGAGATAGATTCGGAGCAACTCGCGCATTCGCTGTGGCGATGTAGGCTGAATGCGGTCAAAAACTGCGTGCCGCACAGTTTTCGCTTGGGCGCCGGTCGTGTCGGCTAGCAACTCGACTGCGACGCGATGAAATAATGCGGTGCCAGCAATGTCGGTCTTGTGCTTCATAATCACTGGCATGAGCTGCGGCAGTCGTTCCTCCGATGCTTTTGCGCTATCTGGCAGCCGTTCGGGCAACCAGCGAATCAATTTCTGAAAGCACTGCGTGGGCAATTCGCCGCGTTTCTCTCTCTGTGCTTGCTCAATGAAAAACCTCGCAACCTCTAAGTCACTGGCGTCGGGCTGAGCAACTAAAAACCGCCGCAGGCCGGGAAGTGCTAGGAGCAGCAGGCGATATTCTTCGCGCAAGTGCGGAAAGAGATCTAGTAGAACATGCCGACGATCATAGCTGTCGAATCCGCTGGTTCGGGATTACGATTGTACGAGAAGAGCTTTGGCAATTCTGTCGCGCAGGTCCATGCAGCGTTGCGCTTCACTAGGGTCTAGATGCTTGCTGGAATTTGTGAGCCAGATGGCTGGGCGTCTCGCTCGCACGCCGATCAACGCGGCAAATTCTCCATAGCTTTGCCCAAGTGCTTTGCAGAGACGGGTTCCAGATTCGCGGGTGAATGGCTTGCCTCGATCACAGAGATAGCGCTTGCCCTCTGGGAGGTCCACCGACCGGATCGCCGTTCTCACTCGCTTGCGTCGCTTCGGCCCCAGTCCCAATTTCAAGGCCGTGCCTTTGATCGATAAACCGCCCAGGCGCAGCTTTATTGCGTCCCATTCTCGCCTTTGAGCTGAGAGCTTCGTCTGTCCGGCCAAGCGGCCAGCCCGCAATATCTCCAGGATTTTAGCCCGCTCTTTTGGAGAAGCATTCTTCCATCGTCGCTTCCCAGCAGTTGAACGCCGTCTGTGCGACCGCTGCTTCTCCTCCGGAGTTGGTTCCGTGGGAGCGGCCCGACGCGCGGCGATGCGTTCTCTCAGAATGCGGTCCCGATTCTGCAAATACCAACGATGCTTGTAATCCGCGTATTTTCCTAAGCCGCCGCGCGGCACGAAAGGCCTTGCGCGACTACTGGGTTCATATTCCTTTTCGCCAGGAGGAATCCGTTCAGGCGGCGCCTTCTCGCGCGCCGCGCCAACCGGCATCGCGGAATCGTTTGCGCTGTCTGAAAGCGCGGGCGTATTCTCTTCAGGGTTCATCGCCTCTTTTATTTCTCCGAGCCCCGGCCGCGACCCGTGGCTTTTTCTTGTCGCGCGGATTCTCGCATGATACGGTTGACACCGCAACAGAAATATGAGACAAGCTAGTCTCGTATGACGAGCCTCTCCACTGAACAAGTTGCACAAAAGGCCGGGATTAGCCGCGCCACGCTAGAGCGCTGGCTCGCAAGCGGCAAACTGCAACCACCAAAAACGATCCGGTTTGGCAAGAGCGAGTTTCGGGATTGGACCGCAAGCGACGTCGAGCGGGTCCGCAAGTTCAAGCAGAAGCACTATCGCAAAGGCCGCGGCCGAAAGCCAAAGCGCAAGCGATAGACTAAGAAAAGTAATGGCAATTGGTAGGAACGCGACTGCGCGGGTTGTGTCCCGAAAGCTGTAGAAAAGTGAATAGCGCATTTTCTCTGAGAAGTCATGAAACTCTTTTCTTCTAAGCAGCAGCTTCTTGTTTGCCTCCGAGGTCGCGGTAGCCTTTGATCCGCCGCAGCTTCATCTGCCCGCTCACCCACAGCCCAAAGAACATTCTCAGCACGGTGTTTTCGTTCGGCAGCGCCGCCTGGGTCTTGATTCTCCGGCAGAACTCCTGCTGCATCCGCTCGATGCTGTTGGTCGTGCGCAGCGACAGGTGCTGGCTCGCCGGGAACTGGTAAAACGTCAGCAACTCCTCGCCCGCCTCTTCCAAGCTCGCCGCCACGCCCGGGCACAGCTTCTTCCATTTCAACAGAAACGCCGCGCGCGCCTGCTGTGCCGCGTCCAGAGTTTCGGCGTAGACGATGCGCTGGTAATCCTCGCGCACCGCGTCGTGCGCGTGTTTCGGCGCTTTGGCGATCAGGTTCCGTAGCATGTGCACCGTACAGCGCTGATGAGCCACCCCTGGCCACAGCCGGTCCAGCGCCGCTCCCAGTCCCGTATTGCCATCGCTGAGCACCAACCGTGGCCGCCCCATGCGCCGTGCCGCCAGATCCTCCAACAACATCTGCCAGCCGTCAGTGCTCGCCGCTCCGGCACTCATCAGGCTCAGCAACACCTTCTCGCCCGTCTCCTTCACCCCCAGCGCCACCAGCACCGCCAGCGACACCACTCGGCCCGCGCTGCGCACCTTCGGATAAATCGCATCCAGGTACAGATACATGATCTTCTCTTCGGCCAGGTCTCGCCGCTGCCAGAGGCGATAGCTTTCTTCGAGACGCGTGACCAGCCGTGATACCGCGCTCTTACTCAACGCCGCCCCGCTCAGCAGCGGCTCCAGCGCCCCGCGTATCCGCCGCGTATTGCTTCCCGACAGATACACCCCCAGCACGCTCTGCTCGACTTCGCGGCTGCTCCGCCGGTAGCGCGGCACCAACTGACTGCGCCATTCCCGCTCGCCGCCGTCGGGCGTGATCAGCCGCCCCCGCGGCACTCGCAGCGAGACGGCGCCCGTGCGCAGCGTCAACCTTCTCGGCTTGCGTCCGTGCCGATAGCCCCACCGCTCGGCCACCCGCTGGCTGCGCCCAGCTCCCAATGCCGCCTCCACTTCTTCCTCCAATACCATTTCGATGATCTCCCGCACCCGCTCCCGAATCGCCGCCTCCAACCCCTCCCGCAGAGAACCCTCTTGGCTCACTTCTCTCTCGGTGCTAGTCTTCGCCATGGCGTATTCCTCCTGTGCCCAGAACCTCCGCCGAAGAGATTCCGGGCGTCTCCTTCAAAGACTTCTCAGGAGAATACGCCTTCTACTTTTCTACAGGAATCGGGACAGAACCAGATCGTTCGCACGAAATGCCAATAAGGGGTACGTGACAATAATTTCGTACGCAGTCTCACTCTGTGGCACAAAGGACTGGGAAAAGGCTTCAACGACGAGATTCCTGATGAGTTTGCCGATTCCAGTCGAAAAAGGCAGACCGGTGTAATAGATTCAAGAGCGATAGCCCGGCTAGCCTGATCAGCGAAAGGCGCCGCATCCCGAGCGCTTGCCGGCCATCCTTCATTCGGGAAGGCCACCCGGGAGGTGGCATGGCGAACAACCGATTAGGAAAGTCCGCAGAGGAGGCCCTGTCCGTACTCATCGGGTCCCCTCCCAAGAGTAATCGGGCAGCGATGGAAATCTCTGTGATGGCCGAGCTCGACAGAGAATATCGGGAAAAGGAAAAACTCATTCAAGAGATCAAACGGATGAGCAAACCGCGAATTGCCGGTCGTCGGCGTCGTGGGGTCGATCTCACTAGGTACGGAAAGCGGCTGGAGAGCCTTACGCACCGTCAGAGGGAATGCTTTGCGCGCAAGTTCGGAGACGGCCAGTCGGATACGCAAATAGCGAAGGACCTTGGTCTTCACCACTCTACGGTGCAGGAGCACATCAAAGCAGCTAAAAAGAAGATCGACAAAGTCCGCCGTAGGCACTAAGTGCCTCCGAGAATCCTACCCCGCACCAATTGGTCAGTTTTCCTTTGCATTCCCCTGCGGATGAGCTACTGAACAAAGGACTTGTCCTAGAGACTAACCCCGCAACACCCCGCAGAAATCACTATAAGTAGAAGCATGCATCTTGTTGCGGTGGAGAGACAATGCTATTCCCGAATTTAATTTGGGCGGTAAGCGAACGTAGGTTGCCGCACTACGAACTGGCGCGGCTTTCTGAGTTGAGCGAATCCAAGCTCTCGCGCGGCCTTTCTGGCAGGCGTGCGTTCAATGACGAGGAGAAGTGCAGGATCGCTGAAGTCTTGGGGTATTCATCCGCATGGCTCTTTCAGGAAGTGAAACCGCCGCGGGCAGCATGCCTAGGGCGGGGAACTCGTACGACGCAGGATGCGGCTCCCCCAGCTGTGGTTAGTAACGGTAGAGAAATCTGATCCATGAAAGCTGAAGCCCGGGCCTTGACTCCCGGGCCTCAGCAAAATCGTCCGCTTGCTTCGACGGCGGCGGACTTGGAGTTGATGAACGATGCTCAGTATAAGCACCCCGAACTGTCCAGGCAAGAAAAAATCACACACACATCCCTGGAAGCGAGCTTTTTCGCCGCGCCGCATAGCGATAGCGGATTGCAATCGCGTTTTGCTACCGCGCCGCGAGGTAAGACGCGATGCGCACTGAAGGGAGCAGGCAGAGAATCCCGCGCGGGAGACCGGCGTTTGCGGAAGCTCAGCGTGCATTCGTTCTGCGCAAGCTGCGAGAACCCGGCGAGTGCGGAGTGTCACGCGCTACGTTCATCTTCGATTACCGCGCGACGCAGTGCGGCGCTCGTGTAGATGAACAGAAACGCGAGCGGTACATCATCGAATCCGTGCTGCGCGACGGCGATACGTACATCACCTACGTGCTGCGCAGCGAGCCCGCCGAACCGAGAAAAGTCTCGACGGACTGGTACGAGCGTGCCACTGGACGGCCCAGGTCCGCCGCGCAACCCCCGGCTGATGATCTTCCATTATTCAGGCAGAGGCTATAGCGTGCAATTCGGCAAACTCTATCCGCGCATGTATCTAGGGGTCGTGGCTGGCCTAATAGATGGCCGTCATCACAAGCGGCTAGGCGCGGCATGGATGCTCTTTGAATGGTGCTGCATGCGCCAGACCGGGCAGGGTACGGAGGGTATCGTCTGCCGTGGAGCGGTTGTCACTTACGCGGAGATAGCGGACGAGATGAACTGCAAGCGCGGGAGTGTCCGGGAATGGATGGCTCGCCTTGTCCGGCAGAAGTACATCCGGCTAGAGCGGGACAGGCGCGGAATCCGCATATTTGTGCTCAATCCCAAGAAAGCCAGAGTGTCGAAGCTCCAGCACTCTAAACCCGCTGTGAGTGTCGGAAACTCAGTAGGTAGAGTGCCGGAAGTCCAGCACTCTAAACCCATCCATGCCGTTGGAAACACAGCCACCTCTGAAACGCTCTTACGAAGTGATCTTACGAAACTTCTAAAGAATAACAACACTACCGCGTCCGTTTCTGTCCCTTCCCTTTCAAGAGAAAAGGCAATTCCAAAGCAAGGAAAAAGCCCTGCTGAGGTAGATGCGGAACGCAGACGCCAACTCGACGATCTGCGTGCTAGGGGATGGTTGCAATGAGCGCCAATCCCAAGGCTCTACAGATGCCGAGCGCCCCTTTGAGCGTTTTCAGACCCCCAAGAGAGGGGTTGGCCGTTTCGGGAAGACGAAGAAAACGAAGTGCTGATTGAGCGAAACCAGCCTCAAACCGGAAGACATCTTGACGCCTGGGGAGCTTGCCGAGCGCCTACAGGTTGGCGTCAATTGGGTGTACGAGAAAAGCCGCGCTCGGGGAAAGCACAGCCGCAACCCCCTGCCCGTTCTCCGGTGTGGGCGGTACCTGCGCTTCTCCTGGCCAGATGTGTGCGCCTGGCTGCGGGACGGGAAACCCCTTGACAAGCACTAATTATCGTAGGACAATAAATCCCATGAAGCGAGGCAGACCACCGAAACCAGCGGCAGAAAGGCGGGACGTGGTATTGCGCCATCGGCTGACGAAGGGCGAGTACCGCAAGCTCTGTGCGGCTGCGAAGCGGGCCGGGCTGTCCGTTTCCGAGTATGCGCGGAAGATATTCTCCGAGGTGAGACCATGAGAGAACAGCGCGGTTACATCTTTCACAAGGGCAATAGCTGGTTCCTCCGCTACTGCGACGACGTTCTCCAGCCGGACGGCACGATCAAAAGAAAATTGGTCTGCAAAAAGCTGCCTGTGGAATACGGCGGAGCGTACCGCACAAAGGCCAGCGTGAAGCCGTTCGCGCAAGAACTGCTCGCGCCGGTCAACAGCGGGCTATTGAATCCGCAGAGCACCATGCTGGTCACCGATTTTGTGGAGCGCGTCTATTTCCCGGAGCACGTTTCAAAGAAACTTCGGCCCGCCACGCTGAAGCAATACCGCGACGTTTGGGAAAATCATCTCAAGAACCGCTTGGGCAAGCTGACACTGCGGAGCTTCCGCACGGTTCACGGCGAGACAATGCTCGCCCAGATCGCGGCGCAAACGGGACTAGGCCGTAGCTCCCTTCGCCATATCAAAGCATTCCTCTCTGGGGCATTCAAACAGGCCAAGCGCCTGGGCATCCTCGATGGCATTAATCCGGTGCAGGACGTGAGCATCCCGCAGGCTCCCGAGCCGGAAGATACCTACGCCTACAGTCTCTCCGAGATCAAGGCTATGCTGGCGATCCTCAAAGAACCGGCCAGAACGGTTGTGCTCTGTGCTGCGCTCGCAGGATTCCGTAAGAGCGAACTGCGCGGGCTAACATGGGAAGATTTTGACGGCAAGGAATTGAGCGTGCGCCGTTCGGTGTGGAATAGCACCATCAGCGAACCCAAGACAAAACGCAGCAAGGCCCCTGTCCCGGTAGTGAAGCAATTGGCCGACGCGCTCGAAACTCTCAGACAGCGCATGGGCAAGCTCGCGGTCGGCCCGATCTTCCAAGCTGGAAACGGAAAGCCGTTGAACTTGGACAACCTTGCACGGCGCGTCATCGTTCCGGCGCTCTCGCCATGCGCGGTTTGTCGGAAGCAGGAGTCTGAGCACAAGCCCGAGGGACACGTCTTTCAGCGGGACAAGGCATTACCGGAGTGGCACGGCTGGCACGCATTCCGCCGTGGCCTGGCGACGAACCTTCACGCCTTGGGTGTAGACGATAAGACGATTCAGGCGATTCTGCGCCACAGCAACGTGGGTCTAACGATGAACGTATACGTCAAGAGCGTGGCCCAGTCGCAAGTCAACGCAATGGACGCACTGAGCGAAAGACTCGGAACTTGCAACGACCTTGCAACGAACGCAAAATGGGCGGTCAACTGAAAATGCGCAACGTCTTAGTTCGCAATGGGATAAGTTGGAGCCGAGGGCCGGGATCGAACCGGCGACCTGACGATTACGAATCGTCTGCTCTACCAGCTGAGCTACCTCGGCCCGCCGTGGAATCACTCTAACATCCGCAGAAAAAAGCTGTCAAA
>Ga0184633_10001112_pt1 | contig 10912 bp, 10 predicted proteins | sample PLM31_170_b1_FD_133156 | JGI IMG/M metagenome (GOLD analysis project Ga0184633, IMG submission 133156) | Groundwater sediment microbial communities from an aquifer in East River, Colorado, USA - PLM3-1_170_b1 | ecosystem: Environmental > Terrestrial > Soil > Riparian zone | place: USA: East...
AGAGGCTGAACATGGCCGCCGCGCCGAACGAGCCGGCCCGCCGTCCCCGGTACGTAGCGCCGTGCGCCTGGGCGGCGTCCTCCACGATCAGCAGGTCGCGCCGCTCGGCGACCGCCTCGAGAGCGGCCATGTCGGCGACCAGCCCGTAGAGGTGGACGGGAATGATCGCTCTCGTGCGCGGCGTGACGGCCGCCTCGACGAGGTCCGGGTCGATGCAGAAGTCATCCTCGCGCACATCGACGAAGACTGGGCGGGCGCCGACGTGGAGGACCGCCGACGCGGTCGCGTTGAAGGTGAAGCTCGGGACGATCACCTCGTCCCCTTCCCCGATCCCGAGCGTCCGGAGCGTGGCCTCGAGCGCGACCGTGCCGTTTGCCATGAGGACCGCATGGCGCACGCCGCAGTACGCAGCCCACTCCTCCTCGAACCGGCGCGTCCGGGGGCCCATGGCGATGATCCCGGAACGGAGGACCTCGACGACCGCCGCCTCCTCCTCCGGGCCGAGCATCGGCCGCGAGATCGGGATCACGCCGTCTCCGGCGTGCACCGGCCCTCCGCGATCCTGTAGCCACGCTCGTCGGCCGGGCAGGTCGCCCGCCCGGTTGCGTCCGGCGGGAAGGGGCGGCCGGCCTCGTCCACGAGGCGGTGGCCCGACACGCACGCCCAGCCGAGCGCGCGGGCGGGGTTGCCGACCACGATGGCGTGCTCGGGCACCGATCGGGTGACGACCGCTCCGGCGCCCACGAGGGCCCAGCGGCCGACCTCGACGCCGGCGACCACGACGGCCCCCGCCCCGATGGAGCAGCCGGCCCGCAGGAGGATCGGCGAGAGCGTCCAGTCTGCGTCGGTCGCGACCTCGCCCTGTGGCGTGATCGCGCGAGGATTTCGATCGTTGGTGAGGATCGCGCCGGGCCCGACGAAGACCCCGTCTTCGACCGTCACCCCGTGGAAGACGAGCGCGCCGTTCTCGATCTTGACCCGGTCGCCGATGTGCACCCCGACGTCGATATAGGCGTCCTTGCCGACGATGCAGCGCTCCCCGAGGACCGCCCCCTCCCGCACCTGCGCGCCGTTCCAGACGCGTGTCCCGGCGCCGATGCGCGCCTCGGGCGAGACGTCGGCCGACGGGTGGATGAAAGGCTCGGGGAGTTGGGAAGCGGTTCCCGCGCGTCGGGGCGCCGCTTCTCGGGCACGCGCCACGTTCACCGGCGGCGAAGTGCCCCGAGGATGCGGGCAACCACGGCGAAGGCTGCGCCGAAGGCCAGCGCGCCCCGCCAGTCGAAGAGGGTGCGCACGTCCCCGCTGATGTGGCCCGCGACGACGAAGCCGGCCACGGTCTGGGGGTGCATCTCCACGTTGCCCGCGAAGACCACGCCCGCCCCGCCCTGCTCGATGCTCACCGATTCGCGAGCAATGATGGCCTGGGCGCCGCCCTGGGCGATGCGAACGCGGTCGCCGACGATCAGCCCGGCGCCGCCCATGGAGAGGGAGACTTCGTCGCCCCGCACGATCCCTACGGCACTCTGCACCAGCGAGACCTCGTCCGCCTGGATGCCGGCCGCCGCGCCCTGGACGATGTGCACCTCGCGGGCGCGGACATGGCGCACCGCCCCCTGGTGGATCGTTGCGCGGTCCACTTCGATCCGCTCAATCACGCCGGAGGCGTCGTTCGACGCGGCCCGCTCGGTCGCGGCGGAGGCGTCCTCCGGCTCGACGCGCTCGGCCACGCCCGAGGCGTCCGGGCGGTCCGCCGGCCGTTCTTCGTCCGTCATTCGCGACCTTCCTTTCCCACGAGCACGGACAGCCTACGCCCGGCGACGCGACGCTGCCAGCGCGTAGACCTCACGCGTCTCTGCCGCAACGTCACGCCACGTCCGCGTGCGGGCCGGGACGGCCTTGCCCGTCGCCCGGGCGAGGCGCGCGTGCAGTCGCTCGTCCGACCAGACCGCCGTGAGCGCCGCGCCGAGTCGGCGAGGGTCTTCCGGCGGGACGAGGATACCTGCCTTCCCGACGATCTCGGTGAGTGCCCCGACGTTACTGGCGACGACGGGCACGCCCGCCGCGAGGGCCTCGATCACGGGCAGGCCGCTGCCCTCGACGAGCGCGGGATGGACCAGCGCGCGGGCGCCTGCCAGCAGAACGGCCTGGTCGGCGGAGTCAAGGCGCGGCGTCAACTGGACGAACGGCCAGGCGCCCGCGCGATCGATGAGCCGCGCCAGCGCCTCCGCCTCGCTGCCGGTCGGCGGGTCGGGGGGTCGCTGGGAGCCGTCCGGCCCGCCGGAGGTGTCCCGCCCGGCGGGGCCGTCCGGCCCGCCGGGCCCGTCCGGCCCGCCGGAGGTGGCGAGCACGAGGACCGGAGGCCAGGGCACCGCGGTCGCGCGGGATCCGCCGTTCGTCGCTCGGGGTTCGCCGTCCGTCGTTGGGGGCTCGCCGTCCGTCGATGGGGACGGACGTCCGGCCAGGTCGACGAGCGCGCGGAGCAGGGTCACGAGATCCTTGCGCGCGTCGTACTGACCGCGGAAGAGCAGGTAGCGTTCCGGCAGCCGGATCCGCTCACGGAGACGGGTCAGCCGATCCGCGAGGTCCGGGCCGCGGGCGTCGGGGAGCACAGGGGCGAGACGGACGACGTGGATGCGCTCCCGTGGGAACGGGAGGAAGCGGCTCGTCGCCCGGGCCGTCGCCTCGGACGCGACGATGATCCGCTCGGCGTCCCGCAGGAGGCGGGCCCGGAGGCGCTGGCCGAAGCGCTCGGCCGGGCTGCGCTGGTACACCGCCGGCAGCTCCCACGGCGCCAGGTCCAGCAGCGTGACGACCATCGGCAGGCCGCTCGCCAGCGGCACCGTTCCGCCGGTGCCGTGGAAGACGCTGCCCGCCGCGCCCGTGGTCCGCGCCCCGAACCCCGCCCCGATCGAAGCGGCGCGGAGCAGGAACGGGTCCAGGGTGAGGGTCGCGGCGCGAAGTCGGCGCGTGGGCGGGAGGCGGCGCCGCCCGGCCATCGGCAGGCCCGGGAAGCGAGCACTCGGGTCGGGGCCCGGGCTGTCGAGCAGTAACAGGAACGACTCCCCGTCTCGCGGCTCGGCCGAGAAGGCACCCAGGAGGGCTGTCAGGTAGATCGCCGTGGTTGGATTTCGTTCCGGCGCCTGGAGGGGGCGCGCGTCGAGTACGACGCGGACGCCGGGCGTGTCGATCACGTCCTGATGCTATCGGGCCGCCGCTATCAGATAACGACGACAGCACTGCCGCCTGGATCGAGGCCGGCGCCGAGGAGCACCACCGCGCGCCGCTGCGCGCCGGGCCCCGGCGGTCCGGTATCCTCTGGCCGCCGCGGGACCGAGCCGGATCGGCTGGGCGTGCTCGATGTGGGTCCGCTGGACCGGCGCGCCGGAGGGAGAGTGGCGCGAAGCGAGGGAAGACTGCGATCTCGATGACCCGCGCGTCCCTGCCACGAGCCGCCGCGCTCGTGCTCGCGTTCCTGCTCCTCGCGGGTGGGGTCATCGGCTTCCTGATCGTCGGCATCTCGTTTACAGGGGCAGCCCCGAAGGTCACCCCGACGGCAAGCCCGGCGCCCACCGAGGTGCCGCCGTCGCCCACCGCTGACCCGACGCCGACCGCCTCGCCCACGCCGGAGCTGACGCCGACCCCGATCCCGACCCCTGCACTGGTGGCCGCGCCCCTCACCGGGCGCCTCGTGACCCAGGGGCAAGCGGAGCAGCAAGTCGTCGCGGTCATGATCGATGACGCTCCCGCCGCCCGGCCGCAGTCCGGCCTGTCGGCCGCCTCGGTCGTGTGGCAGGCACCCGCCGAGGGCGGGGTGCCCCGCTACATCGCCCTCTTCCAGGAGCAGATGCCGGTGAGCGTCGGGCCGATCCGCAGCGCGCGGTCCTACTTCATCGCCTGGGCCGCAGAGTGGCGGGCCGTGTACGCGCACGTCGGCGGATCGCCCCGGGCCCTCGCCACGCTTGCCACCTACGGGCGCGGGCAGTACGTCTACAACGCCGACCGCTGGGGGACGCGCTACTTCTGGCGCATCAAGGAGCGCTACGCGCCCCACAACGTTTACAGCGACGGCGAGCATCTCAGGAAGCTCTCGGCCGCCGTCGGGGCGAAGGACGGGCCGATGGAGCCGGTGTGGCGGTTCGCCGCTGATGCGCCCTTCACCGAGCGGCCGCGCGACGGTCGGATCGTCGTCAAGTACGCCGACAACGCGATCCGCTACGACTATGACCGGCTGACCAACACTTATCTCCGGACGGTTTCGACCGAGGGACCGGAAGAGGACGCGGGGACGGGCGCCCGCGTGGCCCCCCGGAACGTCATCGTCATGCTCGTGCGCTTCACGTCGCTGGGCGACCGGAAGCATCGTCTCGAAGCCGATCTCATCGGCTCCGGGACGGCCTGGATCGCCACGAACGGCAAGACGATCAAGGGAACGTGGGAGAAGACCAAGACGACCGGCCCGACGCTGTTCTACGACGCCAAGGGCAGGCCGGTCACCCTTACCATCGGCCAGACGTTCGTCCAGGTGATGCAGACCGGGTCGTCGATCACGATCGAGGACGGGAAGGTCCCGCTCCCCCCGACGATGCCCACACCCGGAGCGATCGCCACACCGCTCTGAGGGAGGGCCGGCCGAGGGGACGGTGCCGGAGGCCTCGCCCTGCTTACGGCGAGGGACTGGCCGCCGGGGAGAGCGTCGGCTCAGGGGTCGTGCCCGGTGGGGGTAGCTCCGGCGCCCGGAAGCCCGTGATCACGAGCACGTATTCGAGCTTGTCGAGATCAGAGGCCGGCTCCAGGAAGGCCGACTGGACGACGGCGTTGGCTTCTTCGCGCACGTCCACGACCCGCCCGATGAGGAGCCCCTTGGGGAAGGCGCTCCGGATCCCGTTGCCCAGATCGATGCCGGCGGTGACGATCTGTTCGCCGATCGAGATCTCGTCGGTGACGGCGATGTTCTGCATCGTGAGGGTCGCGCCCAGCCGGCCGATGACCTCGCCCGTTGCCCCCGTGACGATGTCGAGCCCGATGACGGTCGAGGCCGAGTCGCTGATGAGGAGGACCCGCGCGTAGTCGGGCCCCACCTCGACCACCCGCCCGACGAGCGCCGCCCCGCCCCCGAGGACCACGTCCCCCACGGCGATCTGCCGGTCGCTCCCGGCGTCGATGGAGATGACGCGCTGGAAGGGCGAGGCTTCCCGTCCGATGACCTGGGCCGCCACGGTCGTGTAGGTGAGGCTCGTCTTGATCCCGAGCAGGTCCGCGAACATGCGGTTCTCGCGCTGCAGCTCGAGGAACCCCTGGTTCTCCGCACGCAGCTGCTCGTTCTCACGCAACAGCTCGGCGTTTCGCTGCCGCAACTGGTCGATCTCGGCGATCGTGGCGAAGACGCCGACCACCGCGCGCGTCGTCCCGCTGAGGAAGCCCTGAATGGGCGCGAAGGCGAAGCCGATGCCCTTCTGGAACTCCCGGAGCGGCGGGCTGTCCGAGACGACGACGAGGACCATCGACAGGGCAAGGAGCCCCGCGTAGGCGGTCGCCCGGCGGCGGGCCTGACGGTCCTGGAAGGCGGCGGGCGTCCTGAGCATCGCTGATCCAGCCTACGCTGTCGCGGCCTAGCGGAACGCGCGCTCGTACGTCTCGCTGACGAGGACCCGCCGAAGGCCGTCGAGCTCCTCGAGGACCTTGCCGGTGCCGCGCACGACGCAGGTGAGCGGATCCTCGGCCACGTGGACGGGCATCTGGGTCGCCTCGGCCACGCGTCGATCGAGGCCGGCCATCAAGGCCCCTCCTCCGGCCAGCACGATGCCCTGGTCCATGATGTCGGCCACGAGCTCCGGCGGCGTCTCCTCGATGGTGTCCTTGATCGTGTCGACGATCTGCTGCACGGTTGGCTCGAGCGCCTCGCGGATCTGTTCGCCGCCGACCTCGACCGCACGGGGCAGGCCGGTCAGGAGGTCGCGCCCGCGCAGGGTCACGCGCCGTTCGTCGGCGTCACCCGGATAGGCGCTCCCGATGGCGATCTTGACGTCCTCGGCGGTCCGGTCGCCGAGGAGCAGGTTGTACTCGCGCCGCGCGAACGCGACGATGTCCTGGTCCATCTCGTCGCCGCCGATGCGGATCGAGCGGCTGGCGACGATGCCGTCGAGGCTGATCACGGCGACCTCGGTCGTCCCGCCGCCGATGTCCACGATCATGCTGCCTGTGGCCTCGGAGATCGGCAGGCCGGCCCCGATGGCGGCCGCCATCGGCTCCTCGATGAGGCCCGCCCAGCGGGCCCCGGCGTTGAGGGCGGCATGACGAACAGCCCGCTTCTCGACCTCGGTCACGCCGCTCGGGACGCCGAGCAGCATGCGCGGCCGGGGGATGAGCCCGATCCGGTCGTGCACCCGGTGGACGAAGTACTTGATCATCTGCTCGGTCACGTCGAAGTCGCTGATCACCCCGTCGCGCAGCGGGCGCACGGCGATGATGTTGGCGGGCGTGCGGCCGACCATGCGCTTGGCCTCCGCGCCGACCGCGATGACCCGCTTCGTGCGCGCCTCGATGGCGACCACGCTCGGCTCGCTGATGACGATGCCGCGGTTGCGCACGTGGACCAGCGTATTGGCGGTCCCGAGGTCGATGCCGATGTCACGGGTGAACAGGCTGAGGAACGCGTCGAGCATGCGCTACGGAGGGCCTTCTTCGGTGCGGAGGGGAGGAGCTGTCCTCGCTTACGAGCCCCGGAAGGATACCGCGGGGGACCCGACGCCTCGGGTTTCCGGTCAGCGGTCGGCGAAGACGACCCCGCGGTCGCGCAGGCTGACGTAGGCGTCGTGGCCGATGATGAGGTGATCGAGGACCGCGACGTCGAGGAGGCGGCCGGCGGCCACGGCCTCGGCCGTGAGATGGAGGTCATCCGGGGAGGGCGTCGGATCGCCTGACGGATGGTTGTGCACGAGGATCAGTCCGTTCGCATTCCGCCGCACCGCATCCCGGAACAGCTCGCCGATGCGCACCACGCTGGCCGAGACGTTGCCCTGGTAGACCGTCAGCAGGTCGACCGCGACGTTCTTCGTGTTCAAGAGGACGACCCGCAATTCCTCCCGCTCGAGGCGGCCCATCTGGAGGATGAGCCGGTCCGCGACGTCCCTCGGCGTGCGGGCGTGCCACCGCCCGACCGGCCAGTCGGCCAGGAGCCTGCGGCCGAGCTCGAAGGCAGCCACGAGCTGAGCGGCGCGCGCCGGACCCACGCCCGGCTGGTGCTCGAGCTCCGCCGGCGCCGCGGCGGCGAGGCCGCTCAGCCCGCCGTGGGTCGCGAGGGCCTCCGCGGCCAGGTCGACGGCGTTGGCGCCGGGGCCGCCGCTGCCCCACACCAGGCCGATCAGCTCAGCCGTGGCGAGCGCGGCGGGGCCGCGACTGGCGAGCCGCTCGCGAGGACGCTCGTCGGCCGGGATCTCGCGCAATCGGCGCCGCGGCGCGGGGTGCTCGGGCGCCCGCAGTGCGTTCCGAGAGGCCCCTTGATGGGTCGTCGGTGGGATCGCCGGAGGCGGCGGCGTGATGGCCGCGGTCATGGGGAGCGTCCACTCTCCTTGACGGGCGGGTCGTTGAACGGGCGCCCCCGGACCCCGAACGACGAAGCCCGCCGATTCCTCCGCCGTCCGGGTGCCGGGAGCGAAGCGCAGGCTAGCGGGCGGCTCTCCACGGGCCCTTATCGGCGGCTTGACCGCCGTAGCCCGCGGATCAGGTCGGACCGGCGAGGGCGGCCAGGATGAGCGTCAGCCCATTGAACGCAGCATGCAGGCCGACCGGCGCGGCGATCGACCCGCTCCGCGCAAACACCCAGCCGAGTCCGAACGAGACCGGCAGCCGAACGACGGTGGCGACCACGGCCAGGCGAAGCCCCTCGGAGAAATCCACGCCGGTGGTGCTGACCGCGTGCACCACGGCGAAGAAGACCGACGCCCGCACGAGCGCAGCGCGCACGCCCAGGTCACGCGTCCAGGCCGTCTGCGCGAAGCCCCGGTAGAAGAGCTCCTCGCCGATCGGCGCGAGGATCACCACGAGCGCGATGTCGACGAGCCAGTCGGCGAGGGTCACCGGGAGGGGGAGCAGCGCCGGGGGAGTGACCTGGAGGAAGGCCGCCAGGAGCAACGCCAGGATCACCGTCACGATCAGGACGGGCAGGGTCGCCGTGGCGCCGTAACCGAGGCCGACCATCGCGCGGGCCCACAGCTGCCGCGTCGTCGGCCAGCCCATCTGGCCCCAGCCCAGGGCTCCCTCCCTGACCACGAGGAACCAGACCAGGAGGACGTAGAGCGGGGCGACGACCGCGACCGAGACGAGCGCGCGGCCGGTCGTCCCCAGCGGGGCGCCGAGGCCTGCGAGCGCGACGATGGCGCCGGCCGCGTTGGCCGCGGCGAAGATGGCCGCGAAGACGAGGAAGGGCGAAGGACCCCGGTAGCGCTCCGGGTCGAGGGTCGCGCGGCGAACGATCGCCTGGTAACCGCCGGCGAGGACGGCAGCGACGAAGAAGGCCAGGAACGAGGCGATGACCAGGACGTCCGCGCCCACGGCGTTCCCGGAGGACGAGGCGGCAAGGGCGACCCCGAGCAGCCCTGCCGCTATGAGGGTGAAGAACCACGCCCCGGCGTAGAGGCCCGGGGCGGGACGGCCGGCGAGGCTGAAGACCGACCCGAGCGGCGGCTCGGTCAAGTCCCTCGCGTCGCGGTCCGGGGCTTGGGTACTTCCTCGGTCACGTCGTCCGTCTTGGCGACGAAGGGCTCGCGCGCGGGGCGCGGCAGCTCGCCGTCAGCGCCCGGGCCGCCGCGCACCGCCTGGCTGCGCGGGAGGGGCCTGACATTCGCGCCAGCCGCCGCCGATCCGGCAGGCAGGGCCCCCTGGGCGCCGGGCAGGGCGACCTGTGCCCCCCGACCGGCAGGGATCCGGGCCGGGATGCGCGTGTGGTCTGGGCGCTCGAAGTCCTTGCCGCAGTAGGCACACAGCGACCAGTCCGTCTCGACCAGCCGGCCGCAGCTCGAGCAGATCCGACGCAACCGGGTCCGGCAATGGGGACAGATGAGCCAGTCGGCCTCGATCGGACGCTTGCACGCCGCGCAGTGGTGCTGCTTCTCGACCTCGACCAGCATCGCCTCTTCGGCCAGCGCCCGCTCGCTCGCTTCGGCCACCGTCTCGGGGGGCCGGACGATCCGGTAGAGGACCACGGCGAGCGGGAAGAAGAGGGGGGTGAAGAGGATGATCGCCGCCGCCGCGCCGTAGGGGAGGAGCGGGTTCGGGGTCCGTGTCCGCAGGTCGCGGTAGGCCCAGTACGCGGCGGCGAGCCAGATCAGACCGACGTAGATGATGGTGGCCCGGAAGATCGTCTGGATGGTCGGGTCGTTGAGGATCTGGCTGATCCCGTCGCCGACGCCCTTGAGGATCTCTTCCATGCTGCGCGGTCCTGCCCTCTGGTCCTCTTCAGGTCGATGGGGAGTCGGTGGCCCGACCGGTCGGCGCAGTGTAGCAAAGCGCCTGCCCGTTCCCGGAGCCGGTTCTCCCGGGGGTCAGCCCTCGTCGGTCGTCGGCCCCGATCTGGAGCGGTCGACCTTCACGCGCACGAACTGGAGCACAAGGAACGCCCCGAGCGCCGTCACGATGGCGAGCAGGTAGAGCCCGGTCCCCGCGGCCATCCCGACGGCGGCGATGGCCCAGATCCCGGCCGCGGTCGTTACGCCCCGCACGCCTGCCTGCGCCTGGATGATCGTCCCGGCGCCGATGAACCCGATGCCGGTCACGATCTGGGCGGCGACCCGGGACTCTTCGCTGCCGGGGAAACCCAGGATCGAGACGAGGGTGAAGAGGCACGCCCCGAGGGAGACGAGGATGTAGGTGCGCAGCCCGGCTGGCCGGCCGTGGGCCTCTCGTTCGTACCCCAGCAGGGCCCCCAGGACGCCCGCCAGGGCCAGGCGAACGACCGCTTCGAGCTGGACCTGTAGATCAGGCGTGGGCATCTGCGCGCCATCGTACGCGCGTCGGCTCGCCCGGACGATCGACGAGGGCGAGCGTCCAGAGGGTGGACCTGAACGCGCTCGCGACCCCGATGAGGGCGATCGCGGCGATCCACACGGTGACGAAGAGCGCGGTCGCCGCCACGGCGGTCCCGAACGCCGGCAGGAAGGCGCCGACCTCAGGGCAGGTGATCGGGCCCGCGCACGCGCTGGGGAGGAACGGCAGCGCGAGTGCGGGGTCGAGGAGCACGGCGCGAACCCGCTCCCACGCCAGGGCCACGGCCCACAGCGCGACCGCCGCCGCGCCCAGGATGGCGCTCCAGCCCGCCGCCCACGTCGCCGCGATGGCGATCGGCCGGCGCATCATCCGGGCCAGCGCGCCCCGATAGGACGCCATGGTCGAACCGCCGCCCGGCGTCCCGAGGTAGATCCTGGTCGCGATGGTGACCACGAGCTCGCAGAGCGCAAGCACGGCTACGGCGCGGAGGAGCGGCGCCTGGGCCCACTCGAACACCCGCACGATGAAGGGGATCTCAGGCGCCGACGGCAGGAGGAACTCCCCGATGACGGCATCGCGCACGGCCGGTGCCGCGAGCACGAACGCCGCGAAGCCGGGCAGCAGTCCGAGCGACTGGAGCCAGCTCAGCCCGAGGACGTCGCGCGCGACCGCTTGACCGCCAGGGTCGCGCGGACGCGGAGCCCGTTCCGGCTCGTCCTCCGCGACACGGACGAAGGAGACGACGTCGCTCCAGGCAGCGACGAGCGCCGCGGCGAGCAGGGCAGCGAGCGCCGCTGCGGCGAGGATCGCGACCGCCGTCACGAGGCGGTCCGTCGGCTGGCCCGCGCCGGTCACCGAGTCGATCCCGAACATGAGGGTGACCGTGATCGGGCTCGGGAGCTCGATAAGCACGCCCACGAAGAGGAGGAGC
>Ga0184633_10001113_pt1 | contig 10907 bp, 5 predicted proteins | sample PLM31_170_b1_FD_133156 | JGI IMG/M metagenome (GOLD analysis project Ga0184633, IMG submission 133156) | Groundwater sediment microbial communities from an aquifer in East River, Colorado, USA - PLM3-1_170_b1 | ecosystem: Environmental > Terrestrial > Soil > Riparian zone | place: USA: East...
GACGGCCCTCTGAGCGCGGCGTGCCAGCCAGAGCGAGAAGGGGATGCCCTTCAGGTCGTCCCGCATGAGGACGACGTCGGCGGTGTCGAGCGCGACGTCGGTTCCCGCGCCGCCCATGGCGATTCCGACCGTCGCGGTCGCGAGCGCGGGCGCGTCGTTGACGCCGTCGCCCACCATGGCGAGCGACGGCCAGCGCCGGAGAAGCTCGCGCAGCGCCTTGACCTTCTCTTCTGGGAGGAGATCGGCCTGAACCTCATCGACCCCGATCTCCTCTCCGATCGGCCTCGCCACGCGCGCGTGGTCTCCGGTCAGGAGCGCGATGTGCCGGACGCCGAGCCCCCGGCAGGCGGCGAGCGCCGCGCGCGCCTCCGGACGGACGGCGTCCGCCACGGCGATCGCGCCGCACGCGATTTCGGCCGCGTCGCCGGATGCCTCGCCGCCGTTCACGCTCCTCCGCGCCACGACGATCAAGGCCGTTTGCCCGCGCTCCCGAATCCGGTCCGCTTCCGCGAGCGCCGCTGCGGGAATCGAAATGCGGTGACGGATGAAGAGGGGCTCGCGCCCCACGCCGACCCAGATTCCCTCGGTGCGACCGTGCGCCCCCTCGCCGCTGTGGCTTTCGAACTCGGTGACCGGAGGGAGCTTGAGGCCCCGGCGGGCGGCCTCCGAGACGACGGCGCGCGCCGTCAAGTGCTCGCTCCTCGCTTCAATCGCGGCGGCGAGGCGGAGCAGTTCGTCCGCGCCGGCCGCGCATCCCGCCGGCGCCACGTCGAGGACGCGGGGCCGGCCCACGGTCGCCGTGCCGGTCTTGTCGAGCGCGAGCGCGGTGACTCCGCCGAGGCGCTCGAGGTGGGCGCTCCCCTTGAAGAGCACCCCGTGGCGGGCGGCGTGCGTGATGGCCGAGAGCATGGCCGCCGGCGTGGCGATCACCACCGCGCAGGGCGAAGCCGCCACCAGGAGCACGAGCCCCGTGTAGCACGCGGCGGCGAAGGGCTCGCCGAGGAAGAGCAGCGGAATGGCGGCCGCGATGGCTGCTCCCGCGAAGACGGAGATCACGTACGGCTTCTGCCAACGATCCACGAACCGCTCGGTGACCGATTTCGCGCGGCGCGCCTCCTGGACCGCCTGGACGATCCGCGACAGCGTGGTCTGGTCGGCCCGCCGCTCCGTCCGGATGAGCGGGGCGCCGACCAGATTCACGGTGCCCGCGAAGACCCGGTCGCCGGGCTTCTTCTCCACCGGCATCGACTCGCCGGTGATGGTGGATTCGTCCGCCGCGGTGTCGCCCTCGAGGATGACTCCGTCGACGGCGAACCGCTCGCCCGGCGCCGCGCGGACCGATTCCCCGACGGCGATCGACTCGACGCTCACTCTCTGTTCCACGCCGCCCCGCACGACGAGGGCGGTTTCGGGCCGGAGCTCGATCAACGACTCGATCGAGCGCGCCGTCCGCTCCATGGTCAATCGCTCCAGCGCTCCGCTCAGCGAGAACAGGAAGAGCAGCACCGAGCCCTCGCCCCAGTGCCCGAGCGCGGCGGAGCCGAGCGCCGCGGAGACCATCAGGAGGTTGATGTCGAGGCGCCGCGCCGCGAGATTCCGGACCAGATCGCGGACAGGCCCGTAGCCGCCCGTCAGGAAGGACAGGAGGTAGAGGGGGAGGCGAAGCCAGGATTCGGGCGCCCACCGGCCGGCGGCCGCGCCGGCGAGTCCCGCCACGGCGCAGACGCCGGTGAGCGCCAACTGCCAGTGGGCGGCCCGGATCGGTGAGCGTGGGCGCGACCGCCCGGCGCGCGTCAAGCCGTCGTCGAACCCAACAGCCGGCGGAGGACGTAGGGAAGGATCCCGCCGTGCTCGAAGTATCGCGCCTCCTGCGGCGTGTCGATCCGGACGACCGTCCGGAAGGAGCGCGGCGCTCCGTCCCCGTGGACCCGCACGGTCACCTCGGATCCCCGATTGATTCCGCCCGCGAGAAGCGAAGGGATTCCCTCGATGTCGTAGCGCTCCGTTCCGGTCAGCTGGAGCGACTCCGCGCTCTCCCCGGAGCGGAACTGGAGCGGAAGGATGCCCATGCCGATCAAATTGCTTCGATGGATCCGCTCATACCCTTCCGCGATCACCGCTCGGACGCCGAGGAGCCGCGGACCCTTCGCCGCCCAGTCGCGAGAGGAGCCCGAGCCGTACTCCTTCCCCGCGATCACCACCGTGGGAGTGCCGCCGGCCAGGTACCGCATCGCGGCGTCGTAGATCGGCATCGATTCTCCGCTCGGCTGGAGCGCCGTGACGCCCCCCTCGGTGCCGGGGACCATGCGATTTCGAATCCGCACGTTGGCAAACGTGCCGCGCACCATCACCTCGTGGTTGCCGCGGCGGGAGCCGTACGAATTGAACTCGGCGGGCGGGACGCCGTGTTCCTCGAGGTATCGGCCGGCAGGGCTGCCGCGCTTGATCGAGCCGGCCGGGGAAATGTGATCGGTGGTCACACTGTCGCCCAACACGGCCAGCACGCGCGCGCCGCGGATGTCTCCGAGCGGGGTGGGAGAGAGGGCCATGCCCTCGAAGTAGGGGGGCAGCTTCACGTACGTGGACTCCGTCTCCCAAGCGTACCGGTCCCCCTCCGGCACCGGGAGGGCGCGCCACGTCTCGTCCCCCGCGTAGACGTTTCGGTAACTCTCCCGGAAGGTCTCGGAGCGAACCGATTCACGGATGACGGCGTCGATTTCCGCCTGGGTCGGCCAGATCTCCCGGAGATGGACCGGCGCTCCGTCGGTTCCGATGCCGATCGGCTCCTGGGTGAGATCGGCGTCCACGCGTCCCATCAAGGCATACGCCACGACGAGCGGGGGCGAGGCGAGGTAGTTGGCGCGCACTTCGGGGTGGATCCGCCCCTCGAAATTCCGGTTCCCGCTCAACACCGATGCGACGACGAGCCCGTTCGCCTCGACCGTCCGAGAGATCGGCTCGGGAAGGGGGCCGCTGTTTCCGATGCAGGTCGTGCAGCCGTACCCCACGGTGAAGAACCCCAGCCGCTCGAGATACGGAGTCAGTCCCGCTTTGTCGAGATAACCGGTGACGACCTTCGAACCCGGCGCGAGGCTCGTCTTCACCCACGGCTTCGTCCGGAGCCCGCGCTCCACCGCCCGCTTCGCGAGGAGCCCGGCCCCCACCATCACCGAGGGGTTGGACGTGTTGGTGCAGCTCGTGATCGCGGCGATCACGACCGCGCCGTCGGTGAGGTCGAACGTCTCTCCCGCCATCGTGACGCGGGGCGGGGCGGGAGCCGTCGTCACGACGTTCCCGTCACCCCCCTCGCCTTCCCAACGCCCGTCCGGGTCGGGCGCCGTGGCGGTCTTGGGCGCGATCTTCATGGTTGGAAGGGCCGCTGCGAAATTGCGCTTCATCGCCTTGAGCCCGACGCGATCCTGAGGCCGGCGAGGTCCCGCGAGACACGGTTCCACTTCTCGGAGATCGAGCGAGAGCGTGTCGGAGAACTCCGCCTCGGGCGTGGACGGGTCGTGGAAGAGCCCCTGCTCCCGTGCGTACGCTTCGATCAGCGCGACCTGCTCGTCGGGCCGCCCGGTGAATCGAAGATAGCGCAGCGTCTCCGCATCGATCGGGAACATGCCGCACGTGGCGCCGTATTCCGGCGCCATGTTGGCGATCGTCGCCCGATCGGCGACGGGGAGACCGGCAAGCCCGGGTCCGTAGAACTCCACGAACTTGCCGACCACGCCGCGCTTCCGCAGCATTTCCGTGACGGTGAGGACCAGGTCGGTGGCGGTCGCGCCCTCCGAAAGGGAGCCGATCAGGCGGAATCCGACCACCTGGGGCAGCAGCATCGAAACGGGCTGGCCGAGCATGGCCGCTTCCGCCTCGATCCCGCCAACCCCCCAGCCGAGCACCCCGAGTCCGTTGATCATCGTGGTGTGGGAGTCGGTTCCGATCAGCGTGTCGGGATAGGCTTGCGGGCGCGATCCGCCCGTGTCGAAGACGACCCGCGCCAGGAACTCCAGATTCACCTGGTGGACGATCCCGGTCGCCGGGGGCACCACGCGGAAATTCTGAAAGGCGCGCTGACCCCACCGGAGGAAGAGGTAGCGTTCTCGGTTCCGCTCGAACTCCTTCTTCGCGTTGATGAGCAGCGCCGCGCTCGAACCGTACTCGTCGACCTGCACGGAGTGATCGATCACCAGCTCGGCCGGCTGGAGCGGATTGATGCGCTTCGGGTCCCCGCCGAGCGCGGCCATGGCGTCCCGCATCGCCGCCAGGTCCACGACCGCCGGCACCCCGGTGAAATCTTGAAGCAGGACCCGGCTCGGCGTGAACGCGATCTCCCGATCCGGCTCCGCGGCCGGATTCCATCGCGCGACCGCTTCGACGTCCTCGGCCCGGACCGTCCGGCCGTCCAGGGTTCGGAGCAGGTTCTCGAGAAGGATCTTCATCGAGTAGGGGAGGCGCGCGACGGGAAATCCCACGCCGTCGAGCGCCCTGAGCCGGTGAATCTCGTAGGAGCGGCCGCCGACCGTGAGGGTGGAGCGGGCGCCGAATGGATCGGTCATGTCGAAGTCTCCGTATGGTGGCGCCGCTTGGGCGGCGCGGCCGCGCGTAGGGACAGCAGCGAGCGCGTCTAGGATAAGCGACCGGGGCCGCTTCGGGAACAGGCTCGCGTTTCTTCCTTGGGGGGCCGGCGCGGCTCGCGTAATGTGCGCGCCCATGAGCGATTCGCTTCCCGGTCCACCGCAAGCGCGCGAGGCACCGTCGCGAGGGCCCTCCGCGGCGTCGATCGCGTTGCTCCTGATCCTCCTCGCCGGGATCGTGGCCGCGGGACTCTGGCTCGCCCCCCATGTGACGCGCGAGCGGTTGGAGGGCTGGGTGCGGGGGGCGGGCGCCTACGGGCCGCTCGTTCTCGTGGGGATTCAGGCGGCTCAAATCGTGGCGGCGCCGATTCCCGGCGTCTTCGTTCCGATCCTCGCGGGGCTTCTCTACGGACCGGTGATCGGGCCCTTCGTCACCGTCATCGGCACCCTGATCGGGTCCACCCTCGCGTTCTGGATCGGCCGGCGCGCGGGACGGTCGCTGGCCGAGCGGTGGCTCGGCCGCGAAGCCATCGAAAAGGCGCACGCGCTCATTCGCGGCAAGCGCTGGGTCGCGCTGGTACCGCTCTTTCTCGTCCCGCTCTCACCCTCGGACGCGCTCTGCTTTATGGCCGGGATTTTGGGAATGGATTGGCGGCGCTTCACGATTGCCGTCGCGCTCGGCCGGCTCCCGAAAGACGCGCTCTTGGCCGCGGGAGCGGCCCTCGGCTGGGGGGCACTGTTCGGCGTGGCTTGAGCGGGTATCTCTAGGGGTGATTCCCCTTGAGAACGACCTTGAGCGTGGCGCCGGTTGGGATTTCAGCCGTTCCGCGCGTTCCGTTCAGGATCGCCCCGTCCTCGACCCCGAGGGCGAGCGGTCCGAATCCGGACCAGACCTTGGCGAAGCTGCCCGACTCCTGGGTGAGCCGGTAGGTGAGCTGATCCGCGGTCACGTTCAACTTGGCGGGGTCGCGCAGCGGGGCAGCGCTTCGGATCGAAGCGTAGATCTGCTCCGAGGCTGAGCCCATCGACTTGACCTGCCCCAATATTTGCAGAAACTGCCCCGCGCGAAAGCGCACGAACCCGGCCAGCATTTCCGCTCTACCCCCTTCGGTCTGGATGAGGACCGTGCCCACCCAGGCAGGGCAGTCGCGGAACTGCTCGGTGCGGCCCGAAGCGCCGAGGATCTCCTGGCGGATCTGGAGGGAATCGACGAACTCCGCGGGAGTGAGCGTGGAATCGCGGCTGGTCCCGAGGGTGACCTGCATCGCCCCGCCCTGCGATTCGCTCGCGGCGAGAACCGCCGAGGGAGTGTTGCGGGTGGTCCATCCGCTGGGGAAGATCAATTGGAACGCGAGGTCCGGGTGGTAGAAGCGGCTGTCTTCGAAATACCCCTGTCTCGGGTCGTCGCCGAAGACGAGCTTCTCGGTCCGCTTCCGGTACACGGTGGCGGCGACCTCGAGGGGCCGGTGCGCGCTCGCGGCCGCGGCCTGAGAGAGCTGGGTCGTGCGGATCTGACGGTCGCCCGGATCGGGGTGCGTGGAGAGGAACGTGGGGAGCACCTGTCCCTGCCGCTCGGCAATCCGCTTGAGCGTGGCATAAGTCGCCGGGATCTCGCGGGGATCGTAGCCCGCCTTCACCGAGTACTCGATACCCAGCTCATCGGCTTGCGTTTCGTCGTCGCGACTGTACTTGAGGAAGAGGATCTGAAGCCCTTGCTGGGCCAGGGCGCCGTACTGGCGCACCGGCTCGAGGAAGACCATGCCGAGTATGAGCCCGACCTGGGCCAGCTGCTGATTCGTCATCTGCTGGGCGGAGTGGCGCGCCGTGACGTGGCCGATTTCGTGGCCCAGGACACCCGCGAGCTGCGCTTCGGAGTTCATGTAGGCGAGAATGCCGCGGGTGATGTAGATGTATCCGCCCGGAATGGCGAAGGCGTTCACGACCGGCGAGTCGAGCACGCGGAAATGCCACTTGAGACCGGGGAGATCGGAGACGCGGGCGAGCCGCTGTCCGACGGAATCGACGTATCGCTGAAGGGAGTCGTCGGCGTAGAGGCCGAACTCGGCGATGACCGCCGGATCGGCCTCGCGCCCGATCTCGAGCTCCTTGTTGCGCGAGACGAGAATGATCTGGCGCTTGCCGGTTGCCGGGTTGGTCGCGCAGCCCGCGACGAGCGCGCCGGTGATCGCGATCAGCGCGCAAGCGAGACCCACCCTCGCGGCCGCGCCCGCGGTGCGGCGCGGTCGATTCGAATGACGCATGGTTCACTCCGTTGGGGGCATGGATGAAAAGAAAGTCGAAGTATGATACACCGTTTTCGCGGAATCTCATCCACGGACGCGCCGCTCGGACTCCCGGGAAGTCATGAGGCATCCCATTTCCACCGAAATCGAGCAACGCTGCGTCGACACCGTCAAATTCTTGGCCGCCGATGCGGTGGAACAGGCGAGATCAGGACACCCGGGCGCACCCATGGGGGCGGCCGACATGACGTTCGTGCTCTGGTCGGAATTCCTCCGATTCGATCCCGACGTTCCCGAATGGGTGGGCCGAGATCGCTTCGTGCTCTCCGCCGGCCACGCCTCGATGCTGCTCTATTCGCTTCTCCACCTCTTCGGCTTCGATCTCCCGATGAGCGAGATACAGCGATTTCGCCAATGGGGTTCCCGAACTCCGGGCCATCCGGAGCGCGGACATACACCCGGCGTGGAAGCGACGACCGGTCCGCTGGGGCAGGGGTTCGGAAACGGCGTCGGCATGGCGCTCGGACAGCGGATGGTGCAAGCGCGATTTCCGAGCCTCGGACGCCACCTCGACGGCAGGGTCTTCGGTCTCGTGAGCGACGGGGATTTGATGGAAGGCGTGGCCTCCGAGGCGGCCTCCCTGGCGGGTCATTGGGGGCTCGGCAACCTGATCTACCTCTATGACGACAATCGCGTCTCGATCGAAGGCCCGACCGGACTCGCCTTCACCGAGGACGTGGATCGCCGATTCCAGGCCATCGGATGGCACACGCAGCGGATCGACGGGCACGACCGTGCCGCGGTGGGTGCCGCGCTCTCGTCGGCCGTCGCGGAGACCGCTCGACCCTCCCTCATCCTCGCCCGCACCACGATCGGAAAAGGGGCGCCGACCAAGGAGGGAACCGCGAAGACGCACGGCGAGCCGCTCGGTTCCGAAGAAATCCGGCGGGCGAAGGAGGCGGCCGGATGGCCTCTCGCACCGGCGTTCTTCGTGCCGGAGAACGCGCGCTCGTACTTCCTCGAGCGCGTCGAGTCGAAGCGACGCGAGCGCGCGGCCTGGTCGGCGCGGTTCGAGTCCGCGCGTCGTGAGGCGGGCGAAGAGGCCGCGCGGTGGGATGCGCTCTGGAGCCGCGCCCTGCCGGCGGATCTCGAAGCGAGGCTCGCCGCAGTGGTCGCTCCAGAGCAGCCGCTCGCGACCCGAACCTGGTCGGGGCGTGTGATCCAGTCCGCGGCCGCCGCGGTGCCCTCGCTCGTGGGTGGATCGGCCGATCTCGGCCCGTCCACCGTGACCGACATTCACGATGGGGGCAGCGTCGTTCCCGCTGGTCTCGCCCGGGGAGCACCGGTTCATTTCGAGGGGAGGACGCTTCACTTCGGAGTCCGTGAGCACGGCATGGCCGCCGTGATCAACGGACTCGCGCTTCACGGAGCCTTTATTCCCTACGGCGGTACCTTTCTGGTCTTTTCGGACTACATGCGACCGGCCATCCGCCTCGCGGCGCTCACCGGTCTCCGGTCGATCTTCGTCTTCACGCACGACAGCGTGTTCCTCGGCGAGGACGGACCGACGCACCAGCCGATCGAGCAGCTGGGTTCGCTTCGACTCATCCCCAACTTGGAAGTCTGGCGTCCCGCCGATGGCTCGGAGACCGCCGCGGCGTGGGCGGCGGCGCTCCGCCGCGAGGGTGGTCCCTCGGCGATCGTGCTCACGCGCCAGAAGCTCGCCCCGCTCCAGCGGGCGGGCGAAGCGTCCCGGAGCCTCCTGGTAAAGGGCGGCTACGTCCTCGAGGAAGCGGAGGGGGGGCGGCCGAACGTGATTCTGGTCGCGACCGGCTCGGAGACGCCGCTCGCCCAGGGAGCGGCGGCCGCGCTCCGCGAGCGCGGATTTCGCACGCGGGTCGTCTCGATGCCGTGCGTCGAACGATTTCAGCGCCAATCGGAGGCGTATCGGCACGAGGTCCTGCCGCCGGGAGCGCGCACGGCCGTCCTGGAGGCGGCGCAGACGGATCCTTGGTGCGCGATCGTAGGGAACGAAGCGCTCCGAATCGGACTCAACCGATTCGGCGCCTCCGCTCCCGCGGAGACGCTCGCGCGGGAGCTCGGCTTCACCGCCCCGGCGGTGGCGGAGAAGATCGCGGGCTGGCTCCAGCGCGGGTAGGCGGAGCGTGACCGGCGCGTTGCGTTCCCGGAGAAGCCCGACCCGCCTCCAGCGGCTCTCGCTCGGAGCGATCGTGCTCCTCGCCCTCGCGCATGGTTATCCCTACCTCACCACCCTCACCGACGACACCTTCGTTCCGCTGCAGTTCGCGCGGAACCTGATCGCGGGGGAGGGCTTCGGGTTCAACGCGGGGGAGCCGACCTACGGTGCGCCGAGCCCGCTCTGGGTGCTCCTGACCGCGGCGGGGGGTGCGGTCTTACCCCGCGCGGAGGAGGTTTCGTCGCGCGCGGAGACGACTCCGTCCCCCGCGCCGCCCATGCCGCGGCTCGCCTGGATCGCGAAGGGATGCGGAGCATTTTTCCTCGCGGCCTCGATCGTCGCGATGGGATGGCTCGGGCGACGTGTCGGCTGGTCGGCGGGCTTCGCCCTCCTCCCGGCCTTGCTCCTCGCCGGGCACGCCGGTTCCGCGCGCTGGGCGGTCTCGGGTCTGGAGACCCCGCTCGCGGTGCTCGGCGTCGTGCTCGCCCTCGTCGGGCTCGAGCGCGCCCTGATCCGCGGCAAGTCCCCGCTCGTCGCCGGCGCGTTTTTGGGAATCGCTTCACTCGCGCGGCCGGAGTGTTGGCTCCTCGCAGGGCTCGGCACGGCCGCGATCGCATACGGGGCCGAGCGAGACCGCGCGAAGCGGATCCTCTTCGCGTTCGGGGGGATCGCATTGGCGACAGGCCCCTGGCTGGTCGCTGCCTGGACCTGGTTCCAGCGCGTTCTGCCGAACGCGGGCGCGGGAGGTGCGGGCGTGGGAGGTGCGGGCGTGGGAGGTGCGGCGGCGCTTCGGGAGTCGATCCGGATTCTGCTCTCGGCCGAACTTTTCCCGGTCGCCCTCCTGGTCATGGGGCTCGCGTGGGCCGGACCGGTGATCTTGCGCGATCTGCCGCGCGCGCGGCGCTCCTTCTGGCTCTTGGTCGCGGCGTGGCCCGTCGTGCTCCTGGGCGCGGTCCTCGCGGGAGCGGCCACTGCCGGCCAGCGCACCCTGCTGTTGGGGACACCATCCGTCCTGCTCCTGGCCGTGGCGTCGCTCCGATGGGTGGCGGCGAAGCTCGGAGCCCGTCGATCGAATGGAGCGGTGCTGGCGTTTGCCGCGCTCTTTCTGGCGCAGAATCTCTTCATCACCTTCGTCCTGAACGCCCCAAGGGCGCAACGCGAGACGGCAGCCCTTCGCGCCTCCCTCGTCAGCCTGGGTCTGAGGACGCGCGAGCACGCACGAAAGGGCGCCCGAATCGCGGTTCCCAACGCGGGGGCCTTTGGGTACTACTGCGAGAGGGCTCTGCTCGATCTCTCGGGCGCCGTGACGCCGGCGATGGCGCCGATCGCCTCGCGAGTGGAATACGACGCGGTCGTCGAGGGGCTCCTCTTCGAGACGGTGGCCCGGCCCGATTTTCTCCTGGACCGCTCGCGGGTTGAAAACCGCCTAGACACGAGGGAAGACCCTACCAATCCCTACCTATGGCTCGATTTTGAGGTGGTGCCGGCCTCAGGACTCCAGGGCTCCGCCCCCGTCGTCTATTCGCTCTACTTTATCCGGTGGGACGCCTACGACCAGACCCGGCCCCGAATCGCCGGCCTCATCGATTGAATCCAAGGCGGAACTGCGCTATGCTGTAAGTCGAGTCGGCGCCAGGGGCTGGCGTATTTGTGGAGAACCTAACGATATTGTTTTCTTCAGCTTGCCTCGGCCTGATTAAAGCTTGTTCTACCCTCCGTGGACGCGCGTTCGCGGTCGTGCTCCTCGCGCTGGCGGGTACCGCCTCGCACGCGGAGGGGCTACCGCAGCGGGCACCCCGCGCGGTCCCGGACCCTGGCCGCGCGGCCCCCTTCGCTCCTAGCCTCTTTCCATCCGCCACAGGCTCGCCCGTCGACTGCCTCATCCTTGCCCCC
>Ga0184633_10001114_pt1 | contig 10903 bp, 13 predicted proteins | sample PLM31_170_b1_FD_133156 | JGI IMG/M metagenome (GOLD analysis project Ga0184633, IMG submission 133156) | Groundwater sediment microbial communities from an aquifer in East River, Colorado, USA - PLM3-1_170_b1 | ecosystem: Environmental > Terrestrial > Soil > Riparian zone | place: USA: East...
GCCATCCTGGATGTCCACGTCACCGCGCCGTTCCGCATCCTGCGCGCGTTCGCGCCGTACCTGCGTGAACAGTTCGAGGCGGAGTCGAAGCGCGGCGAGCGCGTCATGCGCAAGGTCGTCCAGATCTCGTCGACCTCCGGGGTGCGTGGTAACGCGGGGCAGGTGAACTATTCGTCGGCGAAGGCGGCGGTGACCGGCATGACGCGCACGCTCGCCAAGGAGTGGGGACGCTACGCGGTGACGGTCAACTGCGTCGCGTTCGGGTACATCCAGACGCGCCTGACGAAGCCGCTCGCCGAAGGCGAAGCCGGCACGATCGACGTGGCGGGACGCACGGTGAGGGTCGGTGTGCAGGGCACGCGCATTGCGGCGATGAACCAGATGATTCCCGCCACCCAATTTAGGATGCTAAACACGATCAGACTCGGGATACTGGTGATGAGCCGCAGCAACGCGGACCCGATGCTTGGTGACCCGCTTGGCCGCACTTCGTATCGGACGGAAGTGTCCTCGTCGGACGGAAAGCGGTCCGTCAGCATGTAGACGTAGGCGGAAAGCGCTGTCATCCAGCGCAGCCAGCCCGTCACCTTCGGGCCATCCTCTTCCAGGTACCTCTGGCTTCCCTTCTGGGACACCCAAATAGCAGCCACGATGCGCAGCCCCCAGTAGGCGAGGCTCATCACAAGCGACAGCAGCAAATAGGCGACGATCCGAATAAACACCTGCGGCCGCTCGAACTTCTGCGGTTGAGCAACCTCGAAGGTCACGGGGTAATCAGCCATTGGATCTCTCCTCCCTTGTTGTGAGCGCGTTCATCTTAGGCGGACGACCGAGGGTTGTCCAGACGACGATGGAGGCCTGAAGGCGTACAAAACGGTCGAGCTTAACTGTCATTTGTCGAAGTCCTCCGAAATGCGTGACGGCGTCGGGCCGGTCTGCCCGAGGTATTTCGACCCCAGGCCGGGCGACCCGTACGGTCGGTCGACCGCTGACGACAGCGTAAAGAAGCTGATCTGCGAGATGCGCATCCCGTAATAGAGCGCGATCGGCATCTGCGATTGGTTCGAGAGCTCCAGTGTGAGCTTACCCGTCCACCCGGGGTCCACGTAGCCGGCGGTGGCGTGCACGAGCAGCCCGAGCCGGCCCAGCGATGATCGGCCGTCCACGCGCGCCACCAGGTCGTCCGGGAGCGTTATAGTTTCGAGGGTTGTCGCCAGGCAAAATGCGGCGGGCTGGAGGATGAACGGCTGGTGGTGCGTTATCGTCACGACCTCTGTGAGGTCGTCGACCGGCTCACGCACGTCGACATAGGGCCGGGTCGTCACTTTGAAGATGCGGAACGTGTCGTCGAGGCGCAGATCGATGGAGGCGGGCTGAATGGCGTTCTCGTCAAGAGGTTCGACGACGATGTGCCCGGCCGAGAGCTGCTCCCTGATCGTCCGGTCGCTAAGAACGGGCATGGCGTTAGCGTGAACGGTGACGAGTGGAGGGTCAAGCGTGACCCGACGGGGGAAGGGAAATGGTAATGATTGGAAGGCGTCTCAACCAAAACCGAGCGGGCGCTCGACAGATATCTCGTAACACCGCGCGCTTTACGGCGTCGATTTCTAATGACATGCAGAATGAAGCGGTAGCCTCGAGCTCTGTCGCCTTGCCTGACCCCTACGAAGCGGAACTGGTAGCCCGCGCCAAGGACCGTTCAGCCGACGCCTGGGACGAAATTTACACCCGCCATTACCCTCAGATATACCGATACATACAGGCCCGGGTCTTCGAGGGAGCAACGGCCGAAGACCTCGCCTCTACGGTCTTTATGGGCGCTGTGAAGGGCATCGGATCGTACAAATACCAGGGGCAGCCCTTGCTGGCGTGGCTCTATCGAATCGCGAGAAACGTCGTCGGCAGTCACCAGCGGTCGATGTTCAGAGAGCGCAATCTGAACCTGAATGCGGTCCTCGGCTTGCCCAGCCGGGTGTTCGGCGCTGCGGACAGCGCGGGAGAGGCAGTGGCCGCCGCCACTGCAGACCCCGCCGCCACGGTCGAGGGGATGGACCTGCGAGAAGCGCTGGCCGGGCTCCCTCAGACGCAGAGGGAAGTGCTCGTCTTCAAGTTTTTCGTGGGCATGGACGCGAAGGAGATCGCTTCTGTGCTCGGCAAAGAACCCGCGGCCGTTTACTCGCTCCAGGCGCGCGCGCTGGACACCCTTAGACGCCGCCTCACCTGACGATCCAGAAAGAAGATTTCGGCGCCGGCGACGAATTTCTCGTCCTTCAGCGATATACAGGTTGAAATGGATAGCGAACTAAGAAAAGCCCTCGCGGATTGCCTCTCCGACATGGAGCGTGGAGCGGGCGTTGAGGACTGCTTGAAGCGCCATCCAGGCCTGGCCGGTGGCCTTCGGCCGCATCTCGAGGCCTCCTACGCGATGAGCGGCGTCCCCTTGGTCCAGCCCTCGGCGTCAGCTTTGGATCGTGGCCGCCAGACGATGCGGGCCGCGCTCAGCTCCCCTGCGGTGGGCTTCAGCTTGCTGACGACGACCCGCCTCGCCCCTGCGTGGGCGACAGCGGCGGCCGGGATCGTGGCGGTGATGGTCCTTCTCGGCGGAGCGGCCGGCGCTTCTGCCGCCCTTGGCGGTCCGGATGTTGCAGGAGACACCGTCGGCGGCGTGGTAGGCGTCTTCAACGATCAGAACGACGGGTCGGTCAACGACTCCGATGACGGCGCTGTCTCCGATCTGAACGAAGATTGCGTTGCGGAATCGTCCCCGACGCCTGAAGCGACGCCGACACCCGAGGCGTCACCCGACGCCGATGATGAGGACGAGAACCGTGGTCACGGCAACGACGCCGACCATGACGATGAGGACAATCCCGGACAGGGACAGGGTAACCACGGCGCAGGCGATTGCGACGACGATTGCGTGGCGGAATCGTCCCCGACGCCCGAGGCGTCGCCTGAAGCAGACGATGAGGACGACGACCGCGGCCACGGCAACGACGCCGACCGCGACGATGAGGACAATCCCGGACAGGGACAGGGTAACCACGGCGCAGACGATTGCGACGACGATTGCGTGGCGGAATCGTCCCCGACGCCCGAGGCGTCACCTGAAGCGGACGATGATGAGGACGCCGACCGCGGTCACGGAAACGACGCCGACCATGACGATGAGGATAATCCCGGACAGGGACAGGGCAACCACGGCGCTGATGATGGGGATGCCGATTGTGTCGAAGCGTCCCCGGCGCCTGAAGCCTCACCATCTGCGGAGGAATCGCCCGAAGCGGATGAGGACGAGAACCGTGGCCACGGCAACGACGCCGATCACGACGATGAGGACAACCCCGGACAGGGACTAGGCAATCACGGCACCGACACGGGGAACGGCGACAACCCCGCGCAGAGTGGTGGCAACGCCGACAAGCCGGACAAAGTAGACTAGCCGGCTCTTAATACGACAACCAAATAGGGCATACCGCTTCCTCCTGAAGAAGCCCGCGCAGATGATGCGCGGGCTTCTTCTTTCTGCCGCGCGAACTGGAGGGACAAAGAAAAGCGGGGCGGATTCTCGCATCCGCCCCGATTTCGCCCGATCGCCGGTGGTTACTGGATGGCGTAGGTGACGCTGATGTTCTCGATGACCTGAACCTCGCGCGGCTGGCCCTCAGCATAGGTGATGCCGCCCAGAGGATACGGGCCGGGGTAGAAGCCGGGGTCGCAGGGGGTACCGCCGAAGTATGAGTAGTTCGAAGCGCCCTTGACCGCACCGACGCCCACGCCCAAAGCGCGCCCAAAGACCTGCGAACGCTCCCCAGCGTCCTCGACCGCGGCCTTCATGGCGGCCTCTTCAAGGGACGTGCAATCGCTGACAGTGTAAGAGACGTTCGTACCGTTCACCGCAATGCCCGAGAGACTGGCCGTCGCATCATTGGCGGCCTTCACAACGTCGTCCACCGAATCGACGTTGTCCACCGTCGCGCGCAGGGTCGCGCTGCTGTAGAACTTGTCGAAGTACGGCTGGCCGACGAACTGGATCTTGTCGCCGGAAACGCCGGCGCCGGCGATAGCGTCGATTACGGCCTGAAGGTCGGCTTCGGTGATCGGCGCGACTTCCTGGACATCAGGGGCCACAGGCTCAGCGCCGCCGGAGAACCCAGGTTCCGACTGACCCGAGGAGATATCACTGACAGGACCATTGCGGCTGAAGTACAGCTCGATGATCGCGCTGTCTGCGTCCGCGGTCGCGGAGCCGTAGCCCTGGACGGTGATACCGTCGGTGCCTTGCTGTAGGAGAGGCGCTCCTCCGAAGCGCGTTGCGTCCTGCTGGGCAATCGCGCTGTCGTAACCAACCCCGGTTCCCGCGCCACCGCCCGAAGCCTGCCGGTCAGAGGCCGGGGCAGGAGCACCGACGGATACTGTGTCGCTTTCCTCACCGCCGGCCGCGGCGAGACTCTCGGTGAGAGCGGCTACGGCAAGGCCCTTCTGGGTACGAATGCCAGAAACGCCGTCGCTCCCGCCATCATCGCCTCCGCCGCAAGCGACGAGCACGAGCGATGCCGCGACCAGCAGCGCTCCAATCGTATATCTGAGCTTCATGACTAACCTCCTGTTCATTCCGTTCATGCTCTGCATTACAGACGATGGTCTGGGTTGGAAAGTTCCGCTCATACCGCCCGCCGCCGCAGTATGTACTCGATCCCAATGCCTCCGACCAGCGCGACAAGTCCACCGCTGAGGATGATCTCGATGACCGTCAGTGTTGAGACGCCGTCGCCCCCTCCCGAAGGGGACTCGGGCGCAGCGGCGACCTCACCTTCGTCGCCGTCGTCGCGCAAGGCGTCGGCGTTCGCAGGCGTCCCGGCGTCCGGGGCGATTTCCGCGGCGGCAGGCGCGCAGGCGGCAAGCTCGCCGGCCGAAGGTGCACTCGGCGCGGGCTCCGGCGCCGCGGCGGCGTCTCTTGCCTGGCCAGCGCTTGACGGGCACGCCTCTGTTTTCTCCCCGGACATTGCGACATCGTCGGGAGAGGCCTGGTCAACGCCAAGGGGCGCGTTTTCCCCCACAGCGCCGGTTGCGGCGGGTGCGGGAGCACCGCCGGCGTCTTGCTCGGTGTCGTACTCCGCCATGCGGAGCTCAGCCGCCTGACGGGGAGCCCCTGTCTCGTCGCGACTGCCGTCGCCGCTGCCGACGACACCAAGATCGCCGATCAGGACGACGGCGAGGGCGACAGCCAAGCCGGCGCCGGCGAGGCGCATGCCCGTGGCAAGAGGCGGCAAGGACGCGAGTGGCACAGCGGCGCGCCGTTCGAGCATCCGCGGCGAGATTGCGAACGAGCGCGGCGACTCGACGTCAGCAAGTCCGCCGACGGCCGATATCGTCGCGCGCAGCTCGTCGAGCTCGCGGCGGCAAGCGTCGCAGCCGGCGAGGTGCGCTTCGAGCGTCGTTCTCTTTTGTGGCGAGAGCTGTCCGTCGATGTACGGCGAGAGCCGTTTTCGGGAGCGTGCGTGTTTGTTAAACCAGAGCATGGGTCATCTGTCTCCACTATTCGGACGGAAGCGGGACGGCAAAAGTTCCCCGCTGGCCAGCAAGCGCTCGCGCAGGCGGGAGCGGGCCCGGTTGATGCGTGACTTCACAGTGCCGAGCGAGACACCCATTACCAGCGCGATCTCGCCGTATTCCATGCCTTGCACATCGCAGAGAATCACGGCGAGCCGCTGGTCCGATGGGAGCGTATTCAGTGCCCCCTGGATGGCGCTGCCGAGTTCAGCGGTCTGAGCGCGTTCTTCGAGCGTCGGCCCGGGATTCGGGACGTCTAGCGTGCGCCCGCTTTCGCCGCGAGGCGCATCGAGCGAGACGGAGGGACGGGAGCGGCGTCGGCGCATCTCGTCGTAGCAGGCGTTGACAGCGATGCGGAAGAGCCAGGCGCGGAAGCCACCGGTCTGGCCGCCGCGGAAGCGGTGGACAGCGCGGAAGGCAGCGATGAACGCGTCCTGGGTCGCGTCCTCTGCGGCCTCCGCGGATGCGAGCATGCGGAGGCAGAGGTTGTAGAGGGGGCGCTGGTACTGTTCGACGAGGCGATTGAAGGCGTCGAGGTCGCCCTGCGTGCTGCGGCGGATTAGCTCTGCTTCGTCGTAGTCGATGCCCAACGGTTAGGGACATGATAGCAGGGAGTCGGACAGAGATAGCCGAACGGGCAAGGAAGGCTTGACGAGTTGCTGGCGGATGAAAGGGCGATAACTGATATCTAGACGAAACCGTGTCCAGCTCGATTACGTCTTATCTGACGGTGCGTTGCGGCTATAATGACAGTACGTATGACTATCCCTGATCGCCACGAGGACGATGGCGGCGGGGCGGGGCGCGAGTTCGACTTCAGTCACGACTTCGATCCGCTGCTGACGCCTTGGGACGAACGACCCGACCGCGAGTCCTCAGATTCGTTCGACGACGCCGATGCCTTCGCTGGCCCGTCGCGGCGTACTGAAGCGTCGCGCTTGGACGCGCCGTCGTATGAAGACGAGCTCTGGTGGGAGGCGCCTCCGGCCGCCGTGTATTCGGCGTCGCCCGCGTACGCACCGCCGCCGGCGCCCAGCTGGTACCCGGACCGTCAGCAGCAGCCGTATGCCGAGCGGCTCACGGAGGTCCAGCGTCGCCTCCAGCAAGAGACTATCGCGATTCCGCGCCCTCAGCGGCGCTGGCTGGTCACCGTCCGCGAGGTCGCCGAGACGCTTCTTCTGGCCGCACTGATCTTCCTGGCGGTCCGCGCCTCGTTCCAGAACTTCCGGGTGGAGGGTCATAGCATGGATCCGAGCCTGGCGGACGGCGAGTACTTGATCGTGAACAAGCTGACCTACGCTCAACTTGACTTGGGCTTCTTGGACCCGCTTCCGTTCTTCGACGCTGGAGATGACCCCGTGCACTACTTATGGGGCTCGCCTGATCGCGGCGACGTGATCGTGTTCCGGGCGCCGCTGACTCCGAACAGAGACTTCATCAAACGCATCGTCGGTCTGCCGGGCGATACGGTTGAAATCCAGGAGACAAACGGAGAGGTCAAGGTCAACGGCCAGCCGCTCACGGAGACCTATATCCAGGGCACGACGGGGTGCACCCAGACTTGTACTTGGACGGTGCCCGAGGCCGGAAGCGAGGAATCCCAGAATCAATGCGGCTCGGAAAAGTGCTACTTTGTACTGGGCGACAACCGGCAGAACAGCAGCGACTCCAGGCAGGGCTGGCTGGTGCCGAAGGAGAACATCGTCGGCAAGGCGCTCATCACGTACTGGCACGAGGGAAGTCCGGCGATCAACCTCGCGCCGAACCACAGCGTCGGCATCGCGGACAAGGCGTCGGCCGAGCAGTAGATGGCCGGCGGGCGCAGGCAAGAGGCCGATCCTTCTCCGGAAGGACTGCTGCGTGACGCGGGCGCGATGCTGGACGGGCACTTTCAGCTCGCCTCGGGCAGGCATTCGCCTGTTTACGTCGAGAAGTTCCGGCTGCTCGAGCAACCGGTGCAGACTGAGGCGCTCGCCCGGATGATCGCTGAGTGGGCGCGTCCGCTCGGTCCGCAATTAGTGGCCGGGCCAACGACGGGCGGCATCATCATCAGCTACGAGGTGGCCCGCCTCCTGGGCGTGCGTGGCATCTTCGCCGAATCGGCGAACGGCCGGCGCGAGTTCCAGCGTGGGTTCACGATCGCGCCCGGCGAGCGGGTGCTCGTGGTCGATGACGTCCTCACGACGGGCGGCAGCGTACGGGACGTGCTCGACGCCGTGCGCGCCGCGGGCGGCGAAGTTGCGGGAGTCGCGGTGCTGATCGACCGGACAGGCGGACAGGCACAGTTCGGCGTCCCATTCTTCCCCTGCCTCACGCTCGATCTCGAGTCGTACGACCCGGGCGAGTGCCCGATCTGCGCCGACGGCGTGGCCCTCAAGATCACATAGCGCGCTACACTCGTAAGCGTGATATCCGAAACGGAGCTTCAGTTCATCGAGCGCCAGCGCGTCGCGCATCTGGCCACGGCTGACACGGCAGGCCGGCCGCAGGTCGTCCCCGTCTGCTTTGCGCACCTGGACGGGCGGATCTACGTCGCGATCGACGAGAAGCCTAAGCGGTCGCTGCGGCTCAAGCGATTACGCAACATCGAGGAGAACCCGCAGGTCGCGCTCGTGTTCGATCGATACGACGAGAATTGGTCGCGGCTCGGATGGGTGATGGTGCACGGGACGGCAACGATCGTCGACGGCGGGTCGGAACATGAGCGCGCGTTGACGGCACTTCGCGAGAGGTATGCGCAGTACCGGTTGATGGGCCTTGAGGGGCGGCCGGTGATTAGCGTGACGGTGGAGCGAGCTTCGAGTTGGGGCGCTCTGGCGTAGGGCTACCCTCTGGCGCGAGGTCTGAATCCGACATCTCGCTCTCCATCCGCACACAGGTCTCTGGCTTGAAGTCCATGCGCTTGTGGGTGCTGTCGCAGAAGGGCTTAATTTCGGAGTGGCCGCAGCGGCAGAGGGTATACCAGTCGCCCGGCGGGACCTCGAATTCGTTGCCGTCGCCGTCGACCAGCTTCGCGGGACCGTAAACGCGGTAAGGACCGTTGCGGCGAACGAGGATTGTGACCTCGTTATGCTCTTCGGGCATGGCGCAGTCAGTGTAGCACGCGCCTCAAAGGGTCGCGGCGAACTGCCTTCTGAACGCCCAGGGGACGGGCCCTTCGGCGCGTCTCAGGACAGGCAATCAACCGCTTTTCCGTGTGTGAAATTTGATTGGTTGGGGCGTTTTGCTCGTGGTGCTTGATTGGATGTCGGGGAAGCGTTGTATCTTTTTTTCCCGGCCGCGTTTGGAGGAGCCTCTTTTTGACCGCTGTTGTTTGATTGGGTGACGTACAAAGCCTTGTGCGCGCGCCCAATCATGTTCGTCTCGCATGCCTCTTCACTTGTGAATGTGCACCGGGGTCGACCGGCATGCCGGTGACGCTGCCGGTGGGTACATGATAACGAAGACTGCTTGAAAGTCTAAGCGGGAAATGGCACTGGGTGCACCGAAGAGACCGCTACGACGAATATGGGTGAATCTACTCGGATACGTCAGTCGTTGCCCTGGCGATTCCGGGAAGATGCGCCGTCAGGAATGAGGCGACGATTTCCTTCAAGTCGTGTTCGACGCCGAACCAGAAGTGGCCTAAGCCGGGGAGGAGCTTGAGCTTAGCCTGAGGACCGAGACTCCGAACGAATTCCGTGAGGTCATCGGCGTCCGAGTATTCGTCTTCGTCGCCGGAGACGAAGAGGGCGGGGCAGGCTAGTGTCACGCCCTCGAGCGGCATCGTCGTGGGGAGCGAGACGCCGATGAAGGCGCGCAGGTCCGGATCGGAAGCGGCGCGCGCTGCCACGGCGGCGCCGAACGAATAGCCGGCCAGTGCGACGCACTCGGCGTCCACTTCCGGGAGGGAGCGCAGGTACTCGAGCGCCGCGCGCACGTCTTCCTGCTCGCCGATGCCATGGTCGTAGCGCCCTTCGCTGCGGCCGGTCCCGCGGAAGTTGAAGCGCAGGGCGGCGACACCGCTCGCGACGGCGGTCTCGCAGAGCGCATCGACGACGTTGTTGTGCATGTCGCCGCCGTACTGAGGATGCGGATGGCAGACGACGATAGCGGGAGCTGGTGTCGTGCCGGGAAAGTGGAGCTGGCCTTCGAGGGTAATGTCGCCGCTGGGAATGCTGACCTGACGGTCCTGGGACATCGTGAGTCAGTCCGGGCGCCGCGCCCAGAGGTCGAGGCGTACGTAATCCGCCGTGAAGGGCTCGCCGAAGCGGCGGATCGTCTCGTCGATGACCGCGCGGAGGAATGGGTCCTGGTGCTCCTCCGGCAGAGCGGCGACGTGGCGCTGGAGGATGATCGTCCTCAGGTAAAGTGCCGCATCGTCGTGGTTGTCGAAGCGAACGGGGGAGTCGAACAGGGAGGCACGGACGTCCGTCCAGCCGGCGCGCTCCATCGCTTCTTTCGCCTGTTCGGCTGTGCGGTACTTGCGGAACTCGGCCAGCCCGAGGTATTGCCCGTACAGCTCGAGTTTCTCTACGGCCTCGGTGGCCTCCATTAGACGGGCGATGTTCTGGCCTCCGCCGCATTGGGCGCGGAACCGGCCCCCTGGCTTCGCCGCGCGGAAGAGGCAGCCGAACAGTGCGTCGTCATCGGGGATCCAGTGGAGGACGGCGTTCGAGAAGACGACGTCAACCTGCTCCGGAAGCCCGAAGTCGGTGAGGCTCGCGCGGATGGGATAGACGTTGGTGGTGCCGCGTTCGTCGATCGCCTGCGCGATCTTCGAGATCATGTCCGGCGAGCTGTCGACGGCGTAGATTCGGCCGCGTGGCAAGCGTTCGAGGAGGTCGAAGGTGACGGAGCCGGAGCCGCAGCCAGCGTCGAGCACTGTCTCGTCGCCTCTGAGGTGCAGGTCATCGATGACGGCCTGTGCCCAGCGGCGCATGGGCGTACCGATGCGCTCGTAGACTTCGGCGTTCCAGTGGGTGCTTTCCGGTTTCCTGGCCATGCTTAAACGCAGATGGCGGGGATGAAACGCAGATGAACGAAGATGGATTCACGTTGTTGCTTGATCTTCATCTGCGAATCATCTGCGATCATCTGCGTTGATTACCGCCCCTGGAACTGCGGCTGGCGCTTCTCGATGAACGCCTGGACGCCTTCCCGGAAGTCCTTCGAGCCGAAGAGCGGGAGGAGCTGCAGGAAGACGTGGTGCACGTTCGCCTCGAACGTCTCCTCGAGGCCGAGGCGCATCATGCGCTTCGTGGCCTGCACGGCGAGCGGGGCGTTGGCGGCGATCTCTGCCGCAAGCTCGCGCACCGTCGGCATCAGCTGGTCCGGCTCGACGACGCGACTGATGAGGCCAGCTTCGAGC
>Ga0184633_10001116_pt1 | contig 10900 bp, 9 predicted proteins | sample PLM31_170_b1_FD_133156 | JGI IMG/M metagenome (GOLD analysis project Ga0184633, IMG submission 133156) | Groundwater sediment microbial communities from an aquifer in East River, Colorado, USA - PLM3-1_170_b1 | ecosystem: Environmental > Terrestrial > Soil > Riparian zone | place: USA: East...
CCTTGAGGTGGGCCTCGTAGCGGCCGCAGCGGACCTCGACCGTGTCGCCCGCCTGGAGCTCAAGGTCGATGCGGTCGTTGGGCAGCGAGTTGACGAAGTCGGTGAAGAGGCGAGCCGGGATCGTGATCGCGCCGTCGCTCTCGACCTTGGCGGGGACCCAGTAGGTCACACCGATCTCGAGGTTCGTGGCGGTGAGTTTCAGGCCGCCCTCCTCGGTCCTGAGCAGGACGTTGCCCAGGACGGGGAGCGTGCTGCGCGCACTCACGGCGCGACTGACTATCTGCAGACCGCGAGCGAGGTTCTCCTGGATGACCGAGATCTTCATCGCGTGCGGGTCCACCTGCGTTGGGGGAAGGGGTTCGTTCTGAATCTTCTCATGTCACCTTCGTATTCAGAGTGTCGATGACGTGGACGCGACCGCGTACGGGAGCGGGAAGGGCCCCTGCGTCGCATGACGGGGTGTGGACAAGCGGCACGCCCGTGGGGACGGGCTGTCTAGTCGGCGTAGATGAGCTCGCGCAGCGCGGAGATCTCGCGGCGCAGCTCATCGTTCTCGGCCGATTCGCGCCCGATCTTGCCGCACGCGTGGAGCACGGTCGAGTGGTCGCGCCCGCCGAGCTCGGCGCCGATGCGCAGGAGCGAGACATCGGTCTCCTCGCGCATCAGGAACATGGCGATGTGGCGAGGGACGACCACCGACTTGTCGCGGCGCTGCCCGCGCAGGACCTCGGGGTCGACGCCGTAGTAGTCGGCCACTGCCTGGGTGATCCGCTCCGGCGTAACGACCCGCTTCTTTGGGTTGTACAGGACGTTCGAGAGGACCGCCTGGGCCAGCTCGATGGTGATGGGCAGGGCGCCCATCGAGGCGTAGGCCACGATCCGGTTGAGCGCGCCCTCGAGCTCGCGGATGTTCGAGACGACCTTACGGGCGATGAACTCGATGACGTCCGAGCCGATCGGGACGGCCTGCTCCTCGGCTTTCGCCCGGAGGATCGCGATGCGCGTCTCGAGATCGGGCTGCGTGAGGTCGGCGATGAGGCCCCACTCGAAGCGGCTGCGCAGGCGCTCCTCCAGGCTGGCGATCGCCTTGGGCGGCCTGTCGGAGCTGATGACGATCTGCTTGCCATCCTCGTGGATGGTGTTGAAGGTGTGGAAGAACTCCTCCTGGGTGCGTTCCTTGTCAGCGATGAACTGGATGTCGTCGACAAGGAGGAGGTCGATCTTGCGGTAGCGGTTGCGGAAGTCGTCAATGCGACCCTGCTGGATGCTCGTGATGAACTCGTTGGTGAACTTCTCGCTCGTCGCGTAGACCACCTTCTTGCGCGGGAAGCGGGCGACCACTGCGTTGCCGATGGCGTGCATGAGGTGGGTCTTGCCAAGGCCCACCCCGCCGTACAGGAAGAGCGGGTTGTAGGCGTGGCCGGGGCGCTCGGCGACCGACAGGCTGGCGGCATGGGCGAGGCGGTTGGCCGAGCCGACGATGAAGTTGGCAAAGGTGTAGCGCGAGTTGAGGTAGCTCGTGCCCGCGTCGGCCGCCGGCCGGGTCACCTCCGTCCGGGCAGGCTGTGTCGCCGCCCCGTTGGAGGGGGCGCGTGCGTCGCTCACGATGAACTCGACGTGGGCGCTGTAGCCGACCACGCGGGCGAGCGTCTGGCTGATCAGCGAGCGGTAGCGGCGCTCGAGGTAGTCCTTGGCGAAGGGGTTCTTGACGGCGACGCGGAAGCGGTTGTCGTCGACGTCCACCAGCTCGGTGTCGCGCAGCCAGGTCTCGAAGTTGGCCGGGGACAGCGACACCTGCAGCTCCCCGAGGGCCGCTCTCCAGACCTGCTTTGCGTCCATCGAATGCGTACGACCTGCTACCTGGCGGCCGGCTCAGGCCGACGGCCTGCCGGGTGTCCGACGTTCCTGATGCGGGAGCGGGCGGGAGGCCTCCCTCCGATCCGTGTTCCCGAAACGCTCCGTCGTCCCCTCGAGATCGACGAAGGCGCACCGGCGTCCCGGCGCTGGAGGCCGCGTAACTGTACACCGCGCCTGCGGCCCCCGCAATGCGAATCCTCGATACTCCCCGGGAGTATGCGTTGACGGAGGGTGGAGATGGCCCGGCAGCGGGCCGGCCATGGGGGGGCAGAGGCCCAGGGCCGCTGCCCCGTCTGCAGGTGCATGACCGCGCACGACCCCGCTGCCACGCGCTCGTTGACACATCCGATCGCCGGCGGCCTATAATCCGCGCACGTGCGACGCGCCGACCGCGCCTCCCTGGGGCGCCGGGCGCGTCTCTTTCTCCCCTCGCCCACGAGGTGGGCCGTACAGTGATCAAGAGCCGGCCGAGGATCCATGGCGAAGCAGACGTTCCAGCCCAAGAAACGGCACCGCGCCAAGGAGCACGGCTTCAGGGCGCGCATGAAGACCAAGGCCGGCCGCCGGGTGCTGGCCGCGCGACGCGCCAAGGGACGCAAGCGCCTGACAGCCTGACGGCTCCGGCGCGGCGACCCGCGCTCGAGATGCTCCGCGGCCCCAGACAGTTCGATGCCATCCAGCGTTCCGGGCGGGTGCGCGCCCACCCGCTCCTTCTTGCGCGTTTCGCGGCCAACGACAGCGGCCGCGTCCGGTGGGGCCTGTCCACCGGGAAGCGGCTCGGCGGGGCCGTCGTCCGCAACCGCGTCCGACGGCGCCTCCGGGAGGGCATGCGGGTGGTCCTCCCGCGCATCCCGGACGGTTGGGACATCATGCTCATCGCGCGGCCGGAGAGCGCCGGCGCAAGCTCGGAGGAGCTCCATGCAGCGATCGTCGACCTGGCCCGCCGGGGCGGCCTCCTGAAGCCCGAGCCCGAATGAGACCCCTTGGCTTCGCGATCATCCGACTGTACCGGCTGGCGTTCGTATGGCTGCCGCCGAGCTGCCGCTTCGAGCCGACCTGCTCCGAGTACACGTACCAGGCGATCGCCCGCTATGGCTTCCTACACGGCTGGTGGATGGGTCTCCAGCGCATCGCCCGGTGCCATCCCTGGCACCCGGGCGGGTTCGATCCGGTCCGTTGACCCACAGGCGCCGCGCCGCTCGGTTCGGCTTCGCGCTCGTCCTCGTCAGCAGCCTGCTGCTGCTCGTGGGCTGGCTGCCTGCCGCGGCCGGGGCGCTGGGCAGCGAGCCGCTCGGCCCGGCCCTCGCGCAGGCGTCCCCCGAGCCCTGCCCCGAGCCGACGGCGACGCCCCTCCCGACGCCGACGCCGGGCCCGGGTGAGAGTCCCGCCCGGACGCCTCCCCCCAACCTTTGCCCGGCGCGCGGGCCCGGGAGCCCGGGCTTCGACCCGATCACCGGCCTGATGGCCTGGCTGTTCACGCCCGTCTTCCAGGCGCTCTTCCTCGGGCTGGCCGCCTTCTACTCGTTCATCGGCGACATCGGGATTGCGATCATCCTGCTGACGATCGCCCTGCGCATCCTGCTCGTGCCCCTGTTCCGCACCCAGATCGTGAGCACCCGCCGCATGCAGATGCTGCAGCCCGAGCTGAAGGCGCTCCAGCAGCGGCATAAGGGGGACCGCGCGCGGATCTCCCAGGAACAGATGCGCCTCTACCGCGAGCGCGGCGTCAGCCCCGCGGCCGGATGCCTGCCCGCCATCCTCCAGCTCGCCCTCTTGCTCCCCATGTACCAGGTGATCAGGGAGGGACTCCAGGCGCCGAACATCGAGCCGATGCTCCACGTCCTCGGGACGCAGCTCGTCAACATCGTCTGCTATTCCCCCGGCGATCCGCTGGCCGCGTGCATCAACCCGACCGTCGGCTGGCTCTTCAACCTGGACGCGGCGCACCCCGAGGTGATCCTCTGGTTCCAGCGAAATCCCGACCAGACCGGCTTCGGGTTGAGCATCCTGGCACTCATCTCGGCGGTCCTGCAGCTTGTCCAGACCCGTATGGTGATGCCCCAGACCAACGACCCGCAGCAGCGTGCGCAGCAGCGAACGTTCCTGTTCCTGCCCCTCATCTCGCTCGTCTACGGCGGCTTCCTGCCGGCCGGGCTGTTCCTGTACTGGATCGCCACCACGGTCTTCTCGATCGTGCAGCAGTACCTCATCGTCGGATGGGGCTCGCTCTTCCCCCTCCTCGGGTGGACGCCGCCATTCGCCGTCGATCACACCCCGCGATTCCCCGTCACGGCGGCGCCTTCGGGCTCGGGCTCGTCGTCGTCGACACCATCGCTCGTGTCGCGCAGCAGCGACCCGCTGGACCGCGCGGCCGGCACGGTGAGACCATCGAAGCAGCGGGGAAGGACGAGCCGGCGCGGGAGGCGCAGATGACTGGATACGAGGAGTTCACGGGCAAGACGGTCGAAGAGGCCCTCCGCCACGCACGGGAGGCCTTCGGCGTCTCGTCCCTCGACGAGCTCGACTTCGAGATCCTCACCGCGGGCAGCCGCGGCGTCCTGGGCATGGGCGCCGAGCCGGCCCGTATCGTGGCCGCGTCGCGGGCCGCCCTGGGGGGCGCTGCGCCGCGCCGTCAGGCGGCCGAGGCGACGGCCCCGCCGGTGGGCGCCCCGCCGGAGCGGGGGGAGCGCGAGCCCCGGCGCACGGAGTCACCCGGTGAGGCGGGCGGGCGCCGCGAGTTCGGTCCCCGCCGCGAGGGCCCGCCCGGCGAGCGCCGCGAGGGGCCGCCCGGCGAGCGCCGCGAAGGCCCGCCGTCGGAACGCGGGGATCGACGGGCGCCGCGTGGCGGACGGGAGCGGCCGGGGGGCGAGCGGCACGAGCGGGCAGCCGCAGCCGCGGTGGCGATGTCGCCGGGCGAGGAAGCCCAGGTCGTGGCCGCTCGGGCCGCGACGCCCCAACACGAGGACTTCGAGGAGAACGAGGTGTCTCCCGAGGCGCTCCAGGCAGGGCATGCCATCCTCGCCGCGCTGATGGCCCATCTCGGCTATGACGTGACGGTCGAGGCGCTCACCGGCGAGACCTCACGCCTCAATGTCCTAGGCGCCAACGAGACCGAGCGACAGGCTCTTGGCGCGCTCATCGGACGGAAGGGGGAGCGGCTCTCCGCCCTCCAGCACCTCCTCAACCTGATGCTCTCGAAGCAGATGGGCGAATGGACGCGCATCCTCGTCGACGTCGAGGGCTACCGAGGTCGCCGGGAGCGCCAGCTGCGCGAGATCGCACAGCGCGCCGCCCAGCGCGTCGAGGAGACCGGCCGGATGATCCAGCTCGAGCCGATGTCCGCCCTCGAGCGGCGCTGGATCCACCTCGCCCTGCGCAGCCACGCGAAGGTTGCCACCCAGTCGATCGGCGAGGAGCCGGAGCGCCGGGTCGTCGTGTTGCCGCGGGGCAACGGACAGACATGATCGGTCCACGAAGGGAGCGCCGGCCGTAACGCATACCCCGTGCGCGCCGTCTCCCGGCGTGTCACGATGCGCCATCTGCCATGACGAGCGAATCACTCCCCCTTGACGCCGGCGCGCTGGGCGGCACGACCGCCCGAGCGCCCGGTTGGCCGTGGCTGCGCCTGGTCCTGGCGTTCCTCGGGAGCGCCTTCGGGGGGGGCGTCCTCCTGCTCGCCCTGCTCGTGGGCATCCAGGTGGCGTACGCAGGTCGTGCCCTCCCCGGCGTCAGGGTCGGCGGGGTCGACCTTGGCGGCCTGACCCGGGCCGACGCCGCGAGTCGCCTCGAGGCTTCTCTGCCAGGCCTCGACCATGGGACGCTGTCGCTGGTGATCGGCGGTGAGGCCGTGCTCCTCGACTACGGCGAGCTCGGCCGCGATTACGACGCCGAGGCGATGCTCGATTCCGCCTTCGCCGTCGGGCGCGGCGGCACCCCGCTCGCGCGCGGCGTAGAGGAGTTGCGTGCGCTGGTGCGCGGCGCCGAGCTTACTCCCGTGGTCCGCTGGAACGACGCGGCGCTGGCCTCGGCGCTGCGCACCGCCGCCGAGCGCTTCGACCGGCTCGCCGTCGATGCGGCGGTCTCCCGCGACGACGCCGGTCGATTCGTGATGAGCGAGGCGACCTTCGGGCGGCGACTCGACCAGGCGGCGGCCGCGGCGGACGTGCGGGCCATCCTCGCGGCGCCCGACGCGCCCGCGCAGACGAGCGTCGACGTCCTGGTCCGGCCGATCCTCCCACGTGTCCTCACCTCGCAGGCCGAGTTCGCCCGCTACCGCGCCGAGCTGCTCTCCTCGCTCGACCTGACGACCCGCGATGGCAAGGACACGTGGGTGATCCCGGCCGATCAGGTCCGCTCGTGGGTCAGCTTCAAGCCCGCTCCCTTCGGCGGCCTGCGCGTGGAGGTCGTCGGCCCGCAGATGGCGACCTCGCTGGCGACGCTCGCCAAGGACGTCGCCCGGAACCCCAAGGACGCGGCCTTCCTGACCGGCAAGAGCGGGCAGATCGTCGGTGTCGTCGAGGGCGTCAACGGCCGGGCGCTGGACGTCGCTGGCTCGATGACCGCGATCGCCGCTGCCCTCGAGCAGTTCGAGGAGGGCTCGCCGCCGTCGATCCAATTGGCCGTGACCATCATCGCCCCGAAGTTGACGACCGAGGAGGCCAACAAGGTCGCCCCGCTCATGACCCGGCTTGGCACCTGGACGACGAACTACCCGCCTGGCGAAGGCAACTACTGGGGCAAGAACATCTCCGTCCCGGCCAACATCATCAGCGGCACGGTCGTCACGGCCGAATCATGGTTCTCCTTCTGGGACGCCGTGGGAATCCCCACCTCCGAGCAGGGCTATGGCCCCGGGGGGGTCATCGTCAACGGCCGCTCCGACCCCACGGGCGCGTTCGCCGGCGGCATCTGCTCGTGCTCGACGACCCTCTTCAACGCCGCGGCGCGGGCCGGGCTCGAGCTCGGGATCCGCAACAACCACTACTACTACATCCCGCGCTACCCGCTCGGCCTCGATGCCACTGTCTGGATGTACACCTGGACCTCGCGCGGGGACATGACCTTCCGCAACGACACCGGCCATCCGATCCTCATCCGCTCGACCAACTCGTACGGCGTCGTGCGCTTCGACATCTACGGCGTCCCGGATGGTCGCACGACGACCTTCTCGACGCCCGTCATCAAGAACGTCGTGCAGTCCGTCGACAGGACGATCTACACGACCGAGATCCCGGTCGGGACGCAGAAGCGGGTGGAATTCCCCCACGACGGCATGGACGTGTGGGTCACCCGCACGGTCACCCGCGACGGCGCGGTCATCCACCAGGAGACGTACTACTCCGATTACAAACGGGTCGACGGCGAGCTGTGGATCGGCGTGGCGCCCAGCCCAGAGCCCGCACCTGCACCCGAGCCCACGCCCAGCGCGAGCGCGACGACGACCGTCAGCGTCTGACGGCCCGATGGCCGCCCGACGTGCCGGAGCGCGCCACCTGCCGGGACCCGCCCCGCGCCGACGCCACCCGCCTCGCCGCGTACGTCTCGCCTCCCTGCTCTCGGTCCTGCTCGTGGTCCTCCTCGGCGCCTGCGCCGCGGCCCCGACCGGCACCCCGTCGCCGCCGCCTGGCTCACCCCCGCCGTCTGGATCGCCACCACCTGGCTCACCGGGCCTGACGAGCCTCGCCCCATCCCCGGCCTCGCCGGCGCCTACGCTCACAGGGCTGCCGATCGGCAGCTGGCGCACGGGCGCCGCGATGCCCACGCCGCGAACCGAGGTCGGCGGGGCGGTCCTCGACGGGAAGCTGTATGTCGCGGGCGGCCTGCTCCGCGGCGGGGGCACGGTCGCTACCGTCGAGGTGTACGACCCCGCGGCCGACTCGTGGGCTACCGTCGCGCCGCTCCCGGAGCCCCGCGATCATCTCGGCATCGCCGCCCTGGGCGGCAAGATCTACGTCGCAGGCGGTGGAATCTTCGGGAGCGGCTCGCACCCGGACGCCTGGGTCTACGACCCAGCGGCCGACGCCTGGACGAGGATCGCCCCGCTCCCGGCGGCGCGGGTCGCCCATGCCCTGGTGGCCCTCGGCGGCAAGCTCTACGCGGTCGGCGGTGTCGTCGCCGCGGAGCCGGCGTCGGGCATCGCCGTCTACGACCCGGCCACGGACCGATGGGATGCCGGCCTCGTGCCAGCGCCCACCCTACGCGAGCACGTGACCGCGGTGGTCCTCGACGGACGGGTCTGGCTCATCGGCGGACGATGGGCGGGGAACCTCGCCGCGTTCGAGGCATACGACCCTGCGAGCGATTCGTGGACCCTGCTGCCCGACATGCCGACGGCCCGGGGCGGACTCACGGCCAGCGTGCTCGCCGGGCTGATCCACGTCACGGGCGGCGAATCGGAGGCGGGGACGTTCCGCCAGCACGAAGCCTTCGACCCGCGGTCCATGAGCTGGGCGGGGCTCGCGGACCTGCCGACGCCACGCCACGGGCTCGCCTCCGGGGTCATCGACGGGCGATGGATCATCGCCGGTGGCGGCAGGCAGCCCGGTCTCTCGGTCAGCGACGTCGTCGAGATCTGGGTTCCCTAGCTCTGATTCCTATGGAGGCTGGTGACCCCGGTGCCGCCGTCCGCCGCGGAACGAAGCGCTCGGTTCGGGGGCCCCACCGGGACGGGCGAAAGGGGTATCGCGTCGCAGTTGTGCGTGGGCGGAACGGAACGCCCGCCGGCAACCTCTCACCAACGTGTGGGAAGTGCACCTTGGTCGGCGCGACGCGAGATGGGCGCGCGCCACGGCCGGGACGACATGGGCAGCGGCGGCCCCCTTCCGGAGCCGCCGCGGATGAGTCCTGGTGGAGATGGGGGAGGGTCGAACTCCCCGTCCAGAGCCGTCGGCCAGAAACCGCTACGAGCGTGTCCGATGCTTTGCTCTCGGACGGCGGGCTCCCATCGGCAGGATCCCGGCCGGCCCAGCTACGTCCCCTTGCGGGCTTTGTCGCCGGCTACGCAGCGCTCCCCGGCGACGCATCTCCGCTGAGTGACGCTTCCACAGCCCACGGAGAGGAGGCTGCTTCCACGCTCACCTTACCGCTTACGCGGCGAGGGCAAGAGCAGACTGGCTGTTGCCAGTTACTTCGTTTGCCGCCTGTTTAACGAGGCCTGACGGCACCTCGGCTCGCGTTCCCTGGTGTTCGGGCCCTGTCGAAACCACGCATCCCCAGACACCGGACGCTCTCGCGTCCAGGTACGCATTCTAACCGAACATGCGATCGAGCGCCGGTGCGACCGCTACTGGCCGAAGGCGTGAACGAGGGGCGTGCTTCACCCCTCGGCATGGTGGCCGGAGTCTGCATATCGTCCCCACTCGTGTGCTCTGCAGAAGGCGGCCTCGACGGTCGACGTTGAGCACTCTGGGCGGCCCTTATCGGAGCCGGCATCGCCCCCATTGATCACGGACTCAGTCGGCGGCCGATAAGCCTTTCGCATCGCTTCGTTCGGGCCGACCCGGCCGCGTCCGCTCGAGGGCTTATCCCATCAATCACGCTCAGGCGATGAACCCACGCGATGTGGGCTTCGACAAGGTCAGCTGCGTTCAGGGGGCGAGCCCTCGAGGCGTCGGCTTATCGCGGAGTGATCACCGGGAGCGATATCGCGAGCGAGGCGTTCGGGACCACCAAGTCCTCGCCAGCGCAAGGATCCTCAGCCGCGCCGGCCCACCTCGGCGAGGTCACGTTCGAGAGCGCGGCGGGCATCGCGGGCGGCGATCTCGCGCCGCCGGTCGTAGAGCTTCTTTCCGCGCCCGACGCCGAGCTCGATCTTGGCGTGGCCCCTGGCGTTCACGTAGATGCGCAGGGGCACAAGGGTGAAGCCCTTGGCCTGCGTCTGCCCCGCCAGTTGCGCGATCTGGGCGCGATGGAGGAGGAGCTTCCGATCCCGCCGCGGTTCGTGGTTCCCGCGACTGGCGCCCGGCCACGGCGCGATGTGGGCGCCGATGAGCCAGGCCTCGCCCTTCTCGACGCGGGCGTAGGCCTCGGCCAGGCTGGCCTTCCCGGCGCGCAGGCTCTTGATCTCGGTGCCGGTCAGGACGAGCCCGGCCTCGACGGTCTCCTCGATGGTGTAGTCGTGTCGGGCGCGGCGGTTGAACGCGAGCGTCCGCTCGGCCATGGCTGGGCTCCTCGGGTGGTCCGGGAAACACGAACGCCGGCCCGTGCGGGGCCGGCGCCGTGATCGCCTACCACCTGGCGGGGTCGGTCAGACCGTCATCTCCCGCGGGGTGGTGCAGCGAGGTTTGTCATCCAGCACTGCACATCACCTCCTTTCGTCTGGCCGGGAACGATACAGGACGGGCGCTTGACTGTCTAGGGAACACCCAGCGGCTTGAGCGCACGGGTCGCGCCTGGTAGTCCAGCCGGGTCAGGCAGCCACGGCGGCTGCCGGAGCTGCCGCCGTCGTCAGGACCTCCAGCGCTCGGGCGAGGATCGGATCGGTGCCGGCCGGCGCGCCCTCAGCGCTGACGGGCACGTCGGGTTCGATCCCCTTGCCGTGGATCCAGTCCTTGTCCGGGGTGAGCCACTTGGCGATGGTGAGACGGAATCCGCCGGCATCCTGGGAGAGAAGCTGCCACTCCTGCACGGTGCCCTTCCCGAAGGTCGTCTCGCCGACTAGCGTGGCCCGCTCGTTCTCCTGCAACGCGGCCGCGACGATCTCGGCGGCACTCGCGGAGCCCTTGTCGACCAGCACGACGAGCTTGATCGATGGGTCGGTGGCCAGGCCGTCGGGCGTCGCCGACGTCTCCTGCTGCCGGCCCCCGGCGTACTCTTCCCAGAAGATGGGGGTCCCTGCCGGCAGGAACTCGCTGGCCACGGAGACCGCCTCGGGCACGAACCCGCCCGGGTCGCCGCGAAGGTCGAGCACGAACGACTCGATCCCCTGCTCAAGCTGGTCCTTGAGGGCGGCCCGGAAGTCCTTCCCGACGTTGGCGGTGAAGTGGGCGACGCGCAGGTATCCCACGGTGCCGTCCTCGAGGGTCTTCACCGAGACGTCCTTCAC
>Ga0184633_10001118_pt1 | contig 10887 bp, 6 predicted proteins | sample PLM31_170_b1_FD_133156 | JGI IMG/M metagenome (GOLD analysis project Ga0184633, IMG submission 133156) | Groundwater sediment microbial communities from an aquifer in East River, Colorado, USA - PLM3-1_170_b1 | ecosystem: Environmental > Terrestrial > Soil > Riparian zone | place: USA: East...
CTGCCAGGTGCGCGTGATGCCCGGCTTCAAGGGGATCGACCTCTCGATGATCATCGACCTCTTCAATCGCTTCCACAAGCCCGACGGCGTCACCCCGCGCTACGCGCAGGGCCAGCATTTCTGGGAGCTCGGCATGCGGGGTCTTCGGGTCAGAGACATCAGACGACGTCTCTCCCAGTTCTTCGACGTCCTGAGCGCCTACAGGAACCGGGACTGGACACCGAGCCATAATTTCGTGTTGAGATCGAAAATCGCGCATCGGCGTGAGTCGTGACGAGGCCCGGGGTAGTTCCGGGAGTTCATCGACTGACGTGAGATCGCCGACCGAGGAGTACTGGGATAACGTTTGGTCGATGCCCCCGCGGCCACGGCTGCCGTCCGTCTGTCGGTCCCGATCGGCGATCTCCAGCGCCTCTTCGGGGCTCACGTGAGGCCTGGCATGCGGTTCCTGGGGGGTGGGATGCGCGTCGGGGAAGACGCTGGCTTGGGTGGCGCGGGTGCTGGGCGCGCGGGTGGCGGGCGTGGACGATTCGCCGCGGGGAGTCGGGGGTGGGGCTCGCGCAGCAGGTCGAGGTCTTCGTGATGATGGAGATCTGACGGGATGCTGACAATCGTCTACTCGTTCAACAAGCAGGGTTACGAAGCCCGCTACTGGGAGCGCGAGATCACGGCCGCCTCGAGCGAAGAGGCCCGGTTCGTCCCGTTCAATCACCACTCATACCTCAACGCCCAACGCTACGTCCGAGCCCAGCTATTGGACGGCCTCTACTACGCGCAGGATCCCGGCTTGATGCGGCTCTACGGGGATTTCGAGGCGACACTCCGCGCGCACAGCGCGCACGCCGTCATCGTTGACACGTATCCTCCGTATCACCCGGATTATCTGCGAGGGATCGACGTTTACAGGGTACTTCGGACTAGCGACGGGCCTCTGGCCGCCTACGATCGGGATTTCGCCTACTTGCATGCGTACCACCAAGTCCTGTATCACGGCCCCGCCTACAGCCGCGATCTGGACATGGCTGAAAAGCTCCGCTATTGCGGTGCCCGCAGCGTGGACTTCTGGCCGATGACACTTTTCGACGCGGCGTTCGACACGACGAAGACGGAGACAACGATCCTGGCCGAGCCACGAGACATCGACGTGATCTTCATCGGGGCGCTGCACCCGAACAAGATGCCGCTCATCGCGAAGGTTAAGAAGGCGCTCGGACGGCGCTGCCGCCTGCATGGGCTCAGCTCGCTGAAGCGTAACGCCTACTTCAACGTGAAGTATGGATTTCCCGGCTGGGTTCGCCCGGTACCGTCCGAAGCCTACGTGCCCCTGTACCAGCGGACGAAGATCGGTTTCAACGTCCACAACCGAGGGAGTTACACCGTCGGAAGCTATCGCCTGTTCGAGCTTCCGGGTAACGGTGTCATGCAGCTCTCGGATGGTGGTGAGTACCTCGAGACCTTCTTCCGGGACGGCCACGAGATTGTCAGTTACAAGGACGCCGACGATCTCGTCGATAAACTTCGCTACTATCTGGATCATGACGACGAGCGCCGGACCATCGCACTGAACGGATATCGGCGAGTGATGCGGGACCACCGATTCCGCCATCGCATGCAGGAGGCGGAGACGCTGATTCGCCGAGGCATGGCCCGCATCGGCTGGAAGCAATGAGAGCCACCGTGTGGATGACCATCCCCCGCGTTCCCCGAGCCACTGCACGCGCCAATACCGGAGCCAGCTGAGCGCCGAACGATGTCGAAGCGTATCCTTCACTGCATTCCGGGAATGGGCGGCGGGGGCGCCGAGCGGCAGCTCAGCTACCTGGCGGCGGAACTCGACGGCCGCGGCTGGGAGGTGCACGTGGCGGCGCTCTGCGGCGGGCCGAACCTCGACCGGATCGCGGCGAGCGGCGTGCGGATGCACCCCTTGATGGCTCGGGGGAATTACGATGCCCGCATCTTTTGGCAGCTCATCCGAACCATGCGCGCAGTGAAGGCCGATCTCGTACAAGTGTGGCTCCCGCAGATGGAGATCTTGGGAGGGTTGGCGGCGACCGCCCTCCGGCTGCGTTGGATCTTCAGCGAGCGCTGCTCGGCCATGGCCTATCCCCCGAGTGTCAAGCACCGGCTTCGAGTGCTGATCGCGAGTCGCGCTGCGGCTGTGGTCTCGAACTCTGCCGACGGCGACGCGTACTGGCGGGGGCGGGTGAACGGTCACGTGGCCCGGTTTGTGGTCCCGAATGCCGTGCCTCTCGCCGAAATCGACGCCGAGCGGTCGGCGACTCCGGAGGAAACGGGTATCGAAGCGGGGCAACGGGTCGTGCTGTTCGTGGGTCGGCTCTGCGCGCAAAAGAACCTGGACGTGCTGGTATCGGCCCTCCGCGTGGTGCTGGCCCAGCCGAAGACCGTTGCAGTCTTCTGCGGTGAAGGACCCCTGCGGGCCGCGGTTGAGCAGCGACTGACCGAGTACGGGATCCGGGATCGCGTGCGGCTGCCCGGGTACGTGAGGAATATCTGGCGGTGGATAAAGCGCGCCGACGTGTTCGTGGCGCCGAGCCTCTTCGAGGGTCAGCCGAACGCCGTGCTGGAGGCGATGGCGTGCGGTTGCCCTCTGGTCGTCTCCGATATCCCGGCGCACCGTGAGTTCTTGGACGAGACCACCGCCTGGTTGGTGAACCCCTACGAGGCAGACGCGCTCGCCGAGGCGATCCTCGACGTACTGTCGGCGCCCGCAGCCGCCATCGCTCGTGCGCGGAAGGCGCGGGCCTGGGTCGCCTCGTTGTCGATTCCCTCGGTCGCGCGCCGATATGCCGAAGTGTACGAATCGGTGCTCGCGTTGCGGAATCACGACCGGCGCGCGAGGCGCTGACGCCATGTGCGGAATCGTCGGGCTCGCGTCGCCGTGGCCTGTTCCCGATCCGGATCGGCTCACGGCAATGCGGGAGACGCTGGCTCATCGGGGGCCTGACGACGCCGGCGTCTACTGGTCGCCCGACCGGCGCGTCGGCCTCGCCCATCGGCGGCTCGCGATCATCGATCTGTCGCCTTCGGGCCACCAACCGATGTCCGATTGCGCCGGAGACCTATGGATCACCTTCAACGGCGAGATCTACAACTACCAGGATCTGCGGCGGGAGCTCGAGCTGGCGGGACACCGGTTTCGCTCCGCCAGCGACACCGAGGTCGTCCTGGCCGCCTACCGAGCGTGGGGGACCGAGTGCCTGGCCCGGCTCAATGGCATGTTTGCCCTGGCCCTGTTCGATCGGGCCGCTCACCGCTTGTTCCTGGCCCGCGACCGTGCCGGTGAGAAGCCGCTGTTTTACCGGGACCACGGAGGCGATTTGGCCTTCGCCTCGGAGCTGAAGGCGCTGATGGCAGACCCGGCCTGTCCGCGAGCGCTCGCGGTGCCGGCCCTGAACTACTATCTGGCCTACGGATACGTGCCTGGAGAGCTCTGCATCCTTGAGGGCGTGCGCAAGCTCGGGGCGGGCCAGGCGATGACCTACGACCTGGACACCGGCGACCGGCGCACATGGCACTACTGGCGGCTGCCGGAGACGGAGCCCTCGGATGCGTCGGCCGAAGACTTGACGGCGGAGCTCGAGGCGCTGCTGGAGGATGCCGTGCGGCGCCGGCTCGTCGCTGACGTCCCGCTGGGAATTCTGCTGAGCGGCGGCATCGATTCGAGTCTGGTCACGGCAATGGCGACTCGGGTGTCCTCGGCGCCGGTCCAGACGTTTACGGTGACGTTCCCCGGTCATGGTCGCCATGACGAGGGTCCTCACGCGCGCCGGGTGGCCGAGTACTTCGGCACCCGCCACACCGAGATCGTCGCCGAGCCCGCGACGGTCGAGTTGCTGCCCACACTCGCGCGGCAGTTCGACGAACCCATCGCGGATTCCGCGCTCGTGCCGATGTATCTCCTGTCCCGCGTCATCCGGCAGCATGCCACCGTGGCGCTCGGAGGAGACGGGGGAGACGAGCTGTTCGGAGGCTACCCTCACTACCAGTGGCTCCAACGTCAGGCGGGCCTGAGGCGCGTCCTCCCCGGCGCGCTGCGACGGTGCATCGGCGCGGCGGCCCGCCGCTATCTGCCGGTCGGGGTCCGGGGTCGACATCACCTGATCGGCCTCGCCGGCGATTCGCCCCACACGATCGCCCACGTCAACCTTTACTTCGACCGAGAGTCGCGCCGTCGGCTGCTCAGCCCGCTCGGCCTCCACGATGGCGCGCCGGAAGCGTATCGAGCCGGCCTGTGCCGACCGTCGCACACCCTGCTTCGGCAGGCGATGGAGGCTGACTTCCTGACGACGCTTTCGGACGGCTACCTCGTCAAGCTGGACCGGGCGAGCATGCTGGCGAGCCTGGAGGTCCGAGCACCTTGGCTGGACCATCGAATCGTCGAGTTCGCGTTCGGCCGGGTCCCCGATGCGCTCCGGACGGTCGGGGGCGAGCGGAAGATCCTGCCGCGGCGCCTGGCGGCGCGGATTCTTCCGCCCACGTCGGACCTGTCGCGGAAGTGGGGGTTCTCGATGCCGCTCGCCCGCTGGTTCCGCGGAGAGTGGGGCACGTTCGTGGAAGAGGTCCTGCGCGAGGCCGACCCGACGATATTCGATCGGCGCGTCATCGGGAGGCTGCTCGACGGCCAGCGCCGCGGTTACGCCAACACCGCGCGCCTGTTTGCCCTCGCCTTTTTCGAGCTGTGGCGACGAGAATATCGCGTGACGCTATCCGGCTCGTCGCGCGCTCCCGACGAAAGATCCGTTGCAGCGACGCCTGCTTGACCTCCTACGCTGCCCGCAGTGCCGCGGTGACCTGACCCTCACCGTCACGCGCGAGAGGGACGGCGAGGTGGAACGTGGAGATCTCGAGTGTCGGGGCTGCGATCGGCGATATCCGGTGATCGACAGCGTGCCCCGCTTCGTCCCGGCTCAGAACTACGCCGAAAGCTTCGGCTGGCAATGGAACCGATTCCGGCAGACGCAGCTCGATAGTTACTCGGGGCACCCGATCTCGCGCGAGCGGTTCTTCCGCCAGAGCGGCTGGCGGCCGGCCGAGCTGGTCGGCCGGCGAGTGCTCGACGTCGGGTGCGGGGCCGGGCGCTTCGCGGAGGTGGCGCTCGCGTGTGGCGCCGAGGTCGTCGCCGTGGATTACTCGAGCGCCGTGGACGCCTGCTGGCGGAACCTCGGACCGCATGCGAACCTGTCCGTCGTCCAGGCCGACATCTACCGACTACCCTTCGCGCTGAATCAGTTCGACTACGTCTACTGCTTCGGGGTCCTCCAGCACACCCCGGACGTGAAGGGGGCGTTCTTGGCGCTTCCCGCGCAGCTCCGCGAGGGCGGCCGGCTGGCCGTGGACATTTACCCGAGACAGGCGCGGAACATCCTGTGGCCGAAGTACTGGCTCCGTCACATCACGAAGCGTGTGCCGGCGCCGCAGCTCTTTGCACTGGTCCAGAGGGGAGTGCAGATTCTCTGGCCGATGAGCCTGGCGGTGGGGCGGTTCCCTGTCGTCGGGCGGAAGCTACGCTACGCGCTCCCGGTGATGAACTACGAAGGCCTCTATCCGCTGTCTCCGGCTCAACTCCGCGAATGGGCCATCCTCGACACATTCGACATGCTCGCTCCGGCCCACGACTCTCCCCAGTCGGTGGCGACCCTGCGCGCGTGGTTCACCCTGGCCGGCTTGCGGGACATAAAAGTCTTCCGCGCCGGTCTCGTGATCGGGTGTGGGACGAGGTGAGCAGGTACGGAGGGCAGGCGGTGAGTCTGACGCAGCGGCTGACCGGACACTGCCGGAGTCTCTGCCTGAGAGCTCGAGATGGGCGGGCCGGGGGCTGTCGTGTTGTGGTGTTGACGTGCCTGTCCATTGTCAGTCTCGGGTTGACGGCTTGCGGTGGTTTGATCAGCGTTTCGCGTCACGTTGAGACCACGCGAATGACGTTGATTGGCGCTCCCGCCGCCGGCGCGGTCTTCCTGAGCTGGAGCCCGGAACCGGAGGCGCAGTCATATCGCGTGCGGTGGCGACCGTCGGCCGCTCCGGTCTGGAGTTCCATGACCGTAGAGGTCGTCGACCATGCCCTGATTCCTGACCTGGTAAACGGTGTTCCGTACGACTTCACTGTTGAGGCGGCGACACCTGAGGGGCCGGTCCACAGTCTCGCTGTTCAGGTCACGCCCAAACGGCGTCCGGCATGCGCGTACCGCACGTACCACCCGATTCAGTCGTTTTTCTGCAGCCAAGCCGATGCGGACGCGTGGATGCAGGAGCGGGGTGTGCGTTCTGAAGATCTTCGCTGTCGCAATCTGCCGGTAGAGCATTGGGGCCCGAGCGTCCGTGACTGTTTGTACACGGCGGGCACGGACTTCCGGATGCTGCTACTAAGAAATGCTGACAACGAGTTTCAGGCCCCAATCGACCCCCCATCGCCGAAGGACATTCGTGATGCGCTTCGGCGGGCCATCTGGCGCGCGGGAGATCCATTCAGTCGCGGAGAGTCCGGCGTCGAGCCGTCGATGTTGCCGGCTGCCATTATCGGTTCGGTCACAAAGCATGCGACAGCGGGAACACTCGTTTTCATGACGAGTGATCTGTTCAGTTCTCGCGTGACCCGCTTCACATCCCGGAAGCCGGTCGAGGGGCGGTATGCCATCTACCACGAAGGGCACGGCGGCCGCGCCGTCGAAATCGGCGCTGAAACGATCGATTGGCTCCTCGAGCGCGGGTGGGAAGTCTATGCCATGGACATGCCCATGTCGGGGGTGAACGCGTCCGACATGGGCCCGAGTTTCCCAAACCATCATTCGGACATGTACAAACTCGATGACGGCATTACGAGTCCCGTGGCCACCTTCATGCTTCCTGTCAAGAACGTGGTCGATTTCATCGAACGACGATCCGTGCCCAACCCTACCATCTTGATGATGGGACGCTCCGGGGGCGGGTGGACGACCTACACATACTCCGCGCTGGATCCGCGGATCGACGTGGCCGTTTCCGTCGCTGGCGGGCGCCCGATGTCGCAGCGTCTGGATGCGCCGTGGGGAGCCATGGAGATTGGCGATTACGAACAGTCGGCTCCCGAAATCTTCGCCGCGATCCGGCACGAGGATCTCATGATTGCCGCGGGCGCCCGGGGCTCGATGCATTTCTTCAACGTGAAGGACCCGTGTTGTTTTCGCGTGTCGCCTGGAGACCCGCTCGTGACATATCTGGTCTCCGGTGGAATTCGCGCCGATCGGACAATACGCGTCTTTGTGGATACCGAAAACACGGGACACTCGATCGGCGCGGCCGGCTATCCTGAGCTACGGGCGTTCCTCGACGAGGTTCTACGCCGCCGATCTCTGTCTCCCGGTGGCGGTGGGCTTCAGACACCGTGCACGCGCTCCACTGTCGTGCCCGCGATCGTCTCGTCATGGGGGCTCATTGAAGAGATTGCCGGTCCTGGCGTGGAGCGCGTTCACCGAGGTGAAATGTCGCCATGGTGGCCCGAGCGAAGCGTCGCGGCGGAAGCGGACTCCGACGCCCTTTTTTTGACATGCGTTCCATATCCCTATCCCTCATATAATTCGGCCATGTTCTTTCCCCGCGAGCACTGACATGAACGAGACCGCACACTTCTCCCTCGTGGCAGACGAAATCGACACGGCAGACGAAGCCGCGCCGCCGCCGCTCGATCGTCGTGGCCCTCTTCTCGCCATCTTTTTTCTCGTCGGACTCATCGTCTTCGCCGCCGCGTTTCTCACCGTGCATACTCATCGCGAACTGCAGCGGGATTCAGGCGCGGCCCGCACGCACCTCGTGCTCTCGCACTGGTTGAACGAGGGTTATTTCCACTACTTCGGGCTTTTGGTGCGGAGCCCGGCGGATCAGCCGGCCGCCATTTACCGCTCCTCGAGCGGCGGATACATGGTGAGCGGTTTCGTTCTGCAGAAGCTCTACACCGCGCTCTTTGGATCCTATAGCTGGAGACTGATCGCGATCCACAACCAGATTGTCTCGCTCGTGCTCGCGGCCCTCCTCGGACTGCTTGCGTACCGCCTGACGAGACGAATCGGACTTGACGCACGACGTGCGTTCGCTGCCGGGGCCTCCGTCGTCATCGTGGTGTTCACCTTTCCGGACAATCTCGCCGTCTATTGGGAGATGTCGGCGCAGGCGTATGCGCTGCTCTTCGGAATCATCTTCCTGCTGGTTGACGAACGATGTGTCGACGGCGGACGGACGCTTGGGCATTCGATCTTCCAGGCCGCCGCCGTATTCCTGATGGCGTACATGGAGGGGTTCGCCGCTCTCGCGTTCATCGCCGCCATCGCGGCCACGCTGCTCGTGCTCGAGCAGCGGCGCGGATCGTGGCGACGCCTCGTATTCCTCGCTCTCATGCCTTGCGTGGCCGCGGTCGCACTGCACGGTCTCCAGTTGTACGGGGTAGCGGCGCGCTTTCCTAACATCGAGATAACCGGGCACACCTTCCTGTTTAGGAGCGGTCTCGACGGAGAGTCGTTCTACTACCTCGACCATCTCGACATCGCATGGCGCCGAGACTGGATACGGGACAACTTTCCAGCGAACCGCGACGCCCTGTTCCGGTGGCCGTCGGTCTTCATTCTCGGGACGCTGTCGACACTCGTCGTCCTCGCCGCCTATATCGGGAGGCGCATTCCCCGCATCGCGGTCGAGGCGCTGACCGCGCTCGTCGGCACGTGGGTCCTTTACGCCGCGGTGTTCAGCCAGTCGGTGGTGATCCATTCCCGCCTCTACGACGTGCTACTCTTCGTCCCGCTGGTGGTCGCGTTGTTCGCGCTTGTCCCTGCGCTTGTCGAGTCGCTGACCAGACGCACCGGCGCGATTCTCCTCCTCGTCGTTCTTTGCGCATGTTGGTATTCCTTGTTCCAGATGCGGCTCTACGCGTTGCGCTACCCGATGCCAAATACGAGGGTGGGCGCGCCGCCGCCGACCGCCGCACCCCGCTGAAAAAGAATTCAGATTCAGGGTCTTAGTGGAAGTGAGTGGGTGAAAGGAGGGGGTTAACGGCGGGATGCTCCATCCGCAACCTCACTCGATTCTCAGTGAGGCCCGGGTCACCGCGACCCCCCGGGCAGTGCACACGGCTTCCAGCCGCCGCACCCGCTCCGGAGGGATCTTCTCGGAGGCGACGATCACCTCGCCGACGTCATGGGCCGCGAGGACTTCCTCGGCCATCTCGAGCCCACCCAAGACGGGCAGGCCGTGGATCCGCGTTCCGCGCTTGTCCCGGTCGTCGTCGAGGAACCCGACCACTTCTCGCTGGAGGGCGGCATTGTTCCGCAGTTCCCGGAGCGTGAAGGCGCCTCCATCCCCTGCCCCGTAGATCAGCGCCCGCCGGAGCCCCGCCGATCGCGGGCGCAGCCGCTCACCCAGAAGCCGGAAGCCCACGCGGCTCCCCCCGAGCAGGATGACGAGGAGGAGCCAGTCGAGGACGAACACCGCTCGCGAGAACGCCTCGAACCGTGTGGTGAACACGAGGTACAGGACACTCGCCCCCACCCCCAAGGTCGCCGCGCGCAAGAGGTGGAGCATGTCCGGACGGCTCGTGTAGCGCCAGAGGCCGCGATAGCTCCCAGACGCGGCCAGCGCCAGGACCTGGAGCAAGAGGACCGGGCCGACGCTCCTGAGAAACGTGGCCCGCTCGGCCTCGAACGCCGCCTCAAATCGGAGGAGGTAGGCCGTGTAGTAGGCGACCACGATCAGCACCACGTCGATGGCCAGCGTGGCCACGTGACGCTTGTAGGGGAAATCCGTCAGGAGACGCATGACCGGCGCCTCCGCGCGTGAGATCTGGGTCGTGACCACCTGCGCGCGGCTCAGATGCACTCCCAGCAGCGCCAGCCCGACCACGAGCAAGGCCAGGAGGACGATGGAATGCGCAAACCCGTACCGGTACGACAGCACCGCCACGAGCCCGGAGACAGCCGAGATGCCGAGCAGCACGGCGAGCGTCCGCCCCTCGCTCATCCCCAGGGTCACCAGGCGGTGCGAGGTGTGGTCGCGCCCCCCCCGGGCGACCGGGCGGCCGGTGAGCAAGCGCGTCACGGTGACGAACGTCGTGTCGAGGATGGGGACCAGGACGAGGAGGACCGGGAAGACCAGCACCGCCGTGACCCCGCGCGTGTACGCGGCATCGCTGACCAACGAGACCCCACTCAGGAAGAAGCCCAGAAAGAAGCTCCCCGCATCGCCCATGAAGATCTTCGCCGGTGGGTAGTTCCGAATGAGGAACCCGCCCACGGCCCCGAGAAGCCCCGCCATCATCCAGGCCCCGGCGTGATCCCCGTCGATGACAAAGAGCGCCAGCCGGCAGGCCGCCGTGAGGGCCGCCACCCCCGCCGCCAGACCGTCCATGTTGTCCAGGAGGTTGAAGGCATTCGTAATCCCGACCACCCAGAAGAGCGTGAGGAACAGGTTGACCACCGGGAACGGGGTGAGCCGGAGCAGCGTGCCGAGTTGGATCAGGACCACCGCCGCCACGATCTGGATGGCCAACTTGGTCTGCGGCCGGAGCGTCTTGACGTCGTCCACGAGTCCGACGCCGCCCATCGCCAACGCCAGCACCAGGAGCGGGCCGAAGCGGGCCCCCTCCGGCCCCATCCGGGCGGCCACCACGGCCACCCCCAGCATGATGGCCACGCCGCCCAGCAGCGGCACGCTCTCGCGGTGCCACCGATCCTCGCGGGGGTGCGCGACCAGCCGGGCGCGCCGCGCGATGCGCTCGCACAGCAGGGTCCCCCCGAGGGACACGAGCAGCGCCATCAGGAACGGGCCTGCGAGGGGGAGCACGGTCATGGGCCGGGGCCCGACGTCCCCCGGGGGGGACCGTGGACACCTCTGGATGGTGCGGCGGGCCGC
>Ga0184633_10001119_pt1 | contig 10884 bp, 6 predicted proteins | sample PLM31_170_b1_FD_133156 | JGI IMG/M metagenome (GOLD analysis project Ga0184633, IMG submission 133156) | Groundwater sediment microbial communities from an aquifer in East River, Colorado, USA - PLM3-1_170_b1 | ecosystem: Environmental > Terrestrial > Soil > Riparian zone | place: USA: East...
CGACCGAGGCGCCCGCGTTCATCAGGTCGGCCCGGGTGGAGCCGGCAGGCCTCAGGAGCCGGGCCCGTCCCGCCACAGCGCGCGCTGTTCCCTCGGGGTCGCCGGAGACCGCAACGATGATTTCGGCCGTATCGATCCCCGAGAGTCCGCCCAGGTAATCGATGGTGCGGGCGAGGGCGGAGGTGTCGTTGCGCACCGGCACAATGATGGAGAGTCGCGGGGTCATCCGGCTGTCAGGAGGCGCCACGTCTGGAGGCACGGCGAGGGGCCCTAGCAGCGGGCTTGGGGCCGCCCGCAATCTCTTGCCAGGCTCTGAGGGTCTCCGCAATGCTCCAGGCTTGCGCGATGCAGCCGCGCGGGGTGAACGGAGGATCGCCATCGAAGATTTCGGCGATGCTCCCCACCCCGTAGTCGGCCAGATGGTGAGCCAGGGGCTGCAGGAAGGCCTGCGCCGCCTCATGATCTCCATAGACCCGAAGGTGCGCCAGGGCGAACGGCCCCAAGAGCCAGCCCCACACGGTCCCCTGGTGATAGGCCCCATCGCGCTCCCATGGCCCGCCGCCGTAATGACCCTGGTACTGGGGATGGCCAGGCGCAAGGCTCCTGAGGCCGTAGGAAGTCAGGAGGTTGCGGGCGCAGACATCCACGACCTTTCTCTGACGTTCAGGGGAGAGAGGACTCTCGGGAAGCGACACTGCGAAGAGCTGGTTCGGACGGAGCGCCGCGTCGTCCCCTTCGGGCCCATCCACGACGTCGAAGCAATATCCGGCAGCCTCGTTCCAGAACCGGGCGAACCCGTCACGCACGCGGGCAGCCAGCTTGTCCCATGAGTCGGCCGGCCGACGCAGGCGCCGGGCAAACGCTCCCATCGCGCACAGGGCGTTGTACCAGAGGGCATTGATCTCCACCGCCTTCCCCATCCGAGGGGTAACGACCCAATCTCCGACCTTGGCATCCATCCATGTCAGTTGGACACCGGGCTCACCCGAGCGAAGCAACCCATCGCCAGGGTCTTCCACGATCCCGTAGCGCGTGCCCTCGCGGTGCCACCGGACGATCTGCTCGAGGGCCGGGAAGAGCTGCTTGAGCAGCCCATCGTCCTCGGTCGCCGCATGATACGCCCGGACCGCCTCGAAGTACCAGAGCGTCGCATCCACGGTGTTATACTCGGGCGCCTCGCCCGCGTCGGGGAACCGATTTGGGAGCATCCCCCGATCGACGAAGCGGGCAAAGGTCGTCAATATCCGTTGGGCCAGCTCGGGCCGCCCAGTAGAGATCGCCAGTCCGGGAAGGCTGATCATCGTATCGCGCCCCCAGTCCCCGAACCAGTGGTAGCCCGCGATGACCGACATCCCATCCGGATCGTCCTGAAGCGGGCGGCGCACGACGAACTGGTCGGCGGCAAGGACCAGATGTTGAATCCAGGCAGGCGCTTGACGTGCCTCCGGATATCCCCGACGCCAGCGAGTCAGGAGCTGCTCTTCGTGCTGGCGTCGTCGTTGCCAGGCCTGCTCCCCGTCCAGCAACGGCGTCGTCTCGGCGGAGAGCACGAGGGTGACCGCGGTGCCTGGCTCAAGGATCGCCCTGAAGGTCCCCGCGCAGAAATGATCCTCCTGTGAGTCGAGCCCGCGCTCCGCTTCGAGGGTGAGACGGAAGCCGTAATGCCAGGCGTGCTCCCGATGGGCCTCGGCGCCTTCGGCCAGCAGGAGGAATGGACGGGCCCCCTCGAAGGCCGTCACGCGCAGTCCATCCTGGACCTGCTCGACCGTCATCTGCCAGCCCCCGCCGCGAGTGCTCCCGTGATAATCGCGGTAGTTGACCAGCGCCTTCAACTTCAGGGTGACCGGGCTGCCTGCCCGAAGCAAGCGATACCGGAGATAGGTCGTGTTGGCGCCCTGCTCCATCCAGATGCGCTTTTCCAGCAGCGCGTCAGCGCAGGCATACGTCCAGACAGGGGTCATCCCCTCCAGCCGGAACCGCTCGATCTCGCGGTAGCCGTGGGGGTCCACCCCCCCCGCCCACCGATTCGTGAACAGCGGGCGCGTGACGCCATCGTAGTTGAGGGTTTCGTCCAATTTGGCGACGAGGAGTGTCCGCCCAAGGGGCGGCTTGAGTGCGGCAACCAGCAGTCCATGGTAGCGCCTGGTCAACGCTCCGGCCACGGTGCCCGAGGCGAATCCGCCGATCCCGTTCGTGCAGAGCCACTCCCTCGACTCCGCCGTTTCGAGACGGCCACAGATCTCTCGGCCCCAGTCAAGGCTCATGTGCTACTCACCACTCTGTTGCAGAAGTTTCGCGACGAGGCCAGTCCAGCCGGTCTGGTGACTGGCGCCAATGCCGGCGCCGTTGTCGCCGTGAAAATATTCGTGGAACAGGATCAGATCACGCCAATGTGGATCCTGCTGGAATTTCTCAATGCCTCCATAGACCGGCCGGCGGCCGTCGGCGCCCCGAAGGAAGATGCGCGTCAGCCGACGAGAGATCTCGCCTGCCACCTCCCATAGGGTCACCGTCTGACCGGAGCCGGTGGGGCACTCAACCTTGTAGTCGTTCCCCAAGTAGTAATGGAATTTCTGCAACGATTCGATGATCAGGTAGTTGACCGGAAACCAGATAGGGCCGCGCCAGTTCGAGTTGCCGCCAAAGAGCCCGGTACTTGACTCGCCAGGCTCGTAATCTACCCGGTGCTCGGTGTTGTTGACCGAGAGTGTGTACGGGTGGCTATGGTGGAAGCGCGAGAGGGCCCGGATGCCATGAGGGGAGAAGAATTCTGCCTCGTCGAGCAGATATCGCAGCACCTTCCGTAGCCGTTTCGGATTGACCAGCGAAAGGATACGACGCATGCGAAGGTCTGGCGTCGTCTGCGTCTCAACGTGCTCGCCGAGTTCCGGCCGATTCTCGATGAACCACTGCATGCGGCGCTTGAACCCGGGAAGTTTGTCCACCACATCCGACATCAACGCCTCTATGGCAAACAGGGGGATCAGACCGACCATCGACCGCACCTTCATGGGTAGCGGGCGGCCATCCGGCAGGTGAAGCACATCGTAATAGAAGCCATCTTCCTCGTTCCACAGTTCGATCCCTTCATCACCGATGTTGTTCAGCGCGCGACAGATGTAGACGAAATGTTCGAAGAACTTGCTGGCGACATCTTCGTAGGCATGGTCCTCTTGGGCCAGCTCGAGCGCGATGGCCAGCATGTTGAGGCAGTACATCCCCATCCAGCTCGTCCCGTCCGACTGTTCGATGTGCCCGCCAGTGGGCAGCGGAGCGCTACGGTCGAAGACCCCGATGTTGTCCAACCCCAGGAACCCACCCTGGAAGATGTTCCTGCCTTCAGCGTCCTTGCGATTCACCCACCAGGTGAAGTTGAGCAACAGCTTGTGAAAGACTCGCTTGAGGAATCTGCGGTCGCCCGTGCCGCGGCGCTTCTTGTCGATCTTGTAGACGCGCCAGGCTGCCCAGGCGTGGACGGGGGGGTTGACGTCGCCGAACGCCCACTCATAGGCGGGCAATTGCCCATTGGGGTGCATGTACCACTCGCGCAGCATCAGGACCAGTTGGTCCTTTGCGAAATCGGCATCCACCAGCGCCAGTGAGATGCAGTGGAAGGCGAGATCCCAGGCGGCGTACCAGGGGTACTCCCACTTGTCCGGCATGGAGATCACATCGGCGTTGTACAGATGCGTCCACTGGTGATTTCGACCGCGCAGCCGGTCGGCAGGAGGCTCAGGTCCTGTGGGATCGCCCCTGAGCCAGCGATTGACCTCGTAGTGATAGAACTGCTTGCTCCAGAGGAGCCCGCCGAACGCCTGGCGCATCACGTTGTTGGCATCCTGGGAGAGCGTCTGGGGGATGACCGTCGCGTAAAACTCATCTGCCTCCCGCCTCCGCTCCGAGAAGGTCTGGTCAAAGTCGGACCCGAAGGACTTCCCTCTGGCAGGCGACACCTCGGCATCGGTGAATCTCAGCCGGAGTGTCGCGGTTTTTCCCGCTCCGATCGTCAGGGCGTAATGAGCGGCCGCCTTCGTGCCCATCTGCTCGGAGTTCACCGCCTCCTTCACTCCATGGACAATGTAGTCGTTAATGCCGTCCTTCACATAAGGGGAGGCGTTGTCGGCCCCGTAGAGCCGCCGATTATTGGTCTCATTCTCAGTGAACAGCAGGTCGGGCGCGCCCTCGCAAAAGAGGCGGCGGCGACCGTAATAGTGGTGGGCGCATTCAACCACACCCGCGTCCTTCAGCGAGTCGCCCTTGCGAAGGCGTGGCCGTCGCTCATTGAGGCCCCAGGACCAAGTGTTTCGAAACCAGATCGTTGGCAGTACGTGTACCTGGGCTGCCTCGGGGCCGCGATTGATCACCTGAAGGCGTATGAGGATATCTTCAGGGGTGGCCTTCGCATATTCTGCAAAGACATCGAAATAGCGGTTTCCGTCGAACACGCCGGTGTCAAAAAGCTCGAATTCGAAGGCGCGTCGCCCCCGCCGCCGATTCTCCTCCACCAGCCGCGCGTACGGGAACTCGGCCTGAGGGTATTTGTAGAGGTATTTCATGTAGGAGTGGGTAGGCGTCGAGTCCAGATAGAAGTAGTACTCCTTGGCGTCCTCGCCGTGATTGCCTTCGTTCCCTGTCAAGCCAAAGATCCGCTCTTTGAGGATCGGATCGCGGCCATTCCAGAGCGCGATGGCAAAGCATATCATCTGATGCCGGTCGCAGATCCCGCCCAGGCCATCCTCGTTCCAACGGTAGACCCGCGACCGCGCATGGTCATGAGGAAAGTAATCCCAGGCAGTGCCGTGGGCGCTGTAATCCTCGCGCACCGTCCCCCAGGCCCGCTCGCTGAGGTAGGGGCCCCAGCGCTTCCAGTGGGCGGTGCGCTCGCGGGATTCTCGAAGTCTCAACTCTTCTTTGGTCATGATTGCGTCTCCTTAGGCGTCAGCCGTCAGCGTTCAGCCGACAGCCTCCTGATAGTTGATCGCTAAAGGCTAATAGCTACTAGTGCCATTCCAATTAACTTCGCCTAGCGCTGTTGCTGGCCCCCAGGGCGCTCTCTGTCCGCGATCCCGGACCGGGCTCACGGACCAGGACGACGGACCAAATAATGTACGCCGGGTACCCGCGCAGTGGGTGCGGCCCTGGGGTCCGCGCCTTGCTATGCTCGTTACTTGGCTCGGCACAACGTGCCACCAAGTTAGGGCGAAATAGTTGGAGGAGCACTAGACGAAAGCTTATCGATCCTCTTCTGAAAGTGCCTTCGCCAGCTTTCGGGTAGGGCCTCGAGCTGTACGGCGCGCCGCAACGTGTTCACATCATCCTTGTCGTGCACATATAGCCGCGTAATGTCAGCGACCACGATGCGGTGGTCGTCTTGACCGAGCAGCTCTATGTCATCTCCGGCCCCGACCTCCCCCTCCCGCAATACAGCAAAGTAGAAGCCGGTGCGTCCGCTATTGAGGAAACGCTTGATGATGTCATCCCGCCCGAATTTGGCCGCGAGCTTGTAACAGGGGAGCCGCGGCTCGGTCACCATCAGCTCCGCAGATCCTATTCGGAACCGATCGCCGATGTTGACTCGGTCTTCCCGTAATCCCTCAACGGTGAAATTCTCGCCAAACATGCCCCAGGGTAGTGGGGCTCCGGGAAATTCGTCTCGCCAGAAGTCATAATGCTCTGCAGGGTAGGCATAGACCGCTTTGCTTGGGCCGCCATGCACCGAGAGATCAGCCTGTCTGTCACCATCGAGGTTGAGCGTCCCGACCTTGATGCGCCCCTCGACCGGCTCTTTGAAGATTCCGGTCGTGACCATTTTCCCCTTATAGGTCACTTCGCGAGGAAGCCCGACATTTACAGAAATGATCTTCACTCTGCGCTTTTCTGGTGGCTGATGGCTGACCGCTCTCCCTTACAGCTCCGCGACTTCACAGAAGACCTTGATGGCGCCCTTCGCCACCGTGAGTGTCTGCATGAGCTGCTTATAGTTCTGAAGCCCTTTCACCGGATGCGTCAGCAGCCTCGACAACCATCCTGGCCACTGAAGCTCGGCCTGTGACAGGTCCTTCACCCCCATCTCAAAATACTCTCGATTGGCGTTCACAGTCCCGACAACCACCTTGTTGCCCAGGACAAATCCCAGGTTGATCTTGTCTGCCGGGACCTCAATGGTTCGCCCACCGCCGGTGACACTGGAGAGAATGAGCACCCCATTCTTTCCCAGGATGTTCATCGCCTCAAAGACGAGCGGTGAAAATCCCGTCGCCTCAAAGATGATGTCGAATGGGCCATGCTCTTCAGCCTCCTTCATGAGCGTGGTGTCCCGCGTGCTGTGATAGCACGCGCCGATCTGTCCGAGCAGCTCTGAGTTGAGATAGGGCGGCTTGGCCAGGCCGAATGCGCAGACCTCAAGACCTCTGATGCGAAGCGCTAACGTTGCGAGCAAGCCGATTGTTCCTGCGCCGAGCACTGCGGCACGCCTTGGATGCCATACGCGCAGTCGTCGCTGAATCTCGTAGGCCTGGGCGATTCCTTTCTCGATCACGCTGGTCGGTTCAAGGAGCACTCCAACCTCCTTTAATCCCTGCGGCACCTGAACGATATACTCCGGGGCATCCACGTAGTATTCGGTCAGGAACCCGTGGCGCAGGTTGATGCCGCGCTCGTAGTACACGTCATCGGTGGTCATGTCGTACAGTCCGATCTGATCGTAGATCGAATGTCCGGGACGCCGCACAGTCGCGACGACATAGTCGCCCAGCCTGCACTCCGTGACCTTCGGCCCGACCTCCTCGACGATCCCGAACGATTCGTGACCGATGATGAGGTACTCATCGCCCGGTGGCGGCGCGCCGTACTCCGCCGCATTGATCTCCTTGTCGGTTCCATCCACGCCGACGCGCAGCAGCCTCACGAGGACGCCGCGTCCATCAGGCACGTCACTGATTTTTGGTTTCGGAACATCGCGTAGGTGCACCGAGTTCGCCTTCCCAGGAATGACGACAATAGCCTTCATCTGCCACCCTCCTCGATGTGAAGGAGACGCGGTCCCATCAGCTCCATAGCCGTGGTCCGCCTCCGTCTGCCACACCGGAGATCATCTTTCCACCACCTGCATCACGTGCCCATCCGGGTCTCGGATCAGAAACCCTTTCGTGAATCCAAGCGTTCCATGGGGAGTCGGGACTACGCCGGGAGACACAAACGCATATCTCGAGGCGAACCCGCGCTGAGATGCTGCGCTCGCGTCGCGGGTTACAAGCTGGGTTTGCCAGTGCGCAATGTCGTTCGCGCGATGGTCTGCGGGTGTCGGACGACCATCTCGCGGCGTCAGGTATTCGAGAAACTCGATGCCCGGCCCCCTCGCAGCGTGAAGACTGGTGATCCGCAACCGCGCCCCGAAGATGTTGTTGAGGTGTTCCTGTTCGGCGCCGTAGTTCTCGCTCTCCCCAGCCACCTTCAGCCCCAGGAGATCCCGATAGAACTTCAGGCTAGCGTCGGTGTCCGCGACTACGATCGCCGTGTGATCGATGCCCAGGAAGAGCTTGTCTCGCCCACTGCGATGCCATTTGGGATCCCCTTTGTCCGGCGGGAACTGCAAGATCTCGAGGGGGTGGCCGTCCAGGTCTTTGAAGTAGAACGCCCTGATGCCTGCCGCGTTGGTGTTCCAGTCCGGCAGGCGCTGAGGTCCGGAGGAGGCGTGTTCCACCTTGTGCCGACGCAACCATTGGTAGGCATGATCCATGTCGCCGACGATGATGGCGATGTGTTGGAACCAGCGATCATTGCTGCGCGAGTCCACTGGGATCGGCCTTCCCTTCGACGCCAGGTATTCCGTCAACTCGATGAACTCCTCGCCGAGCCGCAGGCGGACGACTCGCATCCGCAGGCCGAACACCCCCTGCAGATGCTCGTACTCGCTCCCCAGGACCTCCACGTCCGACACCTTCTCGAAGGACAGGACCTTCGAGTAAAACTCCACCGAGCGATCCATATCCGAGACGGTCATCCCCACGGCAGCCACCTCGGTCACCAGCCCCAGAGTGGGCGACGTCTGTGCCTGCGCCGCCTGCACGGGCAAGCCGATCGTCACCAGGAAACAGACAACCAACAGAACTGGTAGAAGCTTCCCGCGCCTTCGTAGACCTGATCTCATGGTGCAAGCCCTCTCAGCGGTCGGTTCAGCTGGATCGGAAGACCTGAGGAAACCAGGCTAGTCCACCGGCTTGACATCCTCCATCAACGTGAAGAACCCTTCGGCGAGGGTGGGGTGGATATAGACAGCCCCTTTGAGCAGGGTGTAGGGAAGGTCGGCGAGCATCAGCACGCCAAGCGTCTGGATCAGCTCCCCTCCCTCGGTCGCCAGAATCGCCGCACCCAGGATGCGGTCGCTAGAGGCGTCCACGATGAGCTTCATGAGACCGGCGGTCTCATCTCGCTCGATGGCGCGCGCCACCCATGTCATTGGGATTTTCCCAATCTTCAATCTCCGGCCTGTCGCCCTCGCCTCTTTCTCGGTCATGCCAACCCGGCCCAATTGCGGGTCCGTGAACACGGCGTACGGAACAATGCGATCGTCGATAGACAGTCCCTTGCCATCAATAAGATTGGCATAGAGGATCTGGTAGTCGTTGTAGGAAATATGCGTAAAGGCGGGACCGCCCTTGACGTCTCCCAAGGCCCAGATGCCGGCGATATTTGTCTCCAGGCGGCCGTTCACCTTGATAAAGCCCCGCTGATCGGTCGCGACCCCGGCCTGCTCCAGTCCCAGGTCATCGGTACTCGGCCGCCGCCCCGTCGCCAGCAGGAGGTGGGAGCTGGACAACTTGGAAGGCCCGCCCTCCCCGTCGTAAGAGACCACGATCCGGCCGTTCGTCTTCTCAACGCGCGTCGTGCGCGCATTCATCACGAAGCGTATCCCCTCAGCCTCCAGGGCCTTCTGGAGCTCCGCCGCAACGTCCGGATCCTCTCGGGTGAGGATCTCGGCGCCCCGGTGGACGACTGTCACGTCGCTCCCGAACCGCCGGAACATCTGTCCGAACTCCAACCCGATATAGCCGGCGCCCAGGACGAGGAGGTGTTCCGGAACCTCGCGCAGCTCCATCACGCTGGCGTTGGTCAGATAGCCGACCCTGTCCAGCCCATCGATCCGCGGGATGTCAGGTCGGGTACCGGTGTTGATGAACATCCGATCGCTCTCCAGGACCTCCTCCCCGATCCGGATCGCATGAGGGCCAATGAACCGAGCATGTCCCCGATAGAGTCGCAGGTTCTTGCGGCTATCAACCTTCTGTTGCTGCCCGGAACGAAAACTGCCCACGATGCGGTCCTTCTGGGCCACGATCGTCGCCAGATCGACCGACACCCCGTTGGTCCGGACCCCCCATCGCATGCCGTTGCGCGCGTAGTGGGCCACCTGGGCGCGCGCCACCATGGTCTTTGTCGGTGTACAACCAGTGTTGATGCAGGTGCCGCCAAGGTGTTCTTTCTCGATCAAGGCCACGCTCCACCCCTGATCGGCCAGCCCATGCGAGAGGGGGTTGCCGCCCTGCCCGGAACCAATCACGATCGCGTCATATCTCATCGGAGATGATCTCCCACGCCCCATCACCCTCCCCTCTCCCCTCGAAGGGGAGAGGATGAAGGTGAGGGGTGCACGTCTCGTTATCCCAGTCGCTCAAGCAAATGATCCCCCACCCGGAGGGCATTGGCCATGATCGTCAGCGCGGGGTTGACCGCCGCGCTCGACACGAAGAAGCTGGCATCGACGACGTAGAGGTTGTCCACGTCGTGCGCCTTGGAGTTAACGTCGAGCACCGAGGTTTTGGGGTCGCGCCCGAAACGGATCGTGCCGTTCTGGTGGGCGACGCCGGCAAGCGGGATCCGCTGCCCGACAAAGAGATTTCGCGCAAACAGGCCCTGGTGACATTCGTGGCCGTGGACCGAGCACTTGGTCTGCTGCTTCATCAGGCTCTCGAGCTTCGAGATGAGGCGCTTGTGACCCTCTTCATTGTTCGGCGCGTAGGTCAGGACGATGTTTCCATCGCGATCGAGGGTGACGCGGTTGTCCGGATCGGGCAGGTCTTCCGACGTCAGCCAGAAATCGAGCGAGCGATTCGCCATCATGTCGAGGGTGAAGCCCGGGACGAGGCGCGGGGCGCCGGCAGAAAGCGTCACGCCGTCAAGCTTCCCGACGAACGAGATGTGGCCCATCGGATACTCCCATTCCTTGGAACCGAAGTAGAAATCGTTCACGGCAAGGGTCTTCTGAAACACGGTCGGGTTCGGGCACAACGAGACAGCCATCAGCACCGAGTTGACGTGACCCATGTAATGGCGGCCCACCACGTCGGAGCTGTTGGCCAGGCCGTTCGGATGCTTGTCGTTCGCGGAGCGGAGCAGCAGAGCGGCGGAGTTGATCGCGCCGCAGGAGACGACGACGATGTCCGCTGAGTACTCCTCTGTGGCGCCGTCGCGCTGAACGACCACCTTCTTGACCTCGCGGCCGGAGGGGTTGGTTACGAGGCGGGAAACGTACGAGTTGGTGAGCAGGCTGACGTTGGGATGTTCCAGGGCGGGATCCACGCAGAGGACTTGGGCATCCGACTTGGCGTTGACCAGGCAAGGGTGGCCGTCACAGGTGAGACAGCGAATGCACCTGCTCTTCCGACGGTTCTTCTCATCCAACAAGATGCCAAGCGGAACATGGAACGGCGCCACGCCGAGCCGGCGGAGGTCGTCACTCAGGTGCTGGATGCGGGGCTCATGACTGACCGGCGGAAACGGGTACGGGGCGCTCGCGGGCGGCTCGGTCGGGTCCTCGCCCCGGGCGCCGCGAACCTGATAGTGGCCTTCGGCCATCGTGTAATACGGCTCCATGTCGTCGTAGCC
>Ga0184633_10001120_pt1 | contig 10883 bp, 5 predicted proteins | sample PLM31_170_b1_FD_133156 | JGI IMG/M metagenome (GOLD analysis project Ga0184633, IMG submission 133156) | Groundwater sediment microbial communities from an aquifer in East River, Colorado, USA - PLM3-1_170_b1 | ecosystem: Environmental > Terrestrial > Soil > Riparian zone | place: USA: East...
GCCGCAGCACACACTCTGAGCTCGCAGCCGGATCTTCGTCGACGCCGCCAACGTCGGCAGCTTTTCCGGGAGAAGGAGGACGGAGTCTACAGAGCTCGACCCGACGCCGACGACGTCCCAGGTGGCGGTCACGGATTGGAGTATACCGCGATGGCTTCGGGCTGACGGCTCAGCGCTGATGGGCTTGCCTAAGCCATAAGCCTTGAGCCTTAAGCCGAAAGCCGATCGATGACCGCCTTGTAGATTCCACGCACACGATCGGTCGTGTGGCGGTACGTCTGGAGGAGCGTGTCGCCTGCCGGCTCGCTCATGTGCAGGCGCCGGCCGAGCACGTCCAGCTTGATGGGATCGATCGAGACAGAGCTCGCATTGGTGTCCGTCTCCAGCCGCACAAACGTCTCGAGCGTCCGGAGAAATCCATATGCGCCGCGCAGGTCCTGGAGCTCCCCGCTCATCAGGAGTGGCGTGTCGGGAAGCTGCTCCAGCAATTGACGAGTGCCAGGCTTCCGGAAGACCGGCCGCGTATGGCCTTCGCGGATCTGGATCATTTGCAGCGCGAAATCGATGTCGGTGAGACCCCCTCGTCCGATCTTGAACTCGAGCTGGTTGCCCGAAGGGTCACCGAGCTCGCGTTCCATCCGTTTTCGAACGTTTGTCATGTAGCGGGGAATCCGCGCATCCCACGCCGCGTAGACGAACGCGCGCACCGTCTCTTCCACTTCGGCGGCCAGGCGTTCAGATCCAGAAACCACGCGGAAGCGGGTCCACGCCAGGCGCTCCCAGATTTCAGCGCGCGATTGGAGGTAGCGCTGGAACATCTCGAAGGGAATCGCCAACGCCCCTCGCTTTCCCTCAGGACGCAGGCGGGTATCGATGTGGTAGGCGACGCCCTCGTCGGTGGGCTCCTCGAGCGTGCGCTCGAACTCTTCCACGAAGCGCTGGAGCATCAGGAATCTGCGGGAATCGGCGGGATCCCCGCGATAGATCACCACAAGGTCGAGATCCGAATGCACCGTGAGCTCTCGGCCGCCCAGTTTTCCCAATGCCACGATGACCCAGTCAGATCGCTCCGTGTGTTCTGACGCCTGCCACGCCGCGCCCTGTGCCACACACATGTCGGCGAGCAACGATAAACGCTCCTGCAGCTCGGTCAGCGACCCATCGTTGACGGACTCGACCAGGATCTTGAATTCCTCGATCGCCTTGAACCGCCGAATCTGATCGCGTCGTGTGTCCGGATCGATGCGCGCGAGGACCGACAGGTATCGCGCCCGCAAGTCGTCGAGGCCCGGTAATGTGAACAGCAGTGAATCGAGCAGCTCCGGGTATCGCATGAGCCTCGCGACCGGCAAATCGCCCAAATCGAGCGTCGACAGGAGCAGGTTCCGCAGCGGCTCGTTCTCCAGGAGCGTTCGATAAAAAGAGGCCGCTGCGCCTGAATGCTGGGTCACCTGTTCCAGGCGGACGAGCACCTGATTCGGACGAGCGCAGCGACTCAGCCGATCCATCAGCGCGGCGAGCAGATTCGCCAAGACGTTCCTCACCATCGAGCGCGAAGGGGCGAGCGCGGTCGCTTGATCCAGGGCGTGAATGACCTCCAGGGCTGCGGCCGGGTCCGCCAGCGAATAATGACCCAACAACTCGAGTGCTTCGGCCTGGGAGCCCTCGTCGGTGAGGAGCCGAAAGAACTGGCGACTCTCGAAATCCAAGGTTCCTGGGCGCCGCTCGAATATCGCGTTGTAGATTTCGTGCACTCGGTCGCGCTGGACCGTGAGCTCGGCCTCGAGCGCCCCAGCATCGAGCAGCCCCAGGCGCCGCGCGCAGATCTCCAGCTCCTCGTGCACGCGTGCGAGCGCGTGCGTCTGCTGTTCGTGAACAATCTGCAGCCGATGCTCGACCTTCCGGAGAAATCCATACGCGCGCGACAGATCGGCGCGCACATCGTCTGGAAGCAGGCCGGCTCTGGTCAGCGCAGCGAGCGCGGCCAAGGTGTTGGCCTCGCGAAGGGCCGGGTTCTCTGCGCCGTAGGTCAGTTGCAGCGCTTGTGTGAACAACTCGATCTCGCGGATGCCGCCCCGGCCAATCTTGATATCGCGATCGACATCGCTCCGAGACTTTTCCGCACGCGCCTTATGGCCGAAGATTTCTTCCAAAGCGGCGTTGTCCAGGTACCGCCGGTATACGAATGGCCGTACCATCTCGATGAAACGCTGGCCGAGCGCGTGGTCGCCGGCGATCGGTCGTGCTTTGATGAGCGCGAACCGCTCGAACGTCTCACCCCACGTGTCGTAGTACTGGCCGCACTGTCGCAGCGAATAGGCGATGGTGCCGCTCCGTCCCATCGGACGCAGACGCAGATCGACGCGGTAGAGGTACCCCTCGTCCGAGAATTCCGTCATGGCCGCGAACAGCTTCCGGCCAAGCCTGTGAAACAGCTCGTGCGCCGACTGGTCCTGCTCATCATCCGGCTCGTAGACATACAGAAGGTCGATGTCCGAGCTGTAATTCAGCTCACGCCCTCCGAGCTTTCCCATGCCGATGACCGTGAAGCGTCCAGGCACGCGTGTGAGCCCGGCATCGGCCACGACACGCCGTTCGGAGATGCGCAGCGCACGCTCAGTGATGACGTCCGCGAGGTCGGAAATCTGTTCGGTCGCTGATTCGAGCGTCTCAGCGCCGAGAATGTCGCGCGCCGCGATGCGCAGCATCTCGCGGCGTTTGAACCGCTTGAGCGCGTCGATGTGACCCTCGCCCTCAACGCGATCGATCAAGACATCGGCTTCTTCCGAAAGGTCGGTCGCATCCGGTGGGCTGCGGTCGATTTGGCTCACCAGCCAGTGAAGATATTCAGGATTTCGACTCCGAATCTCGCTCAGAAATGGCGAGGTGCCCAGCACGTCTACGAGCAATCCGAGCGCACGGGGATCGTCGACCAGGTACCGCAGAAACATCGCCTTCGGGGAGCGCGTCGCGAGGTAGCGCGAGAACCCGACGAGCGCCGCGTCAGGATCAGGTGCGCGCTGGAGCGCCTCCAGCAGCAGGACGGCAAGATCCGCCATCGCCTCGCGCACGGACAACTCGTCGGCCATCGCCTGCAAATGCTCGTCGGCGGCAGCCGCATCGCGGAAGCCGAAGGTCTCAAGGTACGCGCGGGCCTGATCTTCGGTGAGATCCGGAGACAGAAAGAGATCTGCGGGAGAGATGGGAGACACGGGCGCGTCGGAACCGGGACTCGGGATTCGGACGGGGTCCGACCCCGTTCTTACGCGGGATCGGACCCCTTATCTCCTAGATGTCGTAATACAGCGCGAATTCCCACGGATGCGGCCGCAGGCGGATCGGATCGACCTCTTTTTTGCGCTTGTACTCGAGCCAGACCTCGATCACATCCTTGGTGAAGACGTCGCCCTTCAGCAGGAAGTCGTGATCCTTCTCCAGCGCGTCGAGCACCTCCTGGAGGCTGCCCGCCGTTTTCGCCACCTTCGCGAGATCCTCCGGTGGCAAATCGTAGAGGTCCTTGTCGAGCGGCGGCGGCGGCATGATCTTGTTCTGAATCCCGTCCAGTCCCGCCATGAGCAGGGCGCTGAACGCCAGATATCCGTTGGCGGCCGGGTCCGGGAACCGCACCTCCAAGCGTTTCGCCTTCTCGCTGCGGGAGTACACCGGAATGCGGACCGCGGCGCTCCGGTTGCGCTGCGAATAGATCAAGTTGATCGGCGCCTCATAGCCCGGCACCAGCCGGCGGTACGAGTTCGTCGTCGGCGCGCAGAAGGCGAGCAGCGCCGAGGCGTGTTTGAGGATGCCCCCGATGTAGTGGACCGCCGTCTTGCTGATGTCCGCGTACGTGCCACCCTCGAAAAATATGTTCTTGCCAGCCTTCCAGAGGCTCTGGTGGACGTGCATGCCCGAGCCATTGTCCATGAAGAGCGGCTTGGGCATCAGCGTCGCGGTCTTTCCGTGCTTGCGAGCGACCATCTTGACGACGTACTTGTACTTCAACAGTTTGTCACCCATGCTCTTCAGTGAGTCGAAGCGCATGTCGATTTCCGCCTGGCCCGCGGTACCAACCTCGTGGTGCTGGATCTCCACCTGGATGCCGATCTTCTCCATCGTCAGCATCATCTCGGTGCGGATGTCCTGGAGATGGTCCATCGGCGGCACGGGGAAGTACCCTTCCTTGTAGCGGGGCTTGTAACCCAGGTTGGGCTTCTCGTCTTTCCCGCTGTTCCAGAATCCTTCGACCGAATCGATGTAATAGTAGCCGTAGTTGTACGACTGGTCGAAGCGGACGTCGTCGAAGATGTAGAACTCGGCCTCGGGTCCGAAGTACGCCGTGTCGGCAATACCCGTAGACTTGAGGTAGCTCTCGGCCTTGGTCGCGATATAGCGTGGGTCGCGCGAGTAGGCCTGGCCCGTCACCGGATCCCTGACGTCGCAGATCAGGATCAACGTCGGTACGGCCGTGAACGGGTCGAGAAATGCCGTGGTCGGGTCCGGCATCAGGAGCATGTCGCTCTCCTGAATCTCCTGGAACCCGCGGATGCTCGACCCATCGAATCCCAGTCCCTCTTCGAAGGCGTCCACGGTGAATTCCTTCGCGGACGCGGTGAAGTGTTGCCACAGTCCCGGCAGGTCGACGAACCGAAAGTCGATCGCCTGCACGGAGTGCTCCTTGATGAGCGACATCACATCGTTCGGTGTCATCTAGCCTCCCTTTCCAAGGAAACCGCGCGGGCAGCCGAACTCCCGCGCGTGATTCGCCCGCCGCATCGGCGTGCGAACGCGAGTCAGGTCAAACGGGTCCTGAGAGGGATTGCGCTCGGGGACGCGAAACCGGGCGATTAGACGACATCTCGCTCGCCGGTGCGGATATTGTAGCCATGCTCCACCGGAATCACAAAAACGCGTCCGTCGCCAATTTCCCCCGTGCGTGCCGCGCCGATGATCGCCTGGATGGCCACGTCGACCAGATCATCAGTCACGACCACTTCGATCTCCATCTTCGGCAGCAAGCTGACGTTGTACTCCTTGCCGCGGTAGATGGCGGTGTGACCCTTCTGCCGCCCATGCCCACGCACCTCGGTGACCGTCATGCCCGAGATGTTGACTTTGCCCAACGCGTCCTTGATGTCGTCGACTTTGTTGGGGCGCACGATCGCCTTAATGAGTTTCATAACCCTCCTCCAGCATACGTTCGAGATCCTCCTTCAGCGCCATCTGGGCGGGCTCCGACAGCTTGGCGGCCGCCTTGGTGAGATGGAAGACGTCGATGGCCTTGTTGCCTTCCGTCGAAATCAGCACGAGATCCACATCACAGCCATGCCTCGAGATCACACGGCTGATTCGATACAACAGTCCGAGAGCGTCCTGCGCGACGATCTCGAGCACGGTGTACCGCTGGGAGTGCTCGTTGTCGAAGTACACGATCGGCGCCACGCGGCGCGGGCCGCGGCGGTGCAGCAGGCCGCTTTCTTTGCGCTGCAAAAGTGCCGTCACATCCTGTCGTCCCGCCACGACATCCTGCAGCAGCGTTTCAAACTGCGGCGTCGCACTCGGATTGAAGCGGAAGAACCCTTCGTGATCCGTAAACTGGAAGATGTCGAGCACGAGCCCGGCCGGACTGGTCATGGCGCTGCCGCGGAGAATATCCATCCCGAAATACGACAGCACCCCTGAAATGTTGGAGAACAGGTACGGCTTGTCGAGCGTGACGACGGCCAGCTCCCAGACGTCATCTTTTTGTTCGACGAACAGATGAACTTCATCGGGGTGGATGTCGCGTGACAGACGCGCATGCCGATAGATGTGCGCCGGGTCGAAGAGCGCCAGGTAGCGCTGCGGAAAGCCTTCCAGAAAGCGCGCGAGCTCGGCTTCGCTCAAGTCTGGGGGGCGGGTCGCCTGCAATGCGGCAACCGCCTTCTGCTCGCGTTGAATCATCTCATCGCCGTAGCCAAGCGTGAGCTGATTGTAGGTGTCGACGTACAAACGCCACAGCAGCTCCTCGCGCCAGGCTGTCAGCGTTTCGGTGCTGACCGCCTCGATGTCGACCAGCGTCATCAGACAGAGCATCTTCAGCCGTTCTTCGGTCCCGACTATCGTCGAAAATTGCCTGACCACGGCCGGGTCGTCGCTGTCGCGCCGAAAGGCCGCACGCGACATCTGCAGGTGCTGGCCGATCAGGAACTCCACGTCCTGACGTCCATCAGGGGACACGTCGAGACGATCGAGCATGCTTTGCGCCATGCGCAGGCTTTCTTCCGCGTGGTTGTCCTCTTTCCACTTGCCGACGTCATGGAACAGGAGCGCGAGGACGAGCAGTTCGGGGGCACGCAGCTCGGACAGAATCGAGCTGAACCGCTCTCGTGACGGCTGGTCCGGACTGAGGAGGCGCTCGAGTCCGCGTATCGTGAGCAGCGTGTGCTCGTCGACCGTGTACTTGTGGTAGAAGTCACGGATCACGCGGAAGGAAATCGCCTGGAATTCCGGGAACAGCCGAGGAAGCAGCCCGCAGTCGAGCATCTGCGACAATCGCGCGTACAGTCCCGGCCGCGGATGCAGGAATTTGAGCACTCGCTGACGATCGGCAGGCGTCGGCAGGTAATCGGCCGGCTTGTACAACGCGGCCTGTCGCTGAAAGACATCCAGCGACTGGTCGGACACCGGGACGCCTCGATCCATCGCCGCTTCGAACGCATGAAGCCAAGAGGCCGGCTCCGTGGCGGCCCGTTGCGGATCGACGAACCCGACCCCATCTGCGGTGAGCTCGAGATTCAAGCCAAGCGCGACGCGCGTCGTGTCACGACCCGCCGGTCCGGCAAGACGCCGGGCACGCTCGAGCGTGCGCCCGACGAGACGCGCGTGCCGGAAGTAGTCGCCCATCAGGGCTTCGACGCGCTGTTGCGGCTGAGCGCCTTCATATCGCAGCGTCTCGGCCGCTTTCTCCTGCAAGTCGTGCGTCAGCACGTTCAGGTTCCGTCCGGCTTCCAGATGCAGCACGGATCGAATTCGCAGGAGCAGGTCTTCGGCGCTGTCGAGATTGTCGCGATCGAGAGGACTAGGAGGCGCGGGCCACTCAACGAGCGACGCAAACACTCGAGAAGCCGTGATATCGCGCAGTCCGCCGGGCGAATCTTTCACGTCCGGCTCGAGCTGATAGATCGTGTGGTTGAATTGAAGATACCGCTGCTCCATGAGCTGCAGCAGCGCTTCGAGAATCTGCTCTCGACACTCGACGCTCGATCCGCGAAATCGTTCCTGCGCCGGCTTGAACACGGCGCCATCGCCGGCCAGCAGGCGCGCATCGAGCAGCGCGAGCAAGAATTCCGGGTTGTCGCGCTCGAGCTCGTCGAAGTCGCGGAGCACCCGGACCTGATGGCCGACGGTCAGCCGAAGGTCCCAGAGTGGATGCAGGACGCCCTTGACGAATCGTTCTTCAGGCCTGCCGATCCGGCCGTCGAACACAATCAGCAGGTCGATATCCGACTGAAGGCAGAGCGTCCGACGTCCGTAGCCTCCGAGCGCCGCCACGGCCACCGGCGTCGGCGTTTGTGAATGCGCGGCGGCGACGATGTGGCGGATCAGATCGTCCATCCGATTCGAAAATCGCGCGTGCGCCGTCGTGCCGCCGTGTCCACGCTGGATGTCCGCCACGAACTCCTGGCGCGCGGCGGCCAGGAGCGCGGAAAGCATGCGGCGACCTTCGACGGTCTCCAGATCGCGAGCTTTGCTGGTGGGCATCAGGTTCAGCCGGTCGATCACCGGGGAGGCGACGGGCATAGCTTACATCACCATTCCGGTCGGAGGCGCGGGAGCCTGAGGCGGGCTCCCGCGCCATGCGGCCGCTTCGGCACCGAGCGGCCTTCCGATTCTGCACGTCCCGCTCGCGGGAACGTGTTGTCGATGAAGAACATCAATCGTCGCACGTCCCGTTTGGATGGAACGTTCCGCGCGACTACTTGGTGCTGAACGCATAGATGAAGCCGACCGAGAACGTGTTCTGGTTGTCGCGAGGCTTGCCGCCTTTCTCGAAAGAGTCCACATCGGACCAGTCACGGCGATATTCGAGCCGCATGATCAGGCCTTGCGTATGTTTACATTCCGCTGTCAGCGTGAACTCCTTCACCTTCTGCGCCGTGCCCGTCGTGAAGCCGGCATCAGAGTCGTCGTAATACTCGAACCGTGGGATCAGCGCAAAAACAGGCGTAGGTTGCGCCTTTGCGTAAAGTGCAATGCCCTGCCAGGTCGCATCAGAGCGACCCACCTTGTCGCGGCCGTAGTCGTAATTGCCCATCACGCTGACCTTGGGGTTCACCGTGTACGTCAGAGTAGTGTCGAAGAGGTGACGCCAGTCGTCGGAGTTGTCTGTCTGCTCCGGACCGCCGGTATAGTTCAAGACAATGGAGAGAGGGGCTACCGGCTTGACAATCGCTTCTGCTCCATAGGTTTTCGCGGAGTTGTTGTCGGTTACATTGTTCCAGCCATTCAGCACCGCACCCATCAGGCTCACCTTGTCATTAGGCGCGTAACCGACGCGTACGCCCATGTGATAGTAGGGAATGGCCCATGCGAACAACAACGAACGTGAATAATTCCAGTTGTCCTTCGCCTCAATCACTTCCGCACCGTTATGCGTCACGAACTTCCCAATGTCGACCGTCAGCCCCTTGCCGACGGGTGCGAGATAGCTGATATAAGCCTGCTGAACGTGCTGGAAGACGTCGGGCCCAACATTCGATCCGCCGGGCTCGGCGGAGTGTACCCAGGCGGTCACCGGTCCGTAGTCGAAGTCGAATCTGAAGCCGACCCGATCATCCGAAGTCGGCGGCTTGATCAGGGCCAATTCGACTAACGCGAAGCTGAACTGGTTGTGCTGGCTGTCGAAGTTGCGCAGAGGTGTAAACGACCCGGTCGGGGGCTTGTTGAAGTTGTAGTGGTAGTACATGTCAGCCGTGCCGGCAATCTCTGTCTTCCGGAAGAAGTTCACGAATCCATCCTGACTTGCAGCCTGCGCCGAACTTGCCGCAGCCGCGACGGCGGCCGTCACCGGCGCCGCGGCGGGTGTCGACTCCTGAGCGAGCGCGCTCGCCGACATTCCTACCATCAGTCCCAGGGCCAGGACGCTTGAAAGGCCCAGCCGTGCTGCTCGGATTAACGACATCGTCTCCTCCGTATTGAGTGTGAGTTGTCAGCTATCAAAATGACTCTGACGTTTCGGGCTTCAACGCTTTCGCCGCCGCGACCTTGGCGGGGCTTGCTGCGAATTGGTGTGCCTCACTCACCGGGCCCCGGCGTGAGCACGAAGTCCGGGTACCCCATCGCTCCCATTTCTGGCATGTCGAGCCCTTCCAACTCGACCTCGGCGGATACACGGTTCCCCATGGTGGCCTCGACGATCTTGAAGAAGATGTAGAACGAGGCGAACACGAACACGATGTTGGTCAAGGTGCCGATGCACTGTGCGACGAACTGGCTCGCATTGCCGTAGAAGAGGCCTGTGACGGTGCCGGGCACGCCGTTCCAGCCGTCCCCATAGGCGCCGTCCGCCAAGAGACCGAGCGAAAGCACGCCCCAGGCGCCGCACACACCGTGCACCGAGATCGCGCCCACCGGGTCATCGACCTTCAGCGTGCGCTCGATGAAGAGCACCGAGACGACGACCAGGACTCCGGCAATCAAGCCGATGATGACCGCCGACACGCTGTTGACGAAGGCGCAAGGCGCAGTAATGGCGACAAGGCCCGCGAGCATCCCGTTGGCCAGCATGCTCGGGTCGGGCTTCCCGAACCTGAACCAGACATACATCATCGCGGCGAAGGCCCCGGCCGCGCCGGCGAGCATCGTGTTGACCGCGATGACGCTGATCCGCAGGTCGCCGCCCGCCAGTGTCGAGCCGGGATTGAACCCGAACCAGCCGAATGCCAGGATGAACGTGCCGAGAATCGCCATGGGGATGTCGTGGCCGGGAATCGCGACCGGCTCGCCGCTCTTCGTGTACTTACCGATGCGTGGACCCAGAACCATCGCGCCGGCTAGCGCTGCCACGCCGCCGACCATATGGACAACTGATGATCCGGCAAAATCGACGTGACCGTGCCCCAGCCCGAACTGCGTGCCCATTTGCGAGAGCCAGCCTGCGCCCCATACCCAGTTCGCGTAGATGGGATAGACAAACATCGACATGAAGAACCCGAAGATCACGAACGAAGAGAACTTCCATCGTTCGGCCATCGCGCCGGTGGGAATGGTGGCCGCGGTGTCCATGAACACCATCTGGAAGAGAAACAAGGTGAACACGCCGACGTCATAGGTGTCGCCGCTCAAGAAGAAGCCTTTGAGGCCAAACAGACCCCACGGATGGCCCCCCATGTTCACGACGAATTCATGATTCAGCGGCGCCGTCCCGCCGAGGGCCGCGATCGCACCCACGCCCCCCATCTGCAGCGCGTACCCACAGATCCAGTAGCCGAGCATGCCGATGGCGTACACCATGAAGTTCATCGACATGGTGTGCGCGACGTTCTTCGCACGCGTGAACCCGGTTTCCACCATCGCGAACCCGGCCTGCATGAACATGACGAGGAAGCCGGTGATCAGCGTCCACATCATGTTGATCGCAATCTTGTTGTGCCCGACGGTCTCCATCACTTCAGGGAGTGTCGGGTTGGCCGCGTCCTTCACCGCGACGTCCTTGGCGGTGCCGGTCGTGGCCCCAGTCGGGTCGTTCAACGGTGCCGTTGCCTCGGCTGCTGGCTGCTGGGCGTGCAAGATTGGTCGGACAGCGGCGATGGCAGTCGCACAGAGAATTCCGAACAGCAACGAACGAACGACTCGCCGGTATTTGCGCATTGAAGATCCCTCGACCCGCGCTCGGTTCAGCCTCAGAC
>Ga0184633_10001122_pt1 | contig 10880 bp, 13 predicted proteins | sample PLM31_170_b1_FD_133156 | JGI IMG/M metagenome (GOLD analysis project Ga0184633, IMG submission 133156) | Groundwater sediment microbial communities from an aquifer in East River, Colorado, USA - PLM3-1_170_b1 | ecosystem: Environmental > Terrestrial > Soil > Riparian zone | place: USA: East...
ACTGTTACGATGAGTCCATTGCTAGGATCATAGCCAGAGTGACACGGGCGAGATCAACCACTGCCACGCGGTCACCCACTGAGTTTGGCAGGCCGGCAAACAATTGATCAATGGTAATCATTTCCTTGGCTAGAGAGTTGCCAGACAGTTATCGTACCTCTCGGGAAGGATGAAGCGATACCCTGAATTTCTAAGACTATTCCAAGGAACCCTTCTCTAAATCATCCTGGCATCGCGTTTGCTGCGTTGTCACGCGAATTGGTCTGACTCGAGTTCTTGGGGGAACCGGCGTTGAATCTGACCCAGGCGTTCAGGGAGCTGGTGCAAATCGGGATCACCCTGACCGGCGAGCAGGACGTGGGAACCCTGCTCGAGCGCATCCTGACGGAGGCCCGTCGGTTCACGCGCGCAGAAGCCGGGACCTTGTTCCTCCGCGAAGGCGACGTGCTCCGCTTTTCCGTCGTCCAGAACGACAAGCTGGCGAAGGAGCTGGGCCACGACGAGATGCGCCGGCGCCTCCAGGCCGAGCCGCTGAGTCTCCGTGAGTTGAGCCTCGCGGGCCACGTCGCTCTCACGGGCGACATCCTCAACCTGCACGACACGTACATGATCCCGCCGGACCGGCCCTACGCCTTCGACCCCCGCTCCGACACGCGTCTGAGCTACCGCACGCAGTCGATTCTGGTGGTCCCGCTCCAGGACCCGGCGCACAACATCCTCGGCGTGCTCGAGCTGATCAATGCCCTTGACCGGGGACGCGTCGTGCCCTTCGACTCGCAGTACGAGACGCTGGTGCGTTCGCTGGCGTCGCAGGCCTCGGTCGCGCTGCGCAACGCCCGGCTCGAGGATCTTTCGTTCAAGGACGCGCTGACCGACGTGTACAACCGCCGTTACTTCGCCGTCCGGATGGAAGAGGAGTTCAAGCGTCATTGCCGCTTCGGCGAGCCGCTCTCGCTCGCCCTGGTCGACCTGGATCACTTCAAAGAGATCAACGACCGGTTCGGTCACCGAGCCGGGGACGAGGCCCTGCGCGACGTCTCCCAGCTCCTGGTGAAGCACTCGCGCAGCTTCAGCATCGTCACGCGCTACGGCGGCGACGAGTTCACGATCATCCTGGTGAACACGGCGAAGGCCGGCGGCCTCACCTACGCGGAGCGCATCCGGAACGTCATCGAGCAGCACCGCTTCGTGCACGCGCCGGTCACCGTCAGCCTCGGCGTCGCCAGCCTGCCGGAGGACGCGACGACCGTCGATGATCTCATCGTCGCCGCCGACCGGGCCCTCTACGACGCCAAGCGGCTCGGCCGAAACCGGGTGGCTGTCCCGTGAACCCACTGACAATGATCGACCGCGAACAGCTCCTCGAGGAGCTCATCGAGATCGGCCTCGCGCTGACGAACGAGCGCGACCTGTACGCCCTGCTCGACCGGATCCTCGAGGCGGCGCGACGGTTCACGCGGGCCGAGGCCGGCACACTGTTTCTGTGCGAGGGCGATCACCTCCGCTTCGCGGTGGTGCAGAACGATCTCCTCGAGCGAAAGCTGGGTAAATCCGAGATGCAGCAGCGGCTCCAGGCCGAGCCCCTGCGGCTGAGCGAGCCGAGCCTCGCCGGGCACGTGGCGCAGACTGGAGCGCTCATCAACGTCGCCGACGCGTACGCGATCGGCGTGCACGAGATCCGGGCGTTCAACCCGCGATTCGACGCCGCCAGCGACTACTCGACGCGCTCAGTGCTCGCCGTCCCCTTGCAAGATCTGACCGGAAGCATCGTCGGCGTGCTCGAGCTCCTGAACGCCATCGACGACTCCGGGGCGATCGTTCCGTTCGAGCCCGACCACGAGAAGCTGATCCGCGCGCTCGCCTCCCAGGCGGCGGTCGCCATCCGCAACGCTCGACTCGAGGATCTCTCGTTCCGGGACAGTCTGACCGAGCTCTACAACCGGCGCTACTTCGCCCTGCGGATCGACGAGGAGGTCAAGCGCCACACGCGGTTCGGCCACCCCCTCTCGCTCGTCGTCTTGAACATCGATCGCTTCAAGCAGCTCAACGCGGATCGGGGGCCCGCCCTGAGCGACGAGGTGCTCCGGGAGGTGGCACGCCAGCTCGTCAAGCACTCGCGGAGCTTCACGATCATCGCCCGCCTGGACGGCGACGACTTCGCGGCGCTCCTCGCCAACACGCCGAAGGCCGGAGCCGTCACCTACTCCCAGCGGATTCGCGGGCTCATCGAGAGCCATCCCTTCGCGCACGGCACGGTCACGGCCAGCTTCGGCGTCGCCGGCCTCCCCGCCGACGCGGCGTCGGCGGAGGACTTGATCGCGGCGGCCCAGCGAGCGCTCAGCGAGGCGAAGGGACTCGGCCCGAATCGCGTCACGGCGCTCTAGGCACGCTCGTCCCCTTCGCCATCCGCTCCACCCCGCGCTTGACTTGTCTCCTGGTCATATGCCATGAGGTTCCTCGGCCTCGTGCGAGGCGAACTTCGGTTCGACACACCGAGGGAGGAGCCCATGAGCAAGAGTCAGTTCCGCACACAACTCGAGGGCGCCGTCAGCGCCCGCCACAGTCGCCTGAACCCGTTCACGGAGAAGTGGGTGAGGGGTGAGCTCACGCGTGCCCAGCTCGGCGCCTGGGCGGCCCAGCATCACCAGTACGTCTCGCAATTCCCGCGCTGGTGCGCCACCGTATACGGCCAATGCCCGGATCCGGACGCGCGGGACTTCCTGCTCGAGAACATCATCGAGGAAGAGTCTGGCACCAAGCACGTCGACCTGCTGATCCGCTTCGCGGAGGCGTGCGGTGTCTCGCGGGCCGAGGTGGAGTCCAAGCAGCAGCTCTCGACGACCCGCGGCCTCACCGCGTGGTGCTTCGAGATGTCCCACCAGCCGTTCCACATCGCGGCGGCGGGGCTCCTCGTCGGGCTCGAGTCCCAGGTGCCTGGCATCTACCAGCGCAACCTGCCCCCGCTCAAGACGCACTACCGCTTCACCGATCACGAAGTCGAGTTCTTCGCGATCCATATCGAGGCCGACGAGGTCCACGGCGAGCGCGGCTACCAGATCGTCGAGCGCCACTGCACGAGCCCCACGCGCCAGGCGGAGGCGGTCGACGCGGTCCGTCAGGCGACGGAGATGCGCTGGCAGTACATGACCGGTCTCTACCGCGCCTTCGTCGTGAAGGATGAGATGTGAGTCGCTGCCGCGTCGGCCGGATGGACGATCTCCCCGCCGGCCAGCTGAAGCTGGTCGAGGCCGGCGGCACGCGCGTTGTGCTCGCACGGGTCCATGACGAGGTCTTCGCGTGCAGTGACGAGTGCCCCCATCAGGGCGGTCCCCTCAGCGAGGGACGGCTCTCGGGTGCTCGGCTCTCCTGTCCCTGGCACGGTTGGATGTACGACGTGAGGTCGGGCGAGTGTGTGATGCCCGCGCGCGGCGCGCGCGTCGCCAGTTATCCCGTGACGGTCGAGGGCGGAGAGATCTGGGTGGAAGTCCCCTGAGAATGGCGCGTGAGCGGCGCCGTCCCGGCCGACAACGACCACCCGATCGCCGACGCGGCCGCGGGCCATCCGACTCTTCCGCGCAGCCACTAGGGGGCGGCCGCGGTGTGGATCGGGCGGGAGGGTGTGTCCCCTCGGCCCGACCCACACCGTCGGGACCCCTGGTGGCGCTTTCTGATGGTAAAGTGGCGGGCATGCAGTTCGAGGTCGAGGTGCATCAGAACGAACTGGGCGATTGGGTCGCCGTCGCCATCGCCTGGGGTGTCCAGGCCACCGGACGTACTGAGACCGAGGCGCTCGCCCGCATCATGGACAAGCTGACGCAACACTTCAAGACGTCCTCCCGCACGTGAGCGGCGCGCTCGACGGTCTGCGGGTCATCGACTGCTCCCGCTTGATCGCCGGCGGTGTGCTCGCGACCATCCTGGCCGACTACGGCGCGGACGTGATCAAGGTCGAGAACCCGCGCGGCGGCGACCCGCTGCGCACATGGCTCCGAGACCGTGGCGAGCTCTGGTGGAAAGTGTACGCGCGCGGAAAGCGCTCGGTCACGCTGAACCTCGCCCATCCGCGAGGTCAGGCGCTCCTTCGGCGTCTGAGCCTGAGCGCTGACGTTCTCATCGAGAACTTCCTCCCCGGTACCTTCGAAAAGTGGGGGATCGCCTGGGACGTCTTGTTCAAGGACAATCCCCGCCTCGTCTTCGCCCGCGTGTCCGGCTGGGGCCAGGACGGCCCGTATCGGGACCGGCCCGGGTTCGGCACGATGGTCGAGGCGATGAGCGGCTTTGCGGCATCGACCGGCCCGGCCGACGGCCCGCCGACGCTCCCCTCGTTCCCAATGGCCGACATGGTCGCCGCGCTCTCGGGCACGGCTGCCGTCCTGGCTGCGCTGCGTCACCGCGATCACGTCTCGGGACGCGGCCAGGTGATCGACATCTCGCTCTACGAGCCGCTGCTTTCCGTGCTGGGGCCCACCGCCGCCGAGCACGCGCTCGACGGCACGGTGAGAGCGCGCCACGGCAACCAGTCCGACAACGCGAGCCCGCGCGGGACCTACCAGACGCGCGACGGCAAGTGGGTCGCGCTGTCGGCGTCGACGCCCGCCTCGGCGACCGCCCTCTTCGAGGGCCTGGACCTCGGAAACCTGCTGAGCGACCCGCGCTTCGCGACCAACGACGCGCGCGTCGCCCACAACGACCTCGTGGATGCAGCGCTCGCGCGCGCCATCGGGTCCCGCACGCTCGAGGAGATGCTCCGCCTTTTCGAGACGACGGACCTCACGGCGGCCCCGGTCTACGACATCGCCGACATCACCAAGGACCCGCACGTGGTCGGACGCGGGATCCTCGTGGACGTCCCGGATCCCGACCTCGGGACCGTGCGCATGACAGCGCCCACGCCGCGTCTCGGGGAGACCCCCGCGACGCTCAGCTGGGCAGGACCCGCGCTCGGGGCACACAACCGTGACGTCTACGGATCGCTCGGCCTCGACGAGGCCGAGCTCCACGCGCTCACGCGAGACGGCATCATCTGATGCGAACTCCCACGTGTCATCGCGACTGCCGGACGGGTGGGGTCGCTCGACCACGCGGCACGCGTCCGCATGACCGGTGGCGGCTGGGCTCCATCGCGTCCGGATGCGTCCGTTGTCGCGCGGAGGGAACGGGTCTCGTCGACCCCGCCCGTCCGGCAGTCACGATGACACGCGGGAGTCGCGTGATCTTCGTCGTGGGGCTGTTCGCCCTGCTCGTCGCGGGACGGGCGTGGGGCGCTGACTACGGGGGACCGCTGATCGACGCCCACTCGCACCTACCGAACGCGACCGCGATCGACGCGTACGTCGCGGCGATGAAGCGGCATAACGTCGTCAAGGTGGTGCTCCTGGGCGTCGGCGGGCTGCAGAAGGACGACACCGCCTGGCTGACGGCGGCGAGCAAGAAGTATCCCGATCGCGTGGTCGCCGGCCTGCCCCTGCCCGACCCGACGTCCGAGAGCGCCGCGAGCCAGCTCGAGGTCCAGCTGGACCGTGGCCGGCCCTTGGTGATCGGGGAGGTCCACGTGCGCCAGGTCGGTCGCCGCACGATCGACCGCGACCCGACCGGCGCCGTCTTCGGCAAGATCCTCGACGTGGCGGCGAAATTCGGCGTGCCGATCGTCATCCACTACGAGCTGACCGATGTGGCGGAGACCGCCCTCGATCGCGCCCTCGCCGCTCACCGGAAGACCACGGTCGTCCTCGCCCACGGCGGCGAAGGTCCGCCCGGCCGTCTCCACCGGCTGTTGATGCGCAATCCCAATCTCCTCGTGGATCTCTCCGGCATGCACTTCCAGCGGACGCCGGCGCTCGCCTCCGAGACCGGCCCCGTCGATCCAGGTTGGAAGGCGCTGATCGAGAAAATGCCCGACCGCTTCCTGATCGGCGTGGACGTCTGGGCGGCGCGGCTCTTCGAGCCGGCGATGCTCGATCGGCTCTTTCTGTGGACACGCCGGATCCTCGGCGAGCTCCAGCCGGACGTCGCCGAGCGCGTCGCGCATCGCAACGCGGCGAAGCTCTACCGCCTCGAGTAGCTCCGTGACCGCCTACATCCTTGGTCAGTCCGACGCGAAGGCGCTGCGGCTGACCGACCATCTCGGCGGCGTCGACTACTTCGAGACGCTCCACGAGGCGCTGCCCGGACTTCCGGACTCCGTCCCCGGCGAGCTGTCGTTCGCGAAGTTTCCGGTGCTACGCCACGTGATCGTGGACACCGACGACCCGTACCCGGGATGTCACAGGCTCCACGACATCGTGCCGCACGGATGGAACATCGGGGAAGTGCTTCGGATGACGCCCGAGGATCGCGGCAAGGGGACGGCACCATGACCTTCCGCACAACGCTGTGCGATCTCCTCGCCATCGAGTACCCGATCGTCCAGTCCGGCATGGGCGCCATCGCCGGTCCCGACCTGGTGGTGGAGGTGTGCCGCGCCGGAGGCCTCGGGATCCTGGCCGGGCTCAACGTTCCTCCGGACGATCTGCGCAAGATGATCCACCGCACGCGCGAGCTGACGAACCGCCCGTTCGGCGTGAACCTGTGGCTGCACCGCGCCCTCCGGCCGCCCATCGATCCCGACGCGATTCGCGAGGAGACGCTGCGCGGAGCGCAGGAGATGCTCAACCGCTTCCGCCAGCGCCTCGGGATTCCGACGACGATAGCCCGACCCGCTCGGGCGCCTGATCTCGTGGATGCCGCGATCAAGGTCGTGCTCGACGAGCGGCCGCCAGTCTTCTCCGCGGCCCTCGGATGGCTCGAGCCTGGGCTGGTCGACGACTGCCATCGGCGCGGCATCAAGGTCATGGCCATGGTCTCGACCGTGGAGGACGCGCGCACCGCGGCGGCCGGCGGCGCCGACGTGATCGTGGCGCAGGGGGGCGAGGCGGGCGGCCACCGATCGATTGACGGCAAACCGGCGTCGCCGGATGCCACCACGGTGGGGATCATGGCCTTGCTGCCACAGGTCGTCGACGCGGTACGAGTCCCCGTCGTGGCCGCGGGCGGAATCGCCGACGGCCGCGGTCTCGTCGCCGCCCTCGCCCTCGGGGCGAGCGGCGTGTTGCTCGGCACACGCTTCGTGGCCACCCGCGAATCGATGGCCCCCGAGCTCTACAAGAAGCGGGTCCTCGAGAGCGAGAGCGGCGCGACCACGGTGACGGACGCCCTCAGCGGCCTCTGGGCGCGCGCGCTCGCCAACCGCTTCACCCGCGAGTACGCGGAGTCCGGCGCGCCGGTATTGCCGCCGCTCATCCAGCGAAGCGCCGCCAACGACGTCTACATCGCCGCGCTCAAGCAGGGCGACGCCGAATACTATCCGATGATGGCCGGCCAGAGCGTCGGCTTGGTCCGCGATCTGCCGGGCGCGGGCGAGGTGGTCGAGACCATCATCCGCGAGGCGCGCGCCGTGTTGAGCGCGCTCCCAGAGCGGATCCGCCAGACCTAGCGCGCTTCGACGCCTTGCCGGACGCCGGCCGCCGGCGGAGCTCGACCGCGGCGCTCCGGACGCGGCCGGCGCACCGGGGGCAGATGTACTTGATCTCCACCGGATGCCCGCACTCGGCGTGCACCAGCGCCGTCTGCCGGTGGACATGGCGGGAGCCCCACGCCGCGAGGGCGCCCACGACCACCCCCAGCTCGCGCCCCTTGTCGGTCAGGGCGTACTCGGCCCGCGGCGGATGCTCGGAGTAGAACCTTCGCGCCACCAGCGCGTGCTCTTCCATCAGCTTGAGGCGGCCCGAGAGGATGTTGGGAGGGATCCCGGCGAGGCTCTGCTGGAGATCCTGAAACCGTCGGGGACCCGGCAAGAGATCCCGGACGAGCAGCAGGGTCCAGCGGCCGCCGATCACCTCGAGCGACTTTGCCACCGGGCAGGCCTGACCGTATCGCTTGGGCACGCCTCGAGTCTACCGGGGTCTTGACATAAAAGCTAGTCACTATAGAATTAGTAGGTAGATCGGCCTTCATAGTCACATGGACCCCAGGACTCGCCGGCTTCTCGAAGGCCCCATCGCGCCGACGCTGGTCGCGCTGGCCGCGCCCAACGTCGTCATGCTCGTCGCTCAGGTCGCGATCACCGTGCTGGAGGCGTACTTCGTCGGGTGGCTCGGCGCCGACGCGCTCGCGGGTGTCTCGGTCACCTTCCCGCTGTTCATGCTCATGCAGACGATGTCGGCCGGGGGCATGGGAGGCGGCGTCGCCGCGGCGGTCGCGCGGGCGCTCGGAGCGGGCCGCGGCGCCGACGCGAGCCGGCTGGTGGCGCACGCGATCGTCATCGCGCTCGCCTTGGCGATGCTGTTCACCGGGGTCGCGCTCGCCGGCGGGCGCGCGATCTATGGCGCGATGGGCGCGCGCGCCGGCGCCCTCGAGGCGGCGCTCGCCTACTCGAACGTCATCTTCGCGGGCGCGGTGGCGGTCTGGCTCTTCAACACGCTCGCCAGCGTCGTGCGCGGCACCGGTAACATGCTGCTCCCGGCCGGCGTGGTGCTCGGCGGAAGCCCGATCCTCATGACTCTCTCGCCCGCCCTCATCTTCGGCTGGGGCCCGTTTCCTCGGCTGGGCGTCACGGGCGCGGCGGTCGCCGTCGTCGCCTACTACGCGGTCGGGACCCTCGTGTTCTTCGCCTACCTCGTGTCCGGCCGGAGCCTGGTCCGACTTTCGCCCTGGACGGTTCGCTTCGAGCGCGCCCTGTTCCGGGACATCCTGCGCGTCGGCGCGCCGAGCCTCGTCAACAACGTCCAAACGAATTTGACCATCGTTCTCCTCACGGCGCTGGTCGGATCCTTCGGTACCTTCGCGCTCGCCGGATACGGCATGGGCGTGCGCCTCGAGTACCTGCAGATCCCGCTCGTCTTCGGCTTCGGCTCGGCTCTCGTCACGATGGTCGGGACGAACTTCGGCGCGGGCCAGGACGCGCGGGCGAGGCGCGTGGCGTGGACGGGCGCCGCGATGGCGGCGGGTGTCACGGAGGCGATCGGGCTCAGCGCGGCGCTCTTCCCACACGTGTGGCTCGCGCTCTTCAGCGCTGAGCCCGAGGTGCTGCGCACCGGCGCGACGTATCTGAGGATCGTCGGGCCCACCTACGGCTTCTTCGGGCTGGGGCTCGCCCTCTACTTCGCCTCCCAGGGCGCCGGGCGCCTGCTGTGGCCGCTCGTCGCGGGCCTGAGCCGGCTCGTCGTCGCGGCCGGCGGCGGGTGGATCGCCCTCCGGGTGCTGGGCGGCGGCCTCTCCTCGATCTTCGCCGTGATGGCGCTGGCGCTCGTGCTCTTCGGGACCGTCGTCACGGTCGCACTTCATCGAGGCGCCTGGCGCCTCCAGAGGAAACCATGAGCCCATCTCAGATCTTCGCCCTCCAGTTCCTGCTCAGCCTGGTCATCTACGGCCTCATCGCCCGCTGGTACGTCGCCCCACGCCTCGCCACGCTCCCGCTGGCGGGCGCGCTGACGCCGTTGCTCTTTCTCCACGCGACGCGCCATCTCGGGATGGTGTTCCTCGTTCCCGCGGTCGTCGGCGGGGCCCTCCCGCCCGAGTTCGCGGTGCCCGCGGCCTACGGCGATCTGCTGGCGGCGCTGCTGGCGCTGCTCGCCATCGTCGCCCTCCGGGCGCGCTGGCCGATCGCGCTGGCGCTTGTCTGGCTCTTCAGCGTGGTGGGGACGCTCGATCTGCTCAACGCCCTCTTCCAGGGCAACCGACTCCAGGTGCAGCTCGGAGCCGCGTACTACATTCCGACGGTCGCCGTCCCGGCGCTGCTCGTCACCCACGCCATGATCTTCGTGATGCTGGTCACCCGCCGGCACTGCGGAGGCGCCCGATGCCCAAGATGCTCGACCTGATCCGCCTGATGCAGCGGGGCGAAACCCCGCCGCCGCCCGTCGCGGCCCTCATCGGGTTCGCGCTGACGGCCGTCGAACCCGGGCGCGCCGTCGTCGAGCTCACGGCCGAGACCCGCCACGCCAACTCCATGGGCACGCTCCACGGCGGCATTTTGTGCGACGTCGCCGACGCCGCGATGGGCATGGCCTACGCCGCGACCCTGGACGAAGGCGAGACCTTCACCACGCTCGAGCTCAAGATCAACTTCCTGAAGCCGGTCTGGACCGGCAAGCTCGTCGCGACCGGGCGTGTCGTGAAGGCCGGGCGGACCGTCGGCCTCGTCGAGTGCGACGTCGTCGACGACAAGGAGCAGCTAGTGGCGAGAGCGATCTCCACCTGCATGACGCTCCGGGGCGACGACGCCAGGGGCCGGTAGAACGCGCGTCGGACGCGCTCCCGTTTGTCGCGGGCTCACCCGGTCCGTTACAATGGAGCCGGGTCGCTTCTTTCTCAGCCCACCCTCAGTTGGCGCCGGGCTCACGGACCCCGTTACAATGGAGCCGGGTCGCTTCTTTCTCAGCCCACCCTCAGTTGGCGCCGGGCTCACGGAGCCCGTTACAATGGCGTATCCCGACCCAAGGAGAGGCCCCGTGAAGCTCGACGTCGGCATGCTGACCCACGATCTGAAGTCCATCCCCGCCTACGCGCGGAAGGTCGAGGCGCTCGGCTACGACTGCCTCTGGTCCTCCGAGGCCCAGCACGACCCGTTCCTGCCGCTCGCAGTCGCGGCCGGCGTCACGACGCACATCCGCCTGGGCACGGCGATCGCCGTGGCCTTCCCGCGAAGCCCGATGATCCTCGCGTACATCGCATGGGATCTTCAGAAGGCTTCCGACGGCCGGTTCATCCTCGGGCTCGGCACGCAGGTCAAGGGGCACAACGAGCGGCGCTTCTCGGTGAAGTTCGAGTCGCCGGGGCCCAAGATGGCGGAGGCGATCCGCGCCATCCGGAGCATCTGGGACTGCTGGCAGAACGGCACCAAG
>Ga0184633_10001123_pt1 | contig 10874 bp, 9 predicted proteins | sample PLM31_170_b1_FD_133156 | JGI IMG/M metagenome (GOLD analysis project Ga0184633, IMG submission 133156) | Groundwater sediment microbial communities from an aquifer in East River, Colorado, USA - PLM3-1_170_b1 | ecosystem: Environmental > Terrestrial > Soil > Riparian zone | place: USA: East...
GGAGCCGAGATGTCGGCGGGAGCCCTTACTTTTCAGGGGACTTTTCGGGCTCGAAAGGTTGTAGCGTCTCTTTCTGAGGCTCTTCTTGCCTTCCGTTGGAAGAGCCGTCGAGCACCTGGAAAGGCCGCAAAGCTTCTTCCAGGGGCTGAAGAACCTGGGACGTTAAAACGATGCCTTTTCCCTTGGTGATGCTGAACTCGTATTCGGCGGGCTCGGTAGCGGTCCCGCGCATCTTTTTGATCCACAGAGTGCGGATGAATTTTTCGCCCAGCCGGACCGTCCTTAGGGCAAAAACTCCGGCTGCGAGAAATTCCTCGATGCTGCTGGTTTCCTGGTCCCGTCTCGAGTGGGAACTGAGCAGATTGGTGGTTTGCAGTTGACTTTGCAACAGTTGAATCAGCAGCCTGGCTTGCTCTTCGGAACGGCCCGCGGAGGTATCGGACCTGATCAGGGGACCCACGGGATCGATGGCCAGCCGCTGCGCTTGCATTCTGCTAGTATGGCTTGCGAGGTCCGTGACGATTCGTTGAACGTCCACCTCTCTTTGACTGACGGCGCCGGCCCGGGCGCTGAAATAGGGCGAAGCATCCAGTATGACCAGCCGTTTGTCCTGAATATAAGGTTGCAAGTCCCAACCCAGCGAGGCTGCGGAGTCCAGGATATCGCTCGGCCTCTCATCGACGGTGACGTAGACGCCTCTCTCGCCGTTTTCGAGCCCCTTCAACAAGAATTGCAAGCAGGCGGTGGTTTTTCCCGTTCCGGTGTCCCCTGTGACGACGTAGGACTTGGCCGGCAGGAATCCGTCTTCCAGCAACGGGTCCAACCCGTCGATGCCCGTCGCTATTCGCTTTTTTGCCATCGACTTATTTTACCAAAACCTAGTTTCCTTTAAAAGCTCGTGATTTGCTTGCCAATCGGCTTTCACTTAGAATCGGGTTGCCATGTCTTACAGATTCAGAAGCAATATCGGAGCCATCCTGGGTTACGTCCCTGGCGAACAGCCGCGGGAGGACGATTTTATCAAGCTCAACACCAACGAAAATCCCCATCCACCTTCGCCGCGCGTTCTATCCGCTTTACGAAAAGCCGCCGACCGTTCGCTCCGTCTCTATCCGGAGCCCTTGAGCGACAGTCTTAGGTCGGCGGCCGCCGCTTTTTACGGCGTCTCGCCCGAGAACATCATCGTTGGAAACGGCTCGGACGAGCTGTTGTCGATCCTGATGCGTTGCTTTGTCGGAGCGCATGACCGCGTCTTCTATCCCGAGCCCACCTACAGTCTCTATGACACTCTGATAGCGATTCAGGAAGGGGTCAAGGTGGCGATTCCCTATCCCGACGACTTTGCTCTCCCCGAGGAGATCTTTTCACAGACGGCCGCGCTGACCTTCGTCTGCAATCCCAATTCGCCCTCCGGCACTTTGCTCTCGCTCGAAGCGGTCGAGAAATTGGCCCGGACAATTGCGGGCGTCCTGGTGGTGGACGAAGCGTACATCGATTTCGCCGACGGCGAGAAGGTCTCGGCTATTTCGCTGCTTCAGAGCCAGCCGAATATCGTCGTGCTCAGGACTTTCTCCAAGTCGTTTTCCCTGGCCGGCATGCGCATCGGCCTCGCCTTCGCCGCCGAGGAAATCATCACGGGGATGAACAAGGTCAAAGATTCATATAATGTGAATCGCCTGAGCCAGATCGCCGCCGTCGAGGCGCTCAGCGATCTACCGTGGATGCGGCGCAACGTCCGGAGAATCCAGAGCAGCCGGAAAAAATTGACCGCAGGTCTTAAAAAGATGGGTTTTCGGGTCTATCCTTCTCAGGCGAACTTCGTGATGGCGCGCCGCGAGGGGGAGAATCAAAAGGGGCTGTACGAAGAGCTCAAGCGCCGAAGAATTCTTGTCCGCTATTTCGATCAGCCGGGACTTCAGGACTGTTTGAGGATCACCGTCGGCGCCCCCGGCGAGGTCAAAACGCTGCTTGAGCAGACAGTCGCGATCGTAAACGGGAAAGGAGCCGAGGTATGAAGCCGATAAAAGTCACCGAGCTGGACCACATCGTTCTTAACGTCAAAGACATCGACCGCTCACTCGATTTTTATGCCAACGTGCTCGGTCTTAAGATCGAGCGGCTGGACGAGTTTCGCGCCGGCAAGATCGGCTTCCCCTCGGTGCGCATCAACGAGCACACGATCATCGACCTCTCCCGGTCGAAGGAAGGCAACAGCTCGCCCGAAAATGGCGAAAACCTGCAACGCAATCTCAACCACTTTTGCCTGGTTGTCGAAAAAGAAGATTTCTCCGGCATCGTGGAATATCTGAAGGCTCACAGCGTTGCCATCCTGAACGGGCCGATCTCGCGCTGGGGCGCGCGCGGCCGGGCCACTTCGGTTTACTTTCACGACCCGGACCGGAACGAGATCGAGATTCGGTCTTACTGATTTTTTTTGCGCGCTTTGTCTTACCTGGCTGCTTTGATATAGTCCGCTTCTTCGCGATCTATGTCGTCCCTCTTGATCAAAAACATCGGCACGCTGGTTACCGGAGACTTGAAAAATCCTCTGCGCCGGGCCGACTCGATCTACGTCGAAGACGGAATCGTCCGCGCGATCGGCAACGGCATCGGCGAGCGCGCGGACGCGGTTATCGACGCGCAGGGGATCACCGCGATTCCCGGCCTCGTCGATTCCCATTCGCATCCCTCGATCGGCGAATACACGCCGGCGCAAAACTCGCTCTCGTGGATCACCAACTACATGCACGGCGGCGTGACGGCGCTGATCTCGGCCGGCGAGCTGCATATGCCCGGTCTACCGCTGCCGCCGGACGCGCGCACGGCGCTTTCTCTCGCGCTCGTCACCAAGCGCTGCTACGACAACTTGCGCCCATCGGGCGTCAAAGTTTTCGCCGGCACGCTCCTTCTGGTGCCGGGGCTCACGGAAAAAGACTTCGACGAGATCGCCGCCGCCGGCATCCGTCTGGTCAAATTTATTTTTTACGATTACAGCCTCTTGCCCAACGGCGAAGCGGAGCGCTACGTCCAATGGGCGCGGGCGCGCGGCATCAAAGTGAAGATCCATTCCGGCGGCGTGTCGCGCTCCGGGGTGAGCCAGATCGCCGGCTGGGAGATCGTGAACAAGATCAAGCCGGACGTGATCGGCCACATCACCGGCGGACCGATTCCGATGGCCGAGGCGGAAATGGTTCGGATCGTCGCCGAAACCGATTACCACGTCGAGATTTGCAGTTCGGGCAACTATCGCATGGCGCTTAGCCTCGTCCGCGCGGTCAAAGCGCATAACGCCTATCACCGCGTTCTCATCGGCACCGACACCCCCGGCGGCACCGGAATTATCCCGCGCGGCATGCTGCGCGAGATCGCGTTTTTATCTTCGGTCGGCGAAGTGCCGCCTGAGGCGGCGATCTGCATGGCGACCGGCAACGTCGGCCGCGCCCACGGTCTCAACGTCGGCTTGCTGGAAGAAGGCCGGCCGGCGGACATTGTGTTGCTGCACAAGATCACCGGCTCGGTAGCGAAGGACGCGCTCGACTCTTTCGCCAAGGGCGATCTGCCGGGCATTTCGAGGGTGATCATCGACGGCGAGGTTCGCGTCGCCGGCAGGAGCCAGCAGACGCCGCCGCCCGAGCGCCTGGCGACGCAGAAATAATTCAGGAGGAATGAGCGTGACCTCGATGGAATTTGGTGTGGGTTTATTTCCCACGGAGCCGCTACAGAAGATGATCCAGCTCGCCAAGCTCTCCGAGGAGCTGGGCTTCAGCCACGTCTGGATCGGCGATTCCCATTTAATTTGGCGCGAGGCCTACGTCAACATGGCGGCCGCGGCGCTGAATACGACCAAGGTCAAACTCGGCACCGGCGTAACCAATCCGCTGACGCGCCACCCGTCGGTCGTCGCCAGCGCTTATGCCACGCTGGAGGAGCTGGCGCCGGGCCGCTTTATCGTCGGCATCGGGCTCGGCGACAGCTCGGTCGAGACGATGGGCATGAAGCCGGCGAAGCTCGGCTACTTCGAGAAAACGATCCGGCAGATGCGCGATCTTCTCGCCGGCAAGGAAGTCGAGTTGGAGACCGGGAAAATCCACCTGAAGCATCCCAGCAAAAATAAAATTCCTATTTACATCGCCGCGAGCGGGCCGAAGATGCTGGAGCTTTCCGGACGGATCGCCGACGGCATCATTGTGCTCGTCGGCGTCGCAGACGAGTATCTCCGCCAGGCCAAAGAAAGAATTGAGGCCGGCGCAAAAGCCGCGGGACGGAAGTTGAGCGATATCTATCTCGTCCTCTGGGTGCCGTGCGCGGTGTCGGACAAGGCGCCGGCGAAAGACGCGGTAAAAGCGCACGTCGCGCGCGTCCTCGCGCATCCGCAGCCGTACGTTCTAGACTCGAAAGAACAGAAAGTTCTGGAAGAGATCCGCAAAACCTACGACTACTACCACCACATGGACCAGGAGGCGAACCACGCCGAGGTGATTCCCGACTGGCTCGTGGACAAATTCGCCATCGCCGGCACCGTTGCCGAATGCCGCGCGCAGGTGGAGCGAATTAGAAAAAGCGGCATCCAGCAGATCGCCATCATCCCTTACAGCCCGCCGGGCGGCAGCCGGGAAGAGACGCTGCGCGGGTTCGCCCAGGCAGTCTTGCGCAGCTGAAGCCGGGTCCAGTCTCTCAACACTCTCGGGTCAGCTCTCTGTCGCGGTGACGCCGCGTCTTCGCTCGTCGCCCGCGGCCGGGTGCCTCCGCGTCCTCTATTCCAGCTCCTGCGGCAGTTGACATGAACGGTTCCTGTCGATACCGTCCGGCTAAAATGGCTCATTGAAATTAGTTCATAGGAGGGGGTCCCCATGCGCTTCAAATCGCAGTTGAAAAACGGGTACCGCATCTACGCAGTCGCCGGAATCAACACCATTTCGTTCGCCATCGATGGGGGAAAGGCGGATAAAAAAGGCCTGCTCGGTTTTTCGGTCGAGCGCGAAGATTCGAAAGAAAAGCGCTTTCTCGACGGATTCAAGGTCTTTAAAGAGGTTATTCCTCATCCTAATAAAAACGTCACCGTCAGCACCTACGATCATCCGGTGCAAAGCTTCGTCTGGGACGACTTTACCGCGAAACCGAATACGCGATACAGCTATGATTTCTATCCCGTCAAGGGCAAGCCAAAAAAGCTTATCCATAAGGGCCCGATTCGGATCGAGGTCAAAACAGAACCGCTCTACAGCGATCTCGAGCACGACGTATTTTTCAACCGCGGCGTAGTGAGCAGCCAGGCCTACGAGCGCAGGTTCGAAAATATACCGCCCGATAAAATTCCAGACCCTAAAAAGAAAAAGGCAGCGTTCCAATGGCTCAGCCGCGAATTGGACGACGCCATCTTGAAGTTCATCAACTCGGCGGAAAAAGGCGACACGCTCCTGGGCTGTTTTTACGAGTTCCGATATTTGCCCGTCGTGCAGGCGTTTAAGGATGCGGCCGACAGAGGCGTGAACGTCAAGATCATCGTCGATGCTAAAAATAACGAGCATACGGATAAAAAAGGAAAGTTTCATGAAAGCTTCCCGCGCACCGAAAACCTGAAAGCGATCGCGGCGGCAAAGCTCTCGCTCACGGAAAACATCGTCAAGCGCGAGGCCAACCGCAACGACATCCAGCACAATAAGTTTTGCGTGCACATCGGGAAAGGAGATCCGCAAGCGTCCCAGGTATGGACGGGCTCGACCAATATTTCCGAGGGTGGGATTTTCGGCCAAACGAACGTCGGCCATTGGATCAGAAATCACGAGGCGGCGGAGAAATACCGGATTTACTGGGACATACTCAGCAAAGATCCCGGAGCCAACACGGATGACAACGCGACCAATAGAAAAGCAAACGATGAATTCAAAAAGAAGGTGATCGCGCTCACGCCGGACATCGAAAAAGGCGGCATCGCGAATTTGCCGCTCGGCGTAACTCCGTTGTTCAGCCCGCGCAAAGGCGCCAAAGTTTTGGAATCGTATGCCGCGATGGTCGACACCGCGGAGAAGTCCGCGGCCATCACTCTGGCGTTCGGCATAGGGAAAATCTTCAAAGACCTGTTGAGCGACAACACCAGCCAAAGTCAAATCATCTTTATGCTGCTGGAAAAACAGGACAAGCCCGATAAGCGGAGCAAAACTCCTTTCCTGAAGCTTGGCGCCAAGAACAACGTGTACCAGGCGTTCGGCGCGTATATAGACGATCCGGTGTATAAGTTTGCCCGTGAGACGAACAATCGCATTCTCGGTCTCAACAAGCACGTCAGCTACATTCACTCGAAGTTCTTGTTGATGGACCCGCTGAAGGACGTGCCTGTAGTGGTCACCAGCTCGGCCAATTTCAGCGAGGCTTCGACGAGCAGCAACGACGAAAACATGGTCGTCATCAAAGGCGACAAAAGAGTCGCAGACATCTATTTCACCGAGTTCAACAGGCTGTTTAACCATTATTATTTCCGCTCGGTTCACCAGCAGATGAAACAGCGAGGGACCGACGATCCTGATCAGGACGTATTTCTCCAAACAAACGGCGAATGGTTGGAAAAGTATAAAAAGGGCAAATTCCGTCACAAACGCATCCAGATGTACGCCGGCATGGAGGGCACCGTAAAGGTATAACCGTATTCACGACGCGGGTTATCTTCAGACGGGCCGGAACGGGCGAAATCGCCGGCAGGTCAAAAAAAGCGCGCGACCACAAAAATCCCCACCATCGAAAAAGCCAAAGCGAGCTTGGCGGCGGCGCCGATGGCAAGTCCGATCGTCGCGCCGACGCCGGCGCGGGTTGCGGCTTTGAGGTCGCGTCGAGCGGATAGTTCGCCGAACACCGCGCCGATAGTCGCTCGCTTGGAAGCGCCGAAGCGCTTCGCGCCGAAAGCCGTAGCGGCAAAGTCTACGACATAGGTGAGTAAAGCTAGAATACCGAGAATGATGAGCGTCGGCCAACCGCCAATGAAAGTTAGGTTGATCGATGTCAAATGTTCAAGGAGTTCAGCGGTCTTCAGTACCAAGTCCGGCTCAACCTTTCTAGCAGAAACAACTCCCAAGAGTTGACTTTTAAGGAGTGAAAGCTCGCCTTAATACCAAAGCTTCGGAACCCCTTCGCCAAAAGTCGATTCTAGGTCAGATGGCGGAACGGCAATCGACGACGGAGTAAGCATGCGGGTCCTTACGCGTCTGCTTGAACATGTGTTGTCGGCATGATTTCCGCGAATTTTATGCGATTTGCGGGGAACCTGACAAGGCTTAAATGCGGGAGGTAAATGCCGGTCACGGGCGGTAGGAAATACGCGACAAGATATGCGCAAAACGGGTGATGCAGGGAAAGAGGGCGTGATAGGGCTCGGGCATGGAATCCAAGCCGAGATGTGAGCGAAGCAGGCGCCCGTTATCGGCGCCAAGGATTATTTCATGAAGTCGGCGTTGATGCGGTCGAGCAGTTCGGCCGGCGGCTGCAACACGCTCTCATCCAACTCGGCGAGCGGCGTGTCGCCTAAATTCAGCTCTGTGGCAAAATCCACCCGGTTGGGATCGTAGTAAATAAGTCCGGTCAGGAATTTTCCTTCGGCCACCGACGCGTGGATCATATTCATGGCCTGCATCCTGTTACTGGGATCGTAGTCTTTACCCAGCTTGTGAAGAACGATGCGCGAGCCGTCGTGCAGCGTGACCGGCTGCTCGGTTCCTTCCTTATAGTCCACTTCGATGTTCTGATAAGGAGGAATGAAGTCGATATCGTGGATCGGGTCCAGGTGCTCTTTTACGTACTTGAGGCTCTTGGTCGAGCCTTCGTGGTTGTTGAACGTCACGCACGGGCTGATGATGTCGAGAATCCCGCTGCCTTTGTGGGCCAAGGCGCCCTGGATCAGAGGCGTCACCTGCTTGCGGTCGCCGGAAAAACTGCGGGCGACGTAAGTCGCGCCAAGGACGATGGCAAGCTCGCAGATGTCGAGCGCGGGAATATCGTTGACCTTGCCCCCCTTCATGACGCTGCCTTTGTCCGCGGTCGCTGAGAACTGGCCTTTGGTCAGGCCGTAGACGCCATTGTTCTCGACGATATAAGTAATGTTCACGTTGCGCCGCATCATGTGGCAGAAATTGCCAAGGCCGATCGCGGCCGTATCCCCGTCCCCCGATACGCCGATCGGAATCAGCATGTGATTGGCGAGATTGACGCCGGTCGCCACCGCGGACATGCGCCCGTGGACGGCGTTGAAGCCGAAAGATTGACTGAGAAAATAGGCGGGGGTTTTCGACGAGCAGCCGATGCCGGAGAGCTTGACGACTCTCCGCGGGTCGACGCTGCTTTCGAAAAACGCCCGCATCACCGACGCCGAGATCGCGTCGTGCCCGCAGCCCCGGCACATCGTCGAGGGGGCGCCCTCGTAGTCCTTCTCCGTCAGATTTACGCGATTAGCTTTTTCTCCTGCCATTTCTCTTCCTCTTTTTTCATGTCGCCGCTGTGATGCTGGCGAATCTGGCGCATGACTTCCAGAGTGGTTACGGGAAGGCCGTCATAGATCAAAATGCTCACGATTTTTGCGCCGAGATCCGGCCACTCGTCCTTGAAGATCGAAGCCATCTGCGCGTCGCGGTTTTGCTCGACGAGATAAATCACGTCGTGAGCGGCGACGAACTTTCTGGCCTCCTCGGTCAGCGGCAACGCCCTTAACAATAGGTGATTGGTTTTAAGCCCCGCGGCCTTTAATCGGTCCCGGGCCTCGCGCACCGCCTCGTAACTCGAGCCGAAGCAGATGACGCCGGTCTTGACGCCTTCCTGCATTTCGACGATCGGCTTGGGAACGTATTTGCGGGCGGTCTCGAACTTTTTCCTCAGCCGGTCGAGCGTCTCTTTGTAGTCTTTCTCGTCTTCGGAGTAGCGCGCGTCGGAGTCGTGGCCCGAGCCGCGGGTGAAGTAAGAGGCTTTGCGGTTCGGATTGCCGGGAATCGTCCGGTAGGGAATGCCGTCGCCGTCCTGGTCGAAGTAGCGGCGGAATTTTTTCCCTTGCTTCTCCCATTGCTCGAGCTGCTCCGCCGTGAGGAGCTTGCCGCGATCGAAAGGCTCTTTGTCGAGCTTCAGCGGCTCGGAAGACCAGAGATTCATGCCGAGGTCGAGGTCCGTCATGACGAAGACCGGGGTCTGGAAGCGCTCGGCATAGTCGAAGCTCCGGCGCGACAGATCGAAGCAGGACCTTATGTCGTGGGGAATCAAAATAATATGGCGCGTGTCGCCGTGCGAGGCGTAATACATGAGCTGGATGTCGGCCTGCTGCGTCCGCGTGGGGAGACCGGTCGAGGGTCCGCCGCGTTGGATGATGAAATAGACGCAGGGGATCTCGGCGAAGTATGCCAGGCCGATGATCTCGTTCATGAGCGAAAGGCCGGGCCCGGAAGTAGAGGTCATGGAGCGCGCCCCCGCCCATCCCGCGCCGACGATCATGCTTGCCGCCGCGATTTCGTCTTCCGCTTGAACGATCGCATAAGTCGCTTTGTCGCTTTTCTTCCTGAGGCGGGGCATGTAGTGCTCGATGGCTTCCGCCAGCGAGCTGGACGGTGTGATCGGATACCAGCAAATGACCGATGCGCCGCCGTAGATCGCGCCCAGGGCGCAGGAGGTGTTGCCCTCGGTGATGATCTTGCCCTGATTGCCGTTGGGGATGGGCTCCAGGCGGCCGATATTCTGAGTGTAGCCTTTTTCTTTTACGTGCTTGAATCCGGCCTCGATGCAGACGAGATTCGATTCGATCACGGCCGGCTTTTTGCCGAAGGTGTCTTGCAGGACCGCTTTGATGGTTTCCATGTCGATGCCGAACAGAGCGGCCAGCCCGCCGACATAGACCATGTTGCGCTGCTTGATGCGGAGCGGCGAAGCGGGCACGATCTTTTGGATGAGCTTGTTGGCCGGGACGCCGAAGTACTGGACGCCGTCTCGCTTGAGATTGGGCGCCAGCGGAGTGGAGTCGGCGTAAATAATGATGCCCCCGTCCCTGAGCCGATAGATGTCCTTGGCGGCGGTTGCGTCGTTAAACATGACCATGACGTCGATGACATCCTTGCGGGCCATGTAGCCGTCGGCGGAGGCGCGAATCTGATACCAGGTAGGCAAACCCTGGATGTTCGACGGAAACATGTTCTTCGAAGAACAGGGGATTCCCATCTTGAAAAGAGCCTTAAACAGGACGTTGTTCGCCGAGGCGCTGCCCGTCCCGTTTTCCGTTGCAATGGATATGCTGAGATCGTTGATCGTTGATGTTTCCATAATCGAACCGCTGAGTTACCTCCCCCTCCCTAATTTTATTAACGTACCAGGGATCGGCCGGAAAAACAAGAAACGGAGTCGGATCACCCCGGCGTATAGTGCTCCTCGGATTCCCAGAATTCCTCGATTTCCTTCCATGTGTTGCGGACGTTTTCATCCACGTCGATGGCCTTGGCATACTTGAGGACGTCGCGCATGGAAACGATCCCGACGAGCCGATTCCCCTCCCCCAGGATGACCATATGGCGGAAATGCCGCTTGTGCATCTCCGCCAAAACCTGTCCGATCAAGGCCGTCTGAGGCAGGGTCACCAAATTGGGCGTCATGACCTTCTGGACGGCCGTTTTTTTCGTGTCCAATCCTTTGACTGCGACCCGTTTGAGAACGTCGCGTTCGGTGAAGATCCCCGCGAGCTTCCCCTGGCTCATGACGGCGACGCAGCCTTTGTCCTTCTTGATCATGAGATCGATGGCGTCCTGAATCGACTGGGCCGCGTCGATCGTGACGAGGTCCTTCGACATGATATTGCCGACGGTCTGGCTTTCCGCCAAGCGCTGTCCCAATTCGACCGCGAACTCAAGAATGCGCCGCATCGA
>Ga0184633_10001126_pt1 | contig 10861 bp, 13 predicted proteins | sample PLM31_170_b1_FD_133156 | JGI IMG/M metagenome (GOLD analysis project Ga0184633, IMG submission 133156) | Groundwater sediment microbial communities from an aquifer in East River, Colorado, USA - PLM3-1_170_b1 | ecosystem: Environmental > Terrestrial > Soil > Riparian zone | place: USA: East...
CCTGACGACCCGTCGCATCGTCACACGGAAGGAGGAGATCGACTCCTTCCTCCAAGAGGCGCTCGCCGCGGGGCACGAGGGCCTGATGGCGAAGGCGCTCGATTCCACGTATTCGGTCGGCAAACGTGGCAAGAAGTGGTTCAAGATCAAGCCCGCGGACCACCTGGACATGTCGATCGTCGCCGCGGAATGGGGGAGCGGGCGGCGGGAGGGCTGGCTGTCGAACTACTGGCTCGCGGTCCGCGATGAGACAAGCGACTCGTTCCAGATGATCGGGAAGACGTTCAAGGGCCTCACGGACGGGGAGTTCGAGGCGATGACCGAACGCCTACGCGGGCTTGCGACCTCGGAAGAGCGCTGGGGATTCCACGTCCGCCCCGAGGTCGTCGTCGAGGTCGCGTACAACGAGATTCAGCGGAGCCCACACTACCCGAGCGGCTTCGCCCTCCGGTTCGCGCGGATCGTTCGCATCCGGGAGGACAAGGGGCCCGACGACGTGGACACATACGCCCGCCTGAAGGATCTGTACGCGAAGCAATTCGAGCGGAAGGGACGCGGGCCCGACGACCTCTGAGGGGTCGCGAACACTTTCACGGACCCCTCCCCGAAAGGACCTTCTCTCCATGGAACGTACCTCTACTTAGAGGTATGAAAATGGAGATCGGATGCGGCGCGCGGATCCGCGACTTCGACGGACGGCGGTACGTCTACTTCTGGCATTACGAGCGGATGAACGGACGATCGATGAGGAAGGAGGACTATCTGAGCCGCGTGGAATCCGAGAAGGCTCGATCCGACCTGCTCCGTCGGATGGCCGCGTATCACCGCAGAGCCGAACAGGAGTTCGCGCGACGGCGGGCCCGAATTGAGGGAATCCTCGCCGGGAATCATACCTCTACTTAGAGGTATATGGGGCAGTCCTCACTCGACGTCCTGCGTGGCCATTGTTGCCCGCATCCGCGTCCCTTGGCCCATGACGGTCAGATAGATGCCGGCGAGGGCGAGGGCCCCGCCAAGGGCCACCGCGACTCCCGGTACTTGATTCAGAAGGATCCACGCCAGCAAGCTCGACCCGATCGGTTCACCGACAAGGCTCAGACTCACGATGGGCGCGGGCACCCACCGTAGGCTCCAGTTGTACAGGGTGTGCCCGCCAATCTGCGGGATCACGGCCATCGCGAGGAACAGAAGGAGCTCCGTCCTCAAGTCGCCCACCGGGACGAGGCTCTCTCCAAGACCGAGGGCATACAGGAACAGCACGCCCGTCGCGCTCAGGTATACGACGAAGGCGTATGCGAGGAGCGGAATTCTCTGGCGATATCGGCGTCCCGCGAGCAAGTACAGCCCTGCGGCGACCCCGCCGAAGAACGCGAGGAGGTCTCCAATCAAGTTCGCACTCCGCGCGGTTGAGTCCGCGATGGCGATCACGACGACCCCGCTGAATCCGAGGCCGATCCCGAGGGCCATCCACGCGTTCAGGCGCTCCCGGAGGACGAAATGGGAGAGGAGTCCGACGAGGAGGGGGTGAGACGTGACCAGGATCACGGAACTCGCCACGCTCACGCTCACTCCTTCGAGCTTTAGCGAACCGATCCAGAGGGTGAAGTGCGTCGCGAGGATCGCCCCGACGCCGACCATACCGAGCAGATCCCTTCGCTGGAGTCCGCGCAGCATACGCCCCGAATCCAGGAGAACGAACGGGGCAAGGATGAGACACGCGAGGGCGAGCCGATACAGGGCGATCGTGATGAACGGCGACCTGGACCATGCGATGAATATCGCGGACGTCGACACGGACACGACCGCGAGGGCGATGCCCAGGTAGGGCGATTGGCGCACGAAAGACCGCACGTTGCGCGCATTATGTAACCTCTCCGACGTTTCGCGGGGCGAAGGGATCCGGACGCGAGAGCTCTTAAGTAACGGGGCCTCGATTTCCCGCCGATCTAACGTTGGAGGGAAGGCATGGGCCGATCTGGCAAGTGGCTCGGCGTGGCGGTCGGGGTCGTTGCGATCGCATTGACGATCGTCGGATTCGTGGGCCCTTGGTGGAACGTGCGAGTTTCCGGCAGCGTCTTCGGGCAGAGTTTCGATTCCAATGCGGACTTCCGACTGTTCGGTGGGACGGCGACGGCCACCGCCGGTTCATTCTCGCAGACGAACACGACGGACTACAGTGAGGACCCGAACACCCGAAACGTCTTCCTCGCGGGTGCTGCCCTCTCGGGTCTCGCGATCGTGGTCGGCGCCGCCCTCGTCGCTCTGGCGGCGATGGCCGATCGGTCGCCCACCATGCGCCGCGGGGCAGCCGTCTTCGGCGTCCTAGCGTTTGTCCTGGGCCTCGCAAGCGTGTTGTACGTCATGTCCGCCCTTCCCAGCGCCGTGAACGCGGACACCGGGTCGTCTGGGGCGGAGGTCTCGGGGTTCTGGGGAACGGACTCCATTACGCTATTCGGGTCCACCGTCACGATGACCTGGGCTGCCGGATGGGCCTGGTACACCGTCCTCGTCGGATCCATCCTCTTCCTGGTCGCCGGCATCCTAGCGTCGAGCGCCCGGAAAGCCGCGCCGATGGCAAGGCCTCCGAGCATGCAGGAGCCTCCCGAATCACCGCAGATGCCCTGAGTCCTCGGACACGTCAATCGGAGGTCGTGCGCGACGCAACCTATATTGAAGGAGCGAAGCTTCTCGACCTCGGGGATCCGGATGAACATCTCCAGGGTGTCCAAGATTGCCGTGATCGGCGCGGGGACGATGGGCGCCGGGATTGCGCAGGCCTGCGCCGCAGCGGGATTTCAGGTCACGATGCGGGACATCGAGCAACGCTTCGTGGACGGCGGCTTCCGTCGGATCCGAGATCCGCTCGCGAAGCGGGTCGAGAAGGGGAAGATGACCGCGGCGGAGGTCGAAGGGATCCTGTCGAAGATCCGCGGGGTCGTCGACCTGAAGGAGGCCGTCGCGGGCGCCCAGGTCGTGATCGAGGCGGTCTTCGAGAAGATGGAGATCAAGCGGGAGCTCTACGCGGAGCTCGACCGAATCTGCCCGCCCGAGGTTGTCTTCGCGTCGAACACGTCGTCCCTGAGCATCACGGAGATGGCGAATGCGACGAAGCGCCCGGACCGCGTCGTGGGGATGCACTTCTTCAATCCAGCGCCGGTGATGAAGCTCGTCGAGGTGATCCGCGGCTCGGAGACTTCGGATGACACGCTTCGTCTGATCATAGACCTCTGTGGGAAACTCGACAAGGAAACCGTCGAAGTGAAGGAATCCCCTGGATTCGTCGTGAACCGCCTCCTGGTCCCGATGATGAACGAGGCGTTCAACCTCCTCCAGGAAGGCGTCGCGACCGCGGAGGACATCGACAAGGCGATGAAGCTCGGGACGCACATGCCGATGGGTCCGTTCGAACTCGCCGACTACACGGGCTTGGACATCGGCCTCGACGTGATGGAGGTCCTGTTTCGGGAGACGGGCGACCCGAAGTTCAGGCCGTCCCCGCTCCTCCGGAAGTACGTGCGCGCGGGCCGATTCGGTCGTAAGACGGGCCGCGGTGTGTACAGCTACCCCAGGACTTGACCGCTACTGGGGCCCCATCGGAGGTTCCTGCGGTGGCATCGGGGGCGGCGCAGCCTGCGGCATCCGAGGTCGCCGTCTCCTCGCGGCGAAGCCGATAATCGCCGTGAGCACGACCACAATCAGGATGAGCCAGATCCACACCGGCAGGCCGACCAGAACTGAGGTGAAGAAGCTGCCACCTTGGTAGTTGTACGACGTCAGGTTGAAACTGCCTTGATCCTGCCCGCTGCTGTCGTATTCCCCCACGCGCGCCCAGTTGCCGACCTGGGCCGACCAGTAGTTCACCGTGTAGCTCCCGCTCGGGGCGTCCGTCTCCTTCAGAGGCGTCGTCATGAAGGTCCCCGCGAGGACAGTAACGGTGGCGTCGGCCTGAACGCTGAAGTCCGTCGTTAAGCTCGAACTGAGATACGTGGTCCCGCTCGCGTTGGTCGTGGTGGTCCAGACCATGGTCGACGAACTCCAGGAGGCGCCCGCCGTCAGGGGCCACTGAATCACCTGGGGCGGATTCCCCGAGATGGAGATCGTGGAATCGATGGTGAGGATGCCCAGCGTGAGGTTGACGACGGCCGTGACCTTCACGATGGCGAGGGTATCAGTGCTGAACCAGATGTCCGCTGGCACGGTGAAGACCAGGCTCCCCCCGAAGGGAATCGTGAGAACCGCGTCGACGTGGTAGGTCGAGTAGGCGGTCCCGTTCACGGTGACGGACTCCGTGCCCGTGACGTCCATCCGCATCGTCCCGTTCGTCGTGGTGCCCGTCGCTCCGGACGCGAACGCGTACACCCAGAAGTCCCCTCGGCTCCACATCGGACGATTCATCGCGGCACTCGCAGGCGGAGGGATGAGCGCTAGCGACACGAGCAAGAGGGCGATCCCCGAGGCCACGATCCGGGTGGGCGCGTGCATCCATCCAACCTCGCCTCCGCAGGGTGGGGCGGTCGTATGAGCCTACCGGTGCGACGCGGGCAACGTTCATCCTCATCCCGGGCATTCCGCGAACGGAGGAATCCCATGCCCGATCCCGTCCGCGTGGAGATGGAGGACCGCCTCGCGATTGTCACGATCAACCGCCCGGAGGCGCTGAACGCGCTGAACGCGTCCGTGCTTCGGGCGCTCTCGATGGCGATCGAGCACCTCTCGATGGCCCAGTCAGTCGGGGCGATCGTCCTCACAGGAGCGGGCGAGAAGGCGTTCGCCGCGGGAGCGGACATCAAGGAGATGGTCGGCCTGTCCGCCCTCGAGATGCGCGCATTCTCGGAAGCGGGCCGACGTCTCGGTGACGCGCTGGCCGCGTGCAACAAGCCGATCCTTGCGGCGATCAATGGGTACGCCCTCGGGGGCGGCTGCGAGCTCGCCCTCGCATGCGACATTCGGATCGCCTCGGACAGGGCGAAGCTCGGGCAGCCCGAAGTGAATATCGGGATCATCCCGGGGTTCGGTGGCAGCCAGCGTCTGCCGCGGCTCGTCGGCATGGGCTGGGCGGCGGAACTCATCTACACGGGTGACGCGATCGATGCCGCGACCGCGGAGCGGATCGGGCTCGTGAACCGCGTCGTGCCCGCGGACCGCCTCCTCGAGGAGGCGAAGGCGATGGCCCGCAAAGTCCTGGAGAAAAGCCCGGCCGCGATCGCCCTTGCGAAGGCCTGCCTCCGGGCCTCGATGGAGATGCCCCTGTCCGCAGGCCTCGACTTTGAGACCGCGGCCTTCGGCGTGGTCGGATCGACGCGGGACAAGGAGGAGGGCATGCGGGCCTTTCTCGAGAAACGGAAGCCGACGTGGACGGGCGCCTGATCACGAATACGACTCGAACTCCTCTTGCAGGTCGATTACGACCTGTTCGAGGACCTCCTCGAAGGAGGAACTGCGGTACTCCCGCATGCCGCCGAGCTCGCTCTGGATCCGGGCGATGTAGTTGTTTGAACTCTTCAGGAACTCGACGTTCACGAGGGACTCTTCCATCCGCAATCGCTCCCGGAGACCGGTGTTTGGGGCGTTATTGTTCGGCGTATCCGAGGTCCCTATTTAAGAGTTGCCCGGACATTCACGGAAACGACCGCGAACGCTCGCGGCGACGGCGGCAGTGTGCGCGAATCGCGGCCCCGCGCAGAACCTTTATCTAGCGCGCTCCCTTTCGACGGCCTCCCGAACCGGACGCGGAGTGAATCGTTGGGCAATATTCGGCCGACGTACATCAAGAGGGTCGCGATCGAGCTGACGAAGCTCTATCCGAACGAGTTCACGGAGGACTTCGAGCACAACAAGAAGATGGTCTCCGAGCTCACCGATGTGCGGAGCAACCTGATGCGCAACCGGATTGCCGGATACGTCACCCGATACCGGCAGCGGCGAGCCGTGTAGGTCCGCCGACGCCCCCGCCCGGTCCGAGAGCGAGTGGACTCATCCCGAATGTCCTATGCCGTCGAGACCCGCAACCTGACCCGCGTGTTCGCGGGGAAGAGGAAACGCCGGATTCGCCGCAAGCGCGCGACGACCGAGAACGAAGACCATCTCGGCCCAGTGACCGCCCTCGACGGGGTGTCGATCCGGATCCGGGAGGGCGAGCTGTTCGGCATGCTTGGGCCCAACGGGGCGGGCAAGACGACACTGATCAAGATCCTCGCGACCCTTCTGCTTCCGACCTCGGGCGAAGCGCTCGTCGCGGGGCATGACGTCGCGAAAGACCCGTTCCCGATCCGCCAGCGGATCAACATGGTCTCCGGAGGGGAGACATCCGGCTACGGCCTCCTGACCGCCCGGGAGAACGTCTGGATGTTCTCCCAGTTCTATGGCGTCCCGAGCAAGGTCTCGAAGGCCCGGATCGACGAGCTCATGCACTTGTTCGGCCTGTGGGACAAGCGGGATGCGAAGGTTCGGATGCTGTCCACCGGCCAGCGGCAGAAGATGAACATGATCCGCGGGTTCGTGACGGATCCGGACATTCTGTTCCTTGACGAGCCAACTCTCGGGCTCGATGTGAACGCGGCCCGCGTGATCCGCGAGTACGTGATGAACTGGGTGCGGGGCCAGAAGGGGAAGACGGTCCTCCTCACGTCGCACTACATGGCCGAAGCGGACCAGATGTGCGACCGGATCGCGATCATCGACAAGGGGAAGATCCTGGCCTGCGACACTCCGGAGAACCTGAAGCGGATGATCCGGACGGAGACGACCTTCCGCCTTGAGGTCGACACGATCCGGGACACGACGTCGTTCACGGCGATGCATGGCGTGAAGAACTTCTCCCACAAGAACGACATCGGGAACAACCGCTCCTACCTTACGTTCATCCTTGAGGATGAAGGTCCTGTCGCGGAGATCCTGAGCACGATCACGTTGCAGGGCGCGAAGGTCCACTCCCTCCAGAAGTCGGAACCGACTCTGGAGGACGTCTTCATCAGCATGGTCGGGAGGGGATTCGACTGAGTGCGCCGACTGCACGCCGCACCGACTTTCGCTACCGGGTCGGACTGAACCTCCGCGCCGTCGTCGGCCGCTCCTATCCTCGGATCATCGGGGCGAACCGCGAACCCTCGTGGATCTTCTTCGAGGCCCTCCTGCCGCTCCTTGGCATCGCCGCCTATGTGTTCATCTACCAAGCGTTCGGAGCTCGGGCCCTCTCGACGACGACCGACCCCACCCAGATCGCCCTCATCCAGGCGAATACGAACGCGCTGATCGCATCCGTCGTCCTTGGCGGAACAATGGTTGCCTTCTGGCTGAACGTACTCTGGTCCATGGCGAGCCAGCTCTACTGGGAGAAGGAGATCGGAAACCTCCAGCTGTACATGATGGCGCCGATGAACCGGATGGCCCTCCTGGGCGGGATGGCGGTCGGCGGGATGGTCATGACCTCGATGCGGGCCGTCTCGACCCTCGTCGCGGGGATCCTGGTCTTCGGGGTCGTCTTCCGAGTCGCGGACCCCCTCATGCTCCTCGCGGTGTTCTTCACCGCGCTGGTGGCCCTGTATGGCCTCGGGATGATGTTCGCCTCGCTCTACCTGCTCTGGGGGCGAGAGGCGTGGAACCTCTCCGCCTTGATGGAGGAGCCGATCTTCTTCTCGAGCGGGTTCTACTTCCCGGTCGGCGGGCTGTTCCGCGTCCCGGGGTGGGGGCCGATCGTCGCCATCATCGGGTCGTTCGTGCCCGCGACGTTCGGCCTCGACGCCCTGCGGCAGCTCACCCTCAGCGAGACCGCGTTTGGAGGCCAGCTGTGGATCTTCGATGTGAAGACAGAGCTGTACATCCTCCTCTTAATGGCCGTCCTGTTCCTGATCCTCGCAAGGTACAGCCTCGCGTACCTAGAGACGCTCGCGAAGCGAGAGGGGAAGCTGACATCACGGCATCAGTGAACACGTTCTGGCGGACCTTCAAGGTCGCCGCGTGGCTCGGCTGGGAGATGGATTCGAACTGGACGGAGCCGTGGCTCTTCATGCTCTACTCGGTCGTCAAGCCTGTGGCGGGAGCGTTCATTCTGGTCCTCATGTACCAGGTCTTCGCATTCATCGGGAATACTCAGGATCTCGCGGCCTTCTCGTACATGTACGTCGGGAACTCCTTCTTCATCTTTGTCGGATCCGTGTTGTTCGGTACGTTCCAGGTAATTCAGTCGGACCGGGAATGGTACCAGACGATCCGCTATGTGTACATCTCGCCGATCTCGTACTACGTGTACGTCGTGGGACGGGCCGTCTCCAAAATCGTCGTGGCGGCTTTCGCGGTTTTCATCACGCTCGTCTTCGGCGTCGCATTCCTGGGTATTCAGATTCACATGACGCTCGACGCGGTGCCCCTATTCGTCGCCAGCATGCTCCTCGGGCTGGCGGTCTTGCTCGCGATCGGGATATGCCTCGGGGGCATCTCCTTCCTGACAGCGAAGCACACCCACGGGCTGGCCGAAGGAATCCCGGGCCTCTTCTACGTGTTCTGTGGCGTCCTCTTCCCGCTATCCATCCTGCCGCCATGGGGGCAGGCGATCGGGCAGGCGATCCCTCTCACGTACTGGTTCGACATCACCCGGCGCCTGATTGCCCCGAGCCTCGGGGTCGACACGACACTCACCGGGTACAGCGACTTCACGATCATGCTCTTGCTCGTCGTGTCTTCCGTCGCCTTCTTCGGGCTCAGTCTGCTGATTTTCAAGACGGGCGAGTATTACGCGCGAAAGGCCGGAAAAATTGACATGACGACGTCTTATTGAGCCCGCGCGCGAGAGGCTCGGCGGGCGGCTTGTTCGCGGCGGTATGGATACCTTTGCACGGCGCCGCAGCCGTTGCAGGTGACGATGACGCGACCGCGGCCGACCCGGATCCGGGCGGTCACGGACGGCAGGAGGAACGCGAAGCACTTCTTGCAGAACGTCCGCTTGAACGGGGCCGGCACGTGAACGTTGTACCGCATCCCGATCCGGCGTGCCAGCTCCACGTACCGACGGGCCCGAACCGCCCGACGGTGGAGGGCCTCCGTCTCTGCGAGACGGAACAGGGTGGCCATCCGTTCCACGGCGATCCGTCGCTCCATCCCGCGGTGCCGACGCTTCGCCATCGGACAGCGCACGCGATCTCGCGGATAAAACCCTTCCCGGCGCCGAACCTTTAAGTCAGCTCGGCCGGTTACTCGCGAGGGAATCCCTTGGAAGACCGCGTGAAGCGGATTTTTCGGAACGCGAACGACGGACTTGACCTGATCGTCTTCCTGAATTCCGTGGACCCGCACATCGACATGTCCTTCTTCTATGCGACGGGTCTAACGGACGGCCTGTTCGAGGGATGCGGCGCATGGCTCACGCCGGACGGCGCCTGCCACATCACGACGTCTGCCTTGGAAGAGGACACCGCGAAGAAGAGCGGCCTGCCGCTCCACGTGTTCCGGACGCGGGAGGAAGCCGCGAAGCGGATGCGAACCCTTCTGAACGGGAAGCGGAAGATTGGTGTGAACGCGGCGGAGCTCACGTACGCCGCATTCCAACGCCTCCGGAAGCTCGCTCCAAGGTCCGCGAAGTTCGTCGATGTGTCCGACGCGGTCATGAAAACTCGCCTTGTGAAGGATGAGGCGGAGATCGGACTCCTTCAACGAGCGTGCGACATCGCCTCCCGGGCCTTCGTGGAGACGCTGCCGTTCATCCGCTCGGGCGTGACGGAAGCGGAAGTCGCCTCGGAGCTCGTGTACCGGATGCAGAAGAACGGGGCCACGGCGCCCTCCTTCCGCACGATCGTCGGTTCGGGCCCGAACGGCGCGGAGCCCCACTACACGGCCGGCGCGCGCAAGATCGAGCGTGGCGACATGATTGTGATCGATTTCGGGGCGGTGTACAAGATGTACTGCTCCGACATCACGAGGACGGTTGTAGTGGGCCGAGCCTCCGCAGAGCAGCGCCGGATGTACGAAACGGTCGCGCTCGCCCAAGCCGCCGCCTTCGCGAAGATGAAGCCTGGGGTCAAGGGGAAGTCCGTCGACGCCGCTGCGAGATCTGTGATCGACCGGACGAAGTACAAGGGGCGATTCATCCACGGCCTCGGGCACTCGATCGGTCTCGCGGTCCACGACGGCGGGGCGCTGAACGCGTCGAGCGACCTCGTCCTGCGGCCGAACATGGTCTTCACGGACGAACCGGGCGTGTACGTGCCGCGTTTTGGTGGCGTCCGGATTGAGGACGACGTGTTGATCACGAAGAGTCGCCCGCGGTTCATGAGCACCGCGCCGCGGGACCTCCTCGTTCTTTGAGACGGGTCACGGTGCGTCGGTTAGCTCGCGCCCAAGAATGCTCATCCGAATCACGTCGATGAAGCGGCCGTCCTTATAGACGTCCTCCCGGTGAACGCCCTCCCGGCTGAAGCCGAGCCTCTCGTACGTCTGGATCGCTCGATCGTTGTATTCGAGCACGTCGAGGGACACCTTGTTTAGGCCGAGTGCCCCGAACGCGTACCGGAGGGCGATTCGCATCGCCTCCGTCCCGAACCCCTTCGACCAGAAGCTCGACTCCCCGATCACGATGCCGACCTCCGCTTTTCGATGGACGCGATCGATTTTGTGCAGGCCGATGTTCCCGATGTGGGCGCCGTCCACATCGATCGCGAAGATCTGCTCGTCCGTCCGGCGTTCGTAGTCCCGGAACCACCGTTCCTCCTCGGCCATCGTGACGGGGGAGCTTCGACCGAGGAACCGGATGATCTGCGGGTCCGAGAACCACTTCACGCATCGGCGAAGGTCCGTCGAGACAAGGGGCCGAAGGCGGAGGCGATTCCCGTGCAAGACGCGTCGAGCTTCCAGCACGCCCTCCGGACTCCAG
>Ga0184633_10001127_pt1 | contig 10861 bp, 10 predicted proteins | sample PLM31_170_b1_FD_133156 | JGI IMG/M metagenome (GOLD analysis project Ga0184633, IMG submission 133156) | Groundwater sediment microbial communities from an aquifer in East River, Colorado, USA - PLM3-1_170_b1 | ecosystem: Environmental > Terrestrial > Soil > Riparian zone | place: USA: East...
CGTACTCCCGTAGGAGCAGGGTCGGGGCACAAGGCCAGGACTCCATGCAGGCCTTGCATAGTGGCTGGGAGCCGAACTCGTACCGCGTCTTTTCTGCCACCAGTATCTCGGTGGGCTGGTGCTCTTGCATGACCATGTTCCGGATCGCCATGTCCTTGAAGTCGTAGGTCATGAGCTGCTCCCCCGCTGGATCTCCACTGCCCTCGTCCATGCTTCAGCCCAAAGCCACGCTTTAGCCTGGTATGTCTGAGTTTGCATGTATTCCTTCCCAGCTTCGGCCTGCTCTTTACGGAGCACGTCGTCGGTCATGAGCCGGGTCAGGTGGGCGTACCACTGTTTGGGTGTGTCGGCCAGAAACCCGCACCCCGACTCCTTGTTGAGTCGACGATACTCCGCACGGGGGGAGGCCACCCAGGGGACCCCGGCGGCCATGCACTCGATCCCTTTGAGCCTGGACTTGGCGGTGTTGAAACTGGTGGCAGCCAACGGAACCATGCCCACATCCATGGTCTCACCCATGGTGCGGATCCAGTACTGCAAGTCCACGGTGCCGGTGCAGACGGGGTCCTCGGTCAGCCTCAGGTTCTGCTTGACCTTCACGTCCCCCCCCACGACTCGGAACGGGTGGCCTTCTCCCGTCATGCGTCGCACCGTGTCCCCGGTGACCTGGAGGTCGTTCGGGTGAGACAACGTTGTCCCAGCCCAGCCGAAGCACCCTGTTTCCGGCTTATCGTAGGAAAGTGTTGCTTCTGGGACATAGTTGTCGAGCACCACGCCCCGCCCATGGGCGGCATACACCTTCTGGAGAGCAGTGGTGGAGGTAGTAACCAAGGTTGCCACCTTCGCCGATTCCAGTGCCCACTTCCAGGAGTAGTCGGTCCGGTCGTTATGCCGGTATGCATGGAAGGCGACGTTGTCCGGATGGATAGATGACATGTCATCGTCCATGTCCACCACCACGGCCACACCCTTGGCCCGCAGAAACTGGATCAGTTCCCGCTGTCTACGGTGGCTGGCGCGTTGCAGTACCACCACATCCGCGCTAGGTGGTACCTGGACATCAATGAGTCGCTCAACCCCGTCATCTCCCATCTCCATTTTGATGAGAAAACCGGCCTCCCTCACTGGCGGCATGATGACAATGTCGTGACCCATGCGTTTCAAGGTGTCAGCAGGCCAGATCAGTCTGTAGTGGCCTTTCAACCACAGCCTGCGTTATCCGCTGGGAAAACGTAGACCTTCATGTGGGCATCACCTTCCCTACTGCCAGATCTGATACGTGAATCCCGTGTGCGGGAACCGCGAGATGAAGGTGCCGATGTTCAAGTTCTTGTTGGCCACCAGGCCAAAGGTGTGTGTGCCTGCGGTCAGTGTGCCGTACCAGGTCTGAGCGACCGAGGCCCGTTGACCGGTGGCGGTTACGGCGAAGAGAATCTCCTCCGCCTGAACGGCCCCGTCGACCTCTAGCCGAGCGGTCCCAAGGTTGTTTCCGGCGGAAAGTGTCTGATCCAGGTCAGCGATACCGGTAATAAGGAACTCGCCAGCGGAAGCCAAGGTTAGAGACGTGACTGGTGTGACTGCTTGCGATGCCGTGGTAAGGGTGACATCCCCAGTGGATCGTGTCTCGCCACGAAACGTAGGGGTTATGAAAGGGCTTTGTGAAGCGTCGGGCAGACGACCAATGACAAAGTTTCCGGCCGGGGGTACCTGGATCATCATGACCCGGTCGGTGGGGAGCACCATCCCGATCAGGGACACGGCACCCACCGGTAGGGTGTCCCCGTCGTAGATCACCTTGGGGGCGGTCGCACTGGCCATATCCACAGCGGCGGGACGCATCGTCCAGATCAGACCCAAGGCCTTGGCCCGCTCCACCACCGCCTGGGCCTGGACAGTGAGGGTCTCCGGAAGCTGTTGATTCACGTGTACGCCTTCCGCAGGGAGTGGTTCATGATCGAGCCCTCAACCAAAGGCAGCGACCAGGCCAGCTCCAGCCACTTCTCCCCCTGCCACTGGCACACGTTGTACGAGTCGTGGCGGGGATCGGGGGCGGTGCCCAGGTTGACCCGCTCGAAGGACGTACTTCGCAGGGCCAGGTTGATGGCCACCGCCTGGGCCTGGGGCGTGGAGGAGAGCTGGAGGTCCTCGGTCTTGGGGATGTAGAAGCCTCGGTTGGGGAAGGAGTTGGGGGCATTGACCGGCACATCAGCCACGCCCACAATGGGGCTGGTCGTGTCGCTGCCTGCGTTGGAGATGACGATGAACCGGTTGGGCGCGGTCAGGATGTCGGAGATCTCGACAATCCCGGCCCGGACCACCTTGCGGCCAACGTCGAAGTCGAAGTCCGGGACCACCTGAGCCGGGTCGAAAGACCGGATGAACCGCAGGATCCCGGTGTTGTCGAACCAGGGGGAGAACATGTCCCCGGACAGGGACAGGTCCATCAGCACCTGCCCGCGACCGGCCCCGACAGTCCAGGCCTGGCTGCCCTGGAAGAACGAGGCCTCGGCGGTCCAGGTGATGGGCAGGTCTTTCAGTACGTCGGTGACGGTGTCGATGATTCCGAACCCGACCCCGTTGATGCCTTGGGAGATCTGCTGGTCCACCAGGAACATCTCGTCGTTGAGGACCATGGCCCCGAGCCTGCCGTTGACAAACTTGGCCAGGCTGGCGTCGGTGAACATGAACTTCCCCAACGGGTACGACTGTCCGTTGGGGAACACCATCCGGATCAGAACCCGGTCGACCAGTGGCTCCACGGCCTCGGTGTCTTCCTTGCCCAGGGCCATGGTGAGCTGACGTTTGATGGTGCGGGTGGTGTCGTGGGTCAGGTTGGCCCCACGGATGGGGTGGAGGTAGCCCTTGTTCAGGCCGGTGACACCGTTGATCAACTGAAAGGTGTAGGTGGCCTGTCGCTGACCCACCCATGGAGCCAGGTCCAGGAGTGGGTCATACGGGAAGTTGGTCAGGGTCACGGGTTCACCGGGCTTGGGGTGTCAGTGACCTCCACGATCCCGATGGTGGCCATGTAAATCTTCCGGAAGTGAGCCACTCGACCACTAGGCACCAGGACCGTGGCGAACCAGCGGTTACCTTCCTCGTCCCGGACGCAGATGTAGGACACATCAGCCCAGGCCATGTCCCGCAGCCCTCGGAAGTCACCCAGAGTCGGTGGGGAAATGGCAGCGGCCTGGACTAGGATCTCTCGCTCGAAGCGCTCCCCGCCCCGCTCAGGGGAGTGGAACGCGGTGACGAAGTCCCGGTCGTACATGGCCTGGAGTTGGACGGTGGCCGCCTCAGGGAACGAGAAGTTCTCCTGCACCTGCCCCATCCAGGCATTGCTGTAGGCCAAGTTAATGGACCCATCCTGAACCTCGTTGCTGGTGAATATGAGCACGTGACCTTCACAGCCGATAGTGACGCCAGGTTCGTCGATGGTGGCTGTAACAGTGTCAGACCAGGAGCCCACGAAGTCGTATTGGTTGACTTCTCGAATTCGGTAGCTGGCAAGTATCCCGACCCTGGCTTCGTAGTCGTTGAAGACGCCGGCCCCACTGGCGGGCGCCGTATTCAACATGATGGTCTGCCAGTCAGTGTCCACAGTGTCCATGCGTTGCAGCTCCACCGAGTACGGGCCACTGGAAGCGGTCCAGGTGAGCTGGTTGTAGCTCAGAGCGGTAGGAACACAGCAAGGATCCACCCCGCACTCCTGGCCGATGCCAGACAGGGGCTGCGTGAGGGTGGAGACAGTGAATCCCGAGACCATTGGCGGATCCTGGGAGAAGATCAGGAATCCGTCTGACGTCGCGTCTGCTGAAGGACTCGTCACATAGGGAGACCCGACACCTTGTGGCATCCAGGTCAGTTCAACCTCGGAGCCGGGATCAGCGTGACGAAGTACCACCACCGACCCACGCCCGATCGCACTGAAGGCATCAGTGACAACGAACTGGCCCGACCCGACTGCCGCTGCCGCACCCCGGACAACGAAGTCCCAGACAATGCCCTGGTTGTCACCAGTACCCGTCGATGGTTCACCAATCTCGGTCGCGCCCGCGATGGTGGCAACTGATACCCAGTCCTGCTGCCGCCAACCCAGGAACAACACCACGGTGTTGTCTTCCATCGCCGCCGCCGCGATCGCCGGGTAGTCGATGTTGACCTGGCTGGCGTTGCTGGTGCTGTTTGAGGCAACCACAGACAATGTGACGTTACGGAATGCGCACATCTGAGCTGACGTGGTCGCGTTGGCGACACCGTTGGAGAAGCTGACAGTAGGTGCCGTCTCGGACCCGTCATAGATCTTTCCGAACAGACGCATGTTCGAGTTGCTGTGCAGCAACGTATAACCGGTCGGAGTGTCAGGGCTTCCCGTTGGTGAGTTCCGGATCGCGGCCAGGATCAGGAGGGTGTCTCCTCGCACGATAGACCCAGGCATGCCTGGAACTACAGACGCGTTGTTTCCATGCGCGGCGACACCAACGGAGACGAATGCCGGGGTCACGGCGGATCCGGCGCCATAGGTAGCTGGACCTAGTTGGGACGAGGGGGGTACGGCCAGGTTGAGCAGGTTACCCGGGAGGCCGGAGATGGCTGGAGCACACGCTCCCAGGACTTCCCAGCGGTTACCAGCAGTCTCACCGGCAGCGGACCAGGCCCAGCCAGGAATACCGGTCACCGTACCCATGGAAGGTGGGACAGTGAACCTGAGCGTGACCTCCTTCCAGCCGTCCAGGATCTCGTCCAGGGCATCGAACTCGGCAACCGTGATGGATACCGCAGACCCAGACAGAGTGCCGGCGCCAGTAAGAGTGAGTGGGACAGTAGTGTCCCCGAAACGACGGGCAACATACCGCACCCATGGGTACTCGTAGCTGACCCCACTAAGGGGAGATTCGTCGATGTCCTGGATAGCTGTGTTTGTTCCCCAGACTTGAGCTACAGCCTGACGTCCATAAGCATGTACCTGGGTGAAGGGTGCGCCGCCCGTGGCGTGCAGGGACAGCTGCGGCAGGATCGCGTTGTACTGGCTGCTGAAGGTGTGCGGGGTCCGGGTGACGTTGAGATCCAACGGGAACGGGATGTTGACCTGCACGCTGTCTAGGCCGGGGATCTGGTACAGCTCCCGCAGCCCGTTCAGTTCAGCGTGGGGGCCGGAGTTGGACACGGCCTCCAGGTCGTCACCCATGTTGGCCTGGGACACGGTGACGACGTACTCACCGGCCGGGAGGGAGGGGTTGGCGACACCGTTGAGGTCCCGCATCACCACCGGGCAGGTCTGGTACGGGATTCCCAGCATGATCGGAGAGTCGGTCAGGAACGGGGTCTGCTGCCAGGGGTTGTAGATCCGGGTGCCGAACGCTACCCGGGTCTCCTCACAATAGAAGACCTCCAGGGCCGCATAGTTGATCCACACGAACGTGCCGGTGCTGGCCAATAGGTTGCCGGGCACGTTGATGTGCATGTGGACCCGGGACACCCCGGCCGTGGCTTCGAACTTCTGAAGCGCCGGGTAGGTCAACGGGATGGTGTCCACCGTGTTGGCGACCGAGCCCCCAAAGAACCGGTCCACGTCCCCCAACTTGTCGGTGCGGGGGTTGTTGGTTCCCTGCCGGACCAGGTTGTCCGCGTAGATCGGGAAGTTCCACTGGTTGGTGGCCGACTCATTACGCCAGGAGAGGAGCATTGTGGGGTTTGGTGGGGATACTCCTGACACATTGGTAAAGCGCCGATTGGACAGGAAGTTGACCCCGAGGATCCGCTTCCCGGACAGGATGGCGGAGTACTGGTTAACGGCAAAGAAGAACTGGATGTTTCGGACGGTGGAGGTTCCCAGTCCGATGAATATTCCCAGGTCTGGGTCAGCGCTGGAGTTGGACACCCGGGTAACAAGATCCAAGGTTCCAGTCTGTGCACCCAGGCCGGTGGAGGCGACTGAGTTGCAGGGAATGATCAGTGACTTGACCGGCCCCGACTGGTCCTCGCGCCCCTTCTCATACACGGACATCGTGTACACCTGGTTGTCCATGCCCGAGGTGGGGAACTTGTTGACGTAGAACCGGCCGATGGATAGCTGGGTAGAGCTGAGTAGCTCGAAGCTGTGCCCCATCTCCACGCTGTTGACCGACTCGTTGAAGACGACCTGTTCCTCGCGGATCGGGACCCATTCCTGACCCAAGATGATGGGTTGGCTCGGGTTGTAGTCAGCCATCATAGAGTCCTAATCGCCAGTCGAGTGTTTCGGTTCGTGAGGTTGCCCCAGATACCGTCGGCGACGCCTTCACCAGCATCACGGGCCTGGTCCCGGTCCATGGTGCCGTTGATACGCATCTGGATGGAGTTGGGGCCGAAGACAATGTTGCTGGTGACATTGGCGGCAGCATCGCTCAGGACAGGTGCCTCCATCTCCATGCCCGCTGCCAGTCGCTGGACAATCTTCTGGCCTGAGTAGAGGGGGTCACCTTCCCCGGACAGGGGACCTTCTTTAGCGGGGGAGTGGGGCACGTTGTCTCGAATCTTCTGACCCACCATGGCCATAGCTCCCCCCAGCGGGTTAAGCATGGACATGATGCCATTGATGAGGCCCTGGACGATGTTCTTCCCCGCTTGGAACAACCAACCCAGCGCCTGAGAGAAGAAGTCCTTTACCTTGTCCGGCACCGTCTTCACGAAGGTGATAACGGAACCAATGGCACTACTGATCTTTGTAGCCACATTGTTCATGAACGTACTAATGAACAATGTGCCCTCGACGAAAATGCGATACAGCAAGGCAAAGAACTCTGCCACCCGGTTGGCGGCAGACCCAAAGAACCAGGTGATCTTTTCCCAGAGCCAAACAAAGAACCCGCCAATGTCACCAAGGAGAGACTCCTTGATATATTCACCCACCTTTTGCAGGGCACCCGCGATCGCGAGGATGGCGAGGATGAGACCGGTGATGATCTGGATGGACAGGATCGCGGCGTTGATGAAGAACTCCATCGCCTTGATACCGACAGGCGATGCCAGGAAGTCGGCGATCAGGGCCAGCGACTCGGACAGCTGGGTGATGACATCCTCGCCGCCCGCTTTGTTGATACTGTCCATTAACGAACCAACGAATACGGCTGCGATCTTGATGAGGGTGACTACCTCATCCAAGGTGTCCTTCATATCACTGAGCCAGGTCTGAAACTCTGGGTCGTTGGCGGTTTCGGTGAAGAAGTCGCCTAACTGCTTGAAGACCCTGGAGACGACACCGCCAACCTCGGTCATGAACGGCATTGCCGCGTTAGCTAGGTTGATCAACCCTTCCAGGAAGGTGATGAACGCTGGACCGAACTGCTCCAGGAACGTGACCGTACGAGGGAACACCTCGTCCAGGAACTTGGTGAAGGTGTCCGAGTTGAAGAAGAACCCTAGGTCATGGAAGAACTTGCCCATGGCCGTGGCCGCAGCCTGAAAGCCGGACAGGATTCGGTTACCTTGCCACTTGCGTAGCTCGGTGATAAGGCCTGAGATCTCTTGGAAGAAGTTCTGTTGGACCGTCAGATTGAGTTGACGCCAGAACTCTTTCAGGGGCAACAGTTCCTTGACAAACGCCCTAGCGGCAGGCGCAAGTGGCTTAAGAGCTTCTTCTAGCTCTTTAACATTCTTGGCCGCGAAGGCGCCCTCAATGGCGGTACCCACACCCTGGAACGCGATGAGAAGGACGCCTACCTGGACGCCAACGGAGGCCAAGATGCCAGGCAGAGTCACCAGGACAGCCAGTAGGGCGTTCACGGCCTGTATGGCAGCGATGACTAGCCCGACAACGGCACCGATGACAGGGATCAGGATCGCGATCAGGGGCGAGCGACCAGACACGTTGAACCCAGCGCCGATAGCGTCAGCGATAGCCTGCCCGAACCTGGCGCCAGGCCCCCCGCCTCCACCACCGGAGGCAGCCTCCAGGACCGCTTCTTCGATGTCATGGACAACCTTGGCGGCAGTCCTCCTGGTCGCACTCCGGTCTACGTCGTAGTCCGGCCGGATCGGGATTCTGACCCGCTGTCGACCGACCCCTCTCTCAATCGACCTGGCGAGCTTGGGTCCGTCGCTCTCCAGGCGGTCGCCCATAGCGTCGGAGAGGGTTTCCCCCCACTCGTCGCCTACCTCTTTGAGGTCGTCTTCGGCCCTCTCGGCTCCTCGCCGGACACCGCGCTCAGCTTCGCGCTCAAAGGGGTCAGTGTCAGCGTGGACTTCGACGAAGGCTTCGCCTTCGCGGCGGGCTCTAGCCACAGTGACACCACCCCTCAGATCTAGTGGTGTGGGCTATCTAGGCGCCACGTACCCACACATGATATGGGGGTCATCCTGCCATGGAAAGGAACTGGTCCGCCGACATCTCCATCTCCTCCGGAGCGATTTCCTCCCCCGGGGGCGAGACTTCAAGGCGGCTGACAAACATGGTCACGTCTTTCGGATCCATGGCCTTGAGCGTGAGGACCAGCATGGCGTCCAGCCATCCGGACAGGGACAACCGGGTCGGGTCGATACCCCGGTAGAACATCTCTGCCCCAAGGACGTTCCAGTTGGCCCGGATAACGCCGATGAACCGTAGTGCTATCCACCATTTGCGGCCCGACACCTGCTCTATGACATCGAGGAGAACCTCATAGAGCCCGTCCAGCTCCAGGCTTTCCTCAAACAAGAGCACGTGCCCACCGGGACACAGCTCCAGGACCATGCGTTCCAGGTCCAGGTCCTCGGCCATCAGGACCGACAACCAGTCCACGGCTGGCAGGGCTGGGAAGGTGTACGTCCTCCCAGCCAGTTCCACATCTACTGGCCATGGCCGTAGCGACCACACCGGGTCTTTGGTGTGGTGCGGTATGACGACCTGGGGACTAGGCCCGCTTGACCCTGGCCCGGCGGACGACGGGGGCCTTGTTCTCGGACTTGAAGGCATTCACCCACCCCACCATGTCTTTGATGTCCACCTCACCTGACTCCTGAGCCTGGACCAGCCAGTCCTTGTCCGTCTCCTGGACCACCACGCTGTTGAGAATGGTGAGCATGCGGTCCATCGAGTCCAGCTTCCCGGGGATTTCCACCGAGTCGGAAGACAGAATCTTGGCGTGCCGCATCAGGTGCAGCATCTGAGTGTCGGTGAGCATGCGTACGACAATGTTGCGACCCGCGACTGGTACTACCCGGGTCTCCCTACCTGCATCTTCTGTCATGATCCGGCATCATAGCCGCACGGTTGTCACACGGAAACCCTGTGCCCGACCGAACACCTGCAAAGGCTCCGACAGGTACTTCTTTCCCTTGTATCCAGGGTGGCTTCGACCCAGGGTGTTGACCGAGGCTGGGATGTGCGGGAAGTACACTACCCGTCCCAGTCGACGCCAGTAGAACTTCAACTGAGGGGCCTTACGGGAACCGAACCGCCACACCCCTGGCGCCCCCTTAGGGAAGATGGCATGGATCGGGGAGCCATCGTGAGCCGTGTCCGCGTAGGGAAGATCCGATCCCACTGAACCGGTGATGATGTTGCCGGTTATCCGGGGGCCGTCCTTGTCTATGGAGTCGGCCAGGCGTCCGGTGGCATAGGGACCAGAGGCGGCAATGACCTTGGCGGCCAAGGTCACATCATCCAGAAGCCGGTCCACCAGACGCAGGGCCTCAGCCCTACTCGTCGCTTGAAGCGCCGCCTTGTACATCTTCACCCGCGCCATAGCCCAACTCCCAGGTGGGATCCCACAGCAACCACAGATAGTGGTTCACGATCAAGTGTGCCGTGGCGTGGGTCATCGGAACCAAGAACTCGTCACCTACGGCATGGTTGTCGTAGTTCTTCAAGGCCCGAACCTTGACGTTCCGCATACTAGATACAGTCGCAGTTCATGTGCTGAAGCGCCATAGTGAGAGTCCGCTCCACGCACCCTCCCTGCGGGGACGACTGGGTCTGGTTCTCGATGACCATGGACATTCCCAGCAACAGTCCAGTCTGCTCGTTGAGCCAGGACCGCAGGCAGCAGGCGGTGGCCCGTAGCGCCATCACGTCGGCCACGTTCTCGTGGAACGCCAGCAACCAGTCATCGGCCGTGGGCATCGTGCCCATCTCGTCGATGACCACCGGGATACACCTGATGATGCCCACAGTGATCCGTTGAGCCCAGGCCGGCGGGGCACAGACCGTATTGGCCTGGCGCACGATGTCCTGCTCCGGGAACGAGGAGGAGCTGGGGTATGTCTCCCCCAGCATCACGTAACCCAGGCCAGGGCAGCACAGGTCCTCGTACTGGTCCATGTCATAGGTGACGTTGGTGCCGACCCGGAACTCGAACCGCTGCGGGGCGAACCCACTGACCGGGTAGGTGGTTTGAAGGCAGGTTAACGCCTGGACGGCGAACTGGTAGACCGGGTCAGCGGCCACAACGTCCGGGGGAATGGGGGACGTCATGGCCAGTTCGTCTTCCGGATCGGTTCATAATCGGGTGTGGCTATCTTCATCCGACTAGTCAACCGGTACGGATTGAAGGCTCTGATGATGTTGTCCACCGTGACCACACCCGTGAGCCCGTTCTCCAACAGCTGATCCACGTCCACCAGGGACACAGTGACTCCCTGCCGGGAGATGGAGGTGGCCCGCTGCGGTAGCCGGCAGGCCTGACCCAGGCACATCTTGGCGTACTCACAGGCAAGCTCCCCAGCCGCTCGTGCCAGGACGTTGGGGAACGGCAGACCCTGCATGTAGGTGACCTGCCAGGCCGAGTTGTCAAGCGGGGCAAAGGCACCCGAGACGGGGAAGTTCAGGTTGTTGAAGATGGGCCAGCAGTCAGTGTCCCCGCTCCCAGTGACGGGAGGGCCTTGGCGCACCAACCACTGGTAG
>Ga0184633_10001128_pt1 | contig 10858 bp, 8 predicted proteins | sample PLM31_170_b1_FD_133156 | JGI IMG/M metagenome (GOLD analysis project Ga0184633, IMG submission 133156) | Groundwater sediment microbial communities from an aquifer in East River, Colorado, USA - PLM3-1_170_b1 | ecosystem: Environmental > Terrestrial > Soil > Riparian zone | place: USA: East...
AACGACACGACGACCGGCAATAGCGACGTGACGAGCATCGTCTGCACCGGCGCCGGCGTGAGTGTCGGTGGCATCACCGGGCTCGGCTTTCCGACCGCGAGCGCGCAGGTCACGGTGGCGGGCGAGGGCACACACGACGTCAGCTGCACTGCGACCGACAGCGCCGGGAATATCGGAGCAGGTCCCGGCTCCGCAGCCACCAAAAGCGTGAATATCGACACGGTGGCGCCGGACACGAGCATCACGGCGAACCCCTCGACCCCGACGAACCAGACGTCGGCAAGCTTCAGCTTCACCGGCACCGACGCGGCGCCGTCATCTGGCGGCCCGACGTTCGAGTGCAGCCTGGACGGAGCCAGCTTCATGGGATGCACGAGTGCGAAGATGTACAGCGGGCTGGCGGACGGCTCGCACACGTTTCAGGTGCGGGCGAAGGACACGGCGGGCAACGTCGATGCGACGCCGGCGAGCTTCACGTGGGTGATCGACAGGCAGCCGCCGGTGGTCATCGTGACCTTTCCGGCGCCGAACGGCCTCAACGGCTGGTTCGTCACTTCGCCGGTGGTCGGCAGCGTGACGGCAACCGATCCGTCTAACGTGACGGCGATCAGCTGCATCGATGCTGCGGGTGGTCTGGTGCAAGGGTCGTTGACGGGCAGCGGCTCCGGGACCGCCACCCGAGCCCTGACGGTGTCCGGTGAAGGGACGCACAACATCAGCTGCACGGCGACCGATGGAGCCGGCAACCCCGGCGCCGGCGTCGGCTCGACGGACACCGCAGTGCTCAAGATAGACACGGTGACCCCGTCCATCTCGCTCAACGCGGCGGTGGACAACTGCTTGCCCTCTGGCAACGCTCCCTGGTGCCGTGGGACCCAGACGGCGGGCTTCGCGGCCAGCGACGCCACGTCGGGCGTGGCGACCTCGTGCGCCGGAGCCAGCTGTAACTTCACGACGTCGACGACAACCAACGGGAGCGCCGTCCTGATCGCGTCGGGCGCGGTGTGTGACCATGCCGGTAACTGCAACGCCGGAATCAACGCTGGACCGTATAAGATCGACTCGGTGCCACCGTCGATCAACATCACGGCCCCGGCCAGCGGTGGCGTGTACCTGCTCAACCAGGCCGTCGCTTCGAACTACAACTGCCCAGATGCGACGTCTGGTCCGAACACGTGCGTCGGTCCCGTCGCGAACGGGGCGAACTTCGACACGGCCTCCGTCGGGAGCAAGGCCTTCAAGGTCGACGCCACCGATGTGGCCGGCAACTCGGCAACGCTGACCAACACGTATATGGTGCAGTACGCGTCGGGTGGCTTGTGCCTCGGCTCACCGGGCCACGCGATCCTCCAGCCGATCAACGCTGACGGCACGAGCGTGTTCAAGCAGAAGAGCACGGTGCCGGCGAAGTTCCGCGTGTGCGACGCGCTCGGCAACTCGGTCGGCACGCCAGGCGTCGTGAACAGCTTCGTCCGCTACTCCTCGTCGACAGGCACGGCGGCAGAGGTCGACGAGGTGGTGGACTCGACCACGCCCGACACCGCTTTCCGCTGGTCCTCCGGCGATCAGCAGTGGATCTTCAACATCAGCACCAAGAGCCTCACCGCCAACATAACGTACTACTACCGCATCACCCTGAACGACGGGTCGACCATCGAGTTCCAGTACGGGTTGAAGTAGCGACGCCCCTCCGTCACCGAGGACAGAAGTCCTCGGTGACGGAGAGGGAGAGGGATTTCTTGCCGAATATGATCTTGAGCTTCTCCCCTCACGGCAGCCGCGCGAGCTCGTCGTCGATCATCTGGATGAACCGCTCTAGGGGCTGTGCACCCACGAGCGGCCGTCCGTTGATGAAGAAGGTTGGGGTAGCCTTGACACCATTACGATTACCCTCCTCCACGTCCCGTTGAACGACCGCCCGGCGGGTTCCCCCGGTCAGGCATTGTTCGAAGGCCCCCACGTCCAGCCCGATCGCCTCAGCATGCGCCTGCAGCTCCTCCGAAGTACTTTTCGGCATGCTGGCATAAAGCGCGTCGTGATAGGCCCAGAACTTCCCCTGGTGATCCGCGCACCGAGCGGCCTCGTGCGCCAGCGACGTCGGGTGCAGCGGATCGATCGGGAAGTCCCGATGGACGAGCTTCACCTGGCCGCCGTACCGGGCCAGGAGTTGGGCGAGAGTCGCCTGGGCCCGCTGGCAGAAGGAGCAATTGAAGTCCTCAAACTTGACGATCGTCACCGGAGCGGTTTCTGACCCTTTGAAGGGGGCTCCCGCCACGGAGACCTCGAGTCTCAGGATAGGTGGGGCGAGGAACGTCGAAATGCTCGCCTGGGCCCTCAACGACGCGATGTACTTCTGCCTCGCGTTGATGAGGCGATATTTCACCAAGATTCCCCTGGCCTTCTCCTTGAGCTCGGCTTCTGGCCTCTGCACCAGATTGTGTTTGTACCGCTCGTAGAACTTCTCGACCTGTTCTTCGGTCACCGCAGGGACCGCGGAGTACGCCTCCTTCGCCAAGACCTCCTCGCCACTCATTCCCCTCTTTGCTGCTTCCTCATCGAGGAGCTGTTGGCCGATGACTTCGTCGAGCATCTTCTGCTTCCGCTCAAAGATTTTATGTTCCCGCTCATAGATCTCCTGCCGGCGGACGGGCTCATCCAGCCCTTTCTTCCGTAGCTCGGAGATCTGTTGTTCCAGCTCGTGGATCTCGTCGTCTCGGGGCTCGTCAAGCGCTCTCGCGGCAATGGCTTTGCCATTGACCACGGCGACGATCCCCGGGTCTTGAGCGGATGCTTCGACGGAAAGCCCCGGCTGGGGGTTGAGGAAGAGCAAAAGGCCAAGACCGGCGAGTAGTGAGAAGGTACGCCTCATTCGAGGAATCCCTTTCCGACTAAAAGCAGGGGGCCAGGGATCCCCGGCCCCCTGCGGGTGTACGACAAACTCCTTTACGACTTTACGCCACAGACATCGCCCGGCTCGGGATAGAAGCGCAGCTGAGCATGTCGCAGGCCCTGGTTGTCAATCGACCAGAAGAAGTCGAGGAAGTCTTCGTCGAACAACGCGATCCGTGTATCGCAGTGCCCGCTGAGCTGGAGATCCAGGCAGAGGGTCGTCAGCTCTTTGGTCACGTCTCTCCACTTCGGTCGGCCCGTGTCACGCCTGAGCGCCAAGGGTTCCAGGGAGCATACTTGGCAGTCGGTGTCGATCGTGCACGCTAACCCCGAACCGCTGCACAAGCCGCTAAGGCAGGTCTGACCACCACCACCACACAGCTTCATGACCGCGGAGCAGTTATCGTTGCTGGGGTTACAGGGCTTCCCTAGCTCCGCTACCCAGACCGAGTAGCATTGGAACGACGGTGTGCTGACCGGGCAGTCTACGACCGCGCCAGTAGTCGGGTCGATGCACGGGTTGGCGGGGAGCTGGAAGCTGGCCTGGCCATCCGTGCCGTTGAAATCCAACACCTGAAAAGGTCCCGGCGATAGCAGGATCTTCGTGTTGCCGAAGAGTTTGATGAAGATCCGGTGTCCCTGGCTGTCGGTGTTGTCGATGGACTTCTCGTGAGGCACCGCGATCAGCTGCAAGTTGTAGTGCCAACCGGTGGGGCGCTCCCACGGGTTCTCCGCGTGGGAGATGCCAGACCAGAGCCCCACCACCCCGACGGCCACTGCCAATGCCATCACACGACACGATGCGAGTATTCTCATCAAGCTTTCTCCTCGGCGCGCGCGCCGTTGCCGAAAGAGCTGGTCCCCGCGAAGGCGGGCGATATGACTGTGAGCGACATCATCGCTTGGCCGGACCTCCATCTGCTCCACGCTTCGGACTATGACGACACGGCCGTGTCGCAGAACTGGAATTGATCCGCGCTGACTTTGACGCAAAGAGCTCGAGCAAGAAGCGGGCCCGAGAAGTCCGAGCAGTCCGGGCAGTAGTTTGGCGTTTTACACGGCCCAGGGCGTGTCAACCCGGCCGGAAGCCCGCGACACTCCGTCAACGGACGGCAGTTCTGACGCACACTCTTCCGCTGTGAGGGTTAAGGGGCGGCAAGACCCGAGCTTAGACCCGACGACCGCGTCATGGCGTGGCGATTCAGGTCTTAGAACAGCATCGCTGGAGTCTCCTCGCAGCGGAATCGCGAGAACTTTCATCGGTACGGGAACGATGCGACACCCACGAGCACTCAGCGTTTCCGCCCGGAGACACGTCCGGACGGAGACGTCGAGCGTGTAACTGCGCTCAGTCCTGAGGCGCTTCGCCCCTGGACAGCCGCATGAGGAACCGGCCGAGGTCGCGCGCCATATCGTCGTAGGCCTCGCCCATCAGGTCGGAGGAGCCCCCGCCGATCTTCGCAATCCGCCGGTCGGCCGTCGCCATCACGACCTTCCCGGTCTGGACGTCGACGAAACGCATTTCGGCTTGCGTGCGTGCCGCGCCTGCGCCACCACCGACCCACATCCGGAGGGCCCGGTCACCGCGGCCCAGCCGCGTGACGACACCTTGCAAGCGCAGGGTCGGCTGCCCGGTGCTTGCCGTGTATTGACCGTCACCGACGTTCACGACCTGATCGAACAGCTTGCTTTCGCGCAGGCGTCGCACCAGCTCGACCTGGAGGAACCCGCTCATCTTGTCGGCGAACTGACGGTCTTCGCCGTCCTTGACCGCCGTGTCCGTGACCGGGAACTTCTCGACCGCGATGACCTTGTACTTCGTGATCTCGAAGCCCGGTGTGATCGCGACGAGCCCTGCGTGCTTGTCCTTCACGCTGGGCGTGAGGCCCTCGACCGTCAGTGGGTTGTCCGCTCCCGTCTGGATGGCGCCGTGCTCCATACAGCCTGTGAGCACGAAGGCCAGGACCACCAATCCAAAGCGGATCGCCGCCTTCGGTGACGTCATGCTGTGTCCTCCTGCGTCGGTGCAAAGACTACAAAGAACAGACATAGCGTTTTGTCGCCCGGACTGTCAACTTACTTCATCATGCTCGGCGGCCATAGGCTCAGGATCGGTCGCAGCACGAACATGTTCATTCCGACCAGCGGGCCGAGGAACACATGGACCTGGTGTCCGTCGCCTCCTCGGGCAACGTCATGATGACCAACGCAGCCGTGTCGCCGGCCGGGAGGCTCTTTGCCAATTTCCCGCGCTGGACCGAGGTGCCCACGCCGTCGGTCGATGAAGCCACGCCGGAGGGTGGACGTGGATGTACTTCACGCCCCTCTTCGGGCCGATGCTGCGGCGAGTGGAGGCGAAGTACGTGCAAGATCCGCGTCTGACCAACAAGGAGATCGCCGCGCACGTCGAAGACGTGGTGCGAATCCCACCCGTGACGGGCATTACCGCTGACGCGACGGGCAATCTATACTTTTCCGCCATGACCGAGGATGGTGTCCTCAAGATGGAGGCGGACGGGTTCTACTATTTCCCCAACTCTCAGGCGCCGCGGGTGAATCACCCCTACGAGGCGTTCAAGATTACGCTACCGTGAGACCGCCATGTCGTTCTTGAGCTCGCGCACCCGCTCGGCCCGCGAAGGCTTCGGCAAGCCTGTTTTGAGGAAGGAAGATGCGCGCCTGCTCGTCGGCGGGGGCTGCTACAGCGACGACGTCAACCTGCCCGGCCAGGCCTACGCGTGCTTCGTGCGCTCGCCGCACGCCCACGCGCGCATCGGGCGCATCGAGACCGCCGCGGCGCTCGCCGCGCCGGGCGTGACTGCGGTGCTGACCGGCGAGGACGCCGCCGCCGATGGCGTGAAGCCGCTCACGCACAGCCCGATCCCGGCGAATCCTCACGAGCACATCATCCGGGCCCACGACATCGTCTTCGTCGCCCCGCATCCGCCGATGCCCGCCGACTGCGTGCGCTTCGTGGGCGAGGTGGTGGCGATGGTCGTCGCGGAAACGCCCGCCGCGGCGCGTGATGGCGCCGAGCGCGTCGTCGTGGACTGGACGCCGCTCCCCGCGGTGACGACCAGTCGGGCCTCCGCCGGCCCCGACGCACCGATCCTCTACGACGGGGCCGCGTCGAACGTCTGCGTGGACTCCCAGGTCGGCGATGCCGTCGCCGCGGATCTCGCATTTTCACGTGCCGCCCACGTGGTGCGGTTCGAGACGTGGGTGCATCGCGTCACCGGCGTGACGATGGAGCCGCGCGCGGCGATCGGCGTCTGGGACCCGGCCGTTGGCCGCTACACGATCCACGCTGGCGCGGGCGGTCTCGGACGGACGCGAACCGGCGTGGCCGGCGCCCTCGGCGTCCCGGAGAGCGCGGTGCGCGTGGTGGCGCGCGATGTGGGCGGAAATTTCGGGACCAGGAACAGCTGCTATCCCGAGTTCGCGCTGGTCGCCTGGGCGGCGCGACGCCTCGACCGCCCCGTGAAGTGGACGGCCGAGCGGCGCGAAGCCTTCCTGGCGGACTATCAGGGTCGCGATCTCGTGTCGCACGCCGAGCTAGCGCTCGACGTCGAGGGGGCCTTCCTCGCCTTTCGCGCTGCCAACACCAGCAACGTCGGGGCGCACGCCGTCTCGTTCAACCCGCTCAACAAGGGCATGGCGATCGCGACCACGGTCTACCGCATTCCGGCCGTGGCGCTACGCGGGCGCGCCGTCCTCACGAACACGTCGCCGACCACGCCGTACCGGAGCGCGGGGCGCCCAGAGGTCATGTTCGTGATGGAGCGGCTGATCGATCTTGCCGCGCGTCGTCACGGATTCGATCGCGTCGAGCTCCGGCGGAAGAACCTCGTGCCCGCGAGCGCGATGCCGTACCGGAACGGCTTCGGCGTGGTCTACGATAGCGGCGACTACCAGGCCGCGCTGGACCGCGCGATCGCCCTCGCGGACTGGGCGGGGTTCGAGGCTCGCCGCGCCGAGGCGCGCCGGCGCGGACGCTATCGCGGAATCGGCGTGGCGAACTACCTCGAGATCAACACCGGGGATCCGCGCGAGCGTGCCCAGATCACGGTGCGCCCGGAAGGGCGGATCGACCTGGTGCTGGGCACGCTCTCGTCCGGCCAGGGGCACGCGACGAGCTTCGCGCAGCTCCTGGTGGAGTGGCTCGGCGTGGAGCTTTCCGCGGTGCGGCTGATCACCGGCGACACCGACGTCACCGTCGTCGGCGGCGGAGCCCACTCCGCGCGCGCGCTGCGGCTCGCGGCGGTGGTCATGGCGAAGGCGTCGGACCAGATCGTCGAGAAGGGCCGGCGCATCGCCGCGTGGCTCCTGGAGGCCGCGGCCGAGGACGTCGAGTTCGCCGCCCGCCGGTTCGGCGTGAAGGGCACGGACCGCTCGGTCGATCTGTTCGAGGTGGCGGCCGCCGCGCTGCGGCCCGACGCGCCCGAGGATTGCCGCGGGCCACTGGACGCGACGAGCGATGAAACGATGCCCGTGCCGTCCTTTCCCTACGGCTGCGCGGTGTGCGAGGTGGAAGTCGATCCCGAGACCGGCGCGGTCGAGCTCGTCCGCTACACCACCGTGGACGACTGTGGCCGCGCCGTCAATCCGATGATCCTGCACGGCCAGACCCACGGCGGCATCGCCCAGGGGGTGGGGCAGGCGCTCTGGGAGTCGTGCGCGTACGACGCCGAGAACGGGCAGCTCGTGGCGTCGACGCTGATGGACTACGCGCTGCCCCGCGCCGACGGGCTTCCCGCGTTCACGACCGAAATCAGCGAGGTGCCCTCGACGTCCCACCCGCTCGGCCTGCGCGGCGGCGGCGAAGGCGGGACGACCCCGGCGCTCGGCGCCGTGGTGAACGCGATCTGCGACGCCCTCGCCGAGCTGGGCGTCGAGCACATCGAGATGCCGGCGACGTCTGAGCGCGTCTGGCGCGCGATTCGAGACGCGCGGCGAGAGCCACACGCGCTGGAGTAGGTGGAAGGTGGGGCAGGCTTATCGGCGAGGTGGGTCAGCGCCACGCCGTGCCCCGGTCCTGCAACCTCGCTTTTGCCAGCGTATCGAGCGCCCGGGCGACGCGGCGGTTCCGCGTCGGCGCGGCACGGCGGAGCGCCTCGTTGACAGTGTCCTTCAACGTTCTCGTGCCGAGCTCGGCCCTCGCGGCCGCGAGGGCCTTCTCGTCGATGTCCACCAGGCGTTTGGCCATGGTTGGAAGATAGCACCATCACCCGATGTATATCCGGCACGCGAAGTGCCTCGTCGCAGTGGCGCCGGCCAAGACGACCCGCCGAGTGTCTCGTCAGTCCTCTCGGCTGACCAGAGCGGAGAGCGCCCCATACGCCCGCTTCGCGCGCTCGACGGCGGGGAGCTCGGCGGTCGCCCGGCATGGCGCCTCGATGGCCAGCGGCACGTTCCCGGGCAGAGTCGCCACCAGCTCCGCCAGCGGCAAGACACCCTCGCCGGGGAGGAGCCGGCCCGTGCGCGCCTCGCGGATGAGCGCGGGCGTGTCGCCCGGGCCGGGCATGTCCGGTGAGGCATCGCAGATCTGCGCGTACCGGAAGAGCGACTGCTCGACGTCTGCGATGTGACCGGGAAGTCCTCCCGACCGGCTGAAGTGCAAGGCATCGATCAGGACCGATGCGTTCGTCCGCTTCGACCGCGCCACGACGTGGGCGGCGTGCGCGAGCGTGCGGACGCCCGTGTAGATCGCGAACTCCAGGCAGACGTGAAGACCGTACTGAGCCGCCCGATCGCAGAGCTCGCAGAACCGCTCGATGGTTCGTGCTTCTTCCGGCTCCGCGCTCATGACGAGCACGTTCCGCGCGCCGAGTCGCGCCGAGACCTCGAGAAAGCCCTCCGGGATGGCCGCCGGGTGCTCGGGCTCGAAGCGAAGGAACTCCGTGTCGAGCACAGATATCCCCGTGTCGGCCAGACGCCGCAACGTCTCGCGAAGGAGCGGCCCCTCGCTCAGCATATCGTAGGGCGGAACGCCGACGCTCGGCGTGGCCGTCAATCGGATACCGATGGTCCTGAAGCCCGCGGCGGCCGCCACGGACACCAGCTCCGGAGGCGTCGTGTCCAGCACGGTCAGGTGCGCGAGGGAGATCTGCCGGCGAGGCGACAAGGCGCTCACTCCTCGAGCAGCACGCAATACCGAGGCTCCGCGCTGACGAACACCTCGTCACCCTCGGCCATTGGGTCCGGCGAAGCCGAGCGCACGATGAGCTGCCGGCCATCCCAGTCCACGTGATATTGCGTGAAGTCGCCCTGGAACACGCGCTGGCGGATCCGGGCCGGCCATGCGTTGACGGCCGTCTCCGGGCGCGCGCGCTCGAGGCGGAGGCGGACGGTGCGGACGGCCATGAGCGCCTCGGCCCCGACCCGGCGGTCGGGAGAGATGCCGTGGACCAGTGCTCCTCCCGGCGTCTCTATGACCACGAGGCCATCGCGCTCGAGGTCGGGGCGTCGGCGGCCCCGGATCAAGTTGGCCGACCCGACGAAATCGGCGACGAACGTGTTGCGCGGCCGGTCATAGATCTCGGCCGGGGTGCCGACCTGCTCGATCACGCCGTCCCGCATCACCACGATCCGGTCGGAGATGGCGAGCGCCTCCTCGAGATCGTGCGTGACGTACACCGAGGTGATGTCGAGGCGCCGCTGCAGCTCCTTCAGCTCGACCCGCATCTCGGCGCGCAGCTTGGCGTCGAGGTTCGAGAGGGGCTCGTCGAAGAGAAGCACGGAGGGCGAGAACACGAAGGCCCGGGCGAGGGCCACGCGCTGCTGCTGGCCGCCGGAGAGCTTGGACGCGCTGCGGGCGCCGAGGTCACCGAGCTGGACCAGGTCGAGGGCTTCGCGCACGCGGGTCGTCACCTCGGCCTCCGGACGCCGACGCACGCGGAGGCCGTAGGCCACGTTGTCGAACACCGTCATGTGGGGCCAGATGGCGTAGGACTGGAAGACCATGGACAGCCCGCGGCGCTCGGCGGGGATGTTCACGTTGGGCGAGGACGAGAACACCGGGCTTCCGCTGATCCGGATCTCGCCCGACGTCGGTCGCTCCAGCCCGGCGATCGCCCGCAGCGTGGTCGTCTTGCCGCATCCGGAAGGCCCGAGCAGCGTGAGGTGCTCGCCGGCGCCGACGCTGAACGTCACGCCGCCGACCGCGACGACCGCGCCATAGCGCACGACCAGGTCGCGCACCTCGATCGACGCCTGGCTCACGCTCACTCGCCTCCGGCCTGGACGGCGCGGCGGGCCACCGCGAACATGATCGCCAGGGCCGCGGCCACCGCCAGCGTCTGCAAGAGCGCGAGGGCCGCCGTGAGCTCCGAGCTGGTCGAGAACCACGACTCGACGATGGCCGGGGTGATGACCTTGGACTTCGGCCCCATCAGCAAGATCGACGCGCCCAGCTCGCGGACGCTGGCGATGAAGAGCAGGAGCCACGCCGCGACCAGGCCGGGTTTGAGCAGCGGCATGGTGACGGTGCGCAGGCGGTAGCCCCACGTCGCCCCGCACATCTGGGCGGACTCCTCGAGCGAGCGGTCGATTTGTAAGATTACGCCCGAGATCGTGCGGAGTCCCAAGGGCAGGAACACCGTGAGGTACGCGATCAGAAGCAGCCACAGGGTGCCGTAGATCGGGATCGGAAAGACCAGCCACGCCCACAGCATCCCGAAGGCGAAGACGAGGCGCGGCACCGCCTGCGGGAACATCAGCACGTACTCGATGACGCCGGCGCCAGGCAGGCGCGAGCGGTAGATCAGCCACGCGAGGAACCCCATCAGGACGACGCCGAGACTCGCGGTGGCGAAACCGAGGAGCAGGCTGTTCCAGAGCGCCGAGCGCACGGCGTCGAGCGACAGCGCGGTCGCGTAGTTGGCGAGCGTGAAGTTGTCGCGCCGGGGAAACGCGGCGGTCAGGCGCTGGAACGAGGCGTACACGATCGTCAGCACCGGCAGGATCACCG
>Ga0184633_10001129_pt1 | contig 10852 bp, 10 predicted proteins | sample PLM31_170_b1_FD_133156 | JGI IMG/M metagenome (GOLD analysis project Ga0184633, IMG submission 133156) | Groundwater sediment microbial communities from an aquifer in East River, Colorado, USA - PLM3-1_170_b1 | ecosystem: Environmental > Terrestrial > Soil > Riparian zone | place: USA: East...
CCCCGCCAGTCCGGCCTCGCGTCGACCTCCTCGTCGCTCAGGAAAGCAAGCGTCCCGAGCGCGTCGGCGAGCTCGTCGGCGTTGCGCGGGTCGGGCCAGATCTCCTCGCGCACCCGCTGAATGGCCTCTGCGTCGAGCTTGCCGAGGTCGGCGGCGGTCTCCGCGTCCAGCCAGCGGCGGGCCAGCACCGCCTGCGTGCGGCGCTCCTCGAGCGGCGCGTCGTCGAGGAAGGCATAGGGCCGCGCGGAGAGAATCTCGAGCGCGAGCGGCGAAGGCTCGGTCAGGTCGCGCGCGATCACCCGGATTTCGCCGCGCTCGATCCCGGCGAGGACCCGCTCCAGGCCGTCGACGTCCATCGCCTCGTGCAGGCAGTCGGCGATGGTCTGGTTGACGAGCGGATGGTCGGGGACCTCGCGATCGCCGACCACGTTCTCGCCGCACGCGACCTGGTCCGGAAAGACGGTCGCGAGCAGATCCTCGGCTTCCATGCGCTGGAGCTGCGGCGGGAGCTTGCGGCCGCCGCGGAACCGCGGAAGCGCGAGCGCGACGGCGGCGTTCCACCGCCATCGGGTGACGAACATCGGCGCGTCGAGCAGCGCCTGGACGAGGAGCGGACGCACCGTCTTCGACGCGAGGTAGCGTCCGACCTCCTCGAGCGGGAAGCTGTGGCTCGTCGCGAGCGACAGCACGATCGAGTCTTCGGTCGCGGCGGCCTGCAGCTCGAAATTGAACTGGCGGCAGAAGCGCTTGCGCAGCGCGAGTCCCCAGGCGCGATTGATGCGGCTGCCGAACGGGGCGTGGACGACGAGCTGCATGCCGCCCGATTCGTCGAAGAAGCGTTCGAGTGCGACGACCTGCAGAGAGGGCAGCGCTCCGAGCGCGGCGTGCGCCGCGCCGAGATAGTCGGCGATCTGCTCGGCGGCAACCAGGGAGACTCCGATCTCGCCCGTCAGCCACGCAATCGCGGCTTCGCGTCCGCCGGCCGCCTCGATCGCCTCGCGCAGCCGCGACACCGATTGCGAGAGCTCCGCCGTCCGCCCCGGCGCCTCGCCGAACCAGAACGGGATCCCGGGCGGCGCGCCGTGCGCGTCCTCGACGCGCACCGTGCCGCGCTCCACGCGGAGGATCCGGTACGAAGTGTTCCCGAGCTGGAAGACGTCGCCCGGCAGGCTCTCGATCGCGAAGTCCTCGTTCACCGAGCCGATCACCTGCGCCTGGGGCTCGAGCACGACGGTGTAGTCGGCGGTGTCCGGGATCGTGCCGCCCGAGGTGACCGCGGTGAGCGCGGCACCGCGCCGACCGCGCAGCACGCCGTTGATCGCGTCGCGGTGGAGGTGGGCGCTGCGCCGGCCGCGACGCGTGTGGAACCCCTCGGCGAGCGTCTGCACGACCTGGGTAAACGCGTCGCGCTCGAGGTCGCGGAACGGGTAGGCGCGTCGGTAGCGGGCGAACAGCTCCTCTTCCCGCCACTCCTGGGAAGCGACCTCCGCGACGATCTGCTGGGCGAGGACGTCGAGCGGCTGCGCCGGGACTTCGATCCGGTCGAGCTCGCCGCGCCGCACGGCGTCGAGGAGCGCGGCGCACTCGCAGAGGTCGTCGCGCGACAGCGGGAAGAGGCGTCCCTTCGGTATGCCGTCGACGGCGTGGCCCGAGCGTCCGACGCGCTGCAGGAACGCGGCGATCCGGCGCGTCGAGCCGAGCTGGCAGACGAGGTCGACGTCGCCGATGTCGATGCCGAGCTCGAGCGACGCGGTCGCAACGAGCACTTTCAATCGCCCGAGCTTCAGGCGCCGTTCGGCGTCGAGGCGCGTCTCGCGCGCGAGGCTGCCGTGATGGGCGGCGACCTGGTCGGCGCCGAGGCGGTCCGAGAGATGGCGCGCCGCGCGCTCGGCGAGACGCCGGGTGTTGACGAACACGAGCGTGGTGCGGTGCTCGGTCGCGAGCGCGGCAAGGCGGTCGTACACCTGTTGCCACACCTCGCCCGACATCACCGCTTCGAGCGGCGCGGGCGGCAGCTCGATCGCGAGGTCGCGCTTGCGGGCATGCCCGGTGTCGACGATGGCGCAGGCGGCGCCGCCGGTCAGGAACCGCGCGATCTCTTCGACCGGTTTCTGGGTCGCGGAGAGCCCGATGCGGACGAGGCCAGGCCCCGCGAGCGCTTCGAGGCGCTCGAGCGAGAGCGCGAGGTGCGCGCCGCGCTTGTTCGGGGCGAGCGCGTGGATCTCGTCGACGATCACCGTGCGGGTGCTTGCGAGCATCTTCCGCCCCGATTGGCTCGTGAGCAGGATGTAGAGCGACTCGGGCGTCGTCACGACGATGTGCGGCGGGCGCTTGCGCATCCTCTGGCGCTCCGCTTGCGGCGTGTCCCCGGTGCGGACGAGGGTGCGGATTTCGACCGCCGGCAGACCGAGCGACTTGAGCTCGGCGGCAATGCCCGCGAGAGGCGCCTCGAGGTTGCGCTGGATATCGTTCGAGAGCGCCTTGAGCGGCGAGACGTAGACGACGTGCGTTTCGTCGGCGAGCCCGCGCTCGACGCCTTCGCGGACCAGCGCGTCGATCGCGGCGAGGAACGCGGCGAGCGTCTTGCCCGAGCCGGTCGGTGCCGCGACGAGCGCGTGCTTTCCCGACCTGATCGCCGGCCAGGCGTCGATCTGCGGCGGGGTCGGCGCGGCGAAGGCCGAGCTGAACCAGGCCTGAACGGCGGGGTGGAAGAGCGAGAGAACTTGGTTGCTCATCTATGGGGTACGACGTCGGAGTTCCTTACAACCGAAGGATCTGCGCTGCGAGAGGCGGCGCAAGGCGCTGCTGCAATCAATTGACTGCACGCGCTTTCCTGCCCGACGCCTCCCACTGGCACGGAGGTTGCAACAACCATACGCCTTGCCGAGTTCCAACATCGGACCCCCGCGAGCGCTGGCCAGGCCGACGGGAGGCCGAGAATGGCACAAAGGGGATCGAGATGATGAGGATCGTTCGCAGGGCGGTCACGGTCATCGCGCTCGGGCTCGCCGCCACCGTATCAGCGGGCGCACACGCAGTCGCCTTCAACCAGCTGGTCATCTTCGGGGATAGCCTCTCCGATACCGGGAACAACGCGATCGCACTTCCGCCGATCCTGATGGAGCCTCCGGGGGCGACGACGGCGGTCCCCGTCTCGGGAAACTCGTTCACCCCGCTGCTGCCGTACTCGTCGGGTCGTTACACCAATGCTAGGGTTTGGGCCGACACCTTCGCTCCCGCGTTCGGCGTCAGCGCTGCGCCATCCCTCGCCGGCGGACCGAATTTCGCGTCGGGCGGCGCGACGACCGGACCCATCGACCCCGCGTTCCCCTCGACGTACCCGCCTACCCTCCTGACCCAAGTGGCCGTGTTCCTGGCGGGCTCGGGCGGCGCGGCGCCGCCCGGCGCCCTCTACGTGGTCGCGGGCGGAGGGAACAACGCGCGCGACACCTTCGCGGAGGCCGCTTTCGGCGGTGGTGACCCTGCCCCGATCATCGAAGCCGGTGCGGGTGCCTTCGCGAACGACGTGAAGACCATCGTCGAAACGCTGATTGGCGCCGGTGCGACGAAGATCGTGCTCTGGAACGTTCCGGACATCGGAACAACCCCGGCTGCCCGGTCGTTTGGCACAGCAGCGGCGGACCTCGCGACGGACGTCGCCGAAGCCATGAACGCCGCATTGCTCGCGACGCTCGACGCCTTCGACCTGCTCGACGATGTCATGCTGTTCGACGTCTTCGCACGGGTCCAGGCCGTGTCCAACAGCCCCGAGGCCTTCGGGCTGGCGAACGCGGAAGACGCGTGCGCGCAGTTCAACGCGTGCATCCTCGGCGATCCGGCGTTCGACCCGGGCGTCCTCAACGGCTACTTCTTCTGGGACGGCATCCACCCGACCTCGGCCGGGCACGCCATCCTCGCACACGCGATGATCGCGTTCGTGCCCGAGCCTGGCGTGCTTGCGCTTCTGGCGATCGCGCTGCTCGCGTCCGGTTGGGTGCGGGCCCGGACGGCGGCCTACCCTTCGACCTTCACCCCGCGCCAGAAGGCGATGTAGCCCTTGACGTTCGCCGCCGCGGGCTTGGTTTCGGGGTAGTACCACGCGGCGTCCTTGTTCACCTCGCCGTTCACGACGACGTCGTAGTAGCTTGCCGTGCCTTTCCACCCGCACACGGTGTGGGTTTCGCTCGGGCGCAGGTACTCGCGCTTCACCGCGTCGGGCGGGAAGTACTGGTTGCCTTCGACCGTCTCGCAGGCGTCGCTCTCGGCGAGCACCGCACCGTTCCAGATTGCTCGCGTCATGGCCCGATTGTAGAAGAACGCCCGTCGGGCATCTGGGCCTCTATCTCCAGGCGCCCAGGATCGCTCCCATCACGGCGAGCGACACCAGCTTGTAGGCGACCTGTATGGCATAGAGCCGCAGACTCCACCCGCAAAAAAGGTAATCCGAGGCGAGGCCGGTAGCCACCAGACCGACTCCGGCGATGAGACCGATCACCGCCCCCTCCGCCCACGTGATAGCGCCGAAGCGGACGATGAGCAGCGCGAGGACGGTCGCCGTGACGAGCGTCAGCAGGAACTGGATCGCCATCGCCCGAACCGGGCTCCCCAGCTCCTCCTTCCGCTTGCCGAGGGCCCTGAGCCAGGCGTTGCCGAGCACGGGGGGCGCGTACCAGATGGCGCCGAGCGCGTACGCGGCGAGGACGGCGGCGAGGATGGCCCAGCCGTTCAGGCTGCCGGGGTCAACGAGCATCGGAGGGGGGGCCGAAATAGGCCGAATGGCCTAGACCGAAAAGGCGATTTAAACCGCACGGCATTTCCTTATTAATTCCGGTAGTTGAGCCAGACATTATCGAGCTGTTCGAGGATCTGGCGCAATCCCTGGAGCCCTATGGCGACCACGTTCGGACGAGATCTCTCCGACGCCCCCGGGACCGGCGACTCGGCCGGCAGGGAGTACGACGAGGAGCGCAGCATCCGCGAAGCGCTGCGGATCACGCTGCTCTTCGTGGCGGTGGTCATTCTGCTGCTCTGGGCCGGCGTCGCCGACGCCGCGAGCGGCTCGGCCGCGAGCCCGGAGCGCTCAGCGATCACCTCCCGACCCTAGGGCAGTCAGCTCCTCTCTGCCCCGCGGTCGTTCTTGATCCCGGTGCCGCCCGACGAGGGCGGCACCGGGGTTTTTTCGTTCGGACCCCGCGGGGGATCCTAGTGGCGCTGGTGCGTGCCGAGCCCGGCCGGCATCGCACCCTCGAGCTGCAGCCCGAGGCGGCTCGCCTCGATCACGGCCTGCGTCCGCGTGCTGACGTTGAGCGCGCGCAGGATGGCGGCGACGTGGATCTTGACCGTGCCCTCCGCGAGCCCCAGCTCGCGGCAGATCACCTTGTTCGGCTTCCCCTGGAGGATCAGCGCCAGCACTTGCGCCTGGCGGGCGGTGAGCCCGAGCTCGCGCGGCGTCGTGCGGGCCCCTTCGGCGACGCGCAGCGGCTCACCCGACGACGCGTCGCGCATCGCGAGCGCGACCGACGGCAGGTACACCCCGCCCGAGAGCACGAGGCGCAGCGCCTGCAGCATCACCAGGTTCGACGAGCTCTTCGGGATGTAGCCCATCGCACCGAGGTCGATCGCGCGCATGATGTCCTCGCGCTGGTCGGAGGCGGAGAGCACGACGACCGGGATGCTCGGGTACGCGTTGCGGAGCTCGTGGAGCAGGCTGAACCCGTCCGCGCCCGGGAGCGAGAGGTCGAGGATCAGGAGCCGGGCGTCGGGATGCTCGGCGACGAGCCGCCTCCCGTCCTCCGCGGTGCGGGCGTCGTGGATCGTGGCCCCGCCGTCGAGAGCGCGCAGCACGTGATGCAGCGCCTCGAGGATGAGCGGATGGTCATCCACGACCAGGATCTTCACGACACCCCTTCAACTCGTCTTGTTGGTATTGAGTCCATGGTAGCACCCGGGTCATCGGCTGAGAATCACCCGACCGTCGGCGGCGCCGGCGCTCCGGCCGTGGACAACGGCTTAGCTCGGTGAGCCTAGGCCGCGCCGAGCGCGCTGGTGCGTGCGCGCCGATCGCCGGAAACCCAACATCCATGCGGGGTTGCACGTCACGGCGTGGCGCGGGCCGCGGCTGCGGGCTAGGCGGAGAAGCGGATACCGGGTCGGGGCGCCGCTGCCGATACTGCCGTCGCTTCGGGGACGCACGGCGGCCGCGCCGCCGGAAAGCGCAGTCTGGGGCCGCGTACAAACGGAGGCGAGCATGGCAAGCGACATCGAGGTCAAGGATAGCGACGCTCCGGACGCGACGGCTGGGACACGGATGCCGGACGCAGTGTGGATCAACCGCCCGAACCCGCGATCCCGCGGCATGCGGCGCGCGGCGAAGACGCTCGCCGCGGCGATTGTGCTCGGCCTGGTCGCGCTGGCGGCGAAGCACACGGCGACCGAACCGCTCGAGGTCGTCCCGAGCGCCGTCGCCGGCACGGAAATCGAGGGCGCGGCGGGCAACGGCCCGGCCGGGTACTTCCCCAGTCAGTTCGATCAACGCAAGCTCGCACCGGGCGAGCAGCCGCCGACCTTCTAGGGCGCCCACGCGTGGCCTCGGTGTCCCCTCCGGCTTCATCCTTACGTATGATGACGAGCGTCCTAGCGCGCGGTTATGATCGAACCACTGTCGTCCGAGCGGCGGCGACCGGGAGAACGGGCATGAAAGTTCTGATCGTCGACGATCACCCGCTGATCCGCGAGGCGCTCGCCAACGTGCTGGCCGAGCTCGGCCAGCAGGTGGTGGTGCTGCAGGCGGAGAGCCTGAAGGGCGCGCTCACCGAGCTCGCGGCGCACCCCGACACGACGCTGATCCTGCTCGACCTCATGCTGCCCGATGCGGAGGGAACGAGCGTGCTCGATCAGGTGCGGCAGGCGCACCCCGGCGTGCCGGTCGTCGTGCTCTCGGCGACCGACAACCGCGCCACCGTCCTCGCGGCGATCGACGGCGGGGCGATGGGGTTCATCTCCAAACGCTCGACTTCGCCGGTGCTCGTGAACGCGCTGCGGCTCGTGCTCGCCGGCGAGGTGTACATCCCGCCCGAGGTGCTGCGCGCCGAGACGCTGCCCCGACCGGTGGCCGGAGCGGCGCTCGCGCCCGCCGCCGGAACCCGGCGCACCGCCGAGGAGCTCGGTCTCACGCCGCGCCAGATGGATGTCCTCACGCTGCTCGTGCAGGGCAAGCCGAACAAGGTGATCTGCCGCGAGCTCGGCCTCGCCGAGGGCACCGTGAAGACGCACACCGCGGCGATCTTTCGCGCGCTCGGCGTCTCGAACCGCACCCAGGCGGTGTTCGCGGTGAGCCGCCTGGGAATCCAGCTCCCTTTCGTCCCGGCGCCGGGCACGGCGGCTGAGGCCGTTCGGCGCGTCTAGGCCAGCGCCGCTCGCATCGGCGCTGGCGTTTCCCGAATTACCGACTCACTCCCGGGGTACGCCGGCCGCTCGTCTCCAGCACCTCGGCGACGGCGTGAAAGAGGTCGACCGACGCGTCGATCTCGTCGCGATTGATCGACACGCTCTCCACGTTGACGCCGAGCGGCACGTCCTCGAAGCCGGGCTGCACGAGGATCGCGCGGAGGTTGTCGAGGCAGACCTCGACGGAGCGCGCAATCGGCGACGGCGCGGCGAGAATCGCCCGTGCCGTCGCCTCCGAGATCGAGATCCCCAGCCACTTCATGAACGCCATCGTCTTCTCGCGACCGCACGGGGTGAAGGTGAAGATCACGCGCGCCGGGCGCTGGCCGCGGTCGCGGCAGCCGCGCGCGTAGTCCCGGAGCAGGAGCACGGTCGCTTCCGGGTCGTAGATCGCCTGGGTCACGAAGAAGCGGCAGCCCCTTTCGGCCTTGGCGAGCATGCGCGCGCTCTCGGAGGGGACGCTGGCGTGGCGCTCGGCGATCGCGACCCCGCCGAGCGTAAAGCCGGCCGGGTGCGCGGCGGCGATCTCGAATGCCCGCGTGAGCGACATCGTGGGCGCAGCGCCCCCCGAGGATGGCCGCCCCACGATCGAGAGCGCGCGAACCGCGGCGTCGCGCGCCGTTTCGGCGAGCCAGGCCCGCCATTGCGCCTCGTCGAGCTCGCCGACGCACTTGTAGGTCACGGCCGGCCGGCCGGTGAGCCGGCCGAGCAGGCTCGCGTAGACGCGCGAGTCGATCGTGCGCGCGAACGGAAACGGCCGCGGGTCGGCGGTCCGGACGCTCTCGTCCTGCAGATCGTAGACGATCAGGCCGTCCAGCGGCAGCCGGCCGATGCGCTCGGCGAGCTTGTGCGCGGCCGACTGCACGAGCGCCTCGGGCGAGCCTTCGCGCGGCGGCGTGGTGCCGTAGACGAGGACCGCGCCGTGCGGGTCGGCGAGCTTCGATGAGAGATCCATGACTCGGCCGGGGGATGCTACCAAAAGGCGATGAGGTCGATGGCGAGGTGCGCGATGACGAGCGGCGGCAGGGCACGGAGCCGCAGGTAGATCAGCCCCGCCGCCAGACCGTATGCGCCGGCCCTGACCGTTCCCTCGAAGCCCTGCTCCCAGTGGCCGCCGGCGAAGAGGACCGTCGACACGAAGTGAAAGACCGCGAGCTGCACGAGCCGGCCGTACGGCAGACGTGACGCGAATGCCAGCGCGAGCCCGCGGAAGATCAGCTCCTCCACCACGCCGGCGGCGACCGCGAGGTACACCGCCGTGAGCGCGCGGCCGGGCCCGGAGGATGGCATGAGGTCGCCCAGATCAAACGCCGGAGGCCACGTTGGCGCGCGCAGATCGACCAAAGCGGCGGCAACGAGCGGCCCGACGATGAAGTACACCGCCGTCAGGGCGAGCCACGCGAGGCCGGCGTGGAACGCGGTCTCGATCGCGGTGTGCGGGCGCTGGCGAGCCGCGAGGCCGTACTCAGCCGGACCGATGCCGCCCAGCCGGCCCGCGGCGACGAGCACGAGCGCCGGGAGCACGACGAACTTCGCGACGTCGAACCCCCAGTAGAGAACCGGCGAGACCGCCGCGAGCGGCGCCTTGATCGCGCCGTCGGCGATGAAGAGAGCGATCCAGGCGAGCCAGGCCGCGACTGCGGCCCGGCGGCCAGCTCGATCAGTAACGATAGTGCTCGGACTTGTAGGGACCCTGCTTCGGGACCCCGATGTAGCTTGCCTGCTCGTCGGTGAGCTCGGTCAGCATCGCCCCGAGCCGCTTCAGCTGCAGGCGCGCGACCTTCTCGTCGAGCGCCTTCGGCATGATGTAGACGCCGATCGGGAACTTCGCGGTGTTGGTGAAGAGCTCGATCTGCGCCATCACCTGGTTCGCGAAGGACGAGCTCATGACGTAGCTCGGATGACCGGTCGCGCAGCCTAGGTTCACGAGCCGACCTTCGGCGAGCAGGATGATGCGCTTGCCGTCAGGGAAGATGATGTGGTCGACCTGCGGCTTGATGTTCTCCCACTTGTAGGCCTTCAGGCTCGCGATGTCGATCTCGTTGTCGAAGTGGCCGATGTTGCACACGATCGCGTTGTGCTTCATCCGCTTCATGTGGCTGTGGGTGATGACGCTGAGGTTGCCGGTCGCGCTCACGAAGATGTCGGCCTGGTCCGCGGCGTAGTCCATCGTCACGACGCGGTAGCCTTCCATCGCCGCCTGCAGCGCGCAGATCGGGTCGATCTCGGTCACCCACACTTGGGCCTGCAGGCCGCGCAGCGCCTGGGCGCTGCCCTTGCCGACCTCGCCGTAGCCGGCCACCACCGTGACCTTGCCGGCGATCATCACGTCGGTCGCCCGCTTGATCCCGTCGACGAGCGACTCGCGGCAGCCGTAGATGTTGTCGAACTTCGACTTCGTGACCGAATCGTTGACGTTGATGGCCGGGAACATCAGCCGGCCTTCCTTGTGCATCTGATAGAGCCGATGCACGCCGGTGGTGGTCTCCTCGGTGACGCCTTTGATCGCCTTCGCGCGCGTCGAGTACCAGCCGGGCTGGGCCGCGAGCCGCTGCTTGATCGCCGCGAACAGCGCGCGCTCTTCCTCGCTGCCGGGGTTGTTGAGGACCGAGGCGTCCTTCTCGGCGCGGGAGCCGAGGTGGAGCAGCAGCGTCGCGTCGCCGCCGTCGTCGAGGATCATGTTCGAGTGGCCGCCGTCGGGCCACTCGAAGATGCGGTGCGTGAACTCCCAGTACTCGTCGAGCGACTCGCCCTTGTACGCGAAGACCGCGGTGCCGCCGGCCGCGATCGCGGCCGCGGCGTGGTCCTGGGTCGAGAAGATGTTGCAGGAGGCCCAGCGGACCTCGGCGCCGAGCGCCTTCAGGGTCTCGATCAGCACCGCGGTCTGGATCGTCATGTGCAGCGACCCGGTGATCCGCGCGCCTTTCAGCGGCTGTTTGGCGGCGTATTCGTCCCGGATCGACATGAGACCGGGCATTTCGGTCTCGGCGATCGCGATCTCCTTGCGGCCCCAGTCGGCGAGCGCGAGGTCGGCGACCCGATAATCGGTGGCGGATTGCTGTTGCAGAACTGCGCTCATATCGGTCTCCGTTCGAAGAACGGGCGCCGTTGCAGCTTTTGAGTCCCGGCGCGCCGAGCCTCACGGACTCGAAACCGCTGCAGCGCCCCTCGGACGCCGGGGGTGAAACCGTTGGTGCGCTAGGCCATCGCCGGTTGCTTCTTCACACCGGCGTCGGCCGCGAGCGCCGCCGCCTTGTCCACCTTTTCCCAGGTGAACTCGGGTTCGTCGCGGCCGAAATGGCCGTAGGCCGCGGTCTTCTCGTAGATCGGGCGAAGCAGGTCCAGCATCTGGATGATGCCCTTCGGCCGCAGGTCGAAGTGCTTCTGCACGAGCTCGGCGATCTTC